>Ga0315544_1000540_pt1 | contig 34810 bp, 27 predicted proteins | sample SalMarSW160130MG_2_FD_202543 | JGI IMG/M metagenome (GOLD analysis project Ga0315544, IMG submission 202543) | Salt marsh sediment microbial communities from the Plum Island Ecosystem LTER, Massachusetts, United States - Salt Marsh Sediment SW1601-130 ... | reverse complement strand
ACCAAAACGCGACAATCAACGACAATATGATTAGGCATGCTATCAGCTTCATTCTCACCTCCAAGGGAGATGTAATCCACTGATAGTATGCCAGCAATTATCTCAGTTGTCCAAGGACACTACCGATAAGGCCACTCCTGATCATAACCATAGAATTCGGCCCTGCCGACTGCCCATCCATTCTGATTATCCGTGAAATAGACGCTGGCGAGCCGGTGCACGCTAAAAAGTGTATCGGGAGGGGCATGTTCATATTGGGTTTCCCAGGTGTCCCCGCCATCCCGGGTGTGGAGGATGACCTGCCCCCACAGGTTCACGTCAAAAGTCTGGCTGCCAACCACCCAACCGTGCGCCTCGTCGGCGAAGAAGACATCGTGGAAGATGTAGTGCGTGTTGATGTAATACTGCCTGAAAAGGCATTCACAATTACGACATCTAACAAGGCCCTCGCAGGAATCCCAGGCCTGCGTGGATTTGGCCACGTAATCGTAATCCCCTACCGCGATGACCTGGTCTCCGACCAATGCAACGGCGAACAAGCCTTCAGTAGTGAGGGGGTTCAATTTCTCCATCTTGATGCTTGTCCACGTGGCGCCTCCATCGAGCGTGCGCCACACCGGCGGTCCCCAGGCTGCGGCGTAGTTGAATCCTACGGCATAACCCCTGTTCTGATCCACAAACTGCACGTCCCACAGGGGGGCGAATATGTCGCCTGGTTCCTGACGCTCCCAGGTCTTCCCCCCATCCGTCGTGTGAAACACGGAGCCTCCCTCAATGTCACTCCGGGTGGGGAATCCCACGACCCAACCGTGCATCGCGTCCACAAAATCCACGCCGGTAAACGTGATCTCCAACTCTGGGCTGTACTGCTCGCTCCAGGTGCGCCCGCCGTCGGTGGTGTGATAGATCGCGCCTACGTGCTGAGGACTACCGAATTCATCATCCTCTATGCGTTTGACGCCCGCCACCCAACCTGTCTGGGAGTCGACGAAGTCAATGCGGTTCAGGATGCTGGCATTGTCGGGGAGCGCTTGCTGCACCCAGGTCTCTCCCCCATCGTCCGTGTGCCAGATGGACGCTCGCCAATCCTCATACGGTTCTTCACTTCGCAAAATCTCGACACTGGTAGCCCAGCCTGTGCTGGCATCGGTAAAAAACACCCCGCGAAATTCGTCGCTGGTGGCCACCGTCTGCTTGACCCAGTGATCTCCACCGTCGCCCGTATGGAGGATCGTCCCATTGGTTCCCACGACCCATCCATGGTTTGCGTCCACGAAGCAGACCCCGCGGTATCCTGCGGTCACGCCGGCCTCTTGGGCCGTCCAGGCCTCCCCGGCGTCGGTGGTCTTGATGATCGTCCCCTTGTACCTCTTTTCAGTTTGATTCCAGTGTGGCTCACCCACCGCCCATCCCACGTCCGCGTTGACGAAAGCGACATCCTTGAGGTAGTAGGACGTTTCCTCAAATAGTTTGACCACCTGTGGTGCGCCCGGCGGTGACGGTGTGATGCCTCCTGCTGCTTCGGTTGGGGTGAGTGGCCTGGTTGGTTCTTGGCCTGGCGTAGCAGTGAAAATGGCCGGCGTGGGCTGTGTTGTTGGCGTCTCACCTGCCGTTCCGATACAGGCAACCAGTACCATGGCCAGCACGACAACTGCCACGAACCACGTTGAGGGTTTGGCTGTCATGTTAACCTTCCTATCTCATGATCTCTGAGAACCTGGGCTATTCGGTTTCCCTGGTTGAAACGCTTATGCTGGAGATGCTTAAACCCTGTAGCGGGCTATGTCCGACCTACCCGTTCAAACTGTTGCCGCGCCAAAGTGATGGGATGAGAGCCCGTGGGGGCAGGGTTACCCCGCCCCTGCCCCATCGATTTGGCGCGCCAACTTGTTTAGATTATAGCCCGATGGCAGCGCTTGTGCAAGTACTGCATAGTGGTCAGTCGCTTTTCTTCTCAATCTCAGCTATAGCCTTGGCCAGTGTCTTGTCGCACGGCTCTGCTTGCACAATCGGCGGCAGGTCAGTCGGCCTCTTCTTCTGTGGGGAGCAGGGCCAGTGCCCGGGGATCGAGGGAGAGGGCGATGCGCTCGCCGCAGGCGAGCAGGTCGACATTGGCGGGCATGTTGAAAGCGAGTTCGATGCCGCTATCGTGACGCACGGTCAGCCGGTACCGCTCGCCGCGGAAGGAGCGCTCGGTCACCACGCCGCGCACGACATTAGGGCCATCCTCGCCCAGTTGAGCGGCTTCCGGTCGGATGAGCAATTGGAGGTTGGAGCTTGGAGATTGAGAGCGTGCAGGTTCCAGCGCTCGATCTCCAATCTCCAATCTTCCAATCGTCGTCTCCACTCCACCCTCCACGATCTTGGCATCAAGCAGGTTTGTCAGCCCCAGAAACCGCGCGACCCAGGTGAAGGCCGGTCGCCGATAGACCTCCTCGGGCTCACCTATCTGCACCACGCAGCCATCGCGCATCAGCACCACCCGGTCGGCGATGGCAAAGGCCTCCTCTTGGTCGTGGGTGACAGTGATGACGGTCACGCCGGCCCGGTGGAGGATGTCGGGCAGTTCGTCCAGCAGCCGCTCGCGCAGGCCGCGATCCAGCGCTCCCAGAGGCTCGTCGAGCATCAGCAGGCGCGGCTGGGGTGCCAGGCTGCGGGCCAGCGCCACACGCTGCCGCTCCCCGCCCGAAAGCTGACTCACGTCACGGCGCTCAAAGCCCGCCAATCCGACGAGTGCCAGTGCATCGGCCACTCGTTCAGCGACAGCCTCACGGGCCAGGCGCTGCATGCGCAGCCCGAAGGCCACGTTGCCGAAAACGTCCTTGTGGGGAAACAGGGCGTACTCCTGGAACATCAGCCCGAAACCGCGCAGGTTGGGAGGCACGCGGGTCACGTCCTGCCCGTCCACCAGGATTTGCCCGGCGTCGGGCGTCTCCAGCCCTGCCACGAGGCGCAGGAGCGTCGTCTTGCCGCAGCCGGAGGGACCGAGCAGGCACACGATCTCGCCTCGCTCGACGGAGAAGCTCACGGCGGCAAGGGTCCAGCCGTCGGGGTAGGATTTGGTAATGCGCCGTAGTTCGAGCAGAGGCATCTGTGCTTGGCCGTGAAACGTAAAGCGTAAAACGTAAAGCGTGAACCGTGAGCTGTGGACTTACGTCTCATGCATCAAAATTCGCCCACCTCTCCCACGCGAAATCGCTCGATGGCCAGGAATCCGACCGTGCACACGGCCATCAGCAGCGCCGCCATCGCCAGCGCCTGGCCGTAGTTGGTTGCGCCAGGGCGGCCCAGGAAGCGGTAGATGGCGATGGGCAGTGTAGGGCGCTCCGGGCGGGCGATCAGGCTCGTGGCCCCGAACTCGCCCATCGAGATGGTGAAGGCGAACACGGCCCCCACCAGCACCGCCCGCGCTACGATGGGTAGATCGATCTCACGCCACACGCGCCAGGGCGGAGCGCCCAGGCTAGCCGCCGCCTCGCGCAGGCGGGGATCGATGGCGCGCAGGGCCGGCATCACGCTGCGTACGACGAAGGGCAGCGCCACCAGCGTATGGGCCAAGACGACCAGCAGCGGCGAGGCGCGCAGGTCGAGCGGCGGCTCGTCCAGCGCGACGATGTAGCCCAGCCCCAGCGTCACCGCCGACGTGCCCAGCGGCAGCATGAGGATCGGGTCGAGCAACCGTCGGAGAAATCTGATTTTTCCGAAAAACCGGATTTCTTTCCGTTGATCCAACGCTGCCACGGCCATCAACCCCAACGCGACGGAGAACCCCACCGTCGCCAGCGCAAAGCCCAGCGAGTTGAGCACGGCCTGTCCCGGCGGCACGTAGAAAGCCGAGCCACGCGGATTGTAGAACAACTGGGCGTAAAAGTCCAGCGATACGCCTTTCGCGGTCGAGAAGGAGCGCGCAACCAGCGCGGCCAGCGGCATCACCAGCAGCGCCAGCATCAGCCCAACGTTTCCCCAGACGAGCAGCCGCTCGCGCCAGTTTCGCGGCCGGCGCTGTGTGGCCCGGCGCGACCTCAACTCCAACGGCAGCGCCGTGCGTGCCTGGAGCCGCGTGTAGCCGATCATCAGTGCGAAAGTGAACAGAATCTGGAAAACGGAGAGCGTTGCCGCCAGCGGCAGATTAAAGTAGTTGATGGTCTGGCGATAGATCTCGACTTCCAGCGTGGCAAAGCGCGGCCCGCCGAGGACGAGGATAACGCCAAAGCTGGTGAAGCAGAAGATGAAGACCAGGAGCGCCGCCGCGCCGACGGCGGGGAGCAGCAGGGGCAGCGTCACCTCGCGGAAGGCGCGCCACCGCCCCGCGCCCAGCATGCGGGCGGCCTCGGCCAGGCGGGGGTTGAGGTTGGCCCAGTAAGTGGACACGATGCGCACAACCAGCGTGTAGTTGTAGAACACGTGCGCCAGCAGAATGATGGCCAATGTGTGCTGGAGTTCGAGCGGGGGGTGGGCAAGGCCCAGGAACCCCATCAGGGCCTGGTTGATCAGGCCGCGAGGTCCCAGCAGCGCACTGAAGGCCACCGCCACGACAATGGTGGGCAGCACGAACGGGACGGTCGTCAGCGCCTGGACGAGGGATTTGCCAGGGAACTCGTAGCGGGCAAAGACGTAGGCCCCCGGCAGCGCCAACCCGACCGTCAGCAATGTGGAGACCGTCGCCTGCCAGATGGTGAACCACAGCGTGCGCAGGTAGTAGCGCGTCTGGACCAGCTTCTCCAGCGCCGATAGGTCGAGGTGTCCTTCGGGGGCAAAGGAAAGTCCCAGGATCGAGGCGAGAGGGTAGAAGTAGAAGAGGAGCAGGAAAGCAAGAGGCAAGAGGCAAGAGGCAAGAGGCAGGAAAGCGAATGGCGAATGGCGAGTGGTGAATAATCTGCTCCCCTGCTCCTCTGCTCCCCTGCTCCTCTGCTCAGTCACCGCAAGACAGTCTCCGTCCACGCCTCCACCCACGCCTCGCGGTTTGCCTCGATGGCCGCATAATCCACTTCAGCCGGGTGTTCGGGGATGGCGGCAAACTTGCCAAAGGCCTCGGGGAGGACGGCGTTCTCGTTGGCAGGGAACACGAACATATTCAGCGGGATGTCCTCCTGGAAGGTCGTGCCCAGCATAAAGTCCACCCACGCCTCCGCCAGATCGCGGTTCTCAGCGTCTTCGGGGATCAGGATACCGACGAACTCGATCTGCCTGAAGCAACTACCGTCGCTGACGACTGCTGCTGTGGGCGCTTCTTCGAAGGGCTCCTCGGCGAAGAGCACCTCCACCGGCGGGCTGCTGGCGTAGCTGACGACGATGGGCCGGTCGCCCTCCCCGCCGGAGCCGTAGGTGAAGGAGCCCCAGTAGGCGTTCTCCCAGTCGCTGGCGACCAGCACGTCGTTGGCCCGCAGATCGGCCCAGTAGTCGAGCCAGGTGTAGTCGCCCTCCTCGCCAAAGTGGCCGATGGTCGCCAGCATAAAGGCCAGTCCAGGCGATGAGGAGGCGGCGTCCTCCGCCACCGTCAGCCCTCTGTACTCAGGTTCGGTGAGGTCCTCCAGGCTGGCAGGCGGCGCCAGACCCTGCTCGGCGAACCAGCCCTTGTCGTAGTTGAGGCACACGTCGCCATAGTCCACCGGCAGGGCGCGGTGCTGGGGGTCGAGTTCCAGGTGGTCGGGGATCTCGTCCAGCAGCGGCGAGTCGTAGGGCTGGAAGATGCCGGCATCCAGCGCCCGGCTGAGGAAGGTGTTATCGATGCCGTAGAGCACGTCGGCCTGGGGGTTGTCGGCGCTGAGGATGGCTTGGCTGAGCATCACGCCCACGTCGCCCGATTCCAGAATCTCAACCCTGGCGTTGTGTTGCTCCTCGAAGGCGGCGATGACCTCTTCGCTGACGGCGAAGCTGTCGTGCGTCATGACCCGCAGCGTGCGAGGTTCCGGCGGCGTGATGGCCTCCGGGGTTTCCGTCGAGGTTGACGGTGCCTCGGTTGCAGACGTCGTAGGTTCTGAGAGTCCGGTGCCTGGAGTGGGGGGACAACAGGCTGTCAACACCATCAGCATGCCAGTTAAAGTGAATACAACAATACGTCTCATTCCTACCTCCCATGGTTTACTTGCCACTTTCAGACTTACCAGCTTTCGCGTTGGCGTGCGTGACGACGCACAGGAGCGACCCGCGCCGCACGCGCACGTGGGCCTGCTCCCTGGTCAATACGTTGCTCACCCCCCGCGCCGGACCGAAGCGCAGGGTGTCCTCGTCCAGCGGCCATTCCAACCCCGTGGTTGTCACACCCTCCGTGTCCCCTCCCAGCGGGATGAGGGAAACGGTGTCGCCGGGCCGGCCCTCGATCGTCGCCTCATCGCGGACGAGGAACGCCTCCTCTGCGCCCCCGACGATGCGCGTGTCGATGCCTTCCAGCTCGGGCAGCGCCAGCAGCAGCACGTTGGCAATGGTTTGATCGAGCCGCCCGCCCAAGGCGTCCAGGACGACGATCTCCGTCGCACCCTCGCGCGCGGCGTGGAGGAGCGCCAGCTCCAGATCGGTCTCGTCCTTGCGGGGCGAGAAGCGGACGATCTGCACCCCGGCGGCCTTCAACTCGGACAGTGTCTCAGCGGGCAGCGAGTCGAGGTCGCCGATGATGACGTCGGGGGTCACGCCGGCCGCCAGTGCGTGGCGCGTTCCGCCGTCGGCGGCGATGACCAGGTCGCCGGGACGTATCAGTGCCGACGCTGCTCGCGGATCAGGGAACTCTCCGTTGGCGAAGATGATGGCGCGCATGATCACCTCGCAAACAAAAACGCCCCGACCAGCGGAGCGTTTGTTTTGCATGGATGCGTTTCCCTTCGCTGGCATTATCCAGATCAGGTTCAAGGGTCGGCGCCGGAAACGGGCACCCTCTCAGCCTGGCTCCCCAAGCTCCCCTGAAGATATCGGTTTTCCAAGTGCAGTGGGATTATACTACACTTTCGTCGGCATGCAAATGCCCGCCCTATTCCTCCGGCACAGGGGCCGCAGAGCTGATGCGGCGAATCTTGCCGATCAACCGTCTGCGTTCCGCGGGATCCGTCGTTTGCGCCAGCCACCGACGCAGGTAGCGTAACTTCGCTTGCGGATTTGCTTTCGGACGCGCTTCCGGTCGCGCTCTGTCCGCATGTATTCACCTCCTTCTTCAGGGATATACGCGCTTCAACATCCGCGGGAAGGGGATCGTTTCCCGCAGGTGATCGATGCCGCAGATCCAGGTCACAGTGCGCTCCACCCCCAGCCCGAAGCCGGAGTGGGGCGTCGAGCCGTACTGCCGCAGGTCGATGTACCACGTGAACGGTTCGCGCGGCAGGTCCCACTCGTCGAGCCGCTGCAGCAGCAGGTCGGGGTCGGAGATGCGCTCTGAGCCGCCGGTGATCTCGCCATAGCCCTCTGGCGCGAGCAGGTCCACGCTCTTGGAGACCTCCGGGCGGCCCGGCCATGGCTCCATGTAGAACGCCTTGGCGCGCGTCGGGTAGCCGTAGACAAAGACCGGTTTCTCGAAGCGCTTGGTCAGTTCCGTCTCGTGGGGCGAGCCAAAGTCATCCCCCCACTCGATGGCCAACTGCGCCTTGAGTTTCTCGTCGTTGTCCGTCTGTGCGCGGACCTCTGCCAATATCTCCAGCGCCTCGTCGTAGGAGATGCGGGGGAAGGGCGGCGTCACTTTCTCCAGGTGGCTGGTATCGCGGCCCAGCAGTGCCAGCTCCTGCGCCCGCTCGTGCAAGCAGGTCTGGACGATGTGGGAGACGAACTGCTCCTCGATCTCCATCAACCCGTCGAGGTCGCAGAAAGCGGCCTCCGGCTCCACCATCCAGAACTCGGTCAGGTGGCGGCGGGTTTTGGATTTCTCGGCGCGGAAGGTGGGGCCGAAGCAGTAGACGCGCCCGAAGGCATAGATGTCCGCCTCATTGTAGAGCTGGCCGGACTGGGCCAGAAAGGCCGGCTCGCCAAAGTAGTCAGTCTCGAACAGCGTGGTGGTGCCCTCGCAGGCGGCGGGCGTGAGGATGGGGGTATCCATATTGACGAAGCCGTTGCTATCCAGCCAGTCGCGGATGGCGCGAATGATGGTGGCGCGCACGCGCAAGGTCGCCCACTGGCTCTGCGAGCGCAGCCACAGGTGGCGGTTGTCCATCAGGAACTCGACGCCGTGCTCTTTGGGCTGGATGGGATAGTCCTGGGCGATTTGTAGTACCTGCAACTCCTTGACGCCGACCTCGTAGCCGCCGGGGATGCCAGGCGCGCGCGCGTCTTCCCGGACGGTACCGGTGACGGTGAAGGATGATTCCTGGGTCAGGCTCGTGGCCCCCTCAAAGACCTCGGGGCTGACCTCCTTCCTGAAGACGACGCACTGGACGAAGCCGGTGCCGTCGCGCACTTGCAGGAACTGGAGCTTGCCTTTGTCGGTGCGGCTATAGAGCCAGCCCTGGAGGATGACCTCCTCGCCGACGTGCGCGGCGATGTCTTGGATGCGGATGACATTGGGCATTGTGGAATCTCCTCAGGATTAGCGTGATCCTGAATCGCTTCATGCACAGGCTCAGCTGTCACTCGGCCGCAATAGCAGAGCCCTCACTCGCGAGGAGGTTCTGAATCACTCTTGTCCTTTGCTGAAGCAGGCTCTTCACTGTCAGTTGATGATGCTGGCAACGCCTCAACTTGATTTGGGGCCGCGATGACTGCTTGAGGAAGATGTTCTGAGATGACTCGAGTTCCCACGCTTACCCTATCTGACCAGCTAGCGATTTCACTTTCGTCAATGGGAAGCTCGATCTGCACCTTGCGACCACTGAATGCGCCTAGGAAGGATTCAATGCCTGGTAGAATATGCTCCTCTGTACGCGCCATGCATAGTCTGTCAGCAACATTGGAAACATGAACCCTGCCCCATACCTTCTTGATGGTACCCAAGTCTTCTCCTGTATCAGGGTCGTTGAAAGGTCCCAACTCGGTGTAGATGTAGAATTTGAGCCCCTTTGATACACCATCAAGAGCCCCTCGGTTGATTATGATGGTGGTGCGATCAAGTATTGCTGCGACCTTTCCCTCAATTTGTCCCATAGCTGCACTCCTGTTTACAGTTCTATCCTGCGAATGTTCTGTAGCCAGGCAAGCAATTGCTCAGCACTTTCCGGTGGTATCTCTTTTAGAGCTGAGGCTGGCATAATCACATTGGCAGACGGCTCTACGATCGCAGGACGTTCTTCAGAGGCTGCTTGTAAAGCATCGCTCCAAAAAGCCACGTCTGCTATTTCCACTATCCTGCAAGTTGCCCCTTCTGGGTGTACTTCCTGAATTTCTATAACACCATATTGATGCGAGTCCGTCGGGTCTTGGACAATGAAAGGCATATGCGCTGTAACCTTATCCTCAGCACCCAGGTTCACTATCACGGCGATGCGCTCCTTTACTTCGGAGTACTCTTCGGTGGACTTCGGTTGCTCGACTCTTAATCTTTCGACACGAGCCCCTTTCCGTAGCCATTGCTTCTGCATAATGCTGAACAGGGCAAGCTGCTGCAATCTAGCTATGATATCTTCTTGTGTTTGGGCTTTGTACTTTTCCATGAGACGAAAGGCCGACTCTAGTTTTTGTACATCTCTATCCTTTTCAGCTTTTAGCGTGGTAATTTCCTCTTGGAGTTGGCATATCAGGGCTTTGTCGCCAGTTAATTGTCTGTGGTTGCGATAGCATAACCATCCGACTGCTACTATCAACGCTATTAAAGCGGAGCCTATCCAAACGAGCACTCGATATTCATGCACCTCTTGCGCGAAGCCAGTATCACTTATCAAAGATGTCAACCCCAGAACCGACAGAAACATAATCGCAAACATTATAGGTGCCCGCACATATGGGCTCTTGCTTTTTTCCCACGCTTGTTGTAGCCACCCGTTCATAGCACTTCATCCTAATGGTTATACGGCTGCTCTGAATTCTTCCAGCGAGTCGGTGTACACTAGACTTGTGGTGTAATAGCAGAATTGACTACATATGGCGGTCAAAGGGCACAAATTGTGCTGTCCAACCGCCACATATGGCGGGGAACGCCTATTGCGCCACAAGTCTACTGGTAACGCTCTACAAGTCGATAACCCACCTCCACTCCGGCGTCATCCTCGCCTCCGCCTGCACGCGAACGATCAGTCGTTTCATCTCAACTGATTCGTAGTATACTCCCACACCCGCCTCTGAGCAAGGTCACAGTGCGCGCCAAGCCGCCATCGCCCTGCGCAGGGCGTGGGCACGAACGGGCCAGCGCCTCGTGCTTTTCCCGCGTGAGCGCGCGCGGAAGCAGCGCGGTCGCTGCTGGATTGAGGGCGATGTGCCTGGCTCAACGTATCTGTGTCGATGTGGAGGCAACGGCAGGCGGGGAGCAATGCCCCCCGCCTGTTGGTTCGATTGTTCGGTGGCTGATTTGGGAAACTGTGTTTTGCTATTCCTCAGTGACGTATCCCACCAACTCCACCGCGTCGATCTCGTTCCAATCCTGGACTGCCGATTGGTCGATGGTGATGCGGATGCCGGCGACCACGTAGTCGGCGCCCTCCACCGGGATGGATAGGACGCAGGGACACTCCCCCACCGCTTTGGGTTCCCCAGTGTAGATCACGTGATACCCGGACACGTTATCGATCAGCTCAACCTTGACCACCTGGTTGGGGTTGTACGACTGAACGATGTTCACCTCCGTGGGGCGCACGAAGGTCGCGTAAGTCAGCTCGATCCATTCCTCTGTACCGGCCGTTGCCGCAGCCCAGGCTGTGACATAGTCGCCGCAATCGGAGGTGTCCGGCGCGCCGGTGGCCTGCATGGCCGACCAGTCCGAGGTGCCGTATTCGGAGTTGGCGGCGGCAGAGATGGCCCACTGGCGGATCGGGCCGCCGGCAGCGGGAGCCGATGTGGGAGCGACAGCGGTAGCGCCAGCGGGCGCGGCGGTAGGCTCGACGGTAGCTTCACCTGTCTCGGGGGCTTCGACCGTGGTGGCCTCCAGTGTTCCCGCGACGTCGGACATGATTTCGTTGACCCGGCCGCAGGCTATGGCGACCAGGGCCAGGACGAGTATAGCTGCTACAAGTTTGCGATTCATTGTATGTTTCTCCTTGAGTGAGTTTTGGAGAGTTCGTTTGAGCGTTAGTACCTATAGGGCTCTGCAATCGCCTCCTTGCTTTGCGAGTCTGCGACGTCGAGTTCCCCCCGCCCAAAAAGCCTGGCAGGTCTCCGATCCCCTGAGATGGTGAGCGCACCAGACAGATTCCCATGTGGTATCGACCAGATGGGGACGGCGGGGCAGTTCTTCGTGTGAAATTAGGGACCGGGTTTTGCGACGCGGTCACCTCTTTGGGGAGGCCGTCGCACTTGGAAGAGTCAAGATGGGCGCTATTGTAGTCCGTGCTGCAGAATCGTCAAGTCAGCCGCGCGCGCAGCGGTGCCGGCAAGAGCGGTGCCAGCATTGCCCGTTCCTCCGGCGCGAGGGCGCGCAGGAGCACAAGCGCTACCGGATAGACGATCACTCCGGCCAGGAACGCCAGCGGCAGACTGACGGCCGAGATACCCCAGACCACGCTGCCCATCATGAGCGCGGCCAGTGCCACGCGCCAGAGCAGCTTGCCCCAGCCCACCGGCCCCAGGTGGCGGCGCAGGTCGGCGGTGAACAAGATCACCAGCAGCAGCTCCCCGCCCACGATGATCCCAGCGGATGCGACGTAGCTGAACCGCCCCACGAAAAGGAGGTTCATCACCACAGCAAAGACCACGCGCGCGGCGGAGGCCAACATCACCTGACGTTGGCGGTCGAGGGCCATGAGGGCGTAGTTGGTCAGGCTGTTGATCCAGCCAAAGACCGCCGACCATACGAGGATCTGTAGGGCGATCGCACCGTGGGGCAAGAAGGCAGAACCGCTGAGGAATCCCACCAGCGGTGTCGCCAGCAGCGTGAACAGGATCGCCGCCGGAAGCGCCAGCATGACCAGCAGCTTGACCGCGAGGCGGTAGGAGCGTTGCAGCTCCGATCGATCCTCTGCTGCCTGGCGTGACATCACTGGGAAGACGGCGTAGGTGAACAGGGCGGGGATGACTTGGAGCATGTTCAGCCATTTGTATCCGGCGTCGTACCAGCCGACTGCGGTATCACTCTGCAAGGGCTTGAGGAGCAGCACGTTGACGATCGGGAAGAGGGTCTGCAGCAAAGTGGAGGCCATCACCGGCCAGCTTGCGATCACCATCGCGCGTTGGAGAAGCCAGTCGATCCCCCCGTGCTCGCGGGATAGGGTGGGCCAAATCTGACGGTAGGCCAGGACTGTCAAAATCAGCAGCGTCGCTGTGTTGGTCAGGATCGTGGCCCCAGCCAGGCCCACGATCCCAAATCCGCTCACCAGCGCCAGCGTGCGCAGGATCACGCTGATGATGGTCGTCGCCGTCTGGATCGCGGCGGGGAACTCGTGCTTCTCGTAGGCGCGGAAGAGAGCGGTCAAGTTGTTGGAAAGCGTGCCCGGCAACAGGCCTGCGTAGAGCAGGATGACGGCCCACGTGGTATCTGCCTCCAGCGGGCTGATGAGCGCCTTCCACCCGCCCAGGAAGCCGCCCAGAGCCGGTATCACGCCTGCAAAGAGCAGCAGGCGCAGCACCGTCGAGTTGACCAGGATCAGCCACGCGCGGCTGCGGTCGCGGGCCGTCTCGCGGATCAGGTACATCTCCAGGCCAAAGTCGGCGAGGGTATAGAGCCACAGGTAGGCGTTGGCTGCCCACGCGTAGCGACCGTTGCCCCCCGGCCCCAGGATGCGCGCCATCAGCATGGCAAAGACCATCTCGATGGCGCGGATGAACAGGTTGAGGATGATGGGCGCGATCGAGTTCTTCGCCACGCGCTTGACGGTGCTGGCGTCGTCCTCCTCGCGGTAGAAAAAGCGCCACAGATAGAGGCCCACCAAGAAGACCATGGTCATTCCGGCGATGAAGCTGACGAATGCGCCCACCTTCACCGTGTCGGGGCTGTATTTGAAGCGCACCGTCCAGTCACCCGGTTCCAGCATCACGCCGCGAAAGGTGCCGTTCACGCGGTATATCTCGATCTCGGTTTCGGCCCCCTCGCCCGCGCCCTGCGGCCGCGCAAAGGCCTTCCAGCCCGGAAAGTAACTGTCGGCCAGGACGAGCCAACTGGGTTCGCCAACCTCGGCGTCTACGAATACTTCGTTAATGGTGTAGGTGATCACGGACTGCGGGATAGCGGTTGCGGGTTGTTGGGCCTGAGATTTGAGATTTGAGGTTTCGGTTTCGACGATGACATAGCTGCGTGGGTCGTAGGTCTGCACGGCGGCGGCAAAGCCGTCAGTCACAAGCGTCGCCGAGGTCGGCAGTGTGAAGGCGCGCGGCATGGCCCCCAGATTCTCGTAAACGCGCACGGCGTCGTCCTCGTAGACCAATGCGTACTTGTAGCTGTCGATCTCGACCTCGGTGATGAGGTATTTGACATTGAGTAGATCGGTGAGAGGGCTGTAGAGGCTCGACTCCCGATGGAAGGAGGCGATGCGATTGTACGGCGTCTCACCCTGCGGCTCGATCAGCGCCATATAGTCCCGATACTGGTCGGTGAAGAGCGAATCGTAGCCATCGACCGACTGGAGGCCGTAGAACATACCTACGTTGGCGTTCATCGTCCTGGTGGTCAGCAGATCCCCTGTCTCCGGGTCCACGGGGGTGAACGTGGCATACCGCCAGAGGGAGGTGTCTTGCTGAAGGAACTCTACCACCGGCGGGACATAGTCCAGGAGCGCCGGATCGACGGCAGGAGCAAAGCCCGTGGACCAGGCGACCATGTCCAGCACCAACACGCCCACGGCCAGGACTTCCCACACCGGCCACCGACGAACGTAGATCGGGCAGCGGCTCACGCGCAGGACGATGCCTGTCGCCACCGCCAGCAGTCCAAAGAGCGCCACCCACTGGAACTCGTAGGAGTAAAAGGCGCGGTGGTCGGGGAAGGCCTCGGCGGCCTTTGCCAGCGAGAGGAAGAAGCGCTCGACCAGCGGCTCGATCTGCGCGAAGAACACGCGGCTGAGCACCAGGCCGATCAAGGTTGCCAATCCGCCCCAGAAGGCCAGGGCGGCGAGCAAGGTCTCCAGGGAAAAGGGGGCACGGAGTAAGAGGAGATTAGAGATTGGGGACTGCCTCCTGCCGCTTGTCTCCTCTAAGTGGTGCTCCCGACTCTTGGTGACGGCCTCGATCCCGAATCCTGCAAGCACGGCGACACACAGCGTGAGTGGAAAGACCCAGCGGAATGGCGAGTGGGACTGCTCAAAAGAGGGCAGGGCGTAGATGAGGGCATAGAGCGGCGTGCCAAAGATGCAGCCGAGGGAGAACAGGCTGAGCAATGCAAAGAAAGGAATTGCATAGCCGGCGCTGATCGGTTCAAATGTAGAATGTGAAACGTGAAACGTGAGACGTAAGACGCGTGTCGCGAGGTGTGCAATGTGAGGCTTGAGCCATGTCAAGACGGCGATGGTTGACAAGAATAGTGGCAACAGCCCCAGGTATGCGCCACCCTCGACATAGTTCTTGATGCCCCAGTCGATGTATTGACCGTTGCGAAACGCCTGTGCAGGTGCCCAGCGCCAGGCGAAGAGGTCAAAGTAGCTGTGATGGGCCGGGCTGCCGAAGAAATGGGGGATGGCGAAGGCGATCAGCCGCCGCTTGGGGTAGGCCCATCCCAGCACGTCCTGAAGGCTGGCTGCCGCTTCCCCTCCTCGGAAGCTTGTGGAGACCACTTCGGCCATCGGCACGAACTGCACCGCCCCGAGTGACAGCCCCAGTGCCAGCATCACAACCAGCCACAAGGTAGGGCGGGCAAGGCTCCGCGCCGCCTTTGTCCAGCCGCCTTCGATTCTGAGCGAACGAACAAGTGAGTGAATGAGACGCCATGCCGCGTATGCCCCCGTCACCAACAGGACAAAGCCAGTGTTCTCGGCGTGCCCGACGAGCATCTGGCAGCCGAGGCCGATGGCTCCCAGCAAAGCCCAAGGCAGCGTCGCCGGTCTTCGCCCCAGCGCGGGCCGTTGTTGCACGACGAGTTCGACCATCGCCAGGATGAACGGCAGCCAGGAGGCTCCTGCGATCACCATCGGGTGCGCGGCTGACGACGCGACCATAAAGCCGCTGAATTGAAAGGTGATCCCGGCGATCAGCCCTCCCAGGCGGCGGATGGACAGCACGCGGGCAAGGAGGTAGGTAAAGACGCCGGCCAGCCCCAGTTGCAGCCAAGTGAAGACTCCGTAGGCTCGCCACAGCGGGAGAACGTAGAAGACGATGCTCAGTGGGTAGAGCGCCGAGTGCTGGCCATTGGCCAGGAAGGGGTGTCCGGCAAAAATGTATGGGTCCCACAGAGGAAGCTCCTGGTTCCGGATCGATTCGAGGATGAGCCGCTTCCAGACATAGTTCTCCAGGATTGTATCGGCAACCAGGTGATTCTGAGGGTATTCTACCCCCAGTTCGTCGGCGGCTGCCCGATAGGGCTCGTCCAGGAATAGAATGTCAACCGGGAGCAGGGTTTTGGATCCCAAGGCCACCGGCGCGTACAGCAAGAGGGGCAGTACCAGCAGCAGGACGAGGACGCCCAGATCGGGCAGATGTTTGCGGATCATACAGTCAATCGATCGCTTGGCCGCAGGCGGCGGTGCCGCCATCGCACCTCCCATGTCCGCAGCGCTGCCTCAATCTTGATCGGCACCGACATCTTGGAGTGACCGATGCGCCGATCTTCGAAGTAGATGGGGATCTCCAGCACGCGATAGCCCAGCCGTTCGGTCACGTGGGCCATCTCGACCTGAAAGACGTATCCCTGGGAGTGGATACGGCCCAGGTCGATACCTTCAAGCGTTTCCCGCCGCCAGCATTTGAAGCCTGCGGTGGTATCCTTGGTCTTGCATCCTAACAGCAATCGGGTGTAGATGCTGTTGGCCCACCAGGAGAGCAGCCACCGCCCGAAGCCCCAGCTCTCACCTATCTTGCCGCCCTTGACGTAGCGAGAGCCCACGACCACATCATGGTCTTGCATGTGCTCCAGGAACTGCGGAATGTATTCGGGCGAATGGGAGAAATCGCAGTCCATCTGTACGATGTAATCGGCGCCGTGCTCCAATGCCCAACGAAACCCCGCTATGTAGGCCATGCCCAGGCCGCGCTGGCCGATGCGGTGCATCACGTGGAATCGGCCTGAACGCTCGGCGGCTAGCTCGTCAGCGATGGCGCCGGTGCCGTCGGGAGACTCGTCATCTACGATCAGGATTTCGAGTTCGGGAATATCCAGGGCGAAGAGTGCCTCGGTCATAGGCCTGATGTTTTCGCTCTCGTTGTACGTGGGGATGACGACAACTAGTTTCATATCACGGCTATCTTCCTCAACCAATTTAAAGACCCCGGCTGCACGCAGAGCCCAACTTGTGGCTCTGCCAAGCCGGAGTCGGTTCGGGCCAATCAGGTCTCCACGCTTCGGGCGGGCCGGCCTGCGATGATCTAGGTCGCTCGTTGAGCCTTGATGCTGGCGCGTTTCAACTCCGCCAAATTGGAGAAGGGGCCTGCTGATGGCTTGAGCATGCCCAGCGTGATTTCCAGGCGCGGCAACTTTGTGCCTGGCCCCTTTTGCACGGCCTCCCAGTCTGCGCGGGGATAGAAGAAGGCCATCGCTTCGTCCAGTCGCGCCAACAGATCCTTCTGTACCTGCTTCGCCTTGTCCGGCGCGACGATGACGAAGAGATTGGTGTCGTCGAGGTGGCCCACGAAAGCGTTAGGATCCTGGCTTCCACTCATGGCGTGATTCAGTATCAGTGCTACCGCGCGCATGACGTCGTCTCGTGCCACAAAGCCATAGACGTCGGAGAATTCGTCCAGTCCCTGCAATCCCACGGACAGCAGCGCCCACTCACGGTTCTTCAAAAGGCTGCGCAGCCGTTCTTCAGAAAGAGAGGGACCTGGAAGGCCAGTGATGAAATGGGACACTTGGTCCACGTTGGAGCGGCGCAGCACGTTGCGTACTCTCAGGCGCAGTTCCTGGATGTCGAATGGCTTGGTCACGTAATCCACGGCACCCAGCTTCAGCCCCTGAAGTCTATCGGTGCGCTCGCGTTTCTCTGTCAGGAAGATGATGGGAACCTGGGCCGTACGCCGTCGGCTACGCAGACGTTTGCACACCTCATACCCGTCGATGTCTGGCAGGCGAATGTCCAGCACGACGAGGTCTGGGATGTTTTTTTCCACAAAGGCCAGAGCATCTTTGCCCCAACCGACTGAAGTGACCTCGTAGCCTTGAGTTTTAAAGTACGAGGTCAGCATCTCGGCCGTGTTGGGTTGGTCTTCCACGACGAGGATGTGAGGAACTCCCGCCACGTTCTCGCTCTCCTCTCCTTCCTATGCGTGCAGGGATCGTCTCGTTCTTACCCTATGGGCTCTCTGTAGATCGCGAATGTGCAGGTCTCACCGCCCATCGCCACGCACTCGATTTCCTCTATCCGGAACTTGAGCCCGCCGCTGACCCAGTGCAGGCCTTCTTCTAAGACCCCTTTCGCTGCGAAGCAGACCGGTCGATCGGCAGTACGTCCCCAGCAGACCGGGCACACGTGTATGATGTAGGCATAGTAGTCCCCCCTATCCTCGACGGTGCTTTTCTGGTCGCTAAACTTGGTGAACACCAGGGCCATTGCTGGGAGGCCGGTCTTGAGCTTGGCGTTCAACGGGAGCACCTTGAAAGCCAAGTCACTGACGCCGACCATGCCGGCCATCTTTTGCACGCCTCGAACGAAGCCGACCCGTCCGGCCCGCAGTTGGAGGCCGCGGCCTCCACGAGGCCCGTACATCTCCTCCAACGCACCCATCAGGGCTGAAAAGTCCGCGAACTCGAATTCCTTCCTCAGATCGTCGGGGGGGTAGTTATCGATCAAATGCGAAAGGCCTGCCATGTTCAGGATGGCATTCAGGCCGTTTCTGCCCATAACCTCTTCCATCGCTTCGAGGGTGAAGCGGACGATAGTGTTGTTGTAGTAATAGCCACTAGGCTCGATCTGCGGCACCTTGCGCCCCCTTCCTGGTTCCTCCTGTGCTAAGCCTCAAGGATGGTCGCCAGGTCATCGGATGCCCGGCGCATATCCAGAAAGAGTAAGCCCAATTTGGTCTGCTGGCGGGCCAACACGGTCAAGACGGCTTCTTCTCCGACGGCGCGGAGGACGACATAGCCGTTCTCTCCCTTCACGTACACCTCATCGAGTATGCCGCGCCCCAATTCGGTGGCGATGCGTTCGCCCAACGAAAGCATCGCGGCGGACATCGCGGAGACGCGGTCTTCCTCGACGCCCGCCGGGAGAAAGGAGGCCATTGTGAGCCCGTCCACGCTCACAACGGCTGTAGCCTCGACGTCTGGCGTGTTCATCTGCAGTTCTTGCAGCCGTCTTACCAAGCGTTCAGTCCGAGATCTTTCTGCCATTGCTGCCCCCTTGACGTTTGTCCCTATACGGTGGTATGCTTTTCGAGTTTATTATACCCAGGTATCGCACAGAATGCAAATTCCGACTATTTGCCTACTTTCGTCAGTCCAGAAAGGATGCCTAGCAGCGAGAGATTACAGAGTCGATGCTTCAATCGGTTCAAGCATAGAGCGGTCCAGAGCATCAACCTCGCTGGCCTGGCGGCGTTCTTCCAGGGAAGCCAGCCTCAGCGCAATGAGCGGCAATGCGACGATGAAGGCCAGGGTCAGCAATATCAGTGTTGCCACACTAGTCAGGGCCACGAATCCTGCAAGGCCGACCCGGACCAGGTCTCCCGCGTACGCCAGTACAGCGATGCTTGAGAATGCCATCCCTATGGCCGCGGCGTTCCACAGGCCATGGATGAATGCAGCGGCGGCGTAGGCTGCCAGCAAACGCAGAGGGCGGCGCGATGTCCATAGTTGCCCACATCCCCAGCCGACCAAGCCACTGGTGAAGCAGTGCATAGCCGTCGTGCCCAGGCGGGTCACGGCCCCTACGACCCAACTCTCCGCCCCTCCCGCAGCGCCGTTGAACAGGTTCTCCGCCAGTGCAAACCCTGCACCGGCGGCCACGCCCCACAGGAAAGCACGCGCGGGGTGTGGGCGAACCCAGAAGCCCACAATGCCGCCTGCCAATGCTTTTGCGGTTTCCTCTATCAGCGGAGTGGCGATACAGAGTATCCCGAATGCGTTGGCGATGACTACTGGGGAGAGGACCAGGTTTGACATTTTCGTGACGTCGGTTTGCCAAGCCGGATTCCGTATGTCCTTTGCGAGTTCATTGATCTGTTCTGCCGCGCCTGGCGTCATCACCGCGACTGTGAGGACGATCACGATGACCGCGAAGAGAATCAGTATCTCGCCGATCAGGGAAAGTCCCATCCCCAGGCATCCGCCGCTGGCCATCCCGGCGGTGGCCTCGCGCCGCGATCCTCCTCTCCCGTGCAGCCCCCATCCCACCAGGCCGAGCACAAGGAGTGGTGGGATGCTCATGGCCAGGGCGTGGATGGGAGGCAGCAAGAGGGTCGGTGCCAGGGGGATCAGGCTCACTGCGGCTCCCAGGGCGACGAGGATCAGTTGCAGAGGCAGGAGCGCGAGCCAAAACCATCGCGTCTGCGAAGGGTTGAATGGGCGTGAGGGTCGTTCCTGCCAGCCAGCCCATCCTTGCACTGCGAGGGGAATGCCCAGGCCGATCCCCAGCGCTACAAGCCCCGCTGCCTGTAGCACACTCGTCACATCTGGCGTCTGACCAAAGAGGGCGGAAAGGGCCAGCAGCAGTGCTAGCCCTCCCCCACCCAAGACCAACGTAACCAGAATGGTAACCCCCAGGATGCCGGCGATCAGCCACAGTGTGCGGCGTTTCATCCCTTTTGTTCCCCTGTGCTACTTTTCCTCAATGATGATGGTCTGGATGACGTCGCCTGACGCCGGGCCGATGCCTTGGCTTGGATCACGGGGTGTGAGGCTTGTGGCCACGTCCATACCCTCGATAACCTTCCCGATGATGGTATATTTCCCGTCAAGGTCCGGCAGGGCGCTGTATGTGATGAAGAACTGGCTGCCGACCGTGCTGGTATCCGGTCCCTGGCTGGCCATGCCTACTATGCCAGCCTTGTCGAACTTGAGCGTGGGATAGATCTCGTCTGAGCAAAAGTAGCCAGGGTAGCCTATGCCGCTGCCGGTCGGATCGCCCCCTTGAGCCACAAAGTCGGGGATGACGCGGTGGAATGTCACGCCATCGTACCAACCCTGTTGAGCCAGGAAGACAAAGCTGTTGACGGTGACAGGTGCCTTGTCAGCGTAAAGCTCGATGACGATGTCTCCCCGCTGGGTGCGGATGGTAGCGGTATAGTCCTTTTCTGGATCGGCGACCTGTGACGGGGCGTCGTACAGTTGGTCTTCCATCGATATGAGTTGGATCATCGGTTCGATCCCATTGGCCGACGTGAAGATGTTGTTGACCGCGTAGGTCGGGGTGCGCATTTGGCCATACTGACTGTATGCCTCGTAGTCGGCCATGATCTGATCTCGATAGATGTGGTTCCGTAGCTCCTGCTCGAAACGGGCGGCGTCGAGCCCTAGCTCGGCAGCATACGCGACGAGCTTGGGGATGATGACGTCATCTTCTGCAGAGAGGACAGTCCATTCCTGTTGGCGTGCGTAGAGCAGATCGTGCATTCCAAAGAACTTGCCCTGGGCACCGGCGGCCTCGGCAGCCTCGGCAGTGATGACGGCTTTGTCGTGGAGGGAGATCAACGGCAGGTGTCGATAGGCAAAACGGATTCTATCACCGTACGCATCTTCCAGATGCGTTCGCAGTGTCGCAACCACTGCGCAGTATGGTCATTGGAAGTCGGCGTATTCGATGACGGTGATGGGAGCGTCGGCTGGACCGTGAACGTGATCCCTCTCCGACACCGGTGGGATGCGCGGCTCTGCCGGTAACGGCTGGGCCCTGCAGAAAGCCGGCGGTGGCGTCGGTGTTGGCTGAGCACATCCGGCCGCCAGCCCTGTCAAGGTAAGCAAGATCAAGAATAACGCAAGCTTGCGCATAGCAGCCTCCTGGTTCCGAGTGTGGCGGGTATTGTACCACAAAGGGGGAAACTCGGCTATCCGTTCTGAGAGGCCGGGAAAAGCGTTTGGCAAGCTACGGTATTTGGAGTACAATGTTTTTGGGCGGCGTGGAGAGGGTTACATGAGTGAGAAGCGCAAGCCGCTAGTTGTGGTGGAGGATCGAATTGAGGTGGCCGCCTCGCCCGAGGTGGCGTGGACCTGTTTTGCCGATCTCGGCAAGTGGCCCAGTTGGTTCCCCGCGCTGGCCGAGGTGGCGTGGGTCGTCGGCCCTCCCTGGACAATGGGGGCGCAGTTCCGCCAGATCGTCAGATTTGGTTTTCCCCTCGCCAGGGTGGAAGCGATTGCCACCATTGTCGAGATCAGCCCGTTACCCTATGTGGCCTGGGAAGGAAAGGTAGCGGGGATGGAGGCGGTCCACGGATATCGCTTCGACCCTGTCGCTGGCGGCACCGAGGTACTCAGCCGCCACGAGTTCCACGGTCCCCCAGCATTTCTGGCTCGCCTCCTCTTTCTCACCCGCCGCGTACACAGGATCTACCAGGCCGCTCTGGGCGGGCTCAAGGCATACGTCGAGACCGGGACGATACAACTTAAAATGCCTATGTAGTGAGCACCGGTATCCTGCATCCAGTGAGAGATGCCAGATGAGTGTGCGACAGAAAGGACCGAGTTATGCGCAGGATAGGAGTTGCTCCATGCCTGGCGCTTGTCCTGCTCGCCGCGTGCACGGCGACCCCAACCCCTACATTGTCCTCCTCCGAAGAAGAGACCTTTGCCGAGTTGCGGGAGCGCATGGTGATCGAGACAATTGAAAGACGCGGCGTCACCGACGAGGACGTGTTGAACGCCATGCGCGCCGTCCCTCGCCATCTGTTCGTGCCCGAGGATGAGCAGGACTATGCCTACGGCGACCATCCGCTACCCATCGGCTACGGCCAGACTATCTCCCAGCCCTACATCGTCGCCCTGATGACAGAGTTGTTGGAGCTCAGGCAGGGGGATAGAGTGTTGGAGGTCGGCACGGGTTCCGGCTATCAGGCCGCCATCCTGGCCGAGATTCCCGGCATCGAGGTCTACACCATCGAGATCGTCCCCGAGCTGGCCGAGAGCGCCCGCGAGCAGCTGGAGGATCTGGGTTACTCAGAGGTTCATTGCAAGCAGGGGGATGGCTACTATGGCTGGCTGGAACATGCCCCCTTCGATGCTATCATCGTCACCGCTGCTCCAGACCACGTGCCGCCGCCGCTGGTGGACCAGTTGGTCGTGGGCGGGCGGATGGTGGTCCCCGTGGGGCCGCCGGGCAGCTATCAGACGCTGTGGAAGTTGGTCAAGCAGCCGGACGGTGAGGTGAAGAGTTACAATATGGGGGGCGTTGCTTTCGTTCCACTCACCGGCGAGGGGCGCTGAGCATCGCCGACGCGCCCCACGCACCGACGTAGCAGATCGCTCCCACGGCCAGGACGGCGGAGAATCCGAGCGATAGCGCCAGTAGCGCGGCCAGGATCGAGGCCACGACCGATACTGCCCCGTTGATACCCCATGCCCAGGCGATGGGTGCGGATGGCCTTTGCCCCAGGAGCGCCAACCCCGTGGGGAAAGGCATCCCCATCAGCAGGCCGGGCGGTGCCAGGGCGACCACCGCGATGAGCATCCGTCCTCCCAGCGGCGCGGCCAGTGTCGCGTTGAATAGAAGCGGCAGGCCCAGCGCGTAGCCGCCGACGACCAGTGGCAGCAGGAGCAGCACGAGCCACAGCGGGAAACGGCGCGAGAGGAGGCTCCCCAGCCCAGAGAACAGGAGCAGGGCGAAGAGCACAATTGCCATCGCGTAGGCCGGGTGGCCGAGGTAGAGGATGAAGCGCTGCAGCAGCGGGATCTCCACGCACAGGTACCCCAGCCCCAACAATGCAAAGTACACGAGCGTCGCGCCGATTGCTTTTCCTTGTCCCGTTATCCCTTTCCTGCGTGCCGCCAGCGGCAGCAGGATCAGCGCCGCAGCCGCGAGCATTCCAAGCATCAGCAGCGCCAGCAGCACAAAGTAGCCCGCCCCGCCGAAGGGCTGCCATGTGTGGCCGGCCATCGCCAGAATCTCCGGCGCTTGACCCCACTTGAAAAAGTGACCAAAGAAGGGACGGTCGTCGGTGGGCGGCTCGACGTCGAAAGGGTAGTCACGATACCAGGTGTTTCTGTCTTCAGCCTTCAGCAGCCCAACACAGGCGCGGTAGTAGACCGGCTCTTGCATGATGTTGTGACGGTTCACCTCGTCCGGGCGTATGCCGGGGAGGTAGACGAGGTCGAAGGCGCGCGGGGCGGCGAAGGCGCGGATGGCTTCCAGTTCTTCATCCGTAAACGGTCCGTTCCGCACCAGAATAAGCATCTGTTGGTAGCTGCGCAGCGCGACGATGCTGGCGGCCGGATCGCCGCCGGCCCGCTCGACCGCCTCCACCGCCAGCGCGAAGGCCCTGATCGACTCAGAGGGAGGCACTTGCAGCCAGCGTGCCACCACCAGCAGACCGTCTTCGTCCACCCGCATCAGATAATCGGTGAAGGCTTCCACGGTGTAGCGATAGTCCTCGGCCAGGCTGTACGCGCCGGAGGTGACCATCCGTTGCGGCGCGGTCAGCGAAAGCACAACGATGTCGTATCGCTCCTGGGCCCGCCGTGCATAAGCCCGTCCTTCCTCCGAGATGACTGTCACGCGGGGATCGTCGTATAGATCGCCGGCCCATGCTCCCTGTGCTTGCACGGCCTCGACGATGAGCGGGTTCGCCTCCACCGCCGTGACTTCCTGCGCACCTTCAGCCAACGCTACAGCCACGTCGAGGCCGCCTCGGGGTTCCAGCACCAGCGCGTGGGCGTCTGGGCGCAATCGGTATGGAAGCGCAAGCAGGAGACAGTCGGTGAAGGCTGCTTTCGTGAAGCCGGGCGCAAAGTGGCTAATGGGACTCATGTCGTCGCCATCGACGGTGAGGCCCAGTTGGGGCGGCGGCTCGGGACAGCTAGGCCCGCCTCCAGGTAGCCTGTGGATGCCTCCTGCCCGCACGACATCCACCCGCGAGAAGCCGTTCCAGCGCTGGGACACAAGCTCCACGTCAGGCAGAAGCAATGAATAGCTGAGGTCTTTATAGGGAGAGAGGCGGATGTGAAGGAAAGAGGGTGTCCAGATGGCGACAAGGATGAGGATGAGGGCGAGGGCGGATTGGATGATGCGGGAGATTACAGATTGGAGATTGGAGACTGGAGATTGGAGGGCGAGGGCGGCGAGGAAGGCGAGGGCAGCGGAGAGGAGGATGGCGCCTTCGCCGCCGACGAGCGACGGGGCGATGACGGCCAGCAGGCAGCCGACGGCCGAGCCGGTCAGGTTGGCAGCGTAGGTGTGGTTGGCTTTCTCGGGCCGGGCCTCCAGCAGCAGCCCGACGGCGGTTCCGTTGCAGAAGAAGGGAGTTGCCAGGGCGACGTAGTGCAGCGCCAGCACGAGCCACTGCCGCCAGTCGAGCGAGACGCGGAAGGAGTCGAAGGGAACGTAGAGAGTGAGGGCGTAGGAGCCGACGGTGCTGAGGGCGAACCCCCAACTCAGGATAGGCAACACGCGATCAGGACTGTGCTCCTTCAGGCGGGGGAAGAGGGTGAGGAAAGTGCCGCTGGCACCAAAGCCCAGCAGCGCCAGGCTGACGACCATGAAGGCAAAGTGGTAGAATTGCGCGACGGAAAAGATGCGCGTGAGGGTGATCTCGAAGGTCAGAGTGGCCGCAGAGAGGAGAAAGAGCCCTGCGTATGTGAGCATTCCCTTGTGCTCGGTCGGACTGTGTTCGAGAGGGATTGTCTGGGTCTCCACCTGGGAGAACATGTCATGCTTGTTTGCGGCAACCTCGGCCAATCTGTCGTGTAGGCGATCTGCGCTAGTCAGTTGGGAGAGCGAGCTCTCCTGGTGTTATCCGTTGGATGCCTGCCACTCGGTCAAAGTGCGTGTCGAAGCTAAAAACGCATTCTGCGCCTCGCTCCTGCATCCGAGCTGCGATCAGGGCGTCGGCAAAGTCAATGTTCTTGGTCTCGTACAGAGTCAGAGCCTGAAGCAAGGTCATCTTTTCTTCTGCTTTGATCCCGTCTTGTAGCAGAAAATCGCGCAGCACTGTGGCAATGTCTGCCACCGGGTGGTGGTAGAACGACCTGAGGACCCACACAGTCTCGGCGACGACGATGTCATCCACGATCAGGGTGACGTGTTCATCTTCCACGGCTTGAAACAGGCGAGCGGCGTCTTGTGCCATATCGGGTGGGTCACCGGTGAGAAAGCGTAGGATAACGTTGGCGTCGACGTAGCCGCCGATCATTTGACCGTCTCCTGGGACAGCACTTCACCGCGCTGGCGGCGGATCTCTTCTCGGATTTCCTGGTGGCCTGGAAAGGATTCGGTGGCCGGGAGCGCCCTGTGCAGTTCCATGATTGAGCGTTTTCGCACAGGGGTGAGAATAGCGCGATTGCCCTCGACCGTGAAGATGGCCTGATCGTGGGCTTTGAGATCCAGCGCCTGGCGCACGTCCTTGGGAATGGTCACCTGGCCTTTCGAAGTGATTGTCGTCACACTCATAGCGCATTCCCCTTACTTGGATGATTTCTGACCTTAATTGTATCATTAGCCATACGGATGTCAAGCCGGTAATACCACCGTCAATAGGCCCCTTTTCCCGAGATGACCACGCCAATAGTGCGCCAGAGGATGCGCAGGTCGAGCCAGATGGAGTAGTTGTGAATGTAGTACAGGTCGTCTTCGACGTGCAGGTGCATCGGACGGTCGCTGCGGCCCGAGATCTGCCACCAGCCGGTGATTCCCGGTGGGACGGCGAAGCGCTTGCGCTGCCAGCCTTCGTACTGCTCGACCAGCCACGGTAACTCGGGTCGCGGTCCCACCAGGCTCATCTCTCCCTTTAGCACGTTCCACAGTTGCGGCAGCTCGTCGAGGCTGAACCGGCGCAGGAAACGCCCCACGCGGGTTGTTCGCGGGTCATCAGGCCGCTTGTGGATGATCTGCCCATCAGGAGTCTCTTGCATCACCTGTGGTAGCAGGTCATCGGCGCCTTGCATCATCGTGCGTAGCTTCCACGCGGTGAGGGGCCGGCAGTTCTCCCCCACGCGCTTCTGTTTGAAAAGCGCCGGTCCGGGCGAGTCAAGCCGGATGATCAGGGCTACGAGGGGGAGGAGAGGTAGGCAGATTATCAACAGGGGGACCGTGATCGCCAAGTCAAGCAGCCGCTTGGCGATTCTTGCGTTGCCCCCGATGGCTGAGGCCCGCAGGCGGATCAAGGGGAGGCCGAAGAAATCGTCCGTCTGAGTGCGGAAGAAGGCCAAGTCGAAGTAGTCGGGTATCACGCTGACCTCGACCGGCAGCTTTTCCAGGTTCAGCACCAAGTGCATCAACCGCTCGTGGGCGCGCAGCGGCAGGGCAAAGATCACCTCCTCCACACCTTGAGATTTGATTGCTTCCTCCAGCGAATCAAGTGTGCCCAGCACAGGCGCACCTGCTACTTGACCATCTCGCTTGGCAGGGTCGTCGTCGAGGAAGCCAACCAAGTGCCAGTCGTCGTCCTGGCGCTGCACATGGCGGCCAATTTCCTCCCCGATTCTGCCCGCGCCGGCGATGAGCATCCGGGGGGTGTGGCCGTTGCGGCGGCGCAGGTGGGCAAGCAGCCTCGCAAGGGCCAGTAGGGAGAAATCGATGATGCCGAAGTAGAAGAACTGCCGGCGGGGCACTTGCCGGTAAGAGAAGTATAGGGCGCCAGCCAGGGCTAGGAGGGCCAAGCCCACTCCCAGTAGCAGCGAGCGAAGCTCGGCGGAGAGGCGGTTGTGAGTGGGGCGTCGGGTACCGTAGGCGGCAGTTAGGGAAAGGACGACTGGCCAGATAGCGGCGGCCATCAGGTAGACGGGCCATGGGAGGGCGACGAAGCGCCAGGTGAGTTGAGGCCCCCAGGGAATGAGGTAGCGGGCCCATGAGGCGAGGTAGAGAGATAGAAGAGTGAGGGCGATGTCTACGAGCCCTAGGATGACCACACGGTTGATCTCTTGGCGTTGAGTCATACACTTGTCCTTCTCTTCTCACCGATCACTAAGCGATGAAAGAGTTGCTCATATTGGTCAGTTACTCCTTCCCAGTCGAAGAGTTCTTGTACGCGAGTCTTTGCTTTTGCCCTGTATGTCTCGATCGTTTCGGAGTTTGTGATAAGTTGAGCCAGGACCTCCTGCAGGGCCGGTGCTCCAAGCTGTCCATCGTAGCTCAAGCCTGCTTCGCCGATCGTTTCCAGGTTTTCTGGCGTGTCATTGACCACGACGCAGTTGCCTAGTGCCATCGCCTCTAGTAGCGCTGGGTGGGTACCACCTACTCCAGATGTCTCGACGAACACATAGGCGTGGGACCCGAGTTCTTCGTAACCCTCACCGAAGAGGTAGCCTGTGAAGATGATGCGCGGATCGTCGGTGTCCTTCAACGTGCGGATATAGTTTTCAGCATATGGCGCGTCACCGACGATGACGCAGCGCATGTTTGTTTCCAGGCCTTCGAACGCTGCAGTCAGATGATGAGGGCAGTTTTCCGGCACCAGCCGACCGACGAAGAGGATATATTGCCGTGGCTCCAGGCCGAAGCGGGCTAGATGTTTCCCGGGCGGCCTATGTTGGACATCGGCGCCGTAGGGAATGTATGGCGGGTCCGCGCCGTACTGCTCTTTGTAGTAGCGTTGCACGGCTCGCGAGTCTGTTACGAGTGCATGAGGAAATCGAGTGGCTAGCTTCTCCGACCAGCGAATATAGGCTTTTGCCAGCGGAGGCCATTTTTCCCGTTTCCAATCCAGTCCATCTACGTTAAGGACAACTTTCTGTCCCCGGAGTCGCGGAATCCAGGAAAGGAAGCTGTTGCCGACGATGAAGATTAGTATTACGTCGTAGGGCTGGGAGAGGCTGTGAAGCAGAGACAGTAGTGTGTGGACGATGGTGTCCAGATACTTATTCGGTATAGTGGGCAGCCTGACCAAACGCATTCCACGATAAGTCGGCTCAGAATAGCGCACGTGGTGTGAGCGACAGTAAACGGTCACTTTATGCCCTCGAGCTACCAAGCGGGTGCCCAGTTCTTCTACGCAGGTTTCGAAACCACTGTAACTGGCGGGGACTCCCCGTGTGCCGACCATTGCGATGTGCATAGGGCGCTTATGTGTCAATTCGGTGGATGCCTATCCGTTGCCGGAGTATGGTTGATTACTCGTCGCAGTATAATGCGCTTTTCGGCTCACGTCAAATCTGGTGGTGTCTGTTCAAAATTTGGGAACGTGTTCTGTATTCCCCACTGGGGCTGCAAAAAGACATACTTTTGGTGCAACTCGCCCCACTTCGATGCTATGTATGGCGCTATTTAGGGCTGACGCCCCGCCAACAACCTATTTCCCCATTTATTGAACAGTCACATCTGGTGTGGACATTTGAACCGAGTTCCCTTATAATGCAGGCAGTCGCAGGATGTTGATCGTGAATTCGCCCAAAGGCAGGCAGTGCGATGAGAGAGAGTGAGCAAACGCTGGAGAGTAAGTTAGGCGAGATCGCTTTTCGGAGGGAGCTTTTCCGGCAGCAAGTGGAAGGCGAGCGTGTATTCGAGGATGAATACAGTGCCGCGGAAATCCTTGATGTCCTTCAAGAGCGTGTGGAAAAAACACGTCGCCAGATGCCCGGGCTCATTGCGCGAGGCGTTGGCATTTCTCCTTACATCGAACTCGGTGCAGAGAGGGCGCAGCGGGCGTTGGTGATGGAAAACGAATTGGGCGCGCGAGGTTTTGCCGTCGATCTCTCGTACGAGAGTCTGCGCTCGGTGACATACCTGGCGGAGCACTTTGATCAGGAAAGATTGCCTATCTGTGTTTGCTGCGATGCCTATAACCTGCCTTTTCGAAACAACTCGATTCCCTTTGTGTTCTGCTACAATACCTTGCACCATTTTCCCGATCCAACTCCCATAGTTGCCGAGGTCTATCGGGTGATGGCACCAGGGGTCTTTTTTTTCGATGAGGAGCCATTCAAGCAGCTTTTGCACTTTGTGCTCTACAAGCGCAAGCCGCCCCGCAGCGTCGAGGCCCATCGTCGCAGAAATGTGTTGGTCAAGGTGATCGAGACGCTGTTCTCGGAGACGGAGCCTAACGAGCTAGCGTACGGCATTGTCGAGAACGAAGAGATAACCACGGCGATGTGGCGGCGCGTCCTGGGCGTGTTCGACAGAACTGAGGCCACCCTGGAGGCACGCGGCGGCGGCGCGCGTTCCAGTCTCTACAGCTCGGGCCTGAGTCTGTGCCACGTCATAGCCAAGTTTTTAGGAGGTAACATCCAAGGCTTGTGCGAAAAGACTACGGGGCAAGCGCTGGCATTAGAAAGCATCTGGGATGCTCTTGGCTGCCCCAGTTGTCGCGTAGCGGGTGTGCGGGGGGAGGAAGATCGAGCTCCGTTGCATTGGACGGACGCAAGCTTGCGTTGTACCAACTGCGACTGTGAATTCCCTGTGAAGGATGACGTCCTGTTCCTTTTTGCAAGGGCGGACCTGAAGAAGTTTTACCCGGAGGTGCTGGAAGGCTAGGGCGCAAGCATCTCCAATGTCGAACTGGGAGGAGGGAGCGAGGAAAATGGCCAAGCTAAAGGGATTGGTCATAGCTGCAGCAGCAATTCCCGTTATGACAGCCAAGTGGGTCGTAACGTGTCGAAAAGAGGGGTTTTTGCCTATGTCGTCCCTAAAAATGGCCGTTTTCTGCATCTTCTCAATAAATCGGGGGGAAAGCCCGGTAAGCTGAGAGCTTCCCATTTTTGCTATAACCAGGTAAACTAACGCCGCGATGTTGGAAGCGATAGACCTGAGCGGTATAAAAGAAGAGAACGCCCACCAATTGATCGTGCGGCTGCTGAACCTGATCGAAGACCTGAGCGCCGATTTGCACGACGCACAGGCCGAGACTCAGCGTTTGCGGGACGAGAACAACCGGCTGAAGGGAGAGCAGGGTAAGCCCAATATCAAGGCCAACAAGCCAAGGCCGCCTCAGGCTGACCACTCGTCGGAGAAAGAGCGACGCAAGCCCAAGCAGCACGAGAAACGTCGCAAAAAGGCTGCGGTTCAGGTTCACCGGGAACAGACGTTGGAGGTGGACAAGGCCAGCTTGCCAGCGGACGCTGAGTTCAAGGGCTACGAAGACGTGGTTGTGCAAGACGTCTTGTTTCGCGCCGACAACGTGTGTTTCCACAAAGAGAAGTATTGGGCGGCTTCGACGGCGCAAACCTGCCTGGCTGAACTGCCGCGCGGGTACGAGGGGCAATTTGGGCCGGGTATCAAAGCATTGGCCCTGACGCTGTACTTTGGTGGCGGGATGAGCGAGCCGAAGATTCGGGGGTTGTACGAGAATGTCGGAGTGCAGATTTCGGCGGGTGAACTGTCCAATCTGTTGATCAAAGACCAAGGGACATTTCACGCCGAGAAGGACACGGTGTACGAGGCAGGGTTGCGCAGCAGTCCCTGGCAGCACACGGACAACACCAGCACGCGGGTAAACGGGCAGAATCAGCACTGTCATATCGTGTGCAACCCGCTCTACACAGTCTATTACACCGCTCCACGCAAGGATCGGCTGAGTGTTTTGGACGTATTGCGCAACGGACGGCAGCGCATTTTCCGGCTGAACGACGAAGCGTTGAGTTATCTGGCAGCCGTCCCCTTGTCGAAAGCGGCGCGCAACACCCTGCTGGTCTGGCGCAGCGAACAAGACCTGGATGAGGCGACGTTCTTGAATCGGCTGGACACCCAGTTCCCGAACCAGGGAGTGCAGCAACGCCAGGCGATTTTGGGCGCGGCGGCCGTGGCGGCCTACCACGCCGAAGTGGGAATGCCAATCGTGCGCTTGCTGGTATGCGACGATGCGCCGCAGTTCAACTGGCTGACGGAAGAGATGGGGTTGTGCTGGATACACGAGGGACGACACTACAAGAAGCAGTTGACGCCAGTTGTCCCTCACCATCGGGAACAGCTGGACGACTTTCTGAAGCAATTCTGGGACTTGTACGACCGGCTGTTGACGTACCGACAGCATCCCAACCCAGAAGACTGTGTGCGGCTGGAAGCGGAGTTTGACCGGCTGTTTGCGACCTGTACCGGATACGATGCTCTGGACGCTCGGATTGCCACGCCCCGGGAAAAGAAAGTTCCCTTGCTGATGGTATTGAAGCATCCCGAGATCCCGTTGCACAACAACCCGGCCGAGTTGGAAGCGCGCCAGCGGGTGCGAAAGCGCGACGTCAGCTTCGGCCCGCGCACGCAAGATGGGGCCAATGCCTGGGACACGTTTATGAGCTTGGCCGCAACAACCAGGAAGTTGGGCATCAGTTTCTACGAGTATGTTCACGATCGCATTTCCAAGATGAACCAGATTCCGTCGTTGGCAAGCCTGATCGAAGCACGCGCAGGGGAACTCGCGCTGGGCGCTTCGTGGTCCGCCGCCTGACTTGCCCCCCAGTTATTGAGAAGATACCGTTTTCTAACAAAAAGTGGGGCGTCATGCCCTTATCAGTGGCCAAAACGGGAATTGCTGTAGCTGCAGCTTTAGGGCTGTTGCTCGCAGTGGCAGCGATCTTTTTTTGCAGAGTCTCTTCAATGCCAGAGCGCGTCAGCGCGCAGGGCGCGTCGCGCTTTGGATATACCTCTCCGCGTCCGGGTGCGCGGCTGGTCTCTGCCGGGACGACAATCACCATCCGGCCCGGCGACATTTTAGACGAGAGCAGCCTCTCCGACGCGCTGTTCACGGTCGTGGGCAGTGAGAGCGGTGTCCATGCAGGCCGCGTCTTGCTGGCCGATGACCATGAGACGGCGATATTCGAGCCTGACCAGTCGTTCGCACCGGGCGAGACGGTAACGGTGACCATTTCCCCAGGTATCAGGATGGCGCAGGGTGAGGTGTTGGGCGGCGCGGCGTTCGAGTTCACGATCTCGCTCAAGGCAAAGCCGCTGATGGATATCGGGGCTGTCACGAGCAATTGTGATCCGTCGGAAGACGTGGTGGGTTTGCCCGATGACTTTCCAACGATCTCGGTGACCGTCCCTGCCAGTGGGACGGCGGAGGGGTACCTTTTACTTGCCAATCTGCGCTGGGAGGGAGCGCCCTCTGCCAGATCGTATCTGCTCATTCTAGACGATTCGGGTGAGCCCGTCTATTACAAGCGGTGCCTTTATTCTCTCGACTTTAAGAAGCAGCCGGACGGGTCACTTACGTATTGGGATTATGCGGACAATGCCTTTACCGTGATGGATGCGTCGTATGCCGTCGTGGACACGGTCCAAGCCGGCAATGGTTACCTGATCAATCGCCACGATCTCCTGATACTGCCCAATGGCAATTACCTGTTTACGATCTATGACCCGCAACCGGTGGATATGAGCCAGGTTGTGCCGGGAGGCGACCCTAACGCCACGGTGGTGGGGTTGGTGATCCAGGAGATGGATGCGTCCAAGAACGTCGTTTTCGAATGGCGCAGTTGGGATCATTTCGAGATCACCGACTCGAATCAAGATTTGACCGCGAGCCACATCGACTACGTCCACGGCAATTCGGTCGAGCTGGATTCGGACGGCAATCTGTTGATCTGCTCCCGGCACCTGGACGAGATTACCAAGATCGACCGGGGGACGTTATCTGGCGCATGGGGGGCAAGCGGAACGAGTTCACGTTCCTCAACGACGCTCGGGGGTTCGCCTACCCGCACGACGCCCGGCGGCTATCGAACGGCCACATCACGATCTTTGACAACGGGAACACCCTATCGCCAGAGTACTCTAGAGCCTTGGAGTATGCGGTGGATGAGGGTAGCAAGACCGTGGAGTTGGTTTGGGAGTACCGGAACGTACCCGATACGTTTGGCCCACATTGGGGGAACGCCCAGCGGCTGCCCAACGGCAACACGATGATCGGGTGGGGAGATGTGGCCCCGGCGCTTACCGAGGTGATGTCCGACGGCACAAAGGCGTTCGAGTTGGATATAGCGGGCCAGGTATCGACCTATCGCGCGTTTCGGTTTCCCTGGCAGGGGAACCCCGCGTACCCGCCCAGCCTCATCGTCGAGACGGAGAGTCCGACGCTCACGCTGCGCTACAGTTGGAACGGGGCGACCGAGGTGGTCTCGTATCACGTTCGCGGTGGGCAGACGCCCTATACCGCCACCACGCTGATCGACACGCAGGTCATGGCAGGCTTTGAGACCACCACGACGATCACGGATACCGGCGTGATTGGCGATGCGTGTTACCTGTGGGTGACGGCGGTGGATGGCGCGGGGGATGAGATGGGCCACTCCAACGCGGTCTTTGTCGGGGATGTCGATTGTTTGACCGACAAGGTGTACCTGCCACTGGCATCGAGCATCCGTCACAACTTAACGAAATGGCGTCTGCCGGTTGTCAAAACAGCACCAAATGGGCAGCGAAACAGCCTGTTATCGTGCCCAGAACAAATCTGGGAGCTTGATTTGACCAACAAGTCGGGCCTGATTGACGAAATTTGCCCTGAATTGTGGCGAAACAGTCTCTTGAGAAGCTCAAAATGGCCTTAAGTTGTGAGGCATGGACGAATTAGAGGATTTTCAAAAGGCTTCTATCGAACTTGAATCGGCCTCGAACGTGGAATTCACGCAAAATTATGTCATTCCGCTGCTAGACGAGTTCTTTGGAAAGGATCTTCGGGGGCTGAGGATCTTGAGCGATGGGTGTGGCATAGGGAAGGACGTCGAGACCTTTGTTGACGCCGGGATGGATGCCTTTGGTGTTGACCCTGGATGTCGGATTGCGGCGTGGAACGAGAATAAACAGCGGGCGCGCCTTGCCGTTGCCTACGGGCAGGCGCTTCCTTTTCCTTCCGATCATTTCGACATGGCGATATCGCTTGGCGTGTTGGAGCACGTCGGTACTTATGGCTACCCCAGGGGAAAGGAGACGGTTCCGGACTATATGAACCAACGGCTTTGGTTTATCCAAGAGATCGTCCGGGTCACCAAGCCGGGAGGATGCATTGTCCTATCTACTCCGAACCAACACTGTCCGGTTGATTTTTGGCATCATAGCAAGGGCAGGCGCAGGCTGCTTCGTTTGCATTGGCCGTGGGAGACCTTTACGGTTTCCTTGGGCCAGCTCAGGCGATGGTTCATCAACTGCGCGGGATGTCAATCTCTCAAAGTGCTGCCCTTGGAGAACGCGTTTGCCTTCCGGCAAGTGAGGCGGTACTTTTGGGGGCATGTCCTCTGTCTGCCGGTCAGATTCGTGCTGCGACTCATCTTTACCACGCCATTCCGCTTTCTCTCCCATTCATTCCTCAACCCATTTCTGATCGTGCACGTGGTCGAGTGATATAGCCTCTCTAGCAGTTTGTCGGAGTGAAACTCTGTACATACCATTCCTATGGTGATACAATGCCACATACAATGTCATTAAGTTAACGAACGGGTTTGTAAGTCATCGAGAATCGTTTGAGCATCCTGGCTTTACTGCGTGGGTATCGGCGACCTGGACGGATTGGTTCGACAGTGCGTAACATGATTTGCCACAGCCCGTCCAAGATAGTACTTGTTTAGCGTCTGACAATTGCCGTCGGACCGACCCTTATCGTAGCTGAGACCGGCGGCCGATGTCAATAGCGAATATTGGTGATTGAAAAGACGTGCTATCTGGCGTATTCTGTAGATGTG
>Ga0315544_1000537_pt1 | contig 34929 bp, 26 predicted proteins | sample SalMarSW160130MG_2_FD_202543 | JGI IMG/M metagenome (GOLD analysis project Ga0315544, IMG submission 202543) | Salt marsh sediment microbial communities from the Plum Island Ecosystem LTER, Massachusetts, United States - Salt Marsh Sediment SW1601-130 ... | reverse complement strand
GAGCAGAGCCGGCTCGTCAGCAACATTAGCATTACGGATAACTTGGCTGAATAAAAGATGGGATGAGCTGTGGTTACAAAAGCCGCTGGCGGCTTGAAAAATTCACCTACAAACTTGACGGGCACCCCGACCATGCACGATCCAGAGATTTTCCTTGACGGGAAGGAGGCTAATTTGGTATAAATAAAGTGGATTCTTTGTGCTTTTTTGATAGAGGAGGAGTTATTATGCAAAGCACAAAGGTTTTGATAAAAACTTTGCGCTTCGCAGTGGAGTTTTTACATTTCAGTTAACAATCTATGTTTAATTTTTGAACCCCGCCCGTCGAAGACGGGACGGGGTGAAGGAGGATTATTATGTGTAGAAAATCCATTCTTTTAATTCCTTTTACTTTGGTGCTGAGTCTGGTTCCGGTTAGCGCAGCCGATGCTGCTGCCCCTGATCTTGTAGGCTGGTGGGCGTTCGATGAGACATCCGGGACGACCGCCTATGACTCAAGCGGCCATGGCAACCACGGCACACTTCAAGGTGACCCGCAGTGGGTGGCAGGCTGGACAGGCGGTGCCCTGGAGTTCGACGGTGACGGTGACTATGTGGATGTCGGCAGCGTGGGCATAAGCGGGGTTGATCAGAGGACACTCGCCGGCTGGGCAAAGGCAAGTACCACAAACATACCAAACTGGACGAGCGTTTTCGGCTTCGCTCCGGATGGCGACACTGATGGCACTTATTTCGATATTGAGGTGGACGATGCGGGCAATTATGTTACCTACGTTGGCGGCTGGGAGGGTATCTTCGGCCCTGTTGATACGCATTGGCACCACTTCGCTGCAACATATGATGGAAGCGGGGGGAGTTGGTATTTGGATGGTCAGTTGATTGATAGCTCGTCTGGAGCTATAGGAACAATTGACCAAGTGAGAATAGGTGCGAGACTCAGCAACAAAAATTACTTCGCCGGCCTCATTGACGATATACGAATCTACAACAAAGCGCTGACGTTAGCCGAGATAAAAAAGCTGGTGGCCGGTCCAAAGGCCTATGACCCCGGCCCGGCTGATGGTGACCTCTATGAGGATACGTGGGTGAGCCTTGGCTGGTCGCCGGCAGATAACGCGGTCTCGCACGATGTGTACTTCGGCGACAATCTCAATGATGTGAACGAAGGCACCGAAGGCACATTTCAAGGCAACCAGCCCACAACGTATTTTGTTGCCGGTTTTCCCGGTTCTCCTTGTCCGGACGGTCTTGTTCCAGGCACGACATATTACTGGCGGATTGACGAAGTTGAGGCCGACGGCACTACAATACACAAAGGCGATATCTGGAGCTTTACGGTTCCAACTAAGAAGACCTACAATCCCAATCCCGCTGATGGCGCCGAATTTGTAGACCTCAATGTGGTGCTAACCTGGACAGCAGGTTTCGAAGCGAAATTACACACCGTATATTTCGGCGACAACTTTGACGATGTTAGCAGTGCCGCTGGAGGACTCCCACTGGGACCGGCAACTTACACTCCCGGCCCACTTAAATTAGCTAAGACTTACTACTGGCGGGTTGATGAGTTTGATGCCATCGCCACATATAAAGGCGACGTCTGGAGCTTTACTACTGAGGGCGCCGTCGTGAGCCTGAAGCCTTCTAATGGCGCTGTGGATGTAAAGCAGACACCGATTCTTAGCTGGTCGCCGGGAGTCTATGCTGCTTCGCATCAGGTCTATTTCGGCACAGATAAAGGGGCGGTACGCAATGCCGATACCGGTTCGCCGGAGTATAAAGGCGCAGGAGACCTTGGTGCTGAGAGCTTTGACCCCGGAAAACTTGAGTGGAATACCACCTACTATTGGCGTATTGACGAGGCCAATAACACCAATCCCGACAGTCCGTGGGTAGGCCCTGTCTGGAGCTTTACGACAGCCGACTTCCTTATTGTGGACGATTTTGAGGACTATGATGCCGGCGACAACCAGATATGGTACACATGGAAAGACGGGCTTGGCTATGGCACGCCGGGTACTGAACCTTACTCTGCCGGTAACGGGACCGGCTCAGCCGTGGGTGACGAAAGCACCGCTTCTTATACCGAAGAGACTATCGTTCACGGAGGCAACCAATCGATGCCTGTATTCTACGACAACAGCATCCTCAGGTATTCGGAGGTGGAGAAGACGCTGACTTATCCGCGTGACTGGACCGAGAAAGGCGTCAACACGCTGACAATTTGGTTCAGAGGCATTTCGGATAATGCTGCTGAGACGTTGTATGTTGCTCTCAATGGCAGCGCTGTGGTCTCTCATGATAATCCTGATGCAGCAAAGATAGGTATCTGGACACAATGGGATATCGACCTACAAGCGTTTGCAGACCAGGGAGTGGACCTTACCAATGTCGATACGATTTCCCTTGGTCTCGGTAACAAGAAGAATCCGGTAGTCGGCGGTTCAGGTACAATGTACTTCGATGATATTCGTCTGTATCCTCCGCCGCCGGAGCCGATGCCTTAAGCCTTGTGATTTAGTTGGCAAGCAGATTTAGGTCAATTCGGGGCCTGTACTGAATGATTTGGTATAGGCCCCGTTTGTTTTCATAAACATTAAGGTTGAGATGCCACCTTTTTCTCCACCCTTTCCTTGGCCGGCAAATATGGAACGTCAAGCGCTCCAATGAACGGGAATCTACAGACGGCTCTTTTCTCGGTTTTAAGAAAATCTGACTTCAATATCCTCTTTCTTCCACAAAGCGATTCTTGTCTTGATATTGCCAAGTAAATTGATAACACCAAGTTATGATAAATACTAATATGACTCTGAAACAAGTTTCACCCATTTTGCAAGGCTGCAATTTTTGAGGTTAGGGTACGACGTTGAAACGAGCGTTGAGCTTAAACAGATGCTTAATCGGCAAATTAAGGACTTGTGAACTTTCAAGCGATAAAGATGTGCGGATATGCTCAAGAATATGTTCAATTCTCTCCTTGTCAGGCGCAATTATAGTGAACCAAATATTGAAATTATCGTTACGGAGATAGCTATGGGTTACCTCAGGGAAGCGGCCTATTAACTCGGCAGCCTGCTCAACAAGGTCCGCCTTGCAACTAACAGCAGCTAAGGTGCTGCAAAAACCGAGCTTGCGAGAGTCAAGACTCGCTCCAATTCGGCGAATTACCCCCTCAGCAATCAGTCTCTGGATTCTGTCCCAAAGCTTCTCGCAAGGGATTAGCAATCTACTCGCTATGATTTCATAGGGCCTTTCACTCAAAGGGAAATCATTTTGAAGTGCTTCGAGTATGCGGCAATCCATTTCATCCATAGGGAACTCTTCGTGGTATTGTAACCTTTAGCAATTCAGCAGATTATTTAGCCACATTATTTTATTCACAACTTAAATGAGGCAAGTTCTTTCTAACGTCAAAGCCGGTAATGACCGCATCTTTTCACTTGCCCCTCAGAACCGGCTGCTATACATTATATAGTAGAAAACCGTCGTAATGCAAAGCTAAAAGGTGCTGAAATTCACTCGTTACCGGCCTGTTTACTTAGCATACTTGGCTCGTATTCTCAATAATGAGAATGTTAAGAATTTTTTATTTTTTCAGATATTTTTTGTTAAACGTCAACAATGTCGCAGGAAAAAGTCTATCTTGTGTGTGCTGGTCCGGGGGACACCGAACTGATTACCTTCAAAGGCTATCGGCTAAGTTGTAAAGCTGATGTCATTTTACATGACCACTTGATACCGTCCGAGCTATTGAGGTTTGTCAAAACGACTGCTGAAGCGATACGGCTCTGTGCCGGCCGGCATCAAAGTCTATTATCTGGGGCAGCCAACATTTGACGAGGCCCAAAAACATAATATACTTGCAGAGCTTCTGCCGTAGTGTTTGTAATTCATCCTTAGCGGACGGGATTTTAGGAAGTTTATTGAGTCCATAAAATTGACTTAATGCGAAATGAACAGCTTTGCAGGAGACAAGTTCGTGAAAGAACGAAGGTACGATATCGATTGGTTGAGGGTTCTGGCAATACTGGCAATCTGGCTTTTTCACTGCGCCCGCTTTTTCGATACAGAAGGCTGGCATGTAAAAAATGCGGAGCAGAGCTTTATTGTGGATGTGTTAAGGGCCGGTTTGATCTGGATGTGGGTCATGGAACTCTTCTTCCTGCTTTCCGGAGTTGGTTCCTGGTACGCGCTGAAATCCAGGACCGGCGGGCAGTATCTTCTTGAGAGGGTCAAGCGACTTCTGGTCCCTTTATATACGGTGGGCCTGTTTATTCTTATACCGCCCCAGTTCTACTTTGAACTCGTTACCAACGAAGGGTATATTGGCACTTTCAGTGAGGTAATTCGGCGCTATTTTGGTAAATTCGGATGGTTTCGCTTTTCGCATACGCCCCTTACGTTAGTGCCGTTTCCCTGGGCCGGTCATTTGTGGTTTCTCCAGTATCTCTTTCTGATATCGCTGGTGACACTGCCGCTGCTTCTGTATTTAAGATCAGAACGGGGCCAGCGCCGGATCGAAATACTGGGCAGGTGGTGCGACCGTCGGGGCGGCATATTCCTGTTCGTGATACCCCTTGCCGTCGTCCTGATATTTCTGAGATGGCTGTTCAGGGGTGAAAAAACCTGGGCTGATTTTTTCTATTACGCGGTCTTCTTTGTCATAGGGTATATCATGCCGGCCGACAAACGCTTTACCGAAAGTACGAAGAGACATGGATGGGTATGCCTGGCACTGTGGATTGTCGGCTTTAGCGGTATAGGTCTTTTCATATCGGTATTAGGGTATAACCCATACCTGGATAGTAGGTCCTTCTCGTTGATATTCGTGCTCGCTCAAATCGTAATAAGCATTACCAGTTGGAGCGCGGTCGTTTTTATGCTGAGCCTGGGAGCAAAGTATCTGAATTTCAAGAATAAGATACTCGCCTACGCCAACGAGGCGGTACTGCCCTTCTACATCTTCCATCAGACGATTATCCTTTGCGTTGGCTGGTTTGTCGTACGCTGGAATATAGGTATTCTGCCGAAGTTCCTGATTATCAGCGTGGTTTCCTTTTTTCTGATTATAACTCTATACGAACTGTTCGTAAGACACTTAAACATCGTGCGGTTCTTCTTCGGCATGAGGCCCAAAAAACGAGATTGTAAGACTTAGCCTGCGAGTTGGGATATCTTATATAAGATACTCTCGGCGGTTCCAAAGGTTGCATTTTAGTATTTGTAACTTTGCAAGACCATGGAAATTAATCGGGCATCTGGAAGAGCTCTGCGGTGCGTCGTAATTCTTCCTGCTTCTCAGTATCCAGACCGATTTGGTCATCTGTCAAATAACATCCCGGATCCGGGGCCCAGGGGTCGCCGAAGTACAAGTCTGCCCGCACGCGCAGGCTGCCGCCACATGCCTCAAAGAATTTACAAAGCTTACATCGGCCTTTGATATGTCTCCTGCGGTTCCTCAAGCCGTTGAGCAAAGGCTCGTTGGCGTCGAGCCAAATCTCACTAAAACGTCTTTTGTGCACATCTCCCAGGTCGTAGTGTCCCCAAAACTGATTCGGATGTACCTTGCCGTTAAAATCAACACACCCGATTCCAACTCCGCTGCTATACATTCCCCCGCCGTTCCAGATAAGCAGCTTCCAGACATTGGCCGCACGAGAAGGTTCTTCCTTAAGCAATTTCAGGTACAGGTAAACACCATCAACATGGTTATCGACTGTCAAAATATCCGTTTTCCTGCCGGCTTGTTTGTACAGCTTTGTTCTGGCTAATATTGTCTCAATGGCATCTCTGCTTTGAGAATGGCTGAGGTCATCATCTCCGATAGCCTTTCCTCTGCCGCTTGGTACAAAGTGGTAAAAACAGGCCCTCTCAATATTCTCTGTTTCGAAAAAGTCAAACAGGGCTTCAAGGTCCTGAACATTCCTCTTGGTTAGAGTCAATCTGAGACCTGTTCGCACATCAGCGTCCTGGCAGTTTCTTATACCCTGCACAGCCCTATCAAACGCACCGGGTACTCCCCTGAATTTGTCATTAACCTGCCCTATTCCATCAAGGCTGATACCTACATACGAAACTCCGATTTGTTTTATTTTCTTAGCTACATCAGTAGTTATAAGTGTTCCGTTGGTTGAAATAACTGCACGCAAACCTTTCTGAACTGCATATTCAATAAGTTCAAACAGGTCAGGCCGTATCAACGGTTCACCCCCGGAGAACAGCACCGAAGGCACATTGAACTGCGCAAAGTCATTCAGGAGGGCTTTTGCCTGGCTTGTTGATAATTCATCAGAGGTTTTGCCGGTGCCACTGTCATTATAGCAATGGACACATTTGAGATTGCACGCCCTGGTGATGTTCCAGACGACAATAGGGCGTCTTTCAGATGCTTGTTTTGGAACAATATCTCCCTTGCGTTTCGCCCGGGAGCCTTTTTTGCCGTAGCGAAGCCAATCGCCCGGCGTAACCTGGTCGCAATATAATTTGCTGATATTTATCATCGTTTACGCTCGATGTGAGTGGTTAATTGGTGAGTTGAATACTCACTACTCACCACTCACTACTTCTGGTGGTATATATGCACAAAAAGGCTCTTCAGCCATATAATTACCCGTCGCAGCGTATGCTCTTGCGCGACATCCGCCACATACATCCCTGTAGCCACAGACACCACACTTGCCTTCGAGACTGCTGCTGTTACGCATTCGCGCAAGGTCTTCGTTGTTGTGCCATATCTCTGCAAGTTTTTGTTTGAGAACATTACCACATTCTATTGGCAGATATCCGCAGGGGAACACGTTTCCCTGATGACCTACGAAGAGCACACCAAGGCCTGCAAGACATCCGCGCGAAGCACCACCGTGCCCGTTTCTGCCTGGGACAGAACCGCTAACGTGCGATGTCTTTTTACGGGCCTGATATAGGCCCTGCTGCCTGATAATACGTTCATAGTGAGGGCCGCAGGTTACCTTCATTTGCAGCTCGCTGCGACTGTCCAATCTACATATCTCAAGCATCTTTTGTTCATATTGGTCAGGTGAAAGCATATCCGTTTCAGCCAGTACCTGCCCGCACCCGACCGGAACCAGCATGAATATGTGCACCGCTATCGCGCCCACTGATTTGGCAAGCTCATACACATCCTCTAATTGTCCGGCATTGTGCTTGGTCAATGTCATATTTATCTGAGTAGGTATTTCTTCCTCACGAAGACATTTGATACCTTGCAGTGCCCTTTCAAAGGAGCCTTCCAGTTGCCGCAGCTTGTCGTGAACCTCGGCAGTTGCGCCATCCAAGCTCACTGCAACCCTCACGATTCCGCTATCACGTATTTGTTTGGCCACTGTTGCATTTACCAATGTTCCATTGGTTGCAAGGGCCGGTGTAATCCCCGCTGCCTGTGTCTCATTAACCAACTCAAATAAGTCATCACGACAGAGCGGCTCACCACCCGAGAACACCAAAACCGGCATCATAGGCTGCTTTTTGCCTAATTCGGCCAACTGTGATATCAAATCTTTCGCCTGTGCGGTTGTTAAATCTTTAAAAGCCGCTTCATCGGATTCCAGACGCCGACAATGCGCACAGGCCAAATTGCATTTTATCGTAGTCTCCCAAAATAAAAGTCTCAGGATTTGATTTGACCCTAAAGCTTCTTTCACGACTGCTGGTCTTCCTTATGGTTTAGCTCGGACGATATCTTTTCAGCCTGCTGTACGATGCTGTCAACAAACCTTGCCGCCTCAGTGGCACCATTCTCTTTAGCTATGGTGTTGACGTTCTTAATTACGCAGTGCATCAGCTTATTGACCACACGGTTCACCATTATCTCCAAGGCCTCTTTGCACGAAGCTTCCTGTCTTGTTCCGACGAAGAACTGCTCAAGCTCGTTTTGGCTAATCCGTGCAAATTGCTCCTTCATCTGACCTATGAGAGGCCCTATATCCCTGGCCCCGAACCAGTCCATAAAATCTGTAACATTTTCAAAGACAATCTCCATGCCCCTGCCGATGTCCCGCTCGCGGGCCTTGCGATTCTGCTCAACGACCTCGGAAAGGTCGTCAACACTATATAGGTAAACTCCATCCATATTATTTATCGAAGGTTCGAAATTTCGCGGTACCGCAATGTCGATAATCAGTAGGGTACTTCCCCGCCGAATGTCCATTATCTTCTTGAATGGTTCCTTCCTGAAAAGATAATCCTGTACCGTCGCCGAGGCTATCGCGATATTAGCACTAATAAGCTGGTTCTGAACATCTTCCCATTTCCGGACCGCGATGCCATACTGCTCGGCCACGCTCAGACCGCGCTCGTAAGACCTGTTGACGAGTGTTATATTCCTGGCCCCAACCTGAAGAAGGTGCTGTACGATCAACTCACCCATCTCGCCGGCCCCGATAACAACCACTTTCGCCGATGAGATATTCGCAAAGAGCTGCTTGGCCAGCTCGACCGCAACGCCGGCAATGCTGACCCGGCCGCTGGAGATTGAGGTGGTTGTATATATCTTCTTGCTGGTGGCAAAGGCACAGTGAAATAAGCGGTTCAGAATCTTTCCCGTGCTCTTGGCCGCACAGGCCAGCTTGTAGCTCTCCTTGACCTGCCCGATTATCTGTGCCTCGCCAACTACCATGCTGTCCAGGCTCGATGCAACCGTCAGCAGATGCCTTACCGCATCCTCATCTCTGTAGGCGTACAAGAGCTCTGCAAACTTCTCCAGCTTAACATTATGAAATTCCGAGATGAATTTAGCCAGGTCATCCGCATCAGCCCCCCCGGCACGTCTGTCGGCACAATATAGTTCGACACGGTTGCAGGTCGATATCAGCACAAATTCCGCCTGGCGAAACCTGTTTTTCAACTCGCAGAGTGCCCTGGTCGTCTCCACGGTGTCAAACGCCAGTTTCTCGCGAATCTCTATCGGAGCAGTCTTGTGGTTGAGTCCTAAAACTATAATCTTCATATTACGTTCTTATCTTGTCTGTTCTGCAGATTCAACTTTGCTACGGTCGAAGTCATGTTCTGAACCGCAAAACACCGAGGTCCCCACTACCGCAAATAGAATCAATGCAAACGCGAGAAGCGTCACGTAAGCAATCGTCTTTTCCCTTAATTTGACCGTGCGCCACAATGCCAGAATCGACCCCAGCAGCAGCCAGGCAAGAGCGATAAGGATGATTTTAGGATCAGTGAGCCAGTCATAAGCGGTCATATTCAGCGAGGCAGAGGTGGCCGCCAGGCCAATTCCACCTGCCAGACCAAATGTCATCAGTACGAAGCATGCCTTTAGACCAAAAAGATTCATTCGCTCGAGCTTCTCGATGTTGGGCACCCTCCCGATGACCTGCATGACCTTCTTTTGCTTGAGCTTTCGTCTGCCAAGCAGGTAAAGCACGGCGCTTGCAGTTGCGAGCATTGCTGCTGCCCCGCTGAGAATCATTGCAATGCCGTGGGCAATCGCCCAGGGCGTAGCGGCTGCAGCGTGGGCCTGTGAAGCCGGTTCGGCAACAATCGCAGCCAAAATTATCAAGCCGAAAATTACCCACGCCATTACCGAACCGAACCACACCTGCTGGATAGCAATACTGACAAATAGGTATATAAGGCCGAATACAATAGTAAGGACAATCATTGACTCAAACAGTCCTGTTAGTGGTACCGCTTTTATCGCCGCAGCCCTAAATATAAGCATGACAGCCTCCAGCGTCACCGCCAGTGAGACCAGAGGCAAAAGGAAGCGTTTGTATTTCTCGCCGCCGGCCGGCAGTTGAAGAATGCCCACGATCGCTGCTGCCAGGTATAGCGCTATCACAAATGTAAATATGATTATTTCCGGTATTGGCAGACCTAACATTTTTGCTCCTGTTCGTTGGTATTTTGCGCACCCGATTGTGTAATGTATGTCGGCGGCACCTTTTTGAGCTCCTTTTCAGTAACCAGTATTCGGTAGTTTGAAATCCCGCATGCCTGACTCATTCGTCGAACTGTCCGCTGAACATCTTCGTCACTTTTCCCGTGGACCATCGTGTACAGGCTATAAGGCCAGTTTTTATCTGTATGGCGTTCATAGGCGTGACTAACCTCCCTAAATCCGGCAAATACCTCGCCCACTTCCTTGGTTCGTTCGGGCTCCACCTGCCAGACCACCATTGCTCCAGCGCCCAGGCCCGCTTTGAAATGATTCACTATTGCTCCTATTCGTCGAAGCTTCCCCTGCTGTTTCCAGTCTTTCAAAACTGCAAGCAACTGCCCTGTATCTATACCTATCTGCTGGGCCATATCGTTAAATGGACTTTGACTCTTCGGCAATCCTTGCTGAAGAACAGCCAGAATCTTTTGCTCAATACTGGATATGCAGTGTTTCATTGCAAGATGAATTGAATTATACTGAATTCGACTTACAATTGCCACTTAGTTTTTATAAACATCAAAAAATGAATTGTGGAAGGCTAAGAATGAGACCCATCAAGATAGCAAGCCGTTCCAGTAAGCTGGCTTTGGTACAATCCAACCATGTCCGCAACTTGCTAAAAAATCTCAGCGGCGGCATTGAAATTTCCATAGTGAAAATCTCGACGAAAGGCGACCGCGACAAATCAGACTTCCTTGGGTTCCCGCAAGGCGGGGTCCCGCTTCATAAGTCCGACTCCATCGGCTTTTTCACTTCCGAAGTTGAGAAAGCGGTGCTTGACGGCAGGGCTGATATCGCTGTCCATAGCCTAAAGGACCTGCCCACGGCCTGCACGAAAGGGCTGGTAGTCGCCGCGGTACCGAAAAGGGAGTCCGTCGCCGATGCGTTGATAGCCTCATCTCAGGAGGCTTCTATCGCTGCTCTGCCGGCCGGGGCAACCGTGGGAACATCGAGCCTTCGACGCATTGCGCAGTTGCGCCGGCTTAGAGATGACCTGAAATGTGTTCCTTTGCGGGGAAATGTTGAAACAAGGCTTTCAAAGGTTGCCTCTGGTAAGGTTGATGCTGCCGTTGTTGCTTGCGCAGGTTTGAACCGGCTTGGTCTGGCTGATAAAATCTCTGCAGTTCTGCCGCCCCAGGAGTTCCTGCCCGCCCCGGCACAGGGGGCATTGGCCGTACAGATTCGCACCGAAGATAGTGAGCTTGCCGAATTTGTCTCACAAATCAATGATAAATATTCTCGGATTACCACCGAAGCCGAACGATTTATACTTACATATATGCACGGCGGATGCAGTATACCTCTGGGAGTGTATGCACAAATCTCAGGCGATAACATAAATATTGATGCAATGATATCTGATGTGGAAGGCAAGAAATATATCAAACGCTCAAAATCCAGTAGCATCAGCGAGGCCAAATATTGTGCCAAGGAACTCGCACAAGAACTGTTGGCCGCCGGCGGACAGGAAATTCTTGATCAAATCAGAAATAGCCGAAATGATGAAATCAAAAGGTGAGGGAGTTCCTGACTTGTCTTGAAAAAAAAAGAATTCTTGAAAGGGAAAAATATAACAGTAAAATCATTGAAACAAGAATTAAAGTTGTCTCCTAAATCAAAGCGGGCAGATTGAGGAGCAAGCAAATGCAAAAGTTCGAAATCGAGACATATCAAGATCTGGTCACAGATGTCGGAGGCATCACTGAGGAGAATTTATTTATGTTTCTGGGCAAAGTTCAAGAAGCGTTCGGATACGTCCCGCGAGAGGTGGTCCGCGACGTTGCGATAAGAACCGGTTTTTCCGAGACTCGAATTTATGGTGCTCTGACATCATACAGAGATTTCAAGGTACGGTTGGAGTGCGACGACTAAGATGAGGGAAACAAAGCTCTTAACTCGACGAGTGGGCAAGTACAAGCCGCTGGATCTGGAGGGATACGAGGCCGATGGAGGCCTGGCAGCTCTTAAGCGGGCCTTGGCGATGGGGCCTGAGTCAGTAGTCGAGGAGATTAAACGGTCAGGTTTGGCTGGCCGGGGCGGCGCAGGATTCCCAACGGGACCAAAGTGGGCAATGGCTGCCGGTGAAGAACAAGGGCCAAAATATTTTATTTGTAATGCTGAAGAGGGTGAGTTGGGGACGTTCAAGGACAAGGTCCTGCTCGACGGCGACCCCTGGATGGTTCTCGAAGGAATCCTAATCGCGGCCTATGCGATTGGGGCTGAACAGGCCTACATCTACATAAACGGCAAGTACGACCACACCGTCGAGCTGTGGGAGAGACTTGTTGTTGAGGCGAGGAAAGCCGGACTTCTGGGAGACGGCATTTTAGGCTCAAAGTTTTCCGTTGACCTGCAGGTAGTCAAAGGTAAAGGGCTGTACATAACCGGCGAGGAGTTTGCGCTTATTTCTTCGCTTGAGACACGCCGGGCTGCCAGCCGATTGAAGCCGCCGTATCCAACAGAAAAAGGATTGTTTGGAAGGCCAACGGTTGTAAATAACGTCGAAACCATCGCAAACGTGCCAGTGATTTTGGCAAATGGTGTAGAAGCGTATCACAAGCTCGGTGTTGAGGGTGAGCCCGGAACGAGGCTTTTTTCAATATCCGGGGACGTTAAAGAAAGCGGCGTGTTTGAGCTTGAGGTCGGTTCAGGAACGCTGGCAGAGTTTATCGATGAATTTGGCCGAGGAACAGCGAGCGGTCGGCCCGTAAAAGCGGTTCAACCAGGTGGAGGAACAAGTGCATTTCTTGCTCGAGCTTCTCTGGGGTGTAAACTCACCGCCCAAGCCATTCGTCAGGCCGGCAGTGGAATTGGAACTGCAGGTGTGATAGTTTACGAAGAAGGCAACAGCGTAGTTGATATTGTCAAAGGACTGATGGAGTTTTACGGGTTTGAATCCTGTGGGCGCTGTGCGCCGTGCCGAATAGGAGTTGTGCGAATGAGGGAAATCATCGAAAGGATCTTTCAAGGCGAGGGAACAACTGAGGATTTGGAGCAATTACGCCAAATTGGCAAGGCATGCGTGGCGGTATCCACTTGTGGAATGGGACAGTCTTTTCCACTCCCGGTACTTTCGGCATTGGAACTTTTTCCGCAGGATTTCGAGATGGCTATTGGCAAGGTCCCAGCGTAGAAATCTAATTGTTATGCCTAACCTCGATTTTGCAGGAGACTTTGTAAGAATGAAAGAAATTTGTCTGACAATTGACGGCAGAGAAGTAACGGTCCCGGAAGGAACAACGATTCTCGAAGCGGCGAAAAGTGTCGGCATTGACATTCCCCACCTGTGCTATGATTCACGCCTCGAGCCGGCAGGAACGTGCCGGCTATGTGTGGTTCAGATAGAGGGTCGTCCCGGCCTGACAATATCATGCAACACACTCGCGGCTGAAGGGATAAAAGTGTGCACTGAAAACGATGAGATTGCAGCCATACGGAAAACGGTTCTTGAGTTGATTCTGTCGGAGCATCGGGTAGCGTGCACAAGCTGCGATAAAGATGGTGCATGCAGTCTTCAGGACTACGCATACCGCTACCAGGCTGACGAAGGACGCTTTGGTTTGCCAGAGCGAAGGCCCGTAAAACCGAATTATGCCACTAACAGTGAAGCGATACTTTATGACCCGGACAAGTGTATTCTATGTGGCTTGTGTGTCAGGTACTGCGAGGAGGTACAGAAAGCCGAAGCCCTAACATTTGCCGGTCGTCTTGGGCAGATTGAGGTGAGCACGGCGTTTGGGATAGATCTTCATAAAAGTTCCTGTGTCCTGTGTGGAGGATGCGTCGAGATTTGCCCTGCGGGCTCAATGTTGGACCGTGTAGCTATCGGTAAGGGCCGCGAAAAAGACCTGACCAGGACACGAACTACTTGTGCTTATTGTGGTGTCGGCTGCCAGATTGACCTCAACGTCAACCCAAAAACAAACGAAATAGTCCGCGTAACCAGCGAAGTCGGTTGCATTCCGAACAATGGCAATTTGTGTGTCAAGGGCAGGTTTGCTATGGACTTTGTCGCAAGCAAGAAAAGGCTTGCCTCCCCGCTTATAAAACGAAACGGCAGGTTCGAAAAAGCAACCTGGCCCGAAGCAATAAATTTTATCGCTGAACGTTTGACCAAAATAAAAACGCAGAACGGCCCCGACAGCATCGCTGGGCTTTCATCTGCCAAGTGCACTAATGAGGACAACTACATCTTTCAGAAGTTTATTCGTGCAGCGATTGGCACTAATAATGTTGACCATTGCGCCAGGCTCTGTCACGCATCGACGGTTGCCGGTCTTGCAAGGGCATTCGGCAGTGGTGCTATGACCAACTCGATTGATGAGCTTAAGAATGCCGGCTGCATATTTGTAATAGGCTCGAACACCTCTGAGGCCCATCCCGTCATCGCTCTCAATATAAAAGAGGCGGTTGTCAAGAACGACACCAAGCTTATAGTGGCCGACCCGCGTCAAATCGACCTTGTCCGATACGCCGAGTTGCACCTTCCTCAAAAACCCGGCACGGATGTTGCCCTCATAAACGCTATGATGAACGTAATAATAAGTGAAAAACTGCACGATAGCGATTTCATAAATGACCGGACAGAGGGTTTTAGTGAATTTGCTAATGCGGTGAAAGATTTCACGCCGGAAATGGCTGAGGAGATTACGACCGTCCCCGCCGAAAAAATCCGCCAGGCCGCGAGGATATATGCCGGTGCTTCAACAGCCAGTATCGTTTATAGTATGGGCATCACTCAGCACACTACCGGTACCGACAACGTCCTATCACTTGCCAATCTCTCAATGCTCACCGGCAACGTCGGCAAAGAATCGACCGGCGTAAATCCGCTACGTGGCCAAAACAACGTCCAGGGCGCCTGTGACCTCGGTGCTTTGCCCAACGTCTATCCCGGCTATCAGTCGGTTGAGGACTCTAAAATTCAGGCCAAGTTTGAAAAAGCCTGGTCAAAAAAGCTTTCTCCTAAAAAGGGGCTCACTGTTGTCGAGTTCTTCCACGCCGTAGAGACAGGCGACATAAAGGCAATCTACATAATGGGCGAGAATCCCGCACTTTCCGACCCAAACCTCAACAGAACACGAAAGGCCCTCGAGACGGTCGATTTTCTTCTCGTGCAGGATATCTTCCTCTCCGAGACAGCCCAATATGCCGACGTGGTTCTGCCCTCGGTCTGCTTTGCCGAAAAGGACGGCACATTCACAAATACCGAACGCCGAGTTCAGCGTGTCCGCGCCGCCGTCACCCCGCCCGGCCAATCCCGTAGCGATTGGGAAACAATCTGCGATGTTTCGACAAGACTCGGCTATCCAATGAGTTACGACTCCGCCGGGCAGATTATGGATGAAATTGCCTCAGTCACGCCCATCTATGGTGGTATCTCCTTTGACCGGATTGATTTGGTCGGCTTGCAATGGCCCTGTCCGGACAAGGAACACCCCGGCACAAAGTATCTACACAAGGGTCGCTTTACCAGAGGAAAGGGCAAATTCCACACCGTCTCCTTCAAAGCCCCGGCCGAGTCTCCCAACGCCAAATTCCCCTTTGTGCTATCAACCGGCAGGCAATTATATCAGTTCCACACCGGCACGATGACCAGAAAATCAGCCGCTATAAACCAGGTTTCACCAACCGGCTACGTGGAAATACACATCAAAGATGCCGGCAAACTTGGAATTGCCGACGGTGACAGTGTCGAGGTAGTCACCCGCCGCGGCAAGGTATCAACGCTGGCAAAGGTCACTAAAAATATCGAAAAGGGCTGGCTGTTCATGCCCTTTCATTTCTGCGAAGGTCCCGCCAATATGCTGACGATCGACGCCCTGGACCCCTTGGCCAAGATACCGGAATACAAGGTATGTGCGGCGACAATACGAAAAGCACCGTCGTTAAGTCAGCAGAAAACACGCAACTGAAAAAATCGGGGCAATCATCCACCAAATACCATCAGTCAGCAAGAATGTTCGCGCTGCGCGACTACCATTTATCTGAGAAAGTGCTGATTCCAGCACTTAGCAATTTGTGAATATCGTCAATAGTGCAGATAATGCGTTTATAGAGTCGTTCAACGGCAAATTTAGAGCCGAGTGTTTAAATCAAAATTGTTTCTTGTCACTGGCCGATGCCCGCGATAGAATTGGGTCGTGGCGAATGGATTATAATCACTACCGGCCAAACAGTCCCGACTTGTCGTGAGGCTGCATGGCTCCGGCAGCGTTTGCGGCGGTTTGTTGTTCTGGGCCAGGCTATGCTCCGCCTGCCCCAGGACGGGGAGAAAGAATGTGAAAACCTCTCATAAGACTTGGTACCAAAAACGGGAGCAAGACCTTATGAGCAAACGATAAAATAATAATCTCACCGGTGAGAATTCATATTTGACATCGGCGAACAACGAGTACATAAAGTCGATGCAAGTGAGTATTATGGCGGCTACGTTAGAAGCTAAATATGAAGAACATAAAGACGATGTCATTAACTTACTTATTATTATTTTTATCGCATCCGTATTCGGTGTTTACTTAATTGCCACAACAGTCCTTATTGCCAAGGACGGCGTCTATTACATTGAGCGGGCACAAAAGCTTTCAAGCGACCCCGTTGGTGTTATAAAGGGGCATCCTCCCGGCTATCCATTTCTCATTTTTGCAGCTCATAAATTCGTGACTCTGTTTACCGATAACTCATCAGTATTAACCTGGATATATACGGCCCAAAGCGTAACGTTGTTATGCAGATTAATTGCATTAATTCCTTTATATTTTATAGGAAAGTTTTTGGTTGGAAGCCAAAGAAGTTTCTGGGCGACTCTTATCCTCATAATACTGCCTTATCCTGCGGAGTTTGGAAGTGATGCATTGAGAGATTGGCCGCATGTTCTATTTTTGGCCGCGGGTTTTCTACTTCTGCTTTGGGGAGCAAAGCAAGGCAAATGGTGGATGTTTGGAATAGTCGGCCTGGCTGGAGGACTCGGATATATAATCCGACCTGAATGCGCACAGTTGGTTATATATGGAGCTCTTTGGCTATCGATTAGATTGTTCCTGCCAACGCATAATATGAACAGGCCCAGAGTGGTCTGTGCTTTTCTCATTCTCCTGATTGGTTTTGCTATGCCTGCAGGACCGTACATGAAAGCAAGAGGAAGAATCCTTCCGACAAAACTTGAGCACCTCATTAGTTTTTCTTACGATTCTCAATCACAGAGGGCTGTAAAAGAAGACATTGACAGTCACAATGACGTATATGCAACTGCGAGCTTGCCAAGCAATGTAGCAAAAGCGATTTACAGGCTTATCGTAAAAATCAGTGATAATTTAATGTACTTTTTTGCGTTGGCACTGGTAATAGGCATTTATTCCCGTTTCCACAAACAATCCAAGGCAACAGACATCGAGAGATTTTTTGTGCCAGTTTTTATAGCACTTAATGTTATTATGATGATACTGCTATATTACGGCTATGGATACATAAGCAGGAGGCATTGTCTGCCGCTGGTTGTGTGCTCAATTTTTTATGTGCCCATCGGTTTGCAAATATCTGCCGATTGGCTAAGCAGCAGGTTTTCCAAAGGGTCATTAGTGAATAATCCTAATCCCCAGCTATGGTTTTTTATTCTGGTGGGAGTTGGTGCGGGTATTTGTATGCCTAAATTGTTCAGACCTATAAGTATTGAAAAGCAAGGTTACAGAGATGCCGTGAGGTGGCTAAAGGAGAACACAACTCAAGAAGACTTAATTGTCGTGCCAGACAGTCGAATAGGTTTTTATGCGGAACGAAACACGTTAGTCAGTAAGAGTAAGAATGCTTTTGAAGGGGTTGACTATATTGTGAGTCTTGGGGAGGATGAAAATGAACAGCTAAAAGTGGGCAGGGTTGTGCAGGAAAAGCTATCGTTATGGCTGGATAAGCGGAGGAAAAAAAACAGGCTAATTATTTACGAAGTGTTGTGATTGAGATATACGGTGTTTATTGCCAAGAGAGTCAAACACCGGTGCCGGTTTATTTGGGATTATTTCTTTCGACAGCAAGTTTGAGTTCGTTAACAGTTTTTTCGACAGTTTCGTCCAAGGAAGGAAACTCTGCAACGCGTTTCCTTATCAATCCATACATTCCATTTCGTTGACGGTCGCTCCGGGCCAGTGTAGTTTGAGTTGTTTCTGCCAAGAACCTGCTATTTTTGGTGAATAGTAAACGGCGGTATTTTCAAAAACCTCCGGCAAACAGGAGAAATCTGCTGTTATACATATGCAATCCCTTGACATAGCCTCAAGGGCTATCAATGAAAGAGCTTCCACTCGGCTGGTCATTACAAAAAGTCGGCGGTTTTTGTAACACCAGTTCGTTTCCTCATGGTTTAGACTACCAGCCCTTCTTCAGCAATACGACAGGAATTGTTTTTGCCAAAATATACAGGTTCAACAGGAAAGATCTTCGTTGAATATACAAATAATCGTATTTTACTTTATGGTTGGGGTGTAAGTCATAAGCATTTCTTATCTGCGCAAGACCGGTCAGGCCGGGTTTTACCGCCAGCCGTATTTCCCTCAGTGCCTTGTGCCGTTTCACAAAGTGGAGCCGTTCGGGTCTCGGTCCAACAAGACTCATATCGCCTCGTATAACATTTAACAATTGGGGAAGCTCATCAATACGGGTGCGTCTTAGAAAACGGCCGATTCTCGTAACTCTTGGGTCATTTTCTCCGGCTAAAACAGGACCTGTTTGCTTTTCAGCATCATTAATCATTGTCTTGAATTTATACATAGTGAAGGTTTTGCCGTCTTTACTAATCCTGCTCTGTTTGTACAAAACAGGCCCAGATGAAGTAAGTCTTATAAGTAGCATGACCAATAGCATCAATGGGCTTAGAAGGATAAGCGTAAAGGCGCTGCCTAATACATCCAAAGCCCTTATCAAGAATTCCTCACTGTCGGATTTTCTTCCAAGGAATGTCGCAAGGAATTGTATCGAGTTTTCGTCCATTACATTTCCTGAAAGCAATTCTGCATAAATGGACGGGCTAAATAGCACGTTGACTTTTAATCTTAGCAAGAGATAAATCAGGAGGTTCATCTGCTTGTCTTCGCGGATTCGTTCACATATCACAACCTCGTCTGCATCCTTATACCACACAAGGTCCTCGATTTTATCTATATATATTTTCTCAACATGCTTGTTGTTCTCAATAGCTTCTGTATCGCTTTCTTGTCCAATAATGATTATTTTTTTCCTGATTCTCCCTGCTAAATTTAGAATCAGGTCGTTGGATAGAAAGATAATAATTAAGCCAACTGGAAAGGAAATGAGGAAGATACTTGTAGGAAATGTGGACCACTGGGCTCTGAAAACATATACGAGGGCTATGCCGAAAAGTGTCCCCAATGCCATGCTATGGGTAATTCGTTTAAATAAATCCCAGTGTGACTGGAATCTGTTCCTGAAAAATCTTGTGAAACCAAATGCCAGCATGTACATGAACGTCAGAAAAAGGAAATTGCCTTTATAAGAATTGAAGTTGTAATCAGGGATGTCTGTTCCATATCTTATAAGAAAGGATAGGAGGAACGCAATATTAATTAAAACTGCATCTACCAGAAATAATAAGATTTTCACTATCATAGAAAAACTTGATCTGGTCTTATTGTGTCAAATCAAATTTAAAAGCAGTTTCTATTAATTCCCAATAACTTAATATATTGCCAACCTTTTACCTTTACATCAACAGTCAGCCACATATTTTTTTACTTCTATTTGCAAGCCAATGAAATGTTATTCTATACCTTCAGGCCTCATAAAGAGTTGAGATATTTTTGTTATTGGTTTGAAGATAAAAAATAAAGGAGATAGACGTAAACCGTTAATTCGAAAAGCTCTGATGATTTCCATGTTACCACGAATAATGCCATTCAGGACGTTTGCTTTGCCTCCTGTACGCATCTTTGCAATCACCTTTGGTAGATAATCGACTTTAATTTTGTATTTTTCAATGAAACGCAGCATCAAATCAAAATCGGCTGCAATCTGGAATTTGTCATTGTATAGTCCAAATTTTTCAAAAATTTCTCTCCGACAGAAAAAAGTCGGATGTGGTATGGTCCAGCCTTTAGCAAATGCACCTTTCTTATACTCTCCAGGATTCCAGAAACGCTTGATATATCCAGTATCATCACGGTCTACGTATATCAGGTCTCCGTACGCAGCATCCAAATCATTACTCTGCATAAATTCTACTATTTGGCTAACAATAGTCTGGTCGGCATACATATCATCGCTATTCAAAGTAGCTATAATATCGCCGGTTGACAACTTGATTCCTTTATTCATAGCCTCATAAATAGCCGTGTCCGGCTCTGATATCACTTTGGCTATGTCGTTTTTGTATCTGTTTATAATACCAAGAGTACCATCTGTAGAGCCCCCATCGACAACGATGTGTTCGATATCCTCATAATCCTGGATTAGAACACTTTTTATAGTATCTTCAATAGTCTCCACACTATTCAAACAAACTGTTACTATAGAAAGCTTCATTTTATCTCAGAAATTATCTGTTTAGACATTTTCGATTTCGTCTATTGATTCTATTACATCTTCTACTTGAATTGCTTTCATACAGGCATTGTTAAGATCACAGACCTGTTTATGACAGGGGCGACAAGCAAAATCGCCTTTGATGACCGTTGCGATCTTCCCGCTGCCCCGAGGGCAAGCTATGGAGGGGGGCTGTGGACCAAACAATATAATGACATTTTTTCCAAGAGCGGCTGCTATATGACCAATGCCACTGTCCAGCCCTATGAAAGCCTCGCCACAGGCCAGATAAGCTGCTATGTCGCTTAACCGTACCGATAATACAGGAATAGTTATGCGGCAATTATTCTTGATAGATTCGACCATAGATTTGTTATTTGGTGGGGATAGCAGTACCGGCGAATAGCCTTTGTTATCTAAGTATTCCACAATCCGGGCGAATCGCTCGGGTGGCCAAAGTCTTTTAGGCTGGCTTGCTCCGGGATGTAAAAAAACAATATTATCTAAATCTCGGCTGTCGAAGTATTTTTTTGCAGCTTGTATCTTTGCCTCCGGAACGCGAAGGCTGGGAACATCCTTACCGTTTTCAGCTCCTAAGTATCTTACTACATTTAAATTCCTCTCAATCAGATGCCATTTTCCAGGAGCAGGTACGATATCAGTTAACCAGTATGCCCCGCCGGTAAAATCATAACCGACTCTTCTTCTGGCCCCAATTAATCGCAACAAAAATATGTTTCTTATGTCGCCGCGAAAATCCAGAGCTATATCAATCTTTAATTTTCTTAATTGTCTGATTTGAGAAAACAATCGCCTTAAGTTTGAAAGTGAGTAATCGTATGTTGACCATGGAATGCGAGTGATAAAAAATTTATCAAATAGTTCTTGATCTTTTAACAGATCCTTTCCCCACCGGTTGCCACAGAAAATCAGTTTTGAATCAAGAAACTTCTGGCGGATTGCCCTGTAGGCAGGGATCCCCATTATCACATCGCCTATTAGATGCGATTCAAGAATCAGGATTTTCTTGTATTGCTTGCCATCATGATTAATTGGAGATGAACGTTTAAACAGATATAGGAAAGAAAGAAGTCTGTCAAGAAGACTCAAGAGAATAAGCCGTCGGCTATTAAAATATATCTTGGCTGCTTTATGTTTGTCAACAGTCTTGCGCATCTAAGCCATCCTTGAGTCGTTCCAATGAGTTTCGTGCAGCTTGACCTTTTGGGATGAAGTCGTATTTAATTTTTAAGTACTTGAAAATAAAGATATTAATGCGACGAATTTGGCTAAACGCCAATTAGGTATCACGAGCTTTTGGAGCTATGATTACATCTTTTGTTGAACTTATGCCATTGTAATCAAATCTTTCGTATCCATTATCGAACAACCATTCAAAAACTGCCACCTCTTGATCCCAAAAGGGATGGTTACCTCTCCCCCATCCGACTTCCAAAAGAATATAGGGTTTTTTGTCTAATCTCTCAAGTGTCTCTTTCATACCCTTCAAAACTGAGAACTCTGCTCCTTCAACATCTATTTTAATCAAATGTATCTTATCTAATCCGTTTCTCGCGTACTCGTCGAAAGTTATTTCATTAATTCGTAATGGCTTCATCCCTCTTGTCGGTTTTTCCTTGACAACAGTGTTCCAACCAAGGTTGGTCTTATCCAGTATATCGTTGCATTGCCTTTCTTGTCTGATAAGGCGTAATTCTCCACTGTAACATTCCCGAACCCTGAGAAGTTCCTCCTGCAAAAGTCATAATATTTAGGAACTGGCTCAAAAAGATATGCTTTACAATTTGGGAATCTCTCCAATATGATTTGAGTAAATGACCCGACGTTAGCACCGACGTCGATTATAACATCGCCATCTTGAATAAGATGGCTAATAACGGTTGAAATATCTGTCCTGATTATCCTTACAAGTCTTCTGCGCCAAATTCTTAACCGCAACTCTTCCGGCAATATCGACGCCGTTATATATCGAATGCTTACAAGAATTCTTCTTAGCAACTTTTTACAAATAAGCCAACCTACAACCATGCTTATCCTATCCGCCCCGCAATACGGAGCTTCTTATTTACTTAACTGACATTTCCCATTTCAACTGCAATTAACAATGTTGACAGACTACAAGTGCTGATTCTCCACTCTGGTCGTTCTTGATGCTCGTTTTTGCACAAGTTAGCTTCACGCCGAACATCGCCATTAACAGACTAACCCACCATTCAGGACCTCTAAAAATGGGCACTACTATGCAGGTCGCAATAATAAAAATTAGGGCGAATAAAGCAACCAAAATATATGGATTTGATTTGTACCAGGCCTTTAGGTGTATTACTGTTGTGAAGAAACCGAAGACAAAGAAAAACAAAATGCAAAATATACCAAAATCCTGATATGCATAAGCAGTCAAATACCTCGCAGGATTCCACACCCATGCCGCTTTGTCAGGAGTGAAAAGAGCGTCGGCCAGTCCAATGTACTCCAGCGGAAATCTCACTACATAAAAAAGATTACGACCCAGCGTATGGTCAAAATTAGACTCGAACAGGATAGACAAATTTGCCAGTCCTAACGAAGAATATTGTGCAAGCACATCTTTGAAACTTCTTGCTTGACGAATCAAGCTGATAACATGCAAAAAGGTAGCGGTAGACACCAGTATAGCAAAGAGGAAAAACAACCTTTTCTTTGAATGCCCTATGATTTTCCCGCATCTTCTGATATTGAAGACAAAGTAGTATATTGTTATTATAAAAACGCTGCCAATTAAAACTCTATCAAGTGTGAACAAAGAACGAATAAGTATTGTGATAAGAATCACAGATATATATCTTTTGGCACCGGAACTTATTAGTATGCCCTTCGTGTCATCAAATCTGTTTCTAATGCTTTCCCTGGCTAAAACCATATACAGGGCCGATAACGGTAAATAGGAAAACATCTTGATTATCCCTGGCAGACCGCCAGTTTCCCTTGTTCGCAAAAAGTACTTACGAATCGCATTGGAATCGTCTTGAACCTTAATATAAGTGACCAATTCTCGCAAATAATCTGTCAGAGATATAGACGCACTAATCTGCCAAAGAACGACGCCGATACCGACTATACAATAAAAATATATCAGATTAGAAAAAAGCCTCCGCTTTGCCACATAAAACTTCTTCCTAGTTCCGTAAAAGTGATAGTTATACATTGCTGCATGGGCACCTAAAAGAAAAGCAGCTGCAGTTATGAAATGGAATATTACTCCGTAAATACTAATATGGTCTCGCAGCTTAATAACGTTTTCTGAATCGCTCGGTATAATTGAAAAAATGTACATAAATACATAGAGAAACAGAAATATAAAAGCCGGGCTCGTCAGCAAAAAGAACCACTTATTTTGTATTACAGGTTTCAACACTCCAACGTTTCAGATATCTAATTGACGCTATAGTTATTCTAGTTTAGCAAATCGCAGCAAATAATAATACTCTCTGTGCAACATGTACAAAAATGTGGTGAGCAAAGGACCGTATCTGAGCTTCAGGTCGGTCGATAGAATGTCCCGGTGTTTTTTCAGCATATACCACGTATTGTACATAGCCCAGAATTCGACTAACAGACGATTTGTCCTCTGTCCCCCTTTTTTACTCATTGACCCTCTTATATGGTAGCAGGATGTATCGGGCGTAAAAAGGATTTTCGCGCCGATTTTACGGGCTGACAGAAAAAAATCTGTTTCTTCACGGAATCCGTTTCCCGAATACCAAGGGTCAAAAGACACCTCGTTGAATAGCTTCCTTTTTACCAGTGCGATGGCGTGCGTAAAAGGAACTGCCAATGCTTTGCCTGACTTAAACTTTTCTTCGGGTATTCGAAAAGGCTTAAAATCTTGCGGCCAACCAGGCCGTTCATTATTGCTATTTATGTATCTTTCGATCCGACAATTTGAATCAATCCTGATGGGAATCAAATTGCCTGAAATAATGTCACACGAAAAGCTGTTGAGTTGTTCGTGAAGGATATTAGTATAGTTCGGTGCCAAATAGACATCATCTTCACCTAAGAGAATATATTCTGTATCTGCTTCTGAAATACCGATCATGCGGGCTTTCTGCGCGCCAGTTTTATCCTTAATCTTAATTTCTTTAACAAAATCACTGTCTTTTTGGAAGGAAGCGATCACGTCAGAGGTTTCATCTACTGAGCCATTATTAACTATCAATATTTTCTTAATCCTCTTATTCTCTATATAGCTTGGAAGGGTTAATTGCAATTCTTTTGCACGGTTGTATGTAGGAATTATTACTGTAATGTCATTCCTTTTCATATTTTTTCCCACGTTCCTTAATGCCGCTCGCGCCTCGCGGAAAAGCTTTAAGTAGGTCGACTAATATCTGGCCGGCATTTAGCGCGCTTCGTTGCACTTTAGGCACAGTCTTTCTTAACTGGTCCCGAATTTCATCTTTCCTTTTGAGTGTGTCTTCAACAATCTGGGCCACGCTATTTTCTGTTATGTTGTTTGATGTTAGCAAAAAATCCGTGTGGCCAAAAATTTGTTTATTGATTCCTTCGGCCTTGTGGCTGTATGCTAGGCTTACAGTCGGAACACAGGAAGAAAGAGCTGCTATGCTTGCATGAGTCCTGGCGGCGATCATACAATTCATGCGGGAAATAATCCACTTGGTTTCTGCCGCAGTAAGATCCTCCGGTAGTAAAAGTATGCCGGAGCAGTCCGCTCCCAAGTTTTCCAAAACTTCACGCATAAACTTGTAGTCATTAGTATGAGGTCTAGTATCATGAGGAATGAGAACTATCGGCATATCAAAACTTCGTCTCATATTTCGGACAATCTCAACGCTTCTAAGCATCCAGGCTTTAACATTGCCATGAGTAACCCACTTCGCCATAAGAGGGCTGATATTCAGGCCAATGGCATCATTAGGCAGCGAAAGCCCCATTTTATCTTCGGATACACTTTCAGCCTCCATCACAAATGCAGGGTCTGCCATAGGTATCGCATTTTCGGATATTCCGTGCTTTAGAAGATATTGACGGGTCACTTCTTCTCGAACAAAAATTGCAGTTACATCCGACCTTAGATGCAAAAGAATGCGCTTCGCAAATTTTGGAATACTATCAAATGGTCCTATGGAAGCTCCCCAGATAATCAGTGGTCTTTCCAACCTTTTGACATACGAATCTAACGCTATAAATGGGTGGGGGACACCATAATCAAGCGTGTAATTGTCGCCACCGATCGACAAAACCGCTTCACTTGCCAAAATAGCATTCTTAATAGAACCGAACAGAGTCTGTTGCTCTAACTTAGGTATCGTAAATCGAAAAGTGTTTTTTGCAATCCATTTCGGACTCCATTGTCTTGGCACCTGAATTGGTTGGTGAATGATGCTTGTATCTCGCTCATTTGGCAAAAAAACAGGTTTTGTAACGTCGAAATTGGCGTTTATAATCCGTGGATTATCAAATGCGTTTCTTAATATTCGTGCTGTTCCACGAACGATTGCTTCACAGCCGCGATTTAAATATGAGCCGTTGCCAACAAATAAAAAATCAGGCCTGTTCATATTCATCCACACACCTTCTTTATAAGTCTTCTAATAATGGCGTTGGGAATGCGAAAGTATTCTGATTTTCTCTTTGCAGTGTTAATCTCCTGCTGTAAATCCGACATCATCCTGTTAAATATTTGAATATCCTTATCAGCTTCAGTCCAGGCCTTGCCGCTTTCTTGTGAGATATCAAAACATGCTTTTACAAGCCTCTCTTTGCAAATCTCAAAAGATCGCCTGATAAGTTCCAACCTTGTATTTGGAACGGGTTCACCTTTTGCGGATGCAATTTCCAACCTGGTTTTGAGGTCTTTCCGCTTCGCATCAAGAACACCTTGCTGGCTCTTGATAATATCCTCAATACCCAGACCGGATATCTCAAGACATTTCTCTGCACCTGCGGCCAGGATTTCAGATAGATTTTCATTCCGCAGCAGTACGATACTGTGTCCTCTCCAATCAGCGGAATACTCAGGCAGCCAGGCATCCATAAATGTCACGTCGGCACATTCAGCGAAAATATCATCACAAAAATTACAGGCATTCGGTGTGAAGTAGCGGTCAAACCAAATTCGATTCATACCATCAGTCCAGAAAACTACACCTTCACGTCTCGGATTCATTCCGTTTTCAGAGACAAATTTCATTCCAAAATTTGACGCCGGACGGTTTGGGTCTTTGATACGAAACGTAACTTGCTTGAGGCAATGAGGGTCCCCGCCACCCAATCCGCAGACATATTCAGCGAAGAATTTGCTCTTTGTCTGGCCACAGACTAAGCCCAATACGAACTTTATCCTGCCTTGAAGTTTTGGAATCGATTGCATTGCCAAACGAATGGCCTTACAAACACACGGCAGGCCAATAATCGCATACCGACCTTCGTTTTGAAGAATATGGCGGATAACCTCGCTTGTTTCGACAGGATAATAACAGGAACGGGAACATTCACGAACTTCCTTAGGGGTGTTACATATCTTAAACTTAAATAATTTTTCGGGGTCATCGTTTGGAGATACGCAAGCCACATGGTCAATAAGGTTATCAGCAAGTAATTTTTCCGATGTCCACGTTGCCAAACCGCCAGATGCCCCATTTTCACGGTGACTTTTAACATTAGAATATCCAACAAAGGCATCTAAATAGTAGCCGGTTTCCGGTGTATGTTTAATTCCAGGCGTCTCTGCAAAAAGCTTTTGACCCAATGTGTCCTCGTTATCTTTGTTGTTATAGAATGGGCACACCTTTAAGCATAGATTACATTTTTCCCCACAGCTATTACCGATTTCAAGAGCATTATACTCACCAAATCTGTTAAATTCGATTTTTAGGTTTTCGCTTGGGCATATACTGGCACAAATCCCACAACCAATACAGAGATTCTTACCGACAACCTCAGTGCATACATTTTTATGGCCTGTAATATTATTCATGATTTCGGACATGCACAATCATGGCAACCCAGTATAATCCCATGGATATGCCATGCGCAATTAGAAGCGATATCGCTGCGCCCATCCCCCCTAACTTCGGAATCAAAAAAAGGCAGAGCGAAATACTCAGGATACCACCAATAATAACACTTGTAAAATAAACTTTTTCCATTCGGGCGGAGACAATATACTGTGAGGCAACAAACCCCAATGAGTATATCATCGTATAAATGCCCATTATCCTTAAAGCACCAGCAGCGGAAGCATATTCCGGCTTATAGATCAGTCTGAAAATCATTTCTGGGAAAATAATTGTTGCAAGACAGACCGGAAAAACAACAAGAAACATTATTGTAGAATATTTTATAAGAAATTTTATTCGATTTGTTTTTTTGATATCAGGCTTTGTTATTCTTGCCGTTGCGGGGTTTCCAATGCGTGCTACCTGGTTCAGAAACAGCATTGCTATTGTTATAATCTGCCAGGCAGCAGCGTAACCACCCAATGATTCTTTGCCTTCATAAAGCTTCAATATGATCTGATTTATAATTCCGAAAGAAAGGCATCCTAACGTAGAAAACCAGATAATCAGGTTTCCTCTTGCCAACGCAAGAGTGGCACCAAATATTGACCTGCTTATCCTGCCAAAATCAATTCTATTAAAAGCCCATTTGCACTGAAGTATCATATAGAAGGTTACTGTAGCAATAGTAAAAATCCCCAGCCAGAAAACGCTGAGACTTTTCGGGGACAGTATTATCATAAGCCATACCGCTACAAAATACACACACCGTTGAATAAAATTATAAACGGCGTGGCGACCCATCTTGCCCCAACTGTCATAAACGGCCTTCAGTTCGAGTCCGAGCATCGACTGACCAAAGACAAGCAGAACAACACCCCATGTCAGATCGCTTACCGCCGGTGAGAAAAACTTCCAGATAAGCAATGCCAGAGTAACTACCAAAAACATAAAGCCTCGCAGCAGAAGGCTTGATGCGACAATCTGTCCATGACGCTTCGGAAAATGTATAAGGTCTCTAACAAGTGTTCTGTTGAGTCCAAAGCGGATTATTGCTCCGCCATATGAAGCGATTGCTAAGCCATACGCAAAAAGTCCAAAGTCGGCCTTGCCCAGTGTGTTTGCGATCTTAACTTTTGTAATGAATCCCAAACCAGCAACAAGGAAATTAACACAGACCAAAACAGAGAGGTTCTGGACGTGTTTCTTTTGAGAAATGACAACCTTCCAAAATCTGCCAGACAAATCCGGTTTCAATAGCGGCCGTCGACTGATTTGTTGCAAATCGTAAATTTTATTACACTCCGTCCCCGTGGGTTGCAATAAGAACCTTTAAAAAAAGAGTTTCGTTATCAGGCAGCTAAAAACTGTTCAATAGGATACGCTGAACAGCTACAAATCCGCCTGTTTATCATTTGCTTTAATCTTTCTGTACGCCTAACCTCTCTCCAAGCTTGTCAATTAAGGCCTATTACACCAGGCAGATTTAGTTCTTTTGTCATTTCATAGTCATATCAAATAAGTCCAATTCTTCACGTGTGGTGTGCTCCGGTTTGAGAAGCCTCACAGGAACCGGCAGCTTATCATCTTCCCTGATTCCTCGATATATTACCGATCTTTTGTTCTCATACACCTTCTCAGATAAATGGTAGTCTCGCAGCGCGGACATTCTTGTTGACTGATGGTATTTGGTGGATGATTGCCCCGATTTTTTCAGTTGTGTGTTTTTGCTTGTTAGCTTGCCCTCCTTGAAAAAATAAACACTTTATGCATCCTTATGATTTAAAAAGTACTTGGGCTTATTCTGGAAGAATTCCCCGCATTTATTATTTAGCTTGCTTATGACGAGAGTCATCCCTTGGAAAGCGACTCCTTTCGGTATAGGCCGCTTTGTTAGGCCAATAATCCTGTTCATATTTCACTCCTGCTTTCAAAGAATTCTTACGTGTAAGAAAAAATAAGTCAAGTGAAATGTGATTAATGTGGGCTTTTTAAACAGTTTATAGGCTAAATTCTGGTTTTTCAGCAAAATATCGGTCCACAGTTCAAACCCAGCCGTATCGTTGCCTTCATTTGAGGATTTGCATTTTGGAGTGACTTTCGAACTTGCGACACAGTGAAGGTCGGCTTATCTTGTCTTTTTATTGTAATCTTCTTGGCCGCCCTAAATTTCGGCGGACTATCGATGACTTCGTTGTCCAAGACCCGGCTATGCAGGGTCTTAACTGCGGCTTTCGACAACTCACCACCGGAATACCTGGGCTCAGGGACTTTGCCGGCATGCAGATAGGCGGCTTGTTCTACATACCGTTGTAACGCTTGTTGCTTGTCTGCACCGAAATAATAGAGCTTGCCACTAATTTTCTTGCAATACGGGGCTATAGAGGGTAAATTACTACAAAATTATTTGGAGAGGTGGCCGAGTGGCTTAAGGCAACGGTTTGCTAAACCGTCGTACGGGTAAACGCCCGTACCGCGGGTTCGAATCCCGCCCTCTCCGTTAATTCAAATGGGCGTTGGAGTGTCATCTCGCAATACCGGCGAGTTGTCTATCCATTCTATGTCGTTGAACCGTTTTTAGTTTCTCTTCTTTTTTCACCTTGTCCATTAGGGACGAGCCGCTATCTCTGGCTGCGATTATCAGCTTCGCTTGTCTGTTCGTAGATTTGAGCGATATCGTAGAGCAGTGCTTCGAGTTTCGAGAAATATTCATCTTCAGAAAACTTCTCTTTTGCATCACGCAGTTTTATGACTTCAAGCTCAAGGCGATCTCGTTGCGCTCGCAGGCCAGGGGATATTTTATTCTCAGCTTCGCTGTGGACTATGTGAAACTGATGGGCGCGGTAGCCATCAAGAGATGCGCTGTCCTCGGCCGTTTGTACAGGTCGGATGCCTCGAAACCAATCAGCGCGAGTGCCCAGCCCATCTCCGTTGTCATCGAGCAGGGCATGCTCCGTGACGAGGCGACCGGCGGCAGAGTAGAATTCATCAACGCGACCGGAGGCGGTCAGAAATGCCTCAAGCAGGGAAGTCTGACCATCCTTGTCAAGGTCCGCTTGTGGCTCGGCGATCGCACCGGCCAGATATTGGCCAAAACGCGTATAGTTCTGTTCGTAGCCGCTCTTGGTCGCGGTGATCACAACACGCCCCTGCGCAGACAGCTTGCTTAAGAAAGGGGCGCTCGACGAGGCGGTGTTAATCACTACAATAGGTCTGAGCAATGGCATAAGCCATTCGGCCAGATCATCTGCCGAGATATCGGGGCCTCGGAGGTTAAATTTCGCCGTCCTGCCGTCGAAAGTTCCGTGCCCGATTAGAACCAGCCACAAAGCAGTTGTGGTTTGTTTCTGTTCGTTGCTCAGTATTTTCTGCAATCTCTTTTGGTCCGACAATCCCTCAGCCTTATCTAAACCGATTGCGATAAATTTCGCATCACCTTTTGAGCAAGCTTCCTCCCACAGACGGGCCCATCTGGCGAATTGCGCCCCATACTCCTCAGTCCCGGCAGCACCGATGATAACTATTACAGTGGGCTTTTGATAGTCTTGACCCCCGTTCTTGCTTTCTTGCGAAAACACGGGGGCGACATTTGCTGAGAAGGCAGCCACATCGACAATCAATATACCGACGAGCAGTATTGTTACAAGTTTCATGGCATCCCCTTCCAGCGGCGTAGAGTCCATTCACCGGCAAAGCACATCAGAATAAACAGGAAAATGGCCGGTAATATCCCCCGCAAATCCCACAATGGCTTAATCCAGGTATCCGTAATGGGGGCATCCCGACTGGGCAGGCTGCGAACAAAGTCCTCTAATGCGCCAAGTTCAATAACCTGACCTCCAGTCTGACGAGCAATTCTTTCAAGCAGCGGCCGGTTGGTTCTGATCGACCGAAACTCATGGGCTTCGAGATCGACAGCCCATCCGGTCTTTGCGTCGCCGACCTCGGTACCGTTGGCGTCATTCACAACGGCCTGGGCAAGGTAGCTGCCGTTATAGCGGGGAATGTACGTGGCCTCAAACAGCCCGCTTTCAGTGAGCACAGGTTCGGCAGTCAGTCGCAGCTTCTGTTCTTGGGGGTCACGCACTTCTATGGCAATTGAAACATTATCCATCGGCTCGAAATTTTTCTTGCGGACCCGAACTTGAAATACAACCGGTTGGTTTACCTGGTCTGGTTTATGTGTGGCCTGCAATGAAATCCGATTCGGTACGTCTGCGACAAGCCACCGCAGTGTCTGTCTCCAGAATCTATTCATGTCATCACGCATTTTGGTTTGTTTCAGACCCCAGCGCCAAATATCGCCGATAGTCAGTGCCGCTGCCCGCCCGTTACCATATCTATGCACAATCAAAGCAGGGAGCTGTTGAGCCGGGTCGTCGCCGACGGTAGCGAGCACTCGCGCACCCGGCTTGATATCTCGCACACAATTGAGCACACGAAATGCGGGCATCTCCAGGAGCCGCTGTAGTTCATTCTGCTCATTGTCGCATAATCTGGCCCACGGCTGCAGCCAGCCTTCGCGAGTCAGATTCAAGTAGGCTCGCCAGGGCGAAGCCCTGGACTGTATCAAACCCGCCTTTGGCGGGACCGTTTCCTGCTGGGCCAGCCGGTCCAGATAAACCGGCAGAATATGCCCGATGGGCGTGCGATGGAAGTTGCCCTGTTGGAACGATTCTTTCCCGCCGAGCATTAAGAACCCACCGCCGCGCTCGGCAACGAACTCCTGAAGCAGTTCCATTTGGTCATGCGAGAAGAATTCTGCTTCGACGTCGTCGAGGATGACCGCGTGATAGCCGAACAACTCTTCTTGTGTTTTGGGAAATCCATCGCGAAGCTCCGCAGCATCACGCGTGTTAAGGCGCACGAAAACCGGCTGGTCGTACTGCTCGGTCTGCTCCTCATCTTTGTTATCAAATCCGCGATACAGTGGATTGCTCACCTCACCGGCGCGTCCCCGCCAATCGTATTTCGGCTCCCGTCTTGCGACACGAAGCAGCCCCACTAATTGCACCTCCTCATCTTCACTAATTGCCCGTCGCAGGAATTTATATTCCCAGTTCGGCCTGCCGGTTACATACAGAATCCGGTACGGTCCCTTGCCGCGGTCCACAACAAGTGTACGTTTATTGTTGGCCAGTGTCGCTTCCGATGATGATTCATCATGTTGCTCCAACAATCTATCCTGAGAGCCCGACGATGTTGGGTCTGATCCAGTCCAGGGCTTCGCCCCGGCTTCTGTGACGTTAAGATGATAGAACAAAACGCCGGTCTTGTCCGGACGCAGACGAAAACGAAATACTTGTTTCTCGTCATTCTTGGAGATTTTGAGTGTTTGGCGTTCCACTACTTTGCCTGAGTTTTCGAGCAAATCCACCGCGATGGCCTTGCCAGCGTATCCGGAGGCCTCAACGTCGGCCTGGATCATCACGGGAGCATCTTCGAAAGATGTCTGGCTGACAGAGACATTTGTTAGGGAGATATCTTTTAGTGGTCGCCGACCACCTATTACGACCGGGTAAACCGGCGGCACACCCGACCCCGCACCAATTGTCCTGTTGCGATGCACCCCCGACCTGTCGGCTCCGGTGGTAGGCGGCGCCGCTTCGGCTGCAATTGGTGCGGGGTAGAATTGCTCAGCCATATCCGTAGCATTGCCGTCGGTCATCAAGAGCACACCGGCCAAAGGCCTGCCTCGGTAGCGTTCGGCAATTGTTCGCAAGGTCGCACCGATAGCAGAAGCCTTGCCGTCAAAAGTCAGCTCCGAAAAGTCCGTTGTTCGACGTAGCCGCGAGTCAAATATGTATTGGCGAACCTGGAAATTTTCAGCCAGAGCACCAAGCCAATCGGCCCCACCGAAGGCGGGTTTGATCCGGTCCAGGGCTTTGCCCTGGTCTGTTTTCAAGGCGGCTTCAAGGATCTCGCCGCGGCTTTGGGTTGTGCCGCTGTCACGAACGTTCATGCCGCTGCTATTATCAGCAATAACAACAAACAGATTAGCGCCAGATTTGGCACGTCTTCCACTCCACAGCGGCTCCATCAGACACAGTACCAGCACCAAAACACCCAAAAGCCTAAGACAAAAGGCGATCTTGTGAACCGCACCTATCTCCGCTGAGCGCCGGTACGACCAAACCAATATTATAACGGTCACAAATAACACCGGCACGGCCAGCCAGACCCACAGACTTTCAGGGATTGTGATTGAACCGAGTAACATCATCAATCATCGCCTCCCAGGTTTTCGTAGTACCTTCGCACCAATTCGGCAAAACGGCTGGGTACCGGGTCGCGATCGATAGGTACAAGCGCCTCGTCCGACTGAAGCTGAGCCAGCTTGTCGCTGAGATGTTTGCGCAATTCGGTCAACGGATTGGTGATCTGCTGCTGGACGATATCCCACTGTGGCTCTTTACCGTGACGCTTAAATTCAGCCCGGATTGAGCGTGCGCGGTCTCGTACTCTTGCCGCTTCATCGCGTAATTCGCGTTCGGTAAGCATCTCTTCCACATCGCGCAGGCGGTCGGACCATTGTATGAAATCTCTGCCGGTGAACGGGCCGTTAGGGTCGATCCTGTCCCATTGCCCGGATTGATTGCCACCCCAGCCGCTCGGCTCGGCTCGCCCGCCGGCGTCAGCTATCTGTCTTCGCGAGCCGCCGCGTGGTGAATCCTGTTGTCGGGCGCTGTTAGGGTCAGAATCGGCAGAACCATCTCCGCTTGTGGGTGCATTTGCAGATGCTCTACCGTCCTGTGGCCGATTCGCGTATTGCCTGTCCCGGCGTTCACCATCAGTTCCGGATTGAGCCCCGGCTCGACGCTGCTGATTCGCCGCTGAGTCTGCCGGCTCATTGGGGTCACCTGTTCGCTGCCGGCCGGCACGGGCAACCTCTTCATCAACCTGCCTAATCAGCTCATCGAGCTGTTCTCGGGCCTGACGCAGCGATTCAGCCTCGTCACCGAGCACATTTCTCGCAGCCTCTTCAACGCCTTCCCGTATGTTTTCGATACCTTTACCGGCCCGTCGTTCAATCTCCTGTGCCTGCGGCAGGAAGTTGCGTCTGAGCAGCTCACCGGTTGCCTCAAGCGTTCTGTCAACATTGTCAGTGCTTGCCCTGCGCAACGTATCGTAGAGCTTTTTCGAAAGCAGCGGCTCGGAAGTCTCCGCCTGCTCGCTCACATTTTTCATCTGGTCAATCAGCTCTTCGGTACTCTCTCTCTGCCGTTCGACCCGCTCCGCTATTTCGCGGTTCACGCCGGAATCAGAGAGTGTCTTTCGTTCCGAGTTTATCTGTTGTTCTATCTCATCGGCTATTTCTTTCTGTCGCTGGTCGAGCTGCTGCGCCTGGTCTCGCATATTGCGCATCTGCTCGGTAAACTGCCCGGAGGTTCTGCGTTGGAATTCGTCACGCATCTGCTCCAGCTCACGCTGTGCACGCGTGGCCGAAGTGACGGCCCGTGAAACCAT
>Ga0315544_1000535_pt1 | contig 34968 bp, 43 predicted proteins | sample SalMarSW160130MG_2_FD_202543 | JGI IMG/M metagenome (GOLD analysis project Ga0315544, IMG submission 202543) | Salt marsh sediment microbial communities from the Plum Island Ecosystem LTER, Massachusetts, United States - Salt Marsh Sediment SW1601-130 ... | reverse complement strand
GGAGCTGATAGACATATTCCGTTACGAGGATATTAACGCCAAGGTACTGGCTGAAGGGGGTGAGCCAGCCACCGCCCACTCGGTACTGATGGGTATAACCAGAGCCTCGCTGAATACTGAGAGCTGGTTGGCAGCCGCCTCCTTCCAGGAGACCACCAGGGTGCTCACCGAAGCTGCGATCAAGGGCGAGATTGATAGGCTGGTTGGGCTCAAAGAGAATGTAATCATCGGTAAGCTGATTCCAGCTTGCAGCCCGGTCTCCGAGGAACCGCCAAGACTGGAAGCCGGGGAGGAGGCGCCAACTTTGGCAGCCGAAGAGATGCCCAGTCTGGTAGCCAAGGAGACACCGAGCTTGAGTGCCGGCGGAGAGAATAAAGAGGAAAAGACAACCAGCTAAGTATGGCACCACCGATGGCTTTAAGATTAAGGGTCGCCCCAACTAGCGGGCGGCTCTTTGTTTTACCCCGCCTCAGATATGTTATAATAGGCTAGCTCAGCAAGGGAGGCGCGAAATAGACCGCATCATTTCAGGCAAGCCTGGAGCCGAGGATGTAACCCTTGATACTAGCCTCCGACCCCGACGTTTTGCTGACTTCATCGGGCAGGACAAGATTAAGGAAAACCTGAAGATAGCTATCACTGCGGCTAAAGGCAGGGACGAGGCGCTGGACCATGTCCTGCTCTACGGTCCCCCTGGTCTGGGCAAGACCACCCTGGCTTATATCATTGCCGCCGAGATGGGGGTCAATATCAGGATTACCTCAGGTCCGGCGGTGGAGCGCACCGGAGACCTGGCAGCTATCCTCACCAACCTCCGCAACCACGATATACTGTTTATTGATGAAATCCACCGCCTTAATAGGGCAATAGAAGAGGTATTATACCCAGCCATGGAGGACTTCGCCCTGGACATTATTATCGGCAAGGGTCCCGGTGCCCGGAGCCTCAGGCTAAAATTACCTCCTTTTACCCTGATTGGCGCCACCACCCGCTTTGCCCTGCTCAGCCCGCCCTTGAGAGACCGATTTGGCGCCGTTTACCGCCTCGATTTCTATGACCAGGCAGCTATAGAAAAAATCCTCAACCGCTCAGCCAAAATTCTTCAGGTAAAAGCGGAAGAGGGAGGGCTAAAGGAGATAGCCCGCCGGGCCAGGGGGACACCCCGGGTGGCTAACCGACTGCTCAAGCGGGTCAGAGACTATGCTCAGGTGATGGCGGACGGCATTGCCACTAATTCGGTAGCTGTTGAGGCACTATCCAAGCTTGAAGTAGACCATATAGGTCTGGATGAGATAGACCACAAGGTGCTACATACCATCATTGAGAAGTTTAACGGGGGACCGGTGGGGCTGGATACCATCGCCGCCGCTATCAGCGAGGAGGCAGATACTATTATGGATGTCTATGAGCCTTACCTGCTTCAACTTAGCTTTCTGGAGCGCACCCCCCGCGGACGATTAGCCACCCAGCTGGCCTATGAGCATCTGGGTTTGCCCTACAACAAAAAGCCACCTCAGGGAACGCTGCTTTAAATCATTCCAGCCATTAATCTTTTAAACTTGAGAAAAATTTTTAACAAATAATGTTAAAAACACTTGACATTTTGTTTTATATATATTACAATATGTATTGTCAAGGTTACTTAGAGAGGAGAAAAATATGGCACCATTACAAAAAAGAGCTTGGTGGGGTCTGGCTATAGGGCTTGTTTTCGCCGTCGCCTTCGTGCTGGTCTTCGTCCTGATGGGGGGCATTGAGACCTTTGATACCGACCAGGGCTTCAGGATAACCATAAACGTGCTCTGGGTTGGGGGTCTGGTGGCTAACCTCATCATTTTGAACCTTACCCTGCGCAAGCCGGGTATGGTAGACGAAAGGGACAGGATGATCCTGGACAGGGCACCCCGTATCCAGTGGCTGGCGGTAGTTTTTACGCTGGTAGCCTGGGTTATAGCCCTGAACGAGGTCTACCGGGCAACCGACCTCATACCGGCTGTCTATCTTTACGTGATATTTATGTCCGTACTCATTGTGAGCACGCTGGCGCAGTGCCTGGGCATAGTTATCGGCTACTGGAGAGCGAACAGATATGGCTAACGCTAGCATAAACAACCGCATCAGAAGACTGCGCTTTGACCACGGCGAGATGACGCAGGAGGAATTGGCCCAACGCGTCGGCTGCACCCGCCAGACCATCATCGCCCTCGAGCAGGGAAAATACGTGCCGTCTATTGAGCTTGCCTTTAAGATTGCGAGGGCTTTTGGGGTAACACTGGAAGATGTCTTTCAATACGAGGAGTAACGGAGGAAAGCAATGAGCTTTAAGACATTCACCATAATAAGGATATTCGTTATCATCATCATGGCCGGCCTTATCGGCTGGGCGGTAACTAACGGCAACGCCCTGATACCAATACCCGTAGTCATAGCCGCCATGGTAATACTGCTCCTCTTCAGAAGAGGGGTAAAGGAAATAGTTGTTGACGAGAGGATTTACAGCATCGCCGAAAAGGCGTCATTGATTGCCTTCCGCATCTTCGGCATCGCGGCGGCGGTGACCGCCGCTACCCTGATAGCCCTCGGCTGGGACAGTTCGTCTGACCTCTACAAGATAGGCTTAACGCTGGCCTACGCCGTCTGTGGGCTGATTTTGATTTACTACATCGCCTACATTTACTACAATAGGAAATACAGCGGTAAGAAATGAGCCAACAACCTACCATCAAAACAGAGCGCCTGATACTCAGGCCCTATCGTCAGGAAGACGCCCCAGAGCTACAAAGGCTTATCGGCGAGCGGGATGTTGTCTCGACAATGATGAGCATACCCCACCCGTATGAAGACGGTATGGCGGAGGAGTGGATAGACAAACAACGAGAAAGCTTTGATAAGGGAGAGACTATTAACTTCGCCATCACCCACCGCCGGGAGGGCTTTCTCATTGGAGGCATAGGATTCCATGAGATAGACAGGCAGTCCGAGCGCGCCGAAATCGGCTACTGGATTGGCAAGCCCTACTGGAGAAACGGCTACGGCACCGAGGCAGCCCGTGCCGTCCTGCAGTATGGCTTTGAAGTACTGGGGCTTAATCGAATCCACGCCATCCACTTCGGGAATAATCCGGTCTCAGGACGTATCCTGCAGAAAATCGGCATGAGGCATGAGGGCTGCCACCGCCAGCACTTCAAGAAGTGGGGCGTCTTCGTGGATTGGGAGCTTTACGGAATACTAAGAAGCGAATATGAAATCGGCTCTAATTCATAGCTGCTGCGCCCACTGCGCTGCCTACACCGTCGAGCACTGGCGGCAGCAGGGCTACGAGGTCAGCGCCTTATGGTATAACCCCAATATCCACCCCTATATGGAGCACCAGCACCGCCTGGAGGCAATGCAGACGCTGGCTCAGGAAATGAGCCTGCCCTTGATAACCACCAGCGGCTATGAAATCATTGATTACTTCCGCCAGGTAGTGGGGCATGAGTCTGAACGCTGCCGGCACTGCTTCCGGCTGCGGCTGTCAAAAACGGCTGAAACCGCTAAGGCGATGGGCTTTGACGCTTTCACCACCACCCTGCTCATCAGCCCCCACCAGAAGCATGACCTGCTCCAGGAGATTGGCAATGAGCTGGCCGGGGAAATGGGTATAGATTTTCTCTATGCCGACCTCAGGAAGCGCTACTCAGATAGCCGGCGTATGACCAAGCCGTTGAATCTCCACCGCCAGCAATACTGCGGCTGCGTCTATAGCGAATGGGAACGCTATGCCAATATAACCATAAAGTAAGGGGAGCCTCTAAAGAAGCTCCCCTTAGTATCAGGCATTTACCGGGCTGGCTAAGGCACCTCTTGATACACCGCCACCCTCTTGGCTACCATATTATCACTATCATAGATGGCACGGGCATATTGTCCTTCCTCCACGGCGATAAACCCGTTGAGGACAAACTCCGTGCTCTCATTATAGTCTAAGATAACTGGCTCACCATCAGCGGGGGTTATGGTGATGGCTGACGGGGAAATATCGGTGATAGTGCCGCTGACATGAGCGTAGGTGGTCGGCTTTACAATCAGCACCCTCTGTGCCAGGTTATTCTCTTCAGGGGCTAACCACACCGCCACCCTATCGCCAACCTCAATATCACTGAATTCAGCCTTTTCGCCAAGGTGGTGGAGCAACTTCAGCCTGGCTCGCTGGAGCCTGGGTATGCCTACGTCTTCCGGCGGGGGTAGCTGGTCCTGAGCCCTCAACTCTATCTGGTGCCGAGCCAAAGCCATAATCCGCCCCGGCACACACAGTTTGAAGTACTTGGTATTGCCATCTACCGATATGGTAAGCTCCTGCTCCCCGGACTGGATAACAAATTCCTGGTCACCAACACTGAGCACCTTGCCTCTCACCACTTCAATTTGAGAATCGCCAGCCCAAGGAGTAGCTGCCAGAGCGGGAAGAGCTAGCCCCAGAATCAAACCCAGAGCTAGTACTGAGACTCCAGCTATGATTAAAACCTTCGGCATTCTACCCTTACCTCCTGTAATTTAGGCTCTCTTCCGGCGGTTAAGATTAGCCAGAGAATGGTCAACAGCTTGTTCATTTCCAACCTCCTGTTTGAAGATTTTTCCCTCTAGTCGATAGCATAAGCTACCTGAACGGTAAGGGTGAGCTCTATTTCTCCGAGGCTGATTGGTGTTGAGGGTGCTGCTGCTGCTTCCATCCCGGCGTCTCTATATATAACGGGAGGATATATGACGCCCTCGGAGATATAGGTTGGTTTACCCAGCTCAACGCCGGCTAAATCAGCCAGCTGCTCGGCTTTGGCTTTGGCATCAGCCATTGCCTCCTTCCTTGCCTCGTCATAATAGGGTGAGGGGTCGTCCACAGAAAAGCTTATGTTATTGATGCGGGTGTAGTCCCCACCGGCGGCGGCAACGGCATCAATAATAGAGCCGACTTTATCCATCTCCCTTATCTTGGCGGTCACCATATTGGTTACCCGGTAGCCAACTACAATCTCTTCGTCCTTATCACTATCCCACCTGGTTACCTGGTCAATGCTGAAATACTGGGTCTGAATATCCTTTTCATCCACGCCATTGTCAGTCAGGGCAGTCGTTACACTATTCATAGCTTCAGCCGCCTGAGACTGAGCCTCAGCCACAGTTACAGCTTGAGCCTCAATGCCCAACCACAGGGTGGCGATGTCAGGGGTGACGACGACCTTTCCTTCACCGGTGACCCAAATTCCCTCCTGCTGGCTATTTAAGTCTACCGTTCCTACGGTGGTAGTGCCAGCAGTACAGCCGCCCAAGCCAACCAAAGATAACACCAGGGCTAGACCTATAGCCACCATACCTGTAACCACCAGCAAATTCCGTTTCATTATTCACCTCCTCTCAAAAACTCTCTCCAGTAATATATAACGAAAAAGTCGCCGTTTGGTTAGTGGCGACTTGAGCGATTCTAAAGAAAAAGTTTGACTAATCTAAAGCCTCAAGAGCTTCCCGATAGCCGGCTTCCGATACCGCAATTGCCCGAAGCAGGGCAGGCTTCGCCGCCGCCGGCACTTTCTCCAACACAGCCTGTAGACGAGCGTGGTGATAGACAGCATAACCCGCCACCGTCATCCTGAGTCTAGCCCGGTTATTAGCCCAGTCAGAGACACCTCTGTCACCCGTAGATGGCATAGCTTCCGATGACGGTGCCAGCAACATCGGCGACTCCTCCTCTTCCGCCTCCAGAGCTGAGGCTAGAACGGCTAGCACTGCCAGACGCTCATCCAGGCGCTGGGTGATTAACTCCACCTGATGGACATCGCCTTTGTCTGCCATATAGATTATTTCTGCCACTCGCCTATCCGCCAACCTAGCACACAGCCTTATCTTACCCATCTGAGAGGTGGTCAGCATTAACCGCACCTGCTCTGTGGCCAGCTTCACCGGGTAGAGAAGGCTATCGGGCATGCTGTTGCTGGCAGCGACCACTGTGCCTCCACCAGCCAGCAGCACAATGAGAACAATAGCCACCACCGTTGCCCATCGTGGCAGCCAGCCAAAGAAGGGGCGGCGTTTGGGGGAGGCTGCCTCCTGGAGCGCCGAGCGGAACTGGTATCTGGCTCTGGCTTTAAACTCGGCACGGGGCTGAACGGCTGATGCCTTCTTAGCCGCCAGAGCCGCCTCAAGCAATGGCTTGAGTTCCGCTGCCTGCTCAGGATAGCGCTGAAGACTCTGCTCTATGGTCTCGCCCCTGACCAGCAGTCGCTCCAGACATTCATCTAAGACATTATCGAATTCTTTATTTTTCTTCATTTTCCGTCACCAGTAGTGCCCGACGCAGAGCTACTATGGCACTGTGCTGCAATGCCTTTACCGCCCCCTGACTCTTGCCCATAATCTTGGCTACCTGAGCAATTGATAGCTCGCTGGTAAAGCGGAGGGAAATCACCTCGCGCTGGGCATCGGTTAGCTTTTGGGTAGCCAAGAGCAGCCGCTCAATATCTAGCTTCTGCTCAGCGATTAACTGAGGGGCATTATCGTTGCTTGCCACCGACTCATCCAGAGGCACAGCGGTACGCTTTTTCCTCCTCAAATGGTCGACCGCCTGATTGTGGGCAATACGGAATAGCCAGGCGGAGAAGGGTACACCCTTCCATCTGAAGGAAGAGATGGACTGGAGTGCGTTTAGAAAGACCTGTTGAGTCATATCCTCCGCCTCCGCCTCATTTCCTATCCTGAGAGCTATATACCGATAAATCTTATCGAAATGCTCTTCATATAACTGAGCAAAAGCCTCCTGGTCACGATTCTGCGCCCGCCGAACTAGGCTCTCTTCACTTTGCACCTGACAACCCCCTGCCGCTTTACGGCAATTATGGCGTTATCCTGTGCATATAGTATAACGAAGGAAGCGGTGAAAAGATAGTAAAAGAGGGGGTTCCCTAATCAAAAATATAAGGGAGGATTGCCCGGTTTTTAGAGTTTGTTCTACTTCCCACCCAACCCATCCTCAAAGGCTGTGCCTTCAAAATTCTCTTATATAGAGGGGAAAGGAGGAACAAGAGAGTCTAAGAGGGTGCAACCCTTTGGGTGGTCGAAGACTCTTCGAGGAGAGTGGGAAGAAAACTTATATCAGAAGCGGGGCGGGGAGGAAAGAGATAAAAAGAATGTGCTACAATGATTTTAATATCATAACTTTTTCAGGAATAAAAACTTGGCTCTTAATATACGCCTGATACGTAAAGAGGACATCCCCCAGGTCACTGAGATTGACCGTGAAGCCTTTCCCACCCTGTGGCCGCCGGCCAACTACCAGCGTGAGCTACAAAACCGGTTAGCCCATTATATTGTCGCCTGCGATGAGGAGGAAATGGTTGAGCCGCCGGAGCCGAAAGCCATCCCACAGAAAGGCTTCTCTGGTTTGGTATTCAGGCTGAGGCGGTTCTTCGGCAATGAACTTCCCTCACCCGGAAGGCAATACATTTTCGGTTTCGCTGGTTTCTGGATGATGGCTGTGGAAGCTCACATAACTAACATTGCCGTATGGGAGAAGCACCGCCGACAGGGGATAGGAGAAATGCTGCTCATAGCCATTATCGACCTAGCCACAGAGTTAGACGCCCGTTTTATTACCCTGGAGGTACGCGCCTCCAACACCGCTGCCCAGAGCCTCTATTCTAAGTATGGCTTCACCCAGATAGGTGTGCGCCATGGCTATTACACCGATAACAGAGAGGATGGGGTTTTGATGTCCCTGGGGAATATCACCTCAGCCCCAGTTCAGGCAAACCTTCAGCGGTTGAAGCAGGCGCACTCTCAAAAATGGGGAATAGCCGACTACCGCCCCGCCCGGTAGGGGCTAGAACCTCCCCAGGAAACCTGAAAATAGGTCAAGAATTAAGTCAATAACCTATTGACAAAAGTAAAAAAAAGCGGATAATACGATGCACACGTAAAAACGCACCCCCTAATTGGAGGAAGGAGACACTCACCGTGACGGCTATAGAAAGAAAGGAAAGTAAAATAAGAATCCGACCCATGGAACCTGAGGATATTGACGGTGTTTTAGCTATCGACAGGAAAATCACCGGGGTGCGGAGGGCTGTTACCTATACCGATTTGCTTATAGGAGACCTGGGAAAAATTCCTGACCTCAGCTTTGTCGCTGAAGTCAATGGAGAGGTGCAAGGCTTTCTCTTGGCGCGGAGAGCCTATTTTGGGGAACCATTTACTGAAGTGGGATTGATTCAAATACTGGGTGTTGACCCTAACCACCGGCGCCAGGGTATTGCCACCGAACTGGTCAACGCCCTGGTAGAGACCGGCCAAGCTAAGAAGCTCAGCGCAGTGCGGATAATGGTTGACGAAAAAGATGGCCAGCTAAAGGCGCTCTTTTCCCATATGGGCTTCAAACGAGGACAGCTTATAGACTACACCAAGACCTTATGAAGCCGAATCACCGCCCTCTTCGGCTGGCTTTTTCCTCCCCTTATTTAGCTCAAGCCATTCCTCAAGCCCCTGTTTACTCTTAGCCAGTGGCTCTCTTAATCTATCCACCCGGATACTTGCCAGGTAGCTCGCCGACCTATGCTCCTTAGCCGTATCTATCTCCTTATTGAACTCTTCAGCAATTTCATAGGCGCCAGCCAGAGTAGCGTGCAAACCCTGGTCTATATAATCCATTTTATCCCTATTTCTCTTCCAGCCACCGGTCTTAAACTTCCTGGTTTGCCACTGAAAGAGGAAAGCTTCCATAAGCTTCTGGTTATAGTCTATCTCAGATAGCAGGCTTTTAACCGCGGTCAGCCGCCTCTTTTGTTCCTGCTGCTTGCGGAAGAAAACATTGACCAATATAAGAACAATTACTGGTATCAGGTAGGAGAAAATTTTGCCTATTTCTTCCCAGTCAAAATCCACCGGTCTCTCCTTACCTCAAACTCCAAAATTTAATTAAAACATAAATTTTAGCACCGTGTCCAACTGGTAATAGCCTGAGCGGAAGCATGGGGCTTCCTTAATCAAAAATATAAACGGAGGAATCACCCGGTTTTTAAAGTTTGTTTCATTTCCCACCCTCCCACTCAATAGAGGTTTTGCCTCTCTTCACTTTCCAGAGGGGATAAAGGGGTATTTTTCTCCTTCGGGGGGCAGGGTTAGAGATATGAGAAAAGGTGAAACCTTTTGGGCGGGCGGGTATGGGAAGATAGACGAAACTTTAATTTGAACAAAAGTGGAGAAACTGTTATTATAATGCAGCCTATTCTAAAAAAGCGGCTAGTTTGTCCCGATAAACATAAAGTGGGGGTGATTATTATGGCGAGCGCAGAGAAAGAGATAAAGATTAGACCTATGGAGAGTAGAGATATTAATGCCGTTTTAGCTGTTTACGACAAAATCAGGGAGGAAAAGATACCCGGCACCAAGCGGAGCCGTCTTAGCTATAGAGGCACCATGACCTACGAAGAGGTAGCCTCGACTAACCTTGGAGGTCCGCTTGACCTGAGTTTTGTCGCTGAAGTCGATGGGCAGGTCATTGGCTTTATCTGGGGACGGTTAGCCTTCGCCGGCATACCAGTTGATGAAGTGGGCATCATCCACATGATAATTGTTGACCCAGACTACCAACGGCAGGGTATTGCCGGCAGATTAGTCAACGCCCTAGCCGAGCGGTGCCACGCTAGGGGGGTTAACACGGTGCGCGCTGTCATTGACGAGCGTCACTGGGAACTGCAGAACTATTTCCAGAAGCTGGGCTTCCGACGCAGCGAGCTTGTCATCTACACCAGAACCTCCAAAAGCTAAGCCGACTCAAGTGGGGAAGGGGGAAGTAGTTTTAAGAGGGGGTTTCGCCCCCTCTTTTTTATTTCTCCCCCTCTCCTTGGTAAGTCGAAGACTCTTCGAGGGGTGAGGTTGATAAAATCTAGAAGCTAATTGCTTGACACTGAATGTTATAATACTGGCATAGAATAAGACCAGAAGGAGGGGGAAATGCCGGATATCTTCAAAGCTCTAGCCACAATAACTGCCTGGATACTGTGGATTTGTGGGCTGGCGACGGCGATCATAACCTTAATTGCTATGGGCGTCCGCGAGGAGCTATTTAGCAGTGAGGCACTGGGATTAAACGACGCCGTTGCTTTAGCACTTGCCGCGGGCATGGCCTTTTTGGCAGTAGTCGTCATGCTGATAAGGAAAAAACTGGAATAAACTAGCTCCTAAGTGCCCTTTTTCGCCAGCAGGCAAATATTTCTGGAAAAGAACTTTAGCGGGAAGCGGTAGGCGCTTTCGGGGAACGATTTGAGCACCTCAAAGCCTGCCCTCTTTACCAGCCTCCCCAGCTCAGGGTAAGAGAACAGATAGTAGTAGCGGTAGAGGGTCTTGCCCCTCTTCCGCCAGGGGACAGTTACCTCCTTCGGTTTGAGCCAGAACCTGGGCTGCCACCGGTTCCATACCGTGATAAAGGCTTCACCACCCGGCTTTAATATCCGCTTGAGTTCCTTTAGTGCCACTTGATGCTCCTCACCCCTTATATGGTGATAGGTAGCCACCGAGATTGCCCAGTCAAAGGTCTCATCAGGATAGGGAAGGTGGCAGACATCAGCCAGCGTCAACTCGACAACAAAGCCAAATTTTTGGGAGTATTTTTCAGCGAACTTCAGCATCTCAGCCGAGAAGTCCACCCCATATAGCTCAAATCCGTCCTTAAAAGGCAAGAAGTCAGGTCCGTGGGCACAGCCAATGTTTAGCAGTTTGCCCTTTTGCCAGCGACGAGCCAGCGCCTCCAGCTCACTGCGAAATATTGACCAGTGCCTGAAGTTATACCAGCTAGGGGCTATCTGATTGAATACGTCTCTAGTCACCCCATCCCCCTTTATCCCCCTTCCCCTCAAGGGGAAGGGGGAAGGGTTTCTTAGAAGAGGGACTTCGTCCCCTCTTAAACTCTCCCTTTTATCCCAACTTTAAGAGGTTTCACCTCTCATCAACTCTCTTTACCACCCAACCCCCCATTTTTAACCATTGCGTTCCCTTCCTCTTTGGGGTGGGGCGAACCCCTTCCACTTAAGGGCGGGGTTAAGCCCCCTTAAATACCCCGTTTTTGTTTATTAACCTAATCTGCTAAACTGTTTATGGCATAAGATGAAGAAATTTGCAAGGACTATATCCGGGGTTACCCCAGTGGCGGTGATGACCCTGCCCCTCAAATGCCCGGGACAGTGCATATATTGCCCCACCTACCAGGCTATTCCCAAGAGCTATACCCCGGAGTCGCCGGCAGTGCTACGAGCTATAAAGTGCGGCTTTGATGCCAAGAAGCAGATTAAGCTAAGGCTAAAAGTCCTGTCCGAAATGGGGCACCCCACTGATAAGGTTGAGCTGATAGTGATGGGCGGCACCTTCTTGGCTTACCCCAGGGATTATCAATACCAGTTTATCAAGGACTGCCTTGATGCCTTAAATAACGAGGAGTCGGCAGACCTGGAAGAGGCAAAACGACTTAACCAAACGGCCAAACACCGCTGCACCGGACTTTGCATAGAGACCAGACCAGATTGGTGCCGGCAGGAGGAAATAGACAGGATGCTCCAGTTTGGCACCACCAGGGTGGAACTGGGGGTTCAAATCTTAGATGATGAAATCTACCGCCTGACGAGGCGAGGGCATAAGGTGGAGGATGTGGTCAAGGCTACCGCTTTGCTCCGGGAGCATGGCTTTAAGGTGCACTACCACTGGATGCCGGGACTTCCCGGCTCCACCCCGGAGCATGACTTAAAGCTGTCCAGAAAGCTGTTTGATGACGAGCGCTTTAGGCCTGATGGTTTGAAGCTATATCCCACCATGGTGGTCGAGGGCACCGAGCTGGAGAGGTGGTATCGGGAAGACCGCTACCAGCCATACGAGGTCAGCACCATGGTCAACCTGATGATTGATATTAAGTCCATTGTGCCCAAGTACGTCAGGATATCGCGGGTGCTGCGTGATATTCCAGCCAAGTTCATCACCGCCGGTTGCAAGGACTCGCTGCGCGGGGTGATTAAGCAGCGAATGAAGCAGAGGGCGATTGAATGCAAGTGCATTCGCTGTCGGGAGTATGGTCATCGGGCACGAGACGGCTGGGAAATAGGCAAGCCTCGGCTGGTGAGGATGGATTATGAAGCCTCAGGGGGCAGGGAAATCTTTCTATCCTTTGAGGATGAGGCGGAAACCCTGTTTGGCTTGCTGCGGATGAGGATTCAGCCCCAGCCAGAGACCGATGGAAATTCGGCTTTGATACGGGAACTACATGTTTACGGACCTGAGGTTCCCCTCAGTGAGCAGAAAGAAGGAGTAGCTCAGCATAAGGGCCTGGGTAAAGCCTTGCTCCGGGAGGCGGAGCGAATTGCCGGTGAGGAATTTCAGGCGCCGAGAATGATAATCTTAAGTGGCGTTGGCGCCAGAGAATACTACCGCACTGAATTTGGCTATAGCTTACAGGGAGACTATATGGTCAGGGATTTAAGTTCATAGGCGATACGCCTAAGGGGCTTCACCCCTTTCCAGTTGTCTCAGCCTGGCATCCCCGATGCCAAAGTGATGGGCTATTTCATGTCGGACTACCCTCTGTATCTCGGCCGTAATCCTGGCATCATCTCTGCATCTAGCCTCAATGGGCTTCTGAAAAATAGTTATTTTATCCGGCGGCACCAGCCCGTAATGTCCACCCCGCCTGGTTCGGGGCACACCCTGGTAAAGACCAAGCAGGGTTTGACCGCCCCCCAGCCCAACCTCAGCCAGTTGACGGCGAGTCGGCCAATCCTCCACCACCACATCAATGTTTTCCAGCTTGGTATGAAACTCCTCAGGCAAGCTATCAACCGCCCTTGCCACCAGCCACTCAAATCTTTCTCTGTCCATAGCCTTATCTCTATCACTTCCCCTTGGTCTTCCGAGCCTTCCAGATGCCCCATAGCAACAGCAGATAGATACTGATACCAGCGGCAAGGAGCAAGCTGGCTATTACCAGGCTAAGGAGTGAATTCGCCCCCGGCGAGGGAACAAAACGAATATAGTGAATGGTAGCACCAGCCAGGGCACCGGTAAATACCATTGTAACCGATATTGCCACCGGCAAACTGATAAGCTTCTTCAGGCTGGGCTTGATAGTGAGATAGAGGATAAGGGCATAGACGCCAAGAGCAGCAAATATGAGCAGGATTAAAATCACCAGACTGACCACCGGCATGGATTTGGTGAGCGCCCATACCAAGCGGGTAATGGCAGCACTGGCAGCGAAGGTCATACCGGCTATCAAGCATATCCTGAAAGGTAAGCTTTTCATATCATTCATTGCCCCTCAGGTAGTCTATAGCCCATTGGATGGCATCCTCGCCCTCAAGTTCAAGTTCATAGTCCGGGGATAACCCTTCACCCTCTATCAGACGACCATGGGGAGTGAGCCAGCGAGCGTTGGTGATATATAACCCCGAGCCATCCGTAAACTGGCGCAGGATATCGACACTGCCCTTGCCGAAGGTTTTGCTGCCAGCAATGGTGGCGCGACCGTAATCTTGCAGGGCTCCAGCCAGCACCTCACTACCGCTAGCACTATAGCCATCTACCAGAACCACCAGAGGCAGGGCGGTGGCTATTTCGCCGGGCCTGACCGAGTAAGCTTCATGATTCCCTTCGTTATCCACCACATCCAGCACCACCCCTTCATTCAGAAAGAAGCTAGCGACATCAACTACTGCATCCAGTAAGCCACCGGGATTGCTGCGCAGGTCGAGGATGATGCCAGTAGCCGCTTGCTGGTTTATACTCTCCACCACCGTTGATAACTCTTGAGCAGTGCGCTCAGAAAAATAGGTGATATTGATGTAAGCGATTTCCTCCCTCATCTCAAAGCGTACGCTGGGCATCTCAATCTCAGCCCTGACTATCTCAATCACCACTGGTTCGGTCTCGCCCTCATGAAGGACAAGGAGGGTGACAGTCGTCCCTGTGGGACCCTGAACATTGAGCACAGCCTCAGCCAGGCTCATGCCTGAAGTAGACTTGCCATCGACTTCCAGAATTATATCACCAGCCTTAATACCCGCCCTATCCGCAGGTGAATCAGCAATGGGGGCAATAATTATTAGCTGTTCATCCTTCATTCCTACATAGGCGCCAATGCCCTCAAATTTCCCTTCCAGGCTCCTCAAACTCAGCTGGTAGGTTTCAGCATCCAGGTAGGAGGTATAGGGGTCATCCAGCGCCTCCACCATGCCCTTGATAGCCCCCTGAGCCAATGTGCTAGTGTCAAGCTTATCCTTGTCCACATAATCCTGGAGGATTACCTCCCACGCCTGCTCCACAACATCCAGACCCGGCTCCGTGGAGTTTCTGGTACCTATAACACAGCCAGCACCGAAAGATAGGCCGACAATAGCCACCAATAACAGGCTTATCGCTATAATTTTTATCGTTTTTGACATCGGACTCACTCTCCCTTAAAGCGCTTCAATTAAGTAAGCAAGGTTATCTTATCAAAGAGGGGAAAGAAAAGAAAGGTAAAATGTGGTGGCAAGGCTAATTTGCAGCAGCGACAGTGTCTACCATCCTAATGGTATCTTCTATGCTGTTGAGACTTAAGGATAGCCCCAGCTTTCTTAAATCGGTATAGTCCAGCCCCCGGAACAGCCGGCGCCCAGCTACCCAACACATCTCATCATAGAGGGCTGGCCACTCTTTCCCCTGACGCTGAACGCAGAAGAGGATAAAATCACGAACTACTGGATTGACTGTTTCCATACTGGCTATTTCCGGAGATTGACCCACTGACACTCTACTATATGCCCAACCGGCTTGGCTGACAAACTCACTGAGGGCTGTTGGCATTATATTTTTAGCCCCGATTATGCTTGAAAGCCCCCGGTTACTCCCCTTTCCTCAACTCCAAGCTGGGAGAGGAAGAATTTTTTGCAAGGTTTACATGCTCCCCAAAATCATTGCCAGGCAGATGAGGGAACCCATGCCCATCATGAATACGAGGGTCAAGGTATAGGCCAGCTTAGGACTGGGGCGGGTGACGAAAAACCCGGCACATATCAAGCCCACCCCTATGAACACCAGGTCAAGGTATAAATAGATAGCACTGAATTCACCCGTAAAGTACGCAGCTAGGCTCAGGGCAAATGAGATGAGCAGGCAGATTGCAGTAAACTGCGCGGTACGCTTTACTCCATAGCGCTTCGGCAGAGTCTGCACACGAGTGACCTTGTCTCGTGGGAAATCACGGATATCAATCATCCCCCGTCCGCCGAACATGGCGAAGAAGAACATACCAGCCAAAAGCCCTAGCCCCGGGCTTAGACTGCCAGCCGCACCCCCCATGAGCACATACAGGGATTGTAGTAGTCCCAGGCTCAGGGCGCGGGCCAAGGGGGTTTCGAAGAAGTGCAGGGCTAAGCCGACGATGATAGCCAGAACAATACCCCAAGGTAGCAGAGCCCAAGGGGCAATAAGGGAGACGATGACGATACTAGCGGCGATGAAAGTCAAGGAGAAAGCCAGCCCTGTCGGCGGGGAGAGGGAACTATCGGACAGGGGATTGTGGCGCATCTCTGCCCGAGGTCCCTCAATGTCTAAATCACGGTCAGCATAGAAGTCTAAGGAGAAGCCACCCGCCGCCAAGCACCAAGCTCCAAGGGTCATCCATAGCGAAGGAACAACCCCAGCGCCAGCAGCAAAGGCTGCTGAACCAGCGATCACGGCCACCATGATGGTGCGGTTCAGGCGCAGCAGCCAGAAGAAGGCCATAGGTTTGGAAAACCGTGGTTTGTTCTCAGCTATGGTCGCCCCTCTAGACTCAAGGCTGTTAATAAGGCCAAGTAAACCTGTAAGCCGAGTTCTGTACTCCGACGGGTCGGGGTGGTGACCATCTATCTAGCCCTTCCGTTACCGGAAGGATCAAGCGACCAACCCGGGGACAGGCCGGGCGTCCTTATGTCCCTCTATTTGGTCTTGCTCCGGATGGGGTTTACCCAGCCGACCGGTCACCCAGCCGCTGGTGAGCTCTTACCTCACCATTTCACCCTTGCCCTTCAGCCGAAGGGCGGTGTGTTTCTGTGGCACTTTCCGTAGGGTCACCCCTCCTGGGCGTTACCCAGCATCCTGCCCGGTGGAGCTCGGACTTTCCTCTGTAATAGCAAGCTACTACAGCGGTCACCCGGTTTACTTGACCTATCTATAGTGTAGTATGAGGGGTATTATTAGTCAACTGGCGGCAGGAGCTACCTTAATGCCAGATGGGCTAGTTTATGAGCCTCGGTATTTTGCTCGCTGGCGGTATGAGCAATAGAGAAGCCTTGAAGCTGGCTTTGTAATTGCTTTACCCGCTGATATAACGGTTTAAGAGCTGCCTTCTTTACCCTGTAGCTGCCGTTGATTTGTTTCACCACCAGCTCTGAATCCGACCTTATGTCAACTTTTCCGGCACCCAGCCTGATAGCTTCTTCCAGGGCATTAATGATAGCCCAGTATTCTGCCTGGTTATTGGTGGCTCGTCCGATGCGCCGGGAAATGCGGACAATGAGCCTGCCCTGCTCATCCTCTATGATAGCACCGATAGCCGCTGGTCCGGGGTTGCCCAGCGAGGCACCATCGGTGCATATTACCACTCTTTTCGCCGTCATCTTTCTACTACTTCAGGCTAAGAACAGGATACGCCCGCAGCTACTGCACTGCACCAGGTTGCCACTTCTCGCCTGCTGTAACTCAGTGGTAGCCAGCGATATCCGACAGCCACGGCATATTCCCTGCTCCACCCTGGCTACCGCTGTCCCCTTTTCTTTTCTCAGTTCATGATAGAACTCGACTGCCGATGGGTCAATCTCGCCGGCCAATAGCTGCCGCTTACGCCCCAGGTCAGAGAGTATGGCTTTGAGCTTCTCCGCTTCATCGGATAGCTGCTGCTGCTGGCGCTGCCACTCAGCCTTCAGGGTTTCCAGCTTATCACTTATCGTAGCTACCCTGGTCTCAGATTGCTCAACCTTGTCCATTATCTCCAGTGTTTTATCCTCCAGTTGGTTGCGCCTGGCTTTCAGCGCATCAACCTCATGCTGGAGATTGGTCAGCTCCTTGGGGTTCTTTATCCTGCCACTGAATAGCGTCTCTTCGGCAGCAGTGAGCTTGGTCACGATGTCATCTATCTCCCACTCCGCAGAGCGCTGTTTATGACTTGATTCCTCCAGGCGCTGCTGCTCCAACTCAAGCTGGTTCTGGGTTCTAGCCACCGCCTGACTCTCTCCCAGCTGGCTGGTAACACGGGTTAGCGCCCGCTCACTGGACTCAATCTCTAAGTCGACCTCCTGAAGCTGATAAAGCTGCTTAGCAACACCCATTTCCCACTTCCAGCCTATTCTATAACGGCTATGCCATAATATCAATTCATTTGGGAACCCTATCCCCCTTCCCCTTGTTAGCGGTTGTTCTTCTCCCCACCCCAACCCACCCAACAGAGGTTTCACCTCTCTTAATTCTCCTTTCCAGAGAGGATAAGGGAGTATAATTTCTCTCCTCTAGGGGGCGGGGCAAGAAAGTGTGAGGGGCAAAGCCTTTGAGGGTGGGTGGGGGAAAAGACAACTAAAAAACAGGAGGAGGAAAATGTGACAAAGGATTATAGTTATATTAGAACAAACGTGCTATTATTTTATCGGGGTAACAATTCGAGGGTGGGCAGGCGTGGGAATTGTTTTTTTAGTTATGTAAAGGAGGGGCTATGAGACTGCTGCGACTGGCCGTGGAGACTAAACGGTGGGACCTGGCAGCCCATACCATTGTCTTGGCTACTGCCAGGCTACTGAAGAATGGAGATAGACCGAATGGCGGAAAAGGTAAAGCGAAAAAGAGGCGCCCCAAAGGGTAACCAGAACGCCCGGACGCACGGCTTCTACTCTAAAGTGCTGGACGAAGCGGAACAGCTAGATTTTGAGCTGGTATCCGGCTTTAACGGCTTTGACGACGAGATTGCCCTGCTCCGGGTTAAGATAAAGTCCCTGCTGGAGAAAGAACCAGAGAACATCAGGCTGCTGATGCAGGCAACCGAGTCACTGGCCAGGCTGGTCAAAACGAAGTACAACATCAGCAAGGAGCAGAAAAAGGGGCTGAAGGAGGCAATAGAGAATGTCCTCAAAGAAATCGCTATCCCCCTTGGCATCGGCATCGGACAAATCGTCACTAAATAGTGAATTTTATTAACCCTATCCCCCTTTATCCCCCTTCCCCTTGTTAAGGGGAAGGGGGAGGATATTTAAAAAAGAGGGGCTGACGCCCCTCTTAAACACCCCACTAAAGCAGGGGGTTAAGGGTAAAAACCCTATAGGGCGGGTTGGGTTGGAAAGAAAGACCAAGGGGGTGGGGGAGGAGGATAAAAATAAGGGGGCTTGGTCCCCCTCTTAAACACCCCAATTAAAACGGGGGAGTAACAATATTATGTCAATGAACAGTATTAACAGGCTGCGCCCCTACCAGCAGGAGGTGGCTTCGGCTATATTGAGCAGCGTTTTCGACAAGAAGGGGCTTACCTTCTCGGTGGAAATGGCCCGCCAAGGGGGTAAGAACGAGCTATCGGCTCAGCTTGAGCTTTTGCTGCTGACCCTCTACATGACCCAGCCCCAGAACCTAGTGAAGTGCTCGCCCACCTTCAAGCCGCAGACAGTCATCTCTATGATGCGGCTCAAGAACAGATTAAATGACGCCGGATTTAGCGGCATCTGGATGGCTGAACTGGGCTATATCATCAGGCTGGGCAACGCCAGGGCAATATTTCTATCCGCCGATAAGTCAGCCAATGTGGTGGGCAACACCGCCCATATCCTGCTGGAAATAGACGAGTCGCAGGACGTGAGTAAAGAGAAGTACACCAAGGAGTTCAAGCCGATGGGGGCAACGACCAATGTTACCACCGTCCACTACGGCACTACCTGGGACGACTCTACGTTGCTGGAGGAGGTGAAGCAGACCAATTTGGAGCTGGAGAGGAAGGACGGCGTTAAGCGCCACTTCCGTTATGACTGGCAGGAGATAGCCAACTATAACCCCGATTACCTAGCCTATGTTGAGGCAGAAAGAGAGCGCCTGGGCGAGAATCACCCCCTGTTCTTGACCCAGTATCGGCTTTTACCTATCCATGGCGGCGGTGGTTTTTTGAGTCGCCAGCAGCTGGCCCAGCTAAACGGGGAGCACAGGAGAAAACACTCGTCCGACCGGGGCAAGGTCTATGTTGCCGGCATTGACCTGGCCGGTGAGGCCGAGGTGGAGGAGGGAGCACATTTAAGCAGTCTCAAGCCGCGCCAGGACTCCACAGTGGTTACTATCGGCGAGCTGGACTTCTCTACCTGCGACGACATCCAGAAGCAGGCGGGAATACGGGTGGTGGAGCACTACTGGTGGACCGGCGAGAAGCACACCCGGCTCTACCCCCGGCTGGTTGATATCCTCAAAAATGTGTGGCACTGCCGCAAGGTGGTGGTTGATGCCACCGGCATCGGCCAGCCGGTAAGCTCGTTTTTGAGGAAAGCGCTCGGCTCAAAGGTATCTCCGTTTACCTTCACGGCGCGGGCGAAGTCGGAGCTGGGTTTCAATCTTTTAGCGGCTATTAACTCGGGCCGGCTCAAGGTTTACGCTAGGGACGGCTCAGATGAGCACAGGGAGTTCTGGAAGGAGATGGAGAGGGCAAAGTGCCAGTACCGCCCGTCACAGACCCTTAATTTCTATGTCAGCCCGTCTGAGGGGCACGACGACTTCCTGACGAGCCTGGCGCTGGTGGTGGAAGCCGCCAACCAGTATGAGCCGAGAGAGGCGTGGGGGAGTGTGAAGGAGGAGTAAGGGGGGTGAGCACAAATGGGCTATTTCCCAGCAACAGTCTTAGTTATAGCCTTATATGCTTGGTCAAAGTATTTGGCTAACTCTTCGATGATTGCATCTGGTCTATCACCTTTCACAGGTGGAGTCCTTTTGCTTACCCATTCCCACGCAAGGTCTATCATGCGAATCTGAACTTGTGCAAAGTCATACTCAGCCATAATCCACCTCCTTTAGTGCGGATTATACTACTAAGATAGGTGGTGTCAAGGTGGGACAAATGTACCTAAATGGTAAAAAATGTTGACAAATGTGGTAGTGTGTGGTGTATGATAAGAATATGAAAGCCATACAACTTGTAAGGGACAGGATTTTATACCCAGGTGTAGTGTGGGGCAATAGTCAACCCCATAAGGGAGTTGAACAGTCCAAACATGCGGCTAGATTTATGAAGAAGAAAACGATTATGCTTAAGAATATGACAAATGAAGAATTAAAGCAAGAGATAAGAAAACTCTTTTCAAACGGGCAAACTCTTTATTATTCTGATATTGCTGAGCAGTTGGGTGTAGACCTTAAATCAGTTGTTGATGTTTGCCGAGAATTGCAGGAGAGCAAAGAAATAGGAGTAGATACTAGTGCCCTCACAGGAGCATTATAAAGTTGGGGATGCCCTGCGGGGCGAGAGGATTGCTGTTGAAGCACGAGATATTGACCCAGTCCGCTATGGTGAGGGGTCATCTAGCCATAGAATCCAGTTTACAAAGTTAAGACGTTCAGCTTATTGCGTAATCGAAATGCCATTAAAGTCGCTTGCGGTGAAAAAGAAATGAGTGTTAAAACAAAAAAGCAACAAACCGATATTACAAAACAAGAATTCTATTCTGCCCTAAAGAAAGCCAGCCAGCGCATAGAAAAGCCTAAATCTTCCCCAAAACAGTCAAAAACATAGGCTTATCATTATTAGGAAGAGAGTTTAAGAGGGGGCTTACGCCCCCTCTTCCATTAAAAAATTCCCCCTCCCCTTTATAAGGGGAGGGGGTTACCTATAAATTTAGCCTTCTCCGCTGACTTTTCTATGTTTGATATGACGTCTACCTACCCACAAACCTTTGAAGAAGCTCCGGTTCAGTAGATAACGGTCATCGGCTACACTCAAGAGGTCCTTGGATATCCCTCTCTCGAAGTAGGCTACCTCAACATGCTTACCCATGTTCTTTACAGCTTGAAGAGCATAAGCGAAATCAGAATCACCGCTCACAAGCATTGCCACGTCGTAGAAGTCATTCCAAGCAAAATATAGCAGGTCTGTAGCCAGCATAATATCTATACCCTTCTCAACAGCGACACCCTGTGCCACCTTGGTACTCCCTAGCCGAACCTCCAGATATGGTGTCTTGCGCAGGATATCAAGGAATTCCTGTTGTTCTCGATAGCCCTCAGGCCATTGCACTGGGTCCTGTAAGACGTTGTAGTAGTATGTCCGGAACAAGCTCCTGGACCCACATAGCTTGTTGGTAAAATCAGCGAAGTTGAGGTCGTGGCGTCTAAAATTACCTCGTAAAGCGTGATATAGATTACTACCATCTATGAAGATTGCTACCCTATTTTCCATAACCTTCTCCTTTTAGGATTTGCCGATGGCTCTTGACGGTGTTTCCGGTTCCCTCTGACCTAATTATATAGCGTTGAAGCTCCCTTTTCCATAAAAAGTTCCCCCTCCCCTTGCTAAGGGGAGGGGGTTAGGGGGTGGGGTTACCTAAAACTCAGCGCCGCCGCCGGCCCTCCTGCCCAGCCATAAGCCGAGGAAGAAGAAGACGACAGCAATCGCCGCCATTATGACATACATCAGCCAGCCCGTGATTTCAGGGAAGGAGAAGCCAACATAGAAGGTGCTGGCGCCAGTCCAGGGGCTGGCATTGGAGGCAGCGTCTACCGCCCTTACATGCCAGTAATAAGGTTCTTCCTTACTGGTTGACTCCAGCTTCTCCTCTTCAAGGAGGGTGTATGCCGATGTGGTCAGCCCTGTCTTATTCACCAGGAAGGTGGTGAAAGTAGCATCAGCAGCTACCTGCAGGTCATAGGTTACCGGGCCGCTGGCCGGGGAAACATCACTAACGGGGGTCCATTCAAAGGATGCCTCTGATTTTGCCTTTTCGCCGGTGAGCGGCAAAGTCAGCGCTGGTATCGGGGGCGCATTCAACTCCATGAAAAAGTCAAATATTTTGGTAACAGCGCCATCGGTAACGGTTATGGTGTGACTGCCACCAGTGCTGGGGGGAATGGTGAGCACATAGGTAAAAGAGCCGTCGGCTAAACTGGCAGTGGTAAACACCACTGGCGTAGAAGCATAGGTGATGGTTATCGTGGAGCTAGCCTTAAAACCGGCGCCGGTAATGGTAAGCTGCATGCCAACATAACCAGGAGCAGCGGTAGTCGTCGTCTGGCTGATGGTGGCATCGGTGGTGGATACAAAATTAGCCGTAGTCGTGTTGGTGCCATCGCTGGCTTCCACGACGTAGGTCCCAGCCAGACTGGCGGGGACAACAAAAGTGGCGCTGAAATAGCCTGTGGAATTAGTGGTTACCGTCGTTGGAACGGTGGTAACAGGACTGTTATTATATTTGATAGTTACCGTCTTGTTGGCGCCAAACGCCGTACCGGTAACGGTTACGGTAATGCCCGAAGCCCCGCTGGTGGGGCCAATGGCTATTTTTTGGGCTACAGTGAAAGTGGCTGTGTCGTAGTTATTGTCTTCATCCTTGGCTTTTATGGTGTGGCTGCCCCGGGAAGTCTCGGGGACAGTAAAGGTAGCACCGGAGAAACTGCCATCGGAATCGGTGCCGTCCGTGCCCACGCTGGCAGTGTCAAAGTAGATGATTATATCGGAGTTGGCGGCAAAGCCGGTGCCGCTGACGGTAACCGTGTCGCCGACAGCCCCCGAGGTGGGGTTAATAGTTATCTCAGGCAAGACGGTAAAGTTGACCGTGGGGGAAAAGCCCACGGTATCTTTGCCCTTTACGGTATGGGTCCCTTTATCGCTATCGGGGACGGTAAAGGTAAAACCAGTAAAGGTGCCAGTGGCATTGGTAGTATCAGTGCCGACACTGCCACCATCATAGTAGATGGTTACGGTTGAGCTAGCCTTGAAACCGCTGCCGCTGACCGTAAGCGTGTCGCCGACATTACCTGAGGAAGCGCTCAGTTCAATCTCCGGCGTCACTGTAAAAATATCATAGGCTTCGATGGTCGAGCCTGAAGGTATATCAGCCTGCACCTCATAGGTACCTCGCGGAACCGTGGGTACGGTCAGGGTAACTCCGGCAGGAAGGGCGCCGGTAGCAGTAGTCGTTACCGACACATAAGGCTCACCAGTGTCCCTGTTACCATCAATATCACTATCAAACCAGACATACCCAGCAGTACTTACTGTGAAACTTGAGCCATCCACGGTTATTACTTCCCCCGGAGGGCCATCATCGGGATAGAGCGCAATTGATGCTGCTGCCAGGGCTGGCGTAGCCGGTATGGCGAGCATCAGCAGGGAAAGGATGACCGCCAGTGCCAGAGTGCGAAAGAGCCTGTTGTTTTTCATTTCTCACCTCTACTAGTTTTACAGGTACGGTATTTGCCACACGCAAATACCTTTAACTAATCTATATTATAGCAGAAAAAGCCAAGAGTTCTAAGAGGGAGTTTAAAGCCCCCTCTTTCATTAAAAAATTCCCCCTCCCCTTATCGAGGGGAGGGGGTTAGGGGGTTCCCAGGAAAATCGGAAGATTTTTCTGGGTGCTAAGGGGGTGGGGTTACCCTAAATCTAGTAATAATATTCTTCTCCGGCGATGGTCCTCCTGCCCAGCCAGAAGCCGAGGAAAAAGACCCCAATCACTCCGATTCCTATCAGGGTATATAGCAGCCAGCCCTTCATTTTAAAGGAAAAGCCAATATAGAAAGTGCCGGCGTCTGACCAATCGCTGACATTGGAGGCAGCATCTACAGCTCTCACCCTCCAGTAATAAGGCTCTTCCTTACTGGTTGACTCCAGCTTCTCCTCCCCAGTGAGGGTATATTCCGATATGGCCAGCCCCTTCTTCTCCACTAATATATTGATGAAATCGGCATCAGTAGCTACCTGCAGGTCATAGGTTACTGGCTCACTGTCGTCGGTAACATCAGCCCAGTCAAAGGATGCCTCTGATGCCACCTTTTCATCCAGGTTTGGCAGCAGTGGTAACGGTATTCCAGGTGGCGTTGACTCCATGAAAAAGATGACCTGCATACTGCTGGTGCCATCAGTGACAGTTATGGTGTGAGCCCCGGCTTCACTTGGAGGCACTTCAAAGGTATAGGAAAAGCTCCCGTCTTCTTCACTGGAAGAGGTAAACACAACCGGCGTAGAAGAGTAGGTGATGGTTACCTGCCAGCTAGGCTTAAAGCCGGTGCCGCTAACGGTTACGCTTTCGCCGACATGGCCGGGGGAATCCGTAGTGGTAACCGGGCTGATAGCGAGGTTGGTAGTGATGGTGAAGGCAGTACTAGCTTCGTTATTATTCTTATCCCTAGCTTTAACCTCATAGGTTCCCGGTCCCACTTCGGGCACTTCAAAGACAGCCTCAAAGCTGCCAACTTCACTGGTCACGTCAGTCGCCACCTCAATACCACTAAAGGTGATGGCAATACTCTTGTTGTAGCCGAAGCCGGTGCCGATAGCCGTTACCTCATCACCGACTACGCCCGAAGTTTGGCTAATAGCCAGCGTCGGCTCCACGGTAAACTTAATCTCAACAATATAATAAGCCTTAACTCTTATGGTGTGGTCACCGGCAGTGCTCTCGGGGACAATAATAGTTGTTGAGCTGAATTCACCATAGCTATCAGTTGTTTCATCACCACCAGTTATATCCACACTAGCGCCATCGTATTCGACGATAATACCCCTGCCTTCCTTAAAGCCAATGCCATTAATCTCAACCTCAGTGCCTACCGGACCTTCACTCGGGTCCAGCTCAACGCCTCTTACAGTGAATTCGGCAGCGACGAGTATCTCGCCATCGGAATAGGCGGCATAGATATAGTAGTAGCCGCTATGGACACCTTCCTCATCGTCACCGTCAGTGAGTCTAGCAGGGACTCCGTGGTCGAAATCAGCATCTAAATAACCTTCCGAGCCGGTTGATACTGTTCTCACCTTTTCATAGGCAGTAACATCAACATCAATGAAATCACCCGCCCTCGCCCACTGGCTGGAGAAGTAGATATACACTGGGGTCGTAGGCAGAAAATTATCACCTCTAACGTTAACATTATCACCGACTTCACCATTGCTGGGGTAAGCTGTGAGTGTCTCTGCAGCCAGGGCTGGTGTAGCCGGTATGGCGAACATCAGCAAGGAAAGGATAACGGCTACAGCCAGAGCGCGTAAAAATCTATTATACTTCACCTTTTACCTCCATCATTTTTGCCAGATTGCAAAACCTATCTAATGATAAACGATGGCTTTATGCTCTGTCAATGCCTGCCAAAATACGACAAAATATCATTGACCGAATAGAACAAGTGTGCTAACATAAGCATCGCACCGGTTCGTTTTGAAAGAGACGCCATGTGTTTGGATGAGAGCGATTTGGATTTGTTGCCGGAGTATTGCCGCTACCAGGATGATGGATGCGAATTTGCCGACTCCTGCCTCAACTGCCCGTTTCCAGAATGTATTTATGCCCAGCCCGGGGGCAGGCAGCGGTGGCTGAAGAGGTTGAGAGACAAAGAAGTGTTAAGGCTATCCACCGCCCAGGGTAAAGGAATAAAGGAACTGGCATTGATGTTCGGCGTTAGTCAGCGCACCATCCAGCGGATATTAAAGAGAGCCAGAGATGAATCTGCCCAAAAATCAAGAGCTTAGGGAGCGCCAATGAATAAAACTTCTATTACTTCGCAGCTAAACCGCCATGATATAGACCGCCTCAGAGATTATAGAGGGCTACTTGATTTCTACCATGGTCGGCAGTGGGAAGGCAGGGAGAGACGAGGAGAAAAAAGACTCACCTTCAACTATACCAAGGTATTCATAGACAAGGTTACTTCATATCTAATGTCGGGCATTAACTTTGCTGTGGAAGCAGTGGGGGACTCGGATGAGGATAAAGCCAGAGCCCGGAGAGCCGAGGCCGCCCTGCACCAGGTCTATGAGTATAATAATCTGGAGCAACTTGACCTTGAGACCGAGATTGATTGCGCTATCCTGGGCGATGCCTGTTATAAGGTCATCTGGGACGGGGAGGCAAAGAGGGTGAGGATTACCGCCCCCGATGTCCAGGGCATATATGCCTGGTGGCTGGGGGATGATACCTCAAGAATATGGAGGGTAGCCTCTAAATACAGCCTAACTGCCGAGGAAACCGAGTTCCTGTATCAGGTGAAGCCTAAGGCTAAGCAGGCGACCGTTGTTGAGCTGTGGACCGACGGGGAATTTGAGCTTTACCTAGATGATAACCTGATTGAAAGTAAGCCCAATCCCTACGGCTTCATCCCGTTCATCATCTACCCCAACCTCAGAGAGCCAAAGAAGTTCTGGGGCATATCTGATTTGTCACAGATTATGGAGTCGCAGCGAGAGCTTAATCGAGCAATGTCACAGCTATCCCGGATATTAGAGCTATCGGGCAACCCCATTGCCGTGCTGGAGAACGTGGAGGAATCCGAGGATATTACGGTCAAACCGGGGGCGGTGTGGAATATCCCCGAGGATGCTAAAGCCTATCTGCTTGACCTCTTGCAGGGTGGGGGGGTCAGGCTGCACATAGATTATATAAATCTACTATACAGAACCCTGCATGATATATCGGAATCTCCTCGGGCTGCCTTTGGCGGCACCGAGAGGGACTTATCCGGGGTAGCCCTTGAGATTGAGCTTAACCCGCTACTGCAGAAGGTGAGACGAAAGCGGATTATCAGAACTGCGGTCTATAACCGTAGAAACAGGATGATTCTCAAACTCCTGGAGAGGTACCAGGGAACGGAGTTTGGCGAAAACAGCCTGCGGGTAATATGGAGTCCAATACTGCCTCAGGATTTAACCAGGCTGGTTGCCAACGAACAGACGCTGGTCCAGACCGGCATCCACTCCAGGCGTAGAGCTATGGATGAGATAGGGGTTAAAGACTCAGAGGATGAGTTTGAGCGGTGGCTGGAGGAGAGGGAGGCTATCCTCAGGATGAATAAAGAGCTTAACGCCAGGTCGACGCGAGGCGGAGGGGGAGAGAGAGTTTCAGCCACGGAGACCGGAGGCGTTGAGGAATCTTCCTCATAAGGAGGTTGAAAATTGCCAAAAAATAATAATCAAGACCAAGAGCCCAGCGGGGAAGAGCCGGAGACTTCCAGGACTACCGAGCTTGAGGGGCTGATAGCTGAGAAAGATGAGCAGCTGGCGGCCAAGGACTTGCGCATCTCTGAACTTGAGCAAGCCATAGCCAGCAAGGATAACCAAATTGCTGCCCTCAAGCAATCTATGGCTGAGCTAGAGCAGAAGCTAGCTGACCTGGAGAATAGTCTATCTCAGGCAGTGTCAAACTACCGGGCTCTGGCGGTCAAATCAAACCCCAGTGTGCCCGAGGAGCTGATAGCCGGGGACAGCATTGAGGCTATTGATAAGTCGGTGGAAGATGCCCAGACCCTCATCAACAGGGTGAGGAAGGAACTGGAGGCTGAGATAGCCGGGGCTAGGGTGCCGGCCGGGGCTCCACAGAGGACGCCAGCAGACCTCTCAGCCCTATCCCCACAGGAGAAGATTCAATACGCAATAGGAGAAAGGAGATAGAAAATGGCTTTAACATTAGATGAAGCATCCAAGCTGTCAAATGATATGCTACTTCAAGGGGTGGTGGAGACTATAGTCAAGGACTCGCCTATCCTTCAGCAGATGCCCTTTATCGAGATTGTGGGTAACGTCCTGACCTATAACCAGGTTCCAACTGTTGCGATTTAACACTTGTTACGGGCATTTGTGCCTTGACCTCGGTACGGTCTGGGTATGCCCAAAGCTCTGCCTGAACGTAGTCGAGGGAGGCTCTTCTTGCGACAGTCTGAAGCTCAGCCTCGTCCTTTGTCTCAGGTAGATCCATTATCAGGAAAGGAAAGCCTTCAGTATCTCCCCTTGCAATGCAGTTGAGTTGGCCTTGGTACAGCTCGAGCCTAAAGTCCATATCTTCAAGCTCGGCTAGCTGTTCCGGATCTAAGTTCTGTTTTACGCTTGCTAGCCTCACCTCTTCAGCTTCTAGCTTATGTCGCATTAAATCTGCCTTCTCTGGGTTTAAACGTTTCACAACCCAGTCCTCAGCCAATCTCTCTAATTTCTCCCTTATCTCGGCTAGCTTATCATCGACTGGTTTTATTGCTTCCTCTAGTTGAGTTTTCCTCACTGTGAGGCTAGTGATAGCGTCTCTTAGCGTTTTTGACATTGCCTCTGGGTTGCTCATGGCATCAGTGAAGTGATCATAGACCTTCTGTTCCAACCATTCGGCGTCAAGGGTTGGTAGCTGGCACCTCTGCTCATCTGCAGCTTTAGTTTCAAGTCGTCTACCAAGGCATGAGTAAACTCGGCGACCTTTAGTGCCATGCGAGTATGAGCAACTCAGTATGCGACCGCAAAGCCCGCAATGAATCATGCCCTGCAATAGCCAACGCAAACCTTTACGACGATGTAGGTGTGGATTCTCATGGCGTCTTTTCTGGGCTGATTCCCACAACCAAGGTTCGATAATGGTAGGTGTTTCGACACCGGTAGGATGTTCGCCCTTATAGGCGGGGTGTATGAGGATGTCCCGAACTGCTGCCTTATGCCATAACCTGCCTTGCTGGCGTGGTTTCACATGGTCGATATTTAGCAGCCTTGCGATTTGCTCCATCCCCAGCCTGTCAAACACATAGAGACTATAAATGCGTTTAACTACTGCCGTCTCATCCTCTCTAATCTCCAGCTTTTTGGTTTCCCTGTTATAAGCATAGCCATACAGTGGTTGCCCTGGCCCCCATTTGCCTTCCTGATAACGAGCATAGCGACCAGATTTGGTCCGTTCAATAATAGTCTCTCTCTCCCACTCAGCGATAATGCCGAGAATTTGGAAGACAAACTTCCCCATTGGCTTGGAAGTGTCGACCCCTTGGTCAATGAAGACTAGGTAGATGCTGTGCTTGCGTAGTTCCTCATCAAGCTCGAGTAGTAATCGCAAATTGCGCGCAAGTCTGTCGAGCGTAGTGCATACGAGACGGTCAAAGCGTCGTAGTTTGACGTCCGTTAGCAGTCTCTGTAGGTCAGGACGTCTGTCGTCCTTACCGCTGTAGCCGGCGTCACAATAATCCAAGATTGTCTCATCACCACCACAAAAGACTCCCAGTTTTGCCTTCTGATTCTCAAGTGACGTGCCTGTTACTTGCTCATCAAGTGAGACTCTGCGATAGAGTGCTGACCTCATCGTTCACTTCCTCTTTAACCATTCTGAATGACTCCTTATCCTCCACAACTTACTCAGGGCTTGAAAGGAACTCCCTATTAAGCCGAGTTTGAAGCTAATTCGTAGCCTTGATATAGCGTATTGTTCTTTTGGCTACGCCCATGCAAACTTCTCGGGTTTTGCCTTTCAACCATTCTATTCCATGTCATGGAAAAAGTCAACTGCCAATCCGTTGCCTCCTAAGGTTGTAGAAGGGTGGATGTTGAAGTATACTTTGTGTGCGATGGAAGATTACTTGTGCTTGAAGTGCCTTCAACCTTGGAAAGGCAGGGTTCAGGGCTACCGGGATTGGAAGAGACGGAAGTGTCCGCATTGTGGAAGCAGGCAAACGGTTAAGAAGGACATATATGACCGGGCAGTCAATGCTGTAGCAGCATCATTAGAGTCTTCTCCGCCTCCATTACCACCACTACCAAGTAGTGTGCTCTTCTGCTGGGATGTGATAAATGAAACGCTCCCAGACCCGACCTTAGCCCCCAGGGTCATTAGGAAGATATACGAGGAGGCCAAGGGAAGACTTGGTAAAAGGAGCTAGGCGAATCGCTGACGGAATATTGTGAAAAGATTGGAAAGAGCACACCAGACAATCCGCTAACTGATGCAGGCCAAAAAGAGTTTAGGCAAACGTTCACCTCGTTGTTCAGTCGTTCAGTCAGTCAGATGTTCAGTATTTCTCCGGCACCGGATTACACGGACTGCGTAGATTAGCATCTAACTAATGAGGAAAATCCCGTTCTTTCGGGAGAGTTCCCTTGACCACAAGGCTTGAGGGAGTCGGGCTTTATTCCTAGAGCCTTGCCTATGGTGAAATTGTGAGGATAGGCAGCATAGGAGAATGAGGAAGTAATTGTTTTTCAGTAGTCCAGTGAAGTGACATCCTGCTGATCTGAACAGTCAACTGACCGTACTTTTGAGAGACCCACATGAGACTCGGTACATAAGATGGCTGGGAGACCTATCTCTGTTTCTGACAGAGTCTGAACAGGAAAATAACGCCGTCTGCAGGCCTTTGCTTCTAAGTTAATCACACATACCGATGGAACGTGCAGCCAAGTCACTAAAAGATTACGTAGGCATCTGGATTTAATTGTGCTAGTCCGTCGGCTGCTTAGGATTTTAAGACCACGGTTATCGGCCTAAAAGATCCCTCAGCGCAGGGCCAGCCTCGGGGAACCGGAACCTGAAGCCCAGTTGCAGCAAACGTTTCGGGATGGCCCGCTGGCCATCCAGTAGAACGGTTGCCATCTCGCCGAAGAGCAGGCGCAGAGCAAACTCAGGCGTGGGCATGAGTGGCGGCCGCCTGAGTTGTTGTCCTAGCAGATGGCTAAACTCAGTATTGGTGAGCGGAATTGGTGCAGAAAGATTGAAAGGACCGCTGGCGGCTTCGTTCTCTATCAGGAAGCGGATGGCGCCAACTTCATCCGCAATATGTATCCATGGGAACCACTGTCGCCCGCTCCCCAAACGGCCGCCAACGAAGAAACGGAACGGCAGCAACATCCGGGGCAATGCTCCGCCTTTGGTGCTGAGCACCACACCGGTACGGATGACTGCCCGTCGTACCCCAAGCGCTTCCAGGGAAGCGGTAGAGGACTCCCACTCCATGGCTAGACCGGCCAGAAAGTCATGCCCCGGTGGCGTCTCTTCCGTTATCTCTTCGTTGCCGCAGGGGCCGTAGTAACCGATACCTGAAGCCTGAATGACAACGCGAGGTTTACGGGTCGCCGCCTTGACTGCTTGTACCACGGCCTGGCCCGCATTCAAACGGCTTTGAAGAATAGTGTGCTTGCGTTCATCCGTCCAGCGTCCGGTACTAATATTCTCCCCGGCAAGGTTAACAATGGCATCGGCGCCATCAGCTAGGGAGTACCACCCTTCAGCGGTACGTCCATCCCATCTTTCCGCACGTACTCCTGCTGGTAAACCGATAATTCGCTCTGGTCGCCGGCTGATAATGATAACCTCGTGGCTGTTACGAGCTAGGTCAGTTGCGAGTGCCCGGCCAATAAGACCACTGCCACCGGTTATTATGACGCGCATAGCTCTACCCTGTCCTTTTCTCAGACTATCTTACTCCAAGCTAAACGGGTCGCACAAGCGCAATACATATTGAACATGCTGGCTGAATGTTACTCAACAAGAAGTGCTGTTGCTATATATAACCAGGTGGCGATGAAAGAAAGGGTGATATTGGGAACATTTATCGCGTAGAAGGGTGAAGAGAGAACCCGGATAAAATATTGGTATTTATCGCAAGGCGTGGTAATATAATCTAAAGGGGAGTAATTGTCAGCTTGAACGTAGCGGCAGTAGATTTGTTCTGTGGAATAGGCGGGCTGACGCATGGTTTGATAAAGGCCGGCATACCCGTCGTCGCCGGTATTGATACCGACAAAACGTGCAAATATGCTTACGAAGCAAACAACGACAGCGATTTCATCCATGCAGACATCACGAATCTTACGGGTAAAGAAGTAAGCGATTTATACCCCGAAGGCTGTGTAAAAATCTTAGTAGGATGCGCTCCGTGTCAACCGTTTTCCACACATACTCAGAAAAATAAGAGTCGTTCTTCGGATGAAAAGTGGGGTTTACTATATTCATTCTTGAAGTTAATAAGGGAGGTTCAGCCCGACATAGTTTCGGCAGAAAATGTTCCTGCAATAGCTCGGAGCAAAGTATTCTTGGACTTTATCACCGAACTGGAAGATCTGGGCCATGATATATTCTGGGATAAAGTATATTGCCCCGACTATGGTGTACCACAGTCACGGAAGCGGTTGGTCCTATTGGCATCGAAATTCGGGCCGATTGATATCATTCCAGCCACTCATTCTCGGGATGAATATGAAACCGTGAGGGATAGAATCGGGGAGCTTGAGGTTATCGCTGCAGGGGAAGTATTTGCCGGGGATCCCTTGCATAGAACGTCCCGCTTGAGGGATATCAACTTAAGGAGAATTAGACAGTCGAAGCCCGGGGGTACGTGGAGAGATTGGGACGAGGACCTCCTCTCTCCGTGCCATAAAAAGGAGTCGGGGAAAAGCTATGGCGGAGTCTATGCGCGTATGTCGTGGGATACTCTGGCCCCTACCATAACGACGCAATTTTATAATTACGGAACCGGCCGATTCGGTCATCCGGAGCAAAATAGGGCACTTTCAGTAAGGGAAGGTGCTTTACTGCAAACTTTCCCTCCAGACTATGAATTTATCGACCCGGAACTACCAGTTTCCATAAAGCGGCTTGGTGCGCATATAGGTAACGCCGTTCCAGTTGATCTCGGGGTCGCAATCGGGCGAAGTATACTTGGCCATTTGGGGGAGGTGTTTGATGACTGAAAAAGTGGAGAATGACAATCAATTCACATTTGCAATCTCCCTAAGTATCTTAAATCACTTGGGCAGGAATTTGTACAGGAGTTTTGTTACCGTGCTCGGAGAGGCGATTTCCAATTCTTGGGATGCTAATGCCGAGGATGTGAATATATATGTCGATAGAGAAAAAAATAGCTTCATTATCAAAGACGATGGTATCGGCATGTCAAGAGACGATTTTCAAAACAAATTCTTGAAGATAGGATATTCGAAAAGAAAAAGCGGGGAAACAAAATCTCCTGATAAAGAGAGACCTTATATCGGTAGGAAGGGAATCGGCAAATTAGCCTTGCTGTCCTGCGCAGATAAAATTACCGTGATGTCCAAAACAGCCGGTGGAGATTATGTAGGCGGGACTATTGATAATACAGGCCTAGATGATGCGATAACAAATGACCTGACCCCGGACCAATACAAATTGGAGATATTAGACTCAGGGGTATTCGGTAAGTATATCGAAGGTCATAAGCAAGGGACACTCATTTACTTCGAAAACATAAAAGAAGGAATAAATAAAAGCTCGGATTATTTGAAAAAATTACTTGCTCTTTACTTTCGGTTTTCTCTACTAGATAATTCATTCAATATATTTCTTGACGATGAAAAGATTACAACCGCTCATCTGAAAGACCTCGGCGAAAAAACGCAGTTTTTATGGAAAATTAATGAGTACGATGACCCCTATATTCGAGACCAATTATGCAACTTGAAGGGGCAGAGAACGATAAATGTAGAAGGCAGTTTTAACGGTTTCATAGCTTCCGTGAAGGCGCCAAGCAATTTGAAAGTAATAAGTACCGAGGAAAGAGTAAGTATCGACCTTTTCGCTAATGGTAGGTTGCGAGAAAGAGATATCTTGAAATATTCGCCGTCGGCTCGAATCGTAGAAAACTATTTATATGGCCAAATTCATTATAACGGACTGGATGACGAGGAGGACAGGTTCTCTAGTAGCCGAGAAGGCATTGTTACGGAAGATCCCAAGTTTATGGCACTTCTTAAGAGCTTAAGAGAGAGTGTTCTAAATAAGATTATTGAGGATTGGGATGTATGGAGACAAGGCATCCGAGAAGATGGTGACATAGACAATAAAAGAATTGCTAAAAAGGAGAGGAAATCTTTAGAACTTTATTATTCCGTATCCGAGGAATATATACCGCCCGAAGGTACGGCGAATAAGGAGAAGGTCGATGGTTGGATTGATGAACTCGCTGATGATGCAAAATATAACTTCGGTTCCTATGCTGAGTGTTTCATTTCAGAGAATTTAATTAGGGAATATATCGGTGATAAAGACATCAAGCTATCGAATGAAGCAAAAAGTGAAATAGAAAGGTTAAGGGAAAGGGAAGCGGACTTTAAGACGAAGGGGAATTGTAACATAGATCTGAGGCAAGAGGGCAGCGACGTCAGTTATTTAGATATGAAGTATCTCGCAAATTTAGTTGATAAACAAAAAGGCAGTCAAAACTGTCTCGCCACGGACGCAAAAGAATACAAACCTATTAGAGATGCTCTTATGCATACAGCTTTGCTGACTAACGAGGCCAAGACGAAGCTAACATCAATATACAACAACATAAAGGGAAGAATAAAAACCTTGCTCTCTAATAACAAGTAGAATTCAATTGTCCAAAGACAAAATACATTTTACGTATTTTTCGGTATCTCGCACCGGTCGTCGACTGAGTTTATCCATCCCTCAAGATTTTTCATATTGTAAGAGAAGGCTGTCACTTTTTCCAAGCCACATTGCCATACCACGGCGACTCGCCATCCGGTATTAAGCAACTCGCTTATCTTCCGGGCATCCCGTTCGAGGTTCGCTTGGCGTTTTTCCTCCCAGAAAGCATGTCTTGTAGTAGGGAGGCGGCTTTTTCTACAGCCCGAATGGCCGTGCCAGAAACAACCGTGTACGAAGATGGCCGCTTTATACTTCGGAAGGACTATGTCGGGGCTACCGGGCAGCCCGGCAACATGTTTACGGAAACGATATCCCCTTTTATGAAGGTAAGAGCGCACCTTCTTTTCTATGGCCGTATCTTTACCATGAACCTTGGCCATAAGTCGACTGCGTCGTTCGGGAGATAAAGTATCGGTCATAGGGATATCTTAGCAGAGAGATGCTGGCAATACTACCTGAGGTCACAATAAGATTTCCTAATAGTTGTCAATAGTCAGTACTTGACCTCCTGATCTTTCTCAGTTAATTTATTAGTGGGGAGACGGCTTGGACTCGTACAGGTTGAGGAGCTTTAGCTGCCTCGTTTGTC
>Ga0315544_1000531_pt1 | contig 35213 bp, 25 predicted proteins | sample SalMarSW160130MG_2_FD_202543 | JGI IMG/M metagenome (GOLD analysis project Ga0315544, IMG submission 202543) | Salt marsh sediment microbial communities from the Plum Island Ecosystem LTER, Massachusetts, United States - Salt Marsh Sediment SW1601-130 ... | reverse complement strand
ATACGAATTTCAAGTCAAGCCAAAAACAGGTGTGGGAGAAAAAATCAATGCGAAGCTCGTATGAGTGCATACGCACATTCATACGAATAATAAGATGTAAACTGTTTACTGCTCCTCTTAGTAATTGATCTTTTGATCCTGCAGACCTTCCACTACATTGAGCCGTTTCATCCGTTTAATCCGTTGATCATTTTGGCAGGACTGGTTATGCCTTAGGCAGATCCCGCCACAGGCGGAAGAGCCCTGCCCACGGGACTTTTGAAGTAATGGCAGATTCCCCTGTAGGGGCAATGCTCTGTCATCGTCCCAAAGTTCGGGCGGACACAGAGGTCCGCCCTACACATGATTCAATATAGCTTCGCAACTTTTGTTTACCCTGTCCCATGGATCCTGCGGAAACTCAGGTGAAGGGTGTATGACGCTTTGTCCTCAAAATAGATGTAGCGGAAACCTTTCTTGTCCTGAGCTTGCCGAAGGGAGGTTCTCAAAGCGGAAGGCTAAAGCTCATTTGTCTATTTGAATCCATAGTAACTCAACTGAGATTCATAACAGGGGATGATAACATCCCCTTAAGAGCGGTAAATCAAACAGCCGCTGTATATTTCTTCATTTTCTGAAAATATTCCACTGTTTTGGCTAATCCTTCATCTACGCTATATCTTGGTTTCCATTTAAGAAGCCTTCCCGCCTTGGAGCAATCCAGCACGCTTCTCTGCTGTTCCCCTGGTTTTGGTGGAGCGTGAACTTCTTTTTGCTTTGAGCCGGTTGTCTTTTTCAAAAGTCTGAAGATACGATTTATGTCCGTCTCTTTGCCGGTTCCGATGTTGAAGATATCGCTTTTCGGATAATTTAAAGCTAAAAGGTTCGATTCCACCACATCTTCCACGAAGACGAAGTCCCTGGTTTGTGTTCCGTCCCCATTTATGATAGTTTCTTTCTCTGCTAAAAGCCTTTCAGCGAAGATCGCCACCACCCCTGCCTCTCCATAAGGGTTCTGTCTGGGACCGTAGACATTAGCATAGCGGAGAGAGACAAAGTCTATCCCATAAGTCTCCCGGTAAAAGTGAAGATACTTTTCTATGCTCAGTTTGGCTGCACCATAAGGAGAAAGAGGATTAGCCGGATGATTCTCATCTGCCGGAAAATAATCCTGTTCTCCATAGATAGCCCCGCCGGTGGAGGCAAAGATCACCTTTTTGACCTTGTGCTTGATACAGGCGTTAAGCAGATTCAAACTGCCAACGATATTCACCTCCGCATCGAAAATCGGATCGGCGGTTGATTTTCGGACATCGATCTGAGCGGCGTGGTGACACAAAACATCCGGTTTAGTCCTTTCAAAGATTTTGTTTATCACCACGCTTCTTATGTCTACCCTAAAGAATTTCGCTTCTTTGCTGACATTGGCTTCCAACCCAGTGGAGAGATTGTCCACTATGGTGACTTTATAACCTTCCTGGATAAATTTATCCGCCACATTCGATCCGATGAAACCGGCTCCGCCGGTTACCAAGATTTTCACCAGTTCTCCTCCTGTGAGCAAGATGTAAGCTTACCTTGCGCTCTATTTTTTGATGGACAATTATATTTGTCTTTTCTATAAAAGTCAATACAAAATCTTTTCGTTTTTAGACTTTCTTAGGTTGGGGAGTGGATCGGATAAAAAATATACTTTCCGAAATTGAATATCTTTCCTTTTGGGGTCCGAGGAGCCCCGCAAGGCTGCGGGGCTCCTGGAAGGGGCTGTTTTACTTGAAAGAAGGAAAGAAATGCAATTGAGTTCTTAAGCAAAAAATATACCAAATTTACAAGAGACATAATAAAACCATTTATTTTGCTCCTAATCCATTGGCACAAAAAACATTGCAAAAGTCTATGATTTCAGTCAGATTTAACTACTTATTTCTCAAAAGTGCTGGAAATTCGAAAATTTTTACGATTCCCCCATAAATTTTTACGAACCACAGATCAGAACTGGCAGGGGATAAGTTTTTTTCTTACAATCAATTATATACAAAACGGACAGGAAACGTGTCAGACTCTCTTTTAGGATACCAAATATGTCTTTGATTAAAGTCATCTCAAGATTCTCATATGCTGATGTGCCAAGCAACACTTTTTTAAAAGAAACATCCTCAAGTCGATTCCCACCACTGACAATACAATGAATATCAAATTTCTTCGCGATCTTTAACAAGTTTTAGTAGGGTGTAAACGCTATCCCGTCCGTCAGTTATAATTACAATAAAGTCATATTTACTATCAGTTCTCCGATGGGAGTCCAGTAACTTGAGTAGCTCGGACTCACCTTTATATCAGAGTTGGTGGTACGCTCTCCAATAGTTACAAACCTCCTCTTTGTCAAAAACGATATTCAGGGTGTATTCAGGTAAAATGCACTTACTATATCTATTCATTTTCCTCTTTTATAGAATCTTGTTGTTCTTTCGCCTAACATTCTCGATGTAAAGGAAGTTCTGCGAAAGCAGATTTGGGCGTAGCGAAGCATAATCGTTTATGCATGTTAGATGAAGTGCCGCATCTTTCTTTATCATCTATTCGGTCTATCTTTCTGCCAGAACAATTTGAAAAAATTCCCAACTGGTGGTGTTCTTTCTAACTATCCTGAACCCGGCTTGCTCGATTTTATTTGTCAGCCCACATTTTAGCATGTTTTTATAAGTTGGGTACTCAGGATTAATACGCTCCATAAAATCAAACAAATTTGCTTTCCATTTTCGGTCCGGTTTGTTATGCTCGATGATGACTATCCTGCCCCCGGGTCTTGTGACCCCATAAGCTTCCGATAGAACGTTCTTTCGAACTTCTTGGGGCATCTTATGGAGTGCGCCACAAATAACGCTTTTATCAAAATAGCAATCTTCAAAGGGAATATCTTGAGCATCCTCCTGTATGAAAAAGACCCCATCCGGTTTTTCTTTTTTTCGGGCAATTCTTAATTGAGAAGGAGAAAGCTCAATACCCACTACTTTTCCTGTTCCTGTAAGTCTTTTGGCAAGCATTATGGTTAAAGTACCTGTGCCACAACAAATATCCAGTATTTTTTCGCCTGGCTGAGGGTTAATCCACTCAATTATTAACTCCCGCCATCTTCGTTCTCCACCGAACCCCCCGTTAAAGAGGAAAAAGAATGCTTTTGCAAAGGGATCGCAGATGTGGGCAAACCAGCTATACCATTTTTCATAGACTCTACGATAATAATCCGGCATTTCTCTGCTACTTTTCATACCATATCCTGCTTTATCTCCAACTTCAACCCCTTTCCACACAATAATGCGACATTTCAACTAACGTCCGCCTGAGTGAAAACTCTGTTCTGAGGTGGTATCCGCCCATTTGGGCGTAAATCACTGAAATCCGATGTTCCAATTTCGACCCCTTAAGCGGGGTAACTGCCAAAATACAGATTTTCACATAACCTGACGTTTCACGTATTTTCGAAGTGCAGACGAAATAAGGATTTGGTCGAGCCGCAAACACGTTGTTAGCAGAAGTTGCCTTTACTGGTCAAGCGAGTTCGATCTGCTCAACGGTGTTTACTTTGCTACCACCGTACCACACCACGTCAAGAGTTTCAATCACCCCCTCAATGGCAAACGCCTGCTGGTTTAAGTCATCGGCTAGTTTTTTGCAAACGTGTGGATCAACTGCGTTCCCAATCCCCATGTGCGGAATGAATGGAATGTCGAGCCGAAGCTCAGACGCTAACTGACCACTATATAGTTTATCATGGACTTTAACGATATCACTATATCCTTCGTCCGGCACCAAGAATACGTGAGTGTACTCGTTGAAAGTATCCTTAACGATGACCGCACATCTCAATACAAAAGCAATCTTCTTGAATCCTCGAGCCTGCAGTTTGACGTGTTCGACGAACTTTGCTCTATCTATATTGAGAACTGGAAATACAATCGTGAAATGGGGTGTAACCACTTCATAGTAGAGTTCGTCATGCTCAGTTCGTACCGTTTGAATCCAATTGAGATCATCTTGTGAAATGTTTGGGTAACCCAAGACAAGCAATGACACGGTGAATCCATTCCTTCCCTTTATTCAAAGGGCAATTTCTGGTAACTTGAAGTAACCGGACATGGTTCGGTTATCCCTCCAAAATGGGGGGATAATCCGAAACAAGTTCATTTATTCACGACTCTAAACAATATAGCTTTTCATCTGGATGGAGTTTTTGTTGCGCTCCTTTCTTTTATCAAATCCCGCACCATATCCAGAAGTGCTTCGACCAGATCCTTTTCCTTAGCTTTTCCCACCACTTTGCCTTTACGGAAAAGAAGTCCATAGCCTTTTCCACCGGCTATCCCTAAATCCGCATCCTTTGCTTCTCCTGGTCCATTTACCACACATCCCATAACAGCTATTCTTAGTGGCGCATGTATATTCTTAACTTTTCGCTCCACCTTTTTGGTCATGGAGATTATGTCTATCTCACATCTTCCACAGGTGGGGCAGGAGATTATGGTGGGTCCATGTTCTCTTAAGTTCAAAGATTTCAAAATCTCATATCCTACCCTCACCTCCTCGGTTGGATCACTGGTCAGAGAGACTCGGATTGTGTCACCTATTCCAGAATCCAAAAGCATTCCGATTCCCAAAGCTGATCTTACTGAACCAGCCTGAGGCAATCCCGCTTCGGTTATGCCCAGATGCAATGGGTAGTTTGTCCTCTTTGAGATGATTTGATAGGCTTCCACGGTGGTGGGCACATCAAAGGACTTAAGTGAAACCACTATATCATCAAAATTCAGATCCTCTAAGATTCTTATCTGCCTTAAAGCTGCCTCCACCAAGGCAGGTGGAGATGCTTTCTTATATTTTGCCAAAAGGTCACGGGGAAGTGAACCCGCATTTACTCCTACCCGGATGGGAATTTTTTGATCCTTTGCCGCCTTCACAATCTCTTTGACCTTCCATTCCGCCCCTATATTTCCCGGATTGATTCTCAGCTTATCCACACCCGAATCTATCGCCTTCAATGCCAATCGGTAATCAAAGTGAATATCAGCCACCAGGGGGATTTCGATTCTCCTTTTGATCTTAGATAAAACAGAGGCGGCTTTCATGTCCGGCACTGCTACCCTTATGATGTCACATCCGGCGTTTTGCAGTCTTTTTATCTGTTTTAAGGTGGCAGAAATATCGCGGGTATCGGTTTTGGTCATAGACTGGACAGAGACGGGTGCACCTCCACCGATGGGGATTTTACCCACCCACACTTTTTTCGTCTTTTTTCTTTTTCCCATGATATGAAAATTACGTTTAATCTATCATCTGTCAACCTTTATTTACCGTTGCATCAATTGTAGAACAATTGTCGGATAGTCCCGCCGTTGGTGGGACATATCCAACCTACAATTACTTGTTAGTAATCCGCTCCAACCAGTGAAATTACCTTTCCTCAATAGCCTCACTTGGTGAAAAGATGATACCCCGCTTTTTCTGAGCGAACCACAGAGGTGGGATAGGGATCGCAATATTCCTCCTCCAGATAACCGTTATAACCCATCTCTTTTAATTTCTGTAGCATGGCAACTCTTTCTTCTCTTGGCATCACCCGGGGATCGCTCATGCAGGCAACGTGGAACTCCAGATTGGTCTGCGATAGATTTTTGATGGCTAAATACGGTAACTCATAAAATTTTCCCACTGCTCCGGTTCGCCTCTGGAAACCCTGTGGAGTGCCAGCCTTCAAAGAGACTCGAACATGTAGAACGCGACTGAACCGATCCAATTCCTTTGCATAATCCTGATCGCAGCCCAAGAGGATACCGTTAGTTTCCAGCATAAAAAGATAATTGGTGGTTTTAACAAGTTCAAGCACCTGCAACAAGTGATCCTTACAGATGGTAGGCTCTCCACCGGAGATTCTTAATTGCGATACTTTCTTCTTTTTAGCATGAAAAACAAGGTTTCCGAAAACCTGCTTGGGTGTGAAAAACTTTCCGTGCGATTCTGGAAAATCTCTGGACCATCCCACCCAGCAATAGATACATCTCAAACAACACCCCACGGTATAGCCGGTAGAAATCCCACCATAGACCCCCACCTTGTAAAATGCAGTATATTTGCGAGATGATCCCCGGCAGACGATCGCCTCGGTCATCTTTGTCAATTGGATGGGATCAAAAGGAGGAAAACCAGGGGTTATGTAGCGGGGATAATCTTTCATTTTGATAGTTTGTAGTTGCCTGATTTATCAGGCAGAATTAAGCTCGGCAAATCGAGCAACTACAGCGTAGGGGTTATATCTTGTGTCTGTCGGGTCCCTGACCCGACAGATAAGATTCTGTTAAAGTAGACCCAGAGACAGGCTACCGACTTTTACAAAAATTTTTCACCACACAGATTTCGCATTTTCCTTTTCGACAAAAATCCTTACCCAATCTCAAAAGGGCGGTCTCAAAATCTACAAAAGTTTTCCCTTTCACCGGATTTTTTTGCCAAACCAATTTTAACTCCCTCAGAATCTCCTTTTTAATTTTTTTGATCGAGCAAAGTCTTAGATTTTTTGCCGCCAGGATGACCAATTCACCAGGATATGGATCAGCCTTCTCCCATGTTCCACGCAACTCTCTCAAAAAGATGTTTACCGTCACATCTCCAATTCCTTTGCCCAGATTTTTCAGCCTGTTCTCCAGATCAAAGGAATCTTTTGCCTCTGTGTGAAGTTGGTTTAAATCCCCTTTGTAGAGCTTTTGCAATGATCCCGTTACATCCAGAAGTTTGGTGGCGGTCTTGAAGTCGTATCGGACATAACCTCCATCATCAAGTATCTTCACCAGACCATCCCAACCGGTATTTAGGATTTTTTGCGTTGATAACACATCTCTCTCTTTGAATTGTTTATATGTCTTGACTACAATGCTTTCTGATATCCTGGCTCCGAACAAAATGGAAGCAAGAAACCATTTGAAAATCTCCGTCGAGTCGACACCAGACAGATCGATCTCTAAGGAAGTGGAGAATCTTTCGCCGAGGTTTTGAACCAGTTTTGATATTAGTTTGCTTTTACTCATGGCTCTTTGAGATAGCCTAACTTATATGATAAATATAGCCTGCTTATTGGGGAAAGCAAAAGGAAACTGGTCAACGGATGGGTCAACGGATGTAACGGATTAAGCGGATAACGGATTGAGCGGAGCAGTCAACGGATGGAACGGATTAAACGGATATTGTCAATGTGGTGGAATGAAAAAAATAAGCTCCGCCTGAAAGGTTAAAACAGGCGGAGCTGGTGCAGAAAGACAATCTGAAGGGGCAACCAACATCCTTACTAATATACAAAAAGCGTGCCAGAGATAGTCCAACGTGCATGCTATGATTCTCTCGTTCCAAGTAGTTGCACAATAAGGGCTTACAGTGACGAGGTTATTCATCCAAAAACAAAAGATCTTCATTATCGCAGTAACTTGCGACGGAATTTTGCCCTGCCGAACGACCTTTGTCTTATTTTTGCACAGAGCAAGATGTTACTAATAGACAAGGGAATGTTGGAATAAACGCAAGCTACTGCGCTTTGGGAAATGGCACTGCAGGGCAAAACGCTTGGTCTTAGCGGACTTCATAAAACGGAGAAAAGATAAAACAAGCCGAACCTCTGAGTTAGAGGCTCGGCCGGGTCTCTGACAAGTGAAAATCTATGGCAACGCAATTGCAATGACTTTTAGCCATCCTCCCGCCCGATTTTGGTAATTACAAGCCCCGTAAGGGATGTCGGTTGCAAAAGTTATGGATGTTTCTGTGTAGCAGATGCAGAATTTCGTATCGCTTATATCTCCAATTACCACTGCTCCAGACGGGTAGGGACCACTCACACGGGCCAAAGGGACGAGTGTGGGGTTTGAGGTGCTGTCTGGCCAAGCATAATATACGACAATGAATGGATTTTTTCTGCAGGTGCAAGAAGATTTTGCTTTAGGCGAACAATTTTATCATGGCCTTAGGGATAGAATCCCACTCCGAACCCTAATGAGGACAGCCACAAGGGCTGTCCCTACGACTGCTGTGGTGTGGTCTTGGATTATCGAGGTCTATGTGGTTCAATGATTATCTTATAGTTGCGTCAGGAACTCCACTCTTCCGCCTTTGGCTGAATCCTGGTGACTGACGCTTTATAAGGTGTCAGGACTGAGCAGGATGACTGAAAATTGTCATTCTGAGCCCGTAAGGGCGAAGAATCTCGCTTCTCAACCCACATAAAACCAAGATTCTTCACTCCGCTTCGCTCCGTTCAGAATGACACAATTGGAGTTCTCGGTCACCCTGGGAGGTCCTGAGACAACATAATTATTGTAGTCTATGGGGTTCAATGATCACTTTGATACACTCCTTAGCCTCTGCCACAAGCTTAAAGCCTAAAGTTGTCTCTTCCAGTGGTAGTCGGTGGGTGATCATTTTGGTCACCGGAACGCGACGCGCACGAATCAACTCTATTGCCTGGACGCAATCCAGAGGGGCGGCGCCATAAGAGGGCAAAAGCGTGATTCCATTACGCCAGAAATCATTGACCGGCACGGGTAGCTCAACACCCGGTTCTGTGGGCGCAAAAAATAAAACTGTGCCACCGCGATCCACACACTGCAACGCCTGAGTGAAAGCAGGCAGAGATCCGGTGCATATAATCACCAGGTCAGCAAGTCTGCCGTCGTTGACTTCACGCAGGCGGGCAGGGACATCCTCTTTGGCGTGTATCACCGCATCTGCTCCGAACTTTTTTGCCGCATTCAGACGATAGTCATTGACATCCGTGGTAATCAGTCTTCCCGCTCCCAAGGCGCGAGCCAAAAGCAGATGAAGCAGTCCGGAAATACCACTGCCCAGGATAAGCACACTTTGACCCGGCTTAAGTCCTGCCATCCTCTGTCCTCGGATCACACAGCCTAAAGGCTCGACAAACGTTCCCTCTTCAAAAGAAACTTCGTCAGGCAACAGAAACGTCCCTCGATCCACGTTAAGTTGAGGTGCACGTAGGTATTCAGCGAAACCACCAGGATCGAAATTCGTAGTATGTAAGGTATCACACACAGTATGATAACCATTCAGGCAATAGCGACAGGTATTGCAAGGTATATGATGGGAGACAAAAACCCTATCACCGATTTTATACTTCTCTACGCCCTCACCAACTTCCACGATCTCTCCTGCCATCTCATGTCCCAAAACCAGAGGAGCTTTTTTAATACGATACCATTCCATCACGTCACTGCCACAGATGCCACAGGCGATTACTTTCACCAATATCTCGCCGGGACCAATCTTGGGTCTTGGCAGCTCCTCTATTCGCACGTCCTTATTGTTGTAATACATTGCAACCCGCATGATATTTCTCCTTTAATGACCTCTCCCCCTTTGTCCCCCTTTCCCCCGCCTCTGGCGGGATTTTCAACATAAAATGGAGAGGGGGAAACAGAGGGTGAGGTAAAGCAACCTTTGTGATGGAGCAGGGCTAAATGCCCTGCCCTATGGGTGGAAAGCCTCGTCTCCCATAGAGGCGGGAATTCATCCCGCCTCAAAGTGTTATTCTTTAAACAAGCTCTTTCATTCCTGTCCCACAGAGCAGACCTCTCTCCCGCCTCTGGCGGGATTTTCAACATAAAATGGAGAGGGGGAAACAGAGGGTGAGGTAAAATGACCACTTTTCCCTCTCTTGTCAGTTTTTCAAACATTTCTATTCAAACTCTTATCTATGTTTTTCCGCTATTCTTAACATCATTGAATAACCCATAAGCTTCCTTAGCCGTAGCATTCTCATGAATGATGGCACGCAGAGCTTTTGCCATTGCCACAGGATGAGGATTCTGCCAGACGTTTCTTCCGAGATTTATTCCGATAGCGCCTTTCTGCATGCCGTCATAGACAAACTCGAATACCTCCAGCTCTGTTTCACATTTGGGCCCACCCGCCATGACTATGGGAACCGGGCAGCCATCTACGACTTTGTCAAAGTCTTTTTCACACCAGTAGGTTTTCACCACCCGTGCGCCCAACTCTGCGGCAATTCGGCAGGCTAAGGCAAGATAGCGTGCATCCTTCTGACCCACCTCTTTGCCCACAGCGGTAACTGCCATTACAGGAATGCCATAATCTTCGCACTGGTTAACCAGCTCTGTTAGATTTAGAAGCGTCTGGCGTTCGTAATCAGTTCCTACAAAGATGGAGATACCCACCGCAGTGGCATTGAGACGGAGAATCTCCTGTATGGAGGTGGTAATCCCCTCATTTGCCAGGTCTTGACCCACCATGCTGGTGCCGCCGGATACCCTCAAGATGATAGGTTTGTTCAGGCTGGGGTCTACTGCGGAGCGCAACACTCCTCTGGTAACGAAGAGCGCATCACAATAAGGAAGAAGTGGCTTGATGGTGTTTCCCGGTTTTTCCAAACACTTAGTCGGTCCTTGAAAATATCCATGATCTATGGGCAAAAAGAAACAATGACCATCAGGTCCAATCAGTTGACTCAATCGGTTTTTCATTCCCCAATCCATATTGAGTACCTCCTTAATCCAAGGGTAAGCATTTCTCTTATTATGTTTTTCTCGTAGGAGACTTTGTAAACAGTCTCAATCTCCGTCTCCGTCTCATTTTTCCGGTCTGACGATTAAATACCCTTTATCCATCAACCAATGATGAAACTGATAAGTGGTATATCTGCAATTGGCTTTGCATGTCTGCCTTATCTTTTCATATTCTTCAGAACCTTCTTTTTGAGCATCCAACTCCAACTGAACCGGACACTTCACGTCTTTACAGAATTCTCTTCGTTTATACTCTACATATCCCTGAATTGACATAATTCCCCTTCTTTCATTCTTTAGATTCCGCCTGAGTCCATCATTTGTGGGGGATCATTTGTTCTTCTCTTAAGCTTTTCTAAAACACACCCTCATTTAAAGAATACAATAAAGAGAAATGCTTTTCGTTTGTCAAATGAAAACAGAATGTCAAGTGTAGAAACCAAATACAAATCAGACACTCCCCAACGGCGGGTTGGATGATAAGGTCTACAGGTAGCAGAAAATCCCTCACAGCAGATGCAGCAGACTTGTAGTGAGCGTAGCGAATCTATTAAGCAGATAAAAATCATCGGTATCAGCTTAATCCGTCTAATCAGCTGTGAGGCAATCTCCTGCTCTTTGTGGAAACGTTATCCTTAACGGGAGCATCCGCTCGTCTGGGAAAGTCCCTCTTGGGTGTCCGATGCGAAGCATTCATACGAATATGTATCCGGTCATTACAAAACAGAATGTCAAGCGGAAGTGCTGTTTCGTGTGTAATTAAGATGTCTTCTCACAAACAAAAAGAGGTCCTTCTTTGGTGTATTTCCTTCCGGAAAAATCTAAATCATATAGATGAGTTTTCAAGTTCAATTTTTCGCAAATCTCTGACATTTTATCCAGCTCAAAAAGTCCCATGCGGTGTTTGTCAACTTCTATTTCGAATCTCCCTTCTTTGCGGATTAAGAAAATAAGATGGCATTCAAACTCGGTGTCATCAGAGTTGGGATCATAATCGTTTTCGATCAAAACGATTTCTATATTCCCTTTTTTGTGTTTTTTGAATCTGGTTTTGTTTTGTTCAAATTTTCCTTTTAGATTTTCAACATAGAACAACAGCACCCCGCCCACCAGCAGGTGATTGGAAAGATTTGTCAAGGTTTTTTCCAAGTCCGAATAGGTCAGGTTATACATGATCATATCCATTGCCATGACCACATCGAATTTTCCGTTCAGTTGAAATGTTCGCATGTCTCCCAGATGATACACAAGTTCCGGATTACGTCTTCGCGCAAGCTCAAGCATCTTTTCACTTCCGTCAATTCCCACCACTTCAAAATCATCTTTTAGAAAAAGATGGTGATGTCCTGCACCACAGCCCACATCCAGAAGCTCGTTTCCCGGTGTTTTTTTATATTTCTCAACCATTTTCTTAACAAACTTCGCCTCCGGGATGTACTCTTCCTCGGACACCAAAATCTCCCAGGTCCAGGCTAGTTCATCATAAAGCTTGGCAGCGCTCATTTGTTCACCGGTGAGTCGAATTTCTTCGAAACAGTATATGGTGATTTTATTACCATCATCTTTTGAAGTCAAGTTTTTTCTGATATTCTTGGAAATGTTCTCAGGAACCAACTTCGCCATCAATATTCATCTGTGTCACTCATAAACTGGGAAATTTTTCTTGACTTTCCTTAGCACTGTTCATATTTTTCACACGTTCGCCAGCAACTTTTTGGCTTTCATTTGGGTGAATGGTGAAAACAAATTCCGTCCCAATTTCTTCTTACACAAAGTATCCTCAAATCGTTTCTCTTTTAATCTTTTTTCTTTTCATCTCAGGAGTGTCGGCTTCTGCGGATGATCTTCTCCCACCCACTTTTTTGACGGCAATCAGTGATCAGGATGGAAGAATTCCCCTTTTCTGGTTCAGTCCACATCCGGTGACTTCGGAGTTAGCTTACCATGAAGATGAGATGTTAAATGGGTTCTATGTGCCACTCCCCTGGCATGAGAATTGTGTGGCAGTTAGGATGAGTTCACCATCTGTTCCTTTTTATCTATTGAAGTCAAAAATCTACATCTCTCATCATGGAACTCCCATTGATCCCAATTATGATTTCAAAGCTCCCTTTTTTGTGACGGTTAATCGAGATTCGGGAAATTTTCCTCAAAACGGATTTCTGGATTCGGTTTCCACCTCAGCCGGTGGTGAGGATAGTTTATCTGAAGGAGAATGGGTGGAGATAGAGCATAACCTTTTGATGGAGGATTCTATTTTCTGGATCATTTTCCACTGGAGAGAGGATACGCCTGTCTCTCCTTTGGTGGGAGTGGACAACTTGTCAAATGTGGGCAACTCCTTTTGGGGCAAAAGAACGTTTTTTCATTTTGAATGGCACCCATCCTATTGGAATCTCATGATACGGGCACAGATTGTCACCAATTCTGACACCGCATCAGACGTGGACAGTTGCAGGGTTTATCGTTCCACTGATCCGGATTCCGTGATCGATCAAAGTAATTTAATCGCCTCAGTTCCGGGACTGGAATTTCAATATACAGATTCGGAAGTGGCTGATGAGCAAATTTACTTTTATCGAGTCACGTCCTTAGCCTCACAAGATGAAAGCCCGGGATCTGATACAACACAGGCAACTCCTAAAAGAAAAGCTGTGCTGGATGTGGATGGAGACGAGTTTTTTGTCCACTTAAGCTCAAGTCAGCAGATTTTTGATAATTTGACTTTGACCAACTCCGGCGGATTGCCTCTGACGTTTAGAGTTCAAATCAGCATGGAGGAGGCAGAGTGGATGGGCGGCTCGGAACTCTTTGGCTACACCTGGACAGATAATACTCTTCAACCCGGATCAGAGTTTGTCTGGGTGGATATTGAGAGCAGAGGTGTTCGAATTGACAGTAGTGGAGATGATAACGAAGATTATGGATTTTTCGATATAGGTTTCTCGTTTCCTTTTTATGATTATCCATTTGATAGTCTAAGAATCGCTTCTGATGGATGGCTCAGCTTCTCCCAGTTGGTTCCCTGCTACGTTGACACATTTAAGTGCTATATGAACAAAGGCCTTCCCTGGCTGTGGGGACCTTATAGCCTTTTGGCGCCTTTCTGGGACGATTTGAAACTTGTTGATAGTTCTGCCATCTACTTTTATTCCAATAGCGATTCTGTCATTATATCATATCTCAATCTTTATCATTTTGGTTCGAGCGGCGGAGGTCCCTATACTTTCCAAACCATTCTCACCCCAGAAGGTGAGATCACTTTTCAATATTTTCATATCGATGATTCTGATTACTCAGCCACCGTTGGTATACAGAATTACAATGGCACCATGGGACTGGAGGTTTCTTACAATCAAAATTATCTTCATGACTCGCTTACCATAAAGATTAGACCAAGCTGGGTTAAAGTAGATTCTATGGAGGGGACAATTTTACCGGAGGAAAACAAACCGTTGAATTTGACTTTTGACCCCCTCACCTATCCCCGGGGAATTTATCATGCTGGCCTGTTCATAGATAGCTGGGACAAGAACCATCAGTTAGAAACGAAAGTTATCCCCTTGACCCTTTGCATCGACACCACAACCTCTGTCGAGTGGACGGATGCAGGAAAACCTGAAAAGATCAAGCTCTTCCAAAATTATCCCAATCCGTTCAATCCGTTGACCAGAATTCAGTATACAGTAGGCAGTAGGCAGACAAAAGCGGCGGACGGCGGACTTGTCCTGAGCGAAGTCGAAGGACTGTGGACTGCCGATGTCTCCATCAGGATCTACAACCTTCTGGGGCAGTTGGTGAGGACTTTGGTAGATGAGCCGATGAAGCCTGGAAATTACCAGGTTATCTGGGATGGAAAAGATGATAAGGGAAAAGAGGTGGCAAGCGGGATATATTTCTGTAAGCTGACAGCAGGACCTTACCAGAAAATACGGAAGATGGTTTTATTGAAGTAGGGGTCGCATTTCCTCAGTATCCGTAGGACATGCGATCCCGCTTTTGGCGGGACTCTGATTGCCGCGGGCTCGATAAATCGAGCCACTACAGCTTTTTTCGTCAAGCAGTCCTGCGGACATGCTTGATCTACGAGACTAATAAAAAATGCGTTTAATCAATTACACTATCGAGGCACAACTTTTATTCCCTCCCTTTTGAATAAAGCCACAGTTATCCCATCGCCTTCTGTTAACCTGCTTCTTTTTTTAATTTGTCCACATCCACAAGAAGGGCTTTTTTGCTTCATCCAGGCTTTCTTTATCTTGAACTTTTTTGCAATTTTCAGGGAGGCGAACGCACCTCTCAGGAGGAAGGGGGTCATATCATCCCCTTTCTCGGAGATGACCAAAGCGGACCCAGTCCGACTTTGGTTCCTGTGGAAAAGAACATCCTTTCCTTCTCCCTGCACTATTTCAACTCCTTCCCGTGGAATCGAGAGTCCTCCTAATATCTCCGGACAGATGGGCACGGCTTTTTGCATCCGTACCAGTTTCTCCATTTGCTTGTCTTTGGCACTTTTTCCATTGAATCGGCAGGGGATGCCGCAAAGACAGGCAGAGACCAGATACTGGATTTTATTCCTCATTGGATTTCCTTATCCTCAAAAAAAGAAAACCCCGATTTGTTATCGAGGTTCTTTCATACAATCACTTCCAGAGCAAGTATCAGTCCAATAGGTACTCACTTCTAAGAAAATATCTGAGGGGATTTTTGGCCCGACCCTGATAGTGAACTTCGTAATGAAGGTGGGGTCCGGTGGAGTGACCGGTGTTTCCCACCGCCCCGATGATCTGTCCTCTTTTCACATGCTGTCCACGCTTTACTGCGATGCGGGAGAGGTGAGCATAAACAGTGGTGTAGTTGTATAAATGATTGATTCGAACCAATTTGCCCAAGCCGACATCTCTTCCCACATGGCTCACAATGCCATCAGCTGCGGCATACACCGGGGTGCCGATGTCAGCCGCCAGATCTACTCCCCGATGAAGCTGTTTTCTGCCAGTGAATGGATCTATCCTCATTCCAAAACCACAACTCAGATAGCCGGAGGTAGGTTTAATGGAGGGGGTATGATCAAGATTGTTTTTTCTCTCAGTTAAACTGGAATATATTTTGTCGAAATTTTCCTTCTCAAATCTTGCCTGCCTTAAAAGTTTATCCAGTTCAGATTCAACCATATACATCTGCTCCACCGTCGGACCGACATCGACCAACTTACTTGGCATCGGTCCTCCTACTCCCAACTCCCTTATCTGCTCATCCACCTCTGGCAAACCAAAAACCATCCTCACCTTCTTTTCCTTCTCAATCAACTCTGCCATCTGCCCTTTCAAGTTTGATATGGCAGAATTTAACTCGTCCAGCTTCGTCTCCAGGCAACTATTTTCTTTCTCCAGTCGACTCAACTTTAGCTTGTCATAAGCTCGGCTGGAGGCATCCAGGGAGAAAAATAAACTGGAGGAAAGGAGAAGAACAAAACCGATGACAAGAAAGATCAAAATATGAAGAGAAACCTTAGTCTCTAAGACCTTGCCTTTTTGGTGTGGAATAAACAAAATGGAAAATTTCTTCTTGAAAATCATTTCCTCTTCCTATTAGAGTGGACCGTCAAATTTACCCTCGAATTTGACAAAAATAAGTTTACTAAAAATAAACCCACCGTCTTATCTTGTCAAGTATTTTTTTATCTCGGAAGATTTTTTTGAAATGGAGGATGAATTTGGGGCAGTTGGTATTATTTGATCAGGATATATTCTCTTTTGAGGATTTTGTTCACCACTTTGACGAATTTCTCTGAGTTGAGACTTTGCAGACCGTATATATGCCAATAGGTCTTCTCCGGCTTCTTATAATCTGATTTCCTTCTTTTCGGCATCTCTTTTAATCTCCCCCACCTTTCCTCAAAGGTCAGTGTGGGCAGATCAAAAGTGCCTACACTAACCTTATCGGTATCTGGCTTAATCTCTGCAGTCAACTTTTTTAACATTTCTTTATGCAATTGTTATGCCTAAAAGAAAAACTTTTCAGTTAAAAGAACAACCTCAAATTCTATTTGAACTTAACCTCACAGAAAAAAACACTTTCGGTCTTCCATAATAGAGAGACCCAAAAAATTTATAGGAGACCCACCAGAAAGTATAGCTTTGCGCCAATACTTCTTTAATCAACTTACTCACCATTTTGGGGACTTTTGGTTTTCAAAGCACACACCCTTCGCCTGAGATCAAGGCATATCAACACGCTTTAAGACCACAGACAAGACCTGATCAACTTTATATTGCTGTATCTTTTCTGGTGTAGGTGGAAAGGAAACCCTTGAAAGTGAAAACTACGACGAAAATTTAAAGAGGAAACCGCCCCCTCACGGATTCAAAAAATATATGTCAGGTCGTAGAATCAAGGTTGTTTAACTTTATCCTTTGCATTTCTTTCCTTTCTCCCACCTTCCAGTTAAAATTATAGAATGCTCAAAAATTTGTCAAGCATTTTATAGCAATTTTCGAAATAAATCCTTTTTCTACACCACAGAAGACAAAAATCATCGATCTGATCTGCTAATCTTTAATTAACTCAATAGCTTACAGATTAATACGTATTTGTTTATATTTTTCGGTCAACAACACCCTATATAAATTTACCGCTGGTAAATTTGGATTTTTTAACCAATCGGGCGTATAAAATGTTTACCAGGTTGAACCGGATATTTTTCCTTCACTCATTTTTGAGTGAAATGGATAATGCCTTATCAACGCAAGCAAATTTTCAGTTGTATTTTGTTTCTCCATTTGCTATTTTGAGTAAGTTGGTGAAACTTATCCTGGCACCCAACGTATGAAAAACTGAAAGGGATCTTTTGGTGAAAGAGGACGACCAGATCCTGATAAAGAAAGCGCTGGCGGGAAAGGAGACCGCTTACAAGCTTTTGCTCAATAAACACAAGGACGCCGTTTTTCGCATGATCGTGAAGATTGTCCATAACCAGGAGGAAGCCCGGGACTTGGTCCAGGAGACCTTCATGAAGGCTTTTGGAGCTCTTTCCAGCTATAAGTCCCAGTATAGGTTCACCACCTGGCTATATAAGATTGCGGCAAACAACTGTATCGACTTTTTGAGGAAAAAGAGGCTGAACTCTTTGTCGTTGGATCAGCCTTTGGAGACAAAAAATGGAGAGGTGAGAATTGAGCTTGCGGATTGGACTTACAATCCTGAAGTGGATTTAGCCTTAAGGCAGAAATCCCTCTCCATAGATGTGGCAATCGATTCGCTTCCCCCAAAATATCGGGAGGTGATAGTTTTTCGGCACAAGCAGGATAAATCTTATGAGGAGATCGCAGAGATTTTAGACATTCCGGTGGGAACCGTGAAAGCCCGAATCTTCAGAGCCAGGGAGCTTTTGAAGAAAAAGTTGAAATCACTGAGATAGTAAAAGCTAATGTTTATGAGGTTGCTTTTCGATGATTTCTCTTGATCATGGGCAGTTCCCTTGTTTTGTGTTTGTCTCCGTCCCACGATAACGGAGCTATTATATGAAAACCTTTTTCAAAATATCCTTCATCATTTTTCTGTTATTGTTTTTGTGTTCCGTGCTTGTCCTGTTCGCTCGGTCCAGCAAAGAGAAATCCCTTGGGGAGATGAATAACTCAGACACCACTGAAAAAGATACCGGCAAGTTCTTCCCTGAAGCCGAGGAGATCAGCATCAGTGAGGACAAAATCTATATTCGCACCCCAGAGGGGAAGGAGTTGATTCTGGAGGGAGAGGAATCGCTTACGGAAATAATCGTGGATGAGGACAAAATCAAGATAGGCGATATGGAGATAGACTTAAAGGAGTTAGAAGATTTATCCAGGATTAAGGCTCCAAAGGTGAAAATCTCGCCAAGGGCATATACTACCAGCGAGGACATAGTTAAATTTGGGAAAGACGTGGTGGTGGAGGAGGATGAAAAAATAGACGGCGATGTGGTCGCCGTGGGCGGCAGTATCGAGATCAAGGGGACCGTGACCGGAGACGTAGTGGCTATAGGGGGGGATGTGGACGTATTTTCCACCGGGATTGTAAAAGGAGATGCAGTTAGCATAGGCGGAGATGTCATAAAACGTGAGGATGCGGTTGTTGATGGAGAAAAGGTAAGCGTGGCGTTCTTCCGTGGACATTTCTTTAGATTTCCCCCCATGCTCTCCCACTTCAGATTCCCATTCATGTTTACCCCCTTTCGGCCACCGGCATGGTCTTTGTTCCTTCGAATAATGAGGATAGCATTCATTTTGTTTTTGGGGATAGTGGTTATCTCCGTATTCCCCAAACATGTGGATAAGGTTAAAGAGAAGGCCAAACATGAGTTTCTGAAATCCGGCTTGGTGGGGTTAGCCGCCCAGATCTTAGCCCTTCCTATCTTTATCCTTTTGATCATTACCATCATCGGCATCCCGGTAGCCCTCTTGGTTGAGCCTCTTTTGATCTTAGCCGCACTGATCTTAGGCTTCACTGGGGTATGTCTTTTCATCGGAGAAAAGCTTCAGGAACATACCAGCTTAAGGTCGGAGACTAAAATAATGATTCTGGTGATCGGAATACTGGCGGTGGAGGTGGTGCCGCTTGCGGCCCGGGCCATGAGAATCTTTGGAGATATTTTCTCTCCTTTAACCTGGATTCTCACTTTCTTAGGAGCGTTGATTATATATGTGGTGATAACGGTTGGGTTCGGTGCTTCCATTCTGACCCGCTTGGGGACCCGACCCAAGGAGATGAAACCGGTACCAGTTACCGTGAATGCAACCAAAACTGACACCGATGAAAAACCTTCAGCTTAAAAGGAGGTGACGTGCATGAGTAAAATTGCCACAAAAATCCTTATAGGCTTAATCCTTTTGGGCTTCGTTTTAACCATTCCCATAAATCCTGGAGACGCTTATGCCGGGGAGCATTCCACCAAAAGCTTAATCAAAAAAATCCAGCTAAAAGAGGAAAAACATCTCACCGTGAAAATGGATATAGGAGCGGGAATAATCGATCTGGGGAGAAATCGCACTGGTGATATTCTTAATGCGGAAGTGGAATATGATCCAGAGGAAATTCGGGTTGATATAGACTACGATCGGCACAAAGACAAAGGTGAGCTTTATCTTGAAAGCAAGTCAAAAAAACGTAAGGGCATAGATATAGATACAGAGGATAATTACTGGTTTCTTGAGTTCAGCGACAGAATACCCATAAGTTTTGAAATAGACGTGGGGGCGTGTGAAGCCGAATTTGACAGACTCTCCTTTGACGGAGGGGTGGGAGATTTCACCTTAGACTTCTCCGGCGAGTTTGAACATAGAGCATATGTCGAGATAGATATAGGATTGGGCAGCCTCACTATTCTTGTGCCAAAAGATGCGGGGGTGCAAATCAAAAGCGAATCCTCGTTTTTGTCGTCCTTCTCCATAGATGAGCGTGACTTCAATGAGGTCGAAGATGATCTTTTTGAAAGTGACAACTTCGGCAAATCAAAAAAAGAATTGATATTTGACATAGAAGTCGGCTTGGGTTCTGTCGAAGTCGAATACATCGACCGCTTCCCCTAAGTTAGCTTTTTTCTGCTTCCCGTTGGTGTTCTTCACCAACGGGAAATGAAACGGCGGGTGAAGAACACCCGCCTTCAGCAGGTCCATGTGCTGGGATAGGGGTTGCACTCCTATCCCTCCCTTTGCGGGCAGTCCCGCCTCTGGCGGGACTGCCCGAACTTTGGTAGGGGCGATTCCCCGCCTCCGGCGGGATGTTCCACATGAATCGCCCCTACAGCTTACTTCAACAGCACCAACTTTTTAGTCTCAGATAAACCTCCAACCTTCAACTGGTAAAAGTAGATTCCCGAAGCAACATCCTTTCCTGAATCATTCTTCCCGTCCCAGAGCACAGCCTTATAACCTGAAGGCACGTGTTCAGAAACCACAGTTCTTACCTTTCTTCCCAGGATGTCATAGATAGTTATGCTGACAAAACCCGACTTCGCAAGAGTGAATTCTATCTTGGTGGTTTGGTTAAAAGGGTTAGGGTGGTTCTGGAAAAGTGTAAATTCAGAAGGTTTTTCTCTGTTTCCAGTTTCATTCTTGACATCAGTACATATATTGTACAAATATAAGCTTTCCGCCATCAAGGCGTTATTGACCAAATCGTCAAAATACAGGTTAGCGTAATAGGCGTAAGGATTGCTCATATTGGGATCATTGTAGAGATTAAGAGGATCTACATGCAAAGTCTCACCTATGACATAGGCGACTGCGAAAGTCAAACTATCCCCCGAGGCGAGTTGGTTAAATGGTCCAAAAGAGAAAAGAAAACGAGTGTCATAACCATTGGCTAAATCATCACACTCTGGGCTGGGATCCAGCCACATTTCATCCGGATGATCATCCGGCCACACACAAGAATAAATCTGATTGTAATCGATTTCGCGATTGGACATGAGGAAATACTTGGAGACATCACCGCCCGGCGTCCCCAGCACGTTGTCAGGAAAAACATTGCCGGATCCATAAGGATTCATGGCGGCCCACACGTCCAAGTTGGAGTATTTCCAGGGGCCCCAATCTTTCGGATACCCGGCCTGATTAGAAATCCACCAATTATAGGATATCTGCAAATCCGGATTGGGTGTATGCAAGACTTTCATCCCTAAGACGCTGCGAGGACTAAACTCAGTCCATGTGAACTCGCCCTTTATTCCGTGACCGTCATTATCTGTGGCCCAAGCGATATTAACCTCCTGTATGTTACCGGGAGAAACTTCATAATTCTTTAAAAAGCCGGTTATGTCATCTTGGGCGCCAAACTCACCATAAGGAGGCTCATCAATATGCATAATGTCAGCGTCCATGTAGAACCCAATGTATACTTCAGACAAAAGATAGCTACCTATGTTCTTGATGGTATACTCGGCGATGATAAACTTATCGTAACCTTCTGTGTCCCAGGAATAGCTTTTTTGAGTGACCCTAACATCCAGAGGGTAATGCTTTCGCTCATCCCAATCCCATTCCTCAGGGTTCCACGGAGAAAGCGGTATGTCGGCTGACGTATCGGTGTAAACCGCAATTATGTCCTGTGGGGATATCGCATCCTCTGAATAACATGGGACAGGTAGCACGCTTCTCTCATTTATAGCACCTGCTTCGCCAGCATCTGGCCATAATTCATAAATCCAGAACCAGCCATCGCATCCGACTGAGGTGTAAACAGTGTCGTTTATTTTCGCACCGATCCATATGCCTCCCTGGAACAAGTATTCAAGATCTGAACCAGCAGGATATTCGAAGGATGGAGCTGGCAACTCCTCCTCAGGATGAGGATTGAAGCAGCCTCCCTCGGACTCATTGAGATCCCTCATCTGACTTCCCATAAATCCCCAGTTGGTTATACACATCTGCACATCCGGCACCCGGTGGACCCTCTGTTGTGGATTTGGCAAATCGGGCGCCAAACTGCGAATTGATTCGACCTTTCTTTTGTCTCCTGTTGCTTTTTTCGATCTGGCAAAAGCATCAGAAAAGGTAAGCGATATGAGGACCAGTGCGATCAATGATAACACTACAATACCGATCCTTTTTTTACATATCATCTTCATTTTAGTTACTTCCTCTCTTGACCTTTTTGTGCATGTTACAACCTCCGGAATAAATACGTTTAAGGTTTAAAGTTCAAAGTTTAAAGTCGAAAAACCTTAAAGCATAAACATATAACCCCAAATTTTTCTAAACTTTATTGAAAGATAATTGAAAAGTAAGTAAGGTGCAAGTAAAATTCTCTAAAAATTCGTCTGCGGTCCGCCGACTTGTCCTGAGCGAAGTCGAAGGACGGGAGTCAGCAGTTTTGTAGGTCAAGCATGGCGTAGCCTGCTTGACAAATCCTTGTTTGTCAACCAGCCCTTCGGGCATGGTTGACCTACATGACTTGTCCTGAGCGAAGTCGAAGGACGGTGGTCGGCAGACCAAAGAAACTGCCACTTCCCTGGCTTCATACATTTGGTAACGGAGAAGGGGGTCCGCCAACAACAAAAGGCACATCGCACCAAAAGTTTACTCCAACCCGTTTGTAGTTGCTCGATTTATCGAGCCAAAAAGCCCAATAAATTGGGCAACTACATTTTCCTAATACTGATGGATAAAAAAATGAAAAAGCCCTTCGCATTTGGCGGAGGGCTTTTTCTCTTCAAAACTTTTTACGATTTTCTAGTGGAGATAAGCGCGCAAGGATTTACTACGGGAGGCATGTCTTAATCTTCGGATGGCCTTCTCCTTTATCTGTCTCACCCTCTCTCGGGTTAAGTTGAATCTGGTTCCGATCTCCTCCAAGGTCAACGCCTTCTCCGTATTTAAACCGAAATAGAGATTGATCACCTTTGCCTCTCGAGGAGAAAGCGAATCTAAAGCCTTTTCGATCTCCACCTTCAAAGATTCAGTCAACAGATCCTCATCCGGCGCGGGTTGAAATTCATCCTCCAGGACGTCCATGAGGCTGTTATCCTCGGAGATCGAAAATGGAGCATCTAAAGACAGATGGCTATTGGAGATTTTTAAAGTGTCTGAGACCTCCACAGCAGATAACTCCAGCTCTTTGGCGATCTCGTCCGGGGAGGGCTCTCTTCCATACTCCTGCTCCAGCGAGCTGGAGATTTTGCCTATCTTGTGCAAAGTTCCCACCCGGTTTAAAGGCAGTCTCACAATACGTGACTGCTCCGCTAAAGCCTGAAGTATCGCCTGCCTGATCCACCACACCGCATAGGAGATGAATTTGAATCCCCGGGTTTCATCGAATCTTTTGGCGGCTTTGATCAGCCCTATGTTTCCCTCGTTGATCAGATCAGACAAGGATAGACCCTGGTTCTGGTATTGTTTGGCTACCGAGACCACAAATCTCAGGTTAGCCTTGGTTAACTTCTCCAGAGCTTGTTGGTCTCCCAGCTTGATCCGCTTGGCTAATTCCACCTCCTGCTGTGCGGTGATCAAGGGAGTCTCTCCAATCTCCCTTAAATAAAGATCCAGGGATCTGTCCTCATCCCTGTATCTTCTTACTTGTTTTGCCAATTTGTATACCTTTCCTCCTTTCGGCGGCTTTTAGAGGTTGAAGGTTAAAATCGATCTTCTGGTCCTGTTGACAAAACCCCACCTAAGGTTTGACCGCTATGAAAAACGGTTCCCCATCCCTGTAAATTAAGAAAAGGACAGCCTTCTTTTTATCCTTCAAGGATACAGACGCCTTCTGGTAGTTATCTAAATCCTCGATTTTTTGGTTGTTTATCTTCACTATGATGTCACCTGAGCGGAATCCTGCCTGCTCAGCCGGACTTCCCAAGTCTACCTCCAATACCATCACGCCCGGTTGGAATTCAACATTAAATTGAGCGGCTAAATCTCTGGTGGAGGTGCTCACCTGCAGACCCAACCATTGTTCCCTCTTCTCCTCCTCAGAGGGCTTTGTTTCTATTCCAACAAGGAACTTTTCTCTGTCTGCCAATGTCAGTTTCTTGGTTAGCTTCTTCCCTTCTCTTACAATGTCGATAGTGACCTTCTGTCCCGGGCCTGCCTCCGCCACCATCATTCTGAACTTCTCTCCATCCACTATCTTGTGTCCGTTGAATCCGGTTATCACATCACTCATTTTGATTCCCGCCTTATCTGCGGGTGTGCCTGGCTGAACCTGCCGCACCAGTACCCCTTCGGCTGAAGGAATATCTAAAGCATCTGCGGAATTTTTATCCATGTCTTGGAAAACTATTCCTAAAAAACCTCTGGAGACTTTCCCTTTCTCAACCAGGTCGGGAATCACCGACTTGGCTAAGTTTACGGGGATGGCGAATCCTATCCCGATATTGAACTTCATCCCGGTAGGATTGGTGATGGCTGAGTTTATTCCCACCACCTCTCCATGAATGTTTACCAGAGGTCCTCCACTGTTACCCGGATTGATGGAAGCATCGGTTTGAATATAGTTCTGATACTGCGGGGTATTCTCCGGTCCGAATCTTAAGTTTCCCCGTCCTTTGGCGCTGACCACTCCCACGGTGACCGTCCTGTCCAGGCCCAGTTCGGGGAAGGGATTTCCGATAGCCATAACCCATTCTCCCACCCTCAAAGAATCCGAATCCCCAAACTCCACCGCGGAGAGCGGGTCTTCTGCGTCAATCTTCAACACGGCAATATCTGTATCCTTGTCCAGTCCCACCACCTCAGCCTTATATTGACTGCCGTCAGGTAGCTTAACAAAGATGTTGTCTGCATCAGATACCACGTGATTGTTGGTTACAATATAGCCATCTTTTCTGAAAATGAAACCGGAGCCCAAGCTTTGGGTCTTCCGGGCAGGTAGCTTTTTTTTCGGGACCTCCCCAAAAAACCAGCGAAAGAAATCCTCGAAGGAGAAGAACTCATAAAAAGAACCACCACTCGTTGTCTTTTCGGCTCTTATGTTCACCACCGCCGGGCTGACCTTTTCCGCCACCTTCACAAAGGGACTCTCCGACTCCAAAAGAAGCTCACTCTTTGATCCGAAAAACTGATCTGGATCCTTTCTTAGCTCCTCTAAAGACGTGGTCGCTTGAAGGTTTCCTGAAAAAAGAGAAGACCACTTTAAGCCAGACGAAAGGAATATGCCCGCCCCTATAAAGACAAGAGCGAAAAGAAAAAATACAAAAACCTTTTTCAGTTTGAAAAATAATTCACTATCTTTCAAATCTTCCACTCCCAAAATCTTTAAAATTTTATTGATAAGATCCTGTGCCCCAACAGCCAAGGAAATCCACGCTATTTTTCAGTAAATCTGAATTCCTCTTTAAATCCCAATCTACCTTCTTAAGGTTTTCTTGTCCCTGCAAAAACTTGCCGACAAAATGCAACATATTATACGCTTAAACTCTTAATCTGTTGCATTCCTGATTAAAAAAAATGTGCTTTCATTAGATTCTCCTGAGTATAGAGTCGCAACTTTTATGGGGCGGGTTTTTCTTGTCGGAGACAAGCTTGAGATATTCAGATTTTGTTAGCGCTGAATTTTTTCCAATGTTATGTCGGAATGCTTTTTCCAGACACGGCGGTAAGATGCCAGAACCTAACTTACTAAGAGGAACAGGAAACAGTTTACATCTTACTATTCGTATGAATGCTTCGCATTGATTTTTTCTCCTACACCTGTTTTTGGCTTGACTTGAAATTCGTATGAATACATACGCATCCCCCTTTAGCAAAGGGGGATTTAGGGGGATTTCCCAAGCTTCAAATGCGTATGCATTCATACGAATCCCCCCCCCCTTTTTCTAAAGGGGGGATGTAAACAATTATATGCTCCCCTTAATAAGTTAGGTTCTGGCAATGTCTTTGGCAAATTTCGGGAGTAAATGGCCTGTTATCGTATCAAGAGATCGTTATCTTGCCGTTTTGCAAAATTCGTCTTTTATTGTCAAATTCACCTTCTTTTCACTTGACTTGAATAGTTGCCGATACATATAATAACTTCGTATGAAAAATGTGCACATTCAAATTCTTCGGCAACAAAACTTCAAGTTTTTAGGAGGCGATATGAAGAAGTCAATATTTTTTGTTTTTCTCCTTTCTGGATTTTTGTTTTTCTGCATAAACATGACGCATCCTGATGTCGCCCCTGCGAAGGATGATCAAAAAACACTAAAGCTTTTCCATGATCTGCAAAGGATAATCATCTCCGTATCCGATACCATCAAGCCTTCGGTGGTGCATATCGAGGTGGTGAAAAAGACCGGACAGATAAAATATAAATCCTTAGCCTCCGGCTTGATCGTGGACAGGGAGGGCTTCATTCTGACCAACGAACATGTGGTGGATGATGCCAAGAGCATAACGGTAACCCTTCCCAGCAAGATCGAATATTCAGCGGAGATCATCGGGACAGACAAACAGACCGATTTAGCTTTAATTAAGATAAAAACTGAGGAGGAGCTTTCCATAGCCAAACTTGGCAACTCCGATGAGGTGGAGGTGGGGGAATGGGTGATTGCGGTGGGTAACCCTTATGGATTTGATCGCACGGTCTCATTCGGCATCGTCAGCGGCAAAGGCCGGGTGCTTCCCAACCTCCCCATCGAAAATCAACTGATCAACGACTTCATTCAGACCGACGCCGCCATCGATCCGGGCTCATCCGGTGGACCTCTGGTGAATCTGAAAGGAGAGGTGATTGGCATAAACTCCATTGGATTCGGCAGAGGACAGGGTTTTACCATCCCCATAAACATAGCCAATGAGGTAAAGAATAAACTTTTAAGCAGTGGCACCATTCAGCGAGGCTGGATCGGCATAGCCATTCAGCCCTTAAATAGGGACTATGCCCAATTCTTTGGCAATCCACAACTGGAAGGTGTTCTAATCTCAGACATCGTTCCCGGCTCCCCGGCGGAAGAAGCCGGTCTTCTGCCGGGTGACATAGTAGTTGAATACAACGGAGAGGAAATATCGGCGGAAAAAGAGGAGGATTTAAACAAGTTTCAGGTTTTGGTTTCACAGAGCGAAGTGGGGAAAGCTGCGCGTGTGAAGATCAAAAGAGATGGCATGGATACCAGTATTGCTGTGAGAATCTCTGAACAGCCCAAGGTGAAGGCGGACGAATTTGAGACCCGGTTGGGCTTCACCGTAAAGGAGATCACCGAAGTTATATATCAGCAATACATGCTGGAGGATAAGGAGGGAGTGTTGGTCTCCTTTGTAGAGGTGGGTGGAGTTGCCAGCACAGCTTTGCTGGAGGAATGGGATGTGATCAAAAAGGTGGAGGATTTCGAGATCAAAAATCTGGATGAGTTTAAAAAAAGTCTGGATCTGATAAAGGATAGAAAACAGATAATGTTGATGGTGAAAAGAGGAAAAAATAAAAGGTTCGTTTTGCTGCTCCCCGAACAAGAGGAAAAAGGGGCCACACCTTAGAAGGATGCGATACAGCCTCCTCCGCTAAGGGGCGGACCTAAGACTCTTGTGGTTGAAATAAAAGTTGCATTTTTTGGCAGGTTGTTGATATTTCGATGTCGGCACCGGACTTACTGGCGTTACTGACGTTACTGATGTTTATTTTAGAAATTTTTCATTATCTATAATCATGTCCTTACCTTTATACCCTTTTTACCCAGAGGGATAGGTGTATCTGTGCACAAGTTGACAATGGTGAGAAAGGCGACCGAAGAAACGTGATTCTTTGAATATGAGCTTTCATTCCTCGCATACAACTCTCCTTAACAACACGTGGGCTATCTCGATCACCATAAAAATCGTAGTGAAATTGCCGTCGAACTTGCGGGATATGCGGGACATGCGGGATTTGCGGATAGCTGTTTTTCACTTTTTCAGATCTCTTGCGATATGAACTATACGGTTCATACCACCGGATATAGCAGACTGGTGGTTCTGGTGGTTCTGGTGCATCTGGTGGTTCTGGTGGTTGTTTTTATTTTTTTCACTTTTTCCTCCAAGTGATTCAAGTTTAGCGCCTTAGATATTAATTTTGATTGATTTTGATGAATTCAAGGTTCAAAAGTTCAAAGTTCAAAGTTTAAAATGCAAAATTTCAATTCAAAATTCAAAGTTACGCATTCCTTAAAAGCGATAAGGGTGCATGTATAATACACTGCCTCTCATAAATACCGGCGCTATCCTTTTCACCACAAAAGTTGTAGAGAATTTGTAGAGGAGGGAAAGAGTGAATGCAGGTTAGATCTTCGGTTTAGAACCCCCTGAATCCCCCTTCCTATGGATCTTCGATCCTATGGATCTTCGATCCTATGGATCTTCGACCCTATGGATCTTCGATCCTATGGATCTTCGATCCTATGGATCTTCGATCCTATGGATCTTCGATCCTATGGATCTTCGATATCAGGGGGACAACCCCCTGTATCCCCCTTATCAGGGGGACTTTAATTTTTGTTTTTGCTTCCTTGAAAAGAGAAGTAGGAGGGTTATTCAGCAAGTTTTTCTATTTGATTTCTATTATCTTCATAAATTATCTTGGTGTCAGGTGCGCAGGGCACCTGACCCACCAACTAGGCCAACGGCCAGTGAGGGATACATTCATCTATCTCCGTCATAAGACGTAAAGTCTCTTTCAATGCAACAATGATTTTTTGATAATGCATGACGTCGTCGTAGCTGAGGGCTCGCCTCTTTCGGTCTTTAAGCCATTTGTCGCAGACCTGGTAACCACCGATGTGGAATTCCCAAACCGCCTTCGGCACGCCTCCGAAGTATTGAGTCTCGTTGATCCAAACGCGCTTGTTTTTCTCCGTGTATCGCACTTTCTCCACTATGTTATCGCCTTTAACCGGGCAATCGGTGATAAATCCTTCGAGCTTGGGCGACTCCATCAGGTGGAGCGCGACCAACTCAGCGCCTTTGGAGGCAAGAGCGCGAAACAGTTTCACGTCGCTGGTCAGCGGCAGGCGGGGGAAATCGATCTTGAGGAACTCGGCGTAACGGGTCCGATATGTCGGCGAGTGGAACACCGCATAGAGGTAGTGGAAGATGTCCTCAGGGCCAACGGTCTTGCGCAGGTTGCCGCGCCCATCGGCAATGAACTCCAGACCGAGTTTTGCCAAGACGACCTCGACAAATCGGGTGGAGAAGTTAGGAACCCGACCGTTGTCGTGGGCGAAAAGGCTTTCGGGAAGCCCGCCGTTCGAGTAAAGGTACAGAGGAAAGTTCAGGCTACCGCCACGATAGAACAGATTGTGATCGCAGATGTGTTGCGTGCAAAAGATCAGATCCCACAGCCCACTTGTTACGAGTCCCGCACGCCCGACACAGAGCACACGGTTCGGCTGATGGAGGTGTTGCATCACGTTTGACCTCGGCCAGTCCACCATAGAATCGTGATAGAGTAACAAACGCACGTCGCATGGACGGTACAGGTACCGCGTGACCGCCTGCCGCCATTGACGAACTTTTCGCAATGCCGCTCGCGCTTCGCCCACCTTCCAGCCGCGCGTATCTCCGGGTGCATAGTTTCCGACGGACCTCGCGCCGAAGAACCTGGCGCGGACCTCGGCATCTGAAAGGGCGGGATCGAGAAAATGCTCGATGCGCTTGACGAGCGCATCCCCATCGAAATCCACCACCAAATCGTCGCGTGAGGTCTGCACCCCGTTGGAGCCGACGGGGAACATGTCAGTGACGCGCCAGCCTTCTTGGTACTCATTTTGAGCCCGACGATTCACGGGCACGAGTTCGTAGAAGGGGGCTGCCGGTGAGAGTTTCTTCCACTTGGTAGTACTAACGTTGTCCTCACTCAGTACTTCGTATTTGGCGGGCCGGTCACCCCAGATGTCGGCGTAGTGGACGCCGTTGCCCCCTTTCTCGCGGTGTTTGACGAATAGCGCGATGGCCACGCCCTGTGTGATGTCAAAGACGTTCTGATCGACGCCTCCATCGGGCGTGGTCTCGCGGCGCTTGGCGTTGCCGTGGAGGTTGATAATAAATACCTCATCGAAAGTCTTCAGGAGGTTGGCGCGCATTCCGCGAAACGTCGGGCTGTCGAGGTAGCTGTGATCGGTGATAAACGCGAGGATGCCATGCCCGGTCTTTTCGATTCGCCACTGTCCAAACCGCAGGAACTTGATGTAATCGTTCTTCAACCACACTTTCTTCTCGCCGAGAGGTTGCCTGTCCACCTGCCGGTAGTCGGCCAGCAGACCGGAGATCCACTCTCCGCGATTCGCCGAGACACCGGAATACGGCGGATTGCCGAGCACTACCATGATAGGCAGGTCTCGCTTGATCTTGGCAGCGGCGTTGGCTTCCTCGGCGACCCAACTTGCGAAAAGTTGTTCGCTCTTCTTGGCGGCTTCTTCGAGCGTGTTGGTGAGGTAGATGCCGAGGCGTTGGCCGGATTCGAATTTGTAGCCGGTTTCCTGCAATTGCATACCGATTTTGAGATGGGCAACGGCATACGGAGCCATGAGCAGTTCGAAGCCGAAGATGCGGTTAAGAAGGTGCTTGGCAACATAGTCGTCCCACGCGCCAGCTTGCTTGGCGAACTTCTGGTGAATCAGATCAATGACGAAGTAAAGGAACGTGGCGGTGCCGGTGGCGGGGTCGAGGATTAGCGTATTCTCGTCTGCCAGACCTTTCGGGCGGTTAAAGCGGGTCTTAAGCAGGTGGTCAATGGAGCGGACGATGTAGCTTACTACGGGTTCGGGCGTGTAATAGACACCGCGGACTTCACGCATCTTTGGGTCGTAGGCGGCGAGGAAGGTTTCATAGAAGTGGACAACCGGGTCTTCCTTGCCCTGGCCTTTGCCGAAGTCCTTGAGGATTCCAGACATGTCGGCGTGCTTGAGAAGTTGGACGATGTCGTCAACGGCCCAAGCGATAGAGTCCGGCATGTCCACACCAGCAATCTCGGCAAAGAGCTTGCGCAGGAACGGATTAGTCTTAGGAAGGTTGTACGCGGCCATCTCGCGGGAGAAGACCTTGTTGAGCGGGGTGTGGATCCAGGCGGCGAACAGGCCATAGGCGAGCGTCTGGGCAAACGTATCGGCGAACTGCTTCTCGTTGAGGTCTGGGATAAGCGTTTCGCGGAAGGCGGCGAGCCAGTTGTGTAGCAAACCTTGTTCCTTCTCGTGGTCGAATGTATTGATGATCAAATCGCGAATGATGCGAGTCATGCCCGCCATGCGCCGGGCGAGGTCTTTAGCGGTGCCGATGGTCAGGGCTTCTTGCTTGAGAAAGGCAGTGAGTAACTGCCCAAGCTTTTCTTCGCCATCGGGCAACAGCTTGAGTTTGCCTTTGGCATCCAGTTCGGCAACGCAGACCGTGAGACGCTTTTCGCCGTTGACAAACCAACGGAACTGCAAGTAGTCGGTGAGAATCCAGTTAGGCAAGCCGTCGCGGTACCGAGTGAACTGCTCACCATGCGGCCCTTTGCCTCGCTGCATCTCGTCTAGATTCGTGCCTATGTCTTTGGTCTCGACATGACCGAGGGGAACACCCTTGCGTGTGATTTGAAAGTCGGGACTACCACAAAGGATGCGCCTGGGTTCGTTGGTGGCCGTTATGCCTTTATCAACCATTTCCAGCAGGGCTTTCAGGGCGGGGCGATGGGTGTGTTCGGTTGCATTGCCATCGGCAACGTTCTTTTTAATCTCGGAGAGATAAATGGAAATGGCGGATATTCTTTCAGACATGGGGCATCTTCTGGTTTATCTTTTTTCTTATATGCTCAGCGAACATTGTTTATCTCTATCCTTATAACACCCCGATTTGTAGATAAACCATCCCGAAAGGTGGTTATCTGTCTTCTCTGTTTGCATTATTCATTATAGACATTTATGAAACTTTGTCAACTTTAAATTTGAATTATTTATTCGATTATACTGCATTGTGGAGAATCTTGATTTATCTTGGAGGTCCCCTCACCCTTTATCCCTCCTATGGATTTCGCTTCGCTCAGCCCTATGGGTTTTGCTTCGCTCAATCTCCCACAAGGGGAGAGGGAAGAGAAGAAACAGAACTTTTTTGTCAAGCAGTCCTGCGGATTCATCCTGATCCCGCCTTTGGTCTTCGACCCTGAGGGCTCAGACCCGAAGGGCGGGAGATCCGTATGGATGCTTCGCAACGGACGAGGGCGTCCGTTATCAACGAGAGGTCCAAAAAACAGGCTGGAAATCACCAAACTCATGCGCTGAACCTACCTTGCTTTGAGGATCTATCAGATTGAGTTTTGTACCTCTTTCTCTCCCTAAATTGTCTTGCTATTTCGATTGACTTTTTTCGTTCTTTGTATTAATTTTGAATTTCAAAATTGACCAGTCCGCTGAATTTTTGAAATGGAGGAGAGAGTTGTTCAGAAATCCAAAGGAAGTAATTAAGTTTGCCAAAGAGAAAAATATTGAGATGATCGATCTGAAGTTCATCGATCTTTTTGGAAGGTGGCATCATCTTTCCCTGCCCAAAAGCCAATTGAATATGGATATGTTCGAAAGGGGCGTTCCCTACGACGGATCCGCTACTCCCGGGTTCAAATCGGTGGAATCAGGTGACATGGTTTTGCTTCCAGACGTCAAGACTGCCAAGCTGGACCCGTTCTGGGATATGCCTACGTTAAGTTTCATATGCAGTTCGGGGGAGGCGGATACCCTCAAACTTTACATGCGAGAGCCCAGAGTTATCGCCCGGAAAGCCGAACAGTATCTGACTAAAACCGGCATCGCCGACCAAAGCCTGTGGTCGACTGAATTTGAGTTTTACATATTCGACAGCATAAGCTATAAAAATGACATCAACATGGCTACCTACATCATAGATTCCAACGAGGCAGACTGGAATTCCGGAACGAGGGAGGGAAAGAATTTGGGTAACAAGATACCCACCCATGGCGGGTATCATGCTATCCCTCCTTTGGATGATCTTTTTGACGTGCGGGCGGAGATGGTCAAAACGGTTGAGGAGGGGGGAATACCGGTGAGATATCATCACCATGAGGTAGGGGGTCCGGGGCAATCCGAGATAGAGATTTTGGATGATACCCTGACTAATATGGGAGATATAACCATGTGGGTCAAGTATGTGATCAAGATGGTGGCAAGAAAACATGATCATACGGTCACCTTCATGCCCAAGCCCCTGTATAATGAGGCGGGAAATGGCATGCATTTTCATCAGCATCTTTTCAAAAAGGGCAAGCCCATCTTTTATGATAGAAAAGGCTATGCGGGTTTGAGCAAGCTGGCTTTATATTACATCGGAGGGCTTTTGGCTCATGGTGGTGCTCTCCTGGGATTAACCAATCCCAGCACTAATTCCTTCAAGAGGCTGATCCCTGGATTTGAGGCTCCGGTTAAGCTGTTTTTCTCTTTAGCCAATCGGAGCGCCGCTATTCGCATTCCTAAGTATGCCCAGAAGCCAGTGGAGAAAAGAATGGAGTTCCGACCTCCGGACAACACCTGCAATGTCTATTTAGCTTTAGCCGCCCAACTTCTGGCAGGAATCGACGGGATCAAAAAGAAAATCGATCCCACCAAAGCAGGATTTGGTCCCATAGATAAAAACGTCTTTGCCTTACCTCAGAAGGAAAAAGATAAAATTAAATCTGTTCCCACCACCTTGAAGGAAGCTCTGGATGCTTTAAAGGAAGACCATCAGTTTCTGCTGGAGGGTGGGGTATTCACCCAGGATATTCTTGATGTCTGGATGGATTACAAGCTTGAAAGAGAATACAATGAGGTGAGAAACAGACCTCACCCTTATGAGATGTCTCTTTATTATGATGTGTGATTTCTAAAACAGGCAGAAGGGGATTCAAATTCTCCAGATAAAAAAGTTTAACCATCTACAATTTTTCCCAGTCGAGGTAAAACATTATGCCCAAAACCAAAGAAGAGGTTTTAGCTTTAATTGATGAGAACAAGGTGAAATATATTCGCCTATGGTTTACCGATATTTTAGGACAGTTGAAGGGAATGTCCATCACCCGCGGCGAGATAGAACACGTGTTAGACGAGGGGCAGGGATTTGACGGATCTTCCATAGAGGGGTTTGTGCGCATTCAGGAGAGCGATCTTGTGGCCATGCCCGATCTGAAGACCTTTCGCATCCTACCCTGGTCGGTGAATGATGAGAAGGTGGCACTTTTCATCTGTGACGTCCTAAAGCCGGACAGAACTCCCTTTGTCGGTGACCCCCGTTATGTGTTGCGTCGAGTTCTGGCCAAGGCGGCGGAGAAAGGATGGAGTCTCTTTTGCGGACCGGAGCTCGAATACTTCTATTTTCCCCGAAAGGATGACGTCACTCCTTTAGATGAGGGAGGTTATTTCGATTATAGCACGGTAAGCGCAGGAACCAGAATGCGGAAGGCGGCTGCCTCTGCTTTAGAAACTATGGGCATTCCGGTGGAGTGCACTCATCATGAGGTGGCACCATCTCAACACGAGATCGATCTTCGATACCAGGAGGCTTTAGTTATGGCGGATTTCGTCATGTTCTATCGCCTAACAATAAAGGAGTTGGCTTTGCGGGAAGGATACTATGCCACCTTCATGCCCAAGCCGCTTTTTGGCCAAAATGGCTCCGGCATGCACGTCCATCAATCTCTGTTTGAAAATGAAAGAAATATCCTTTTCGACCCTACAGAGAAGAAATATCACTTATCCCGAGAGGCGAGGTATTATATCGGTGGGATCTTTCGTTATATCAAAGAGATGTGTCTGGTTTTAAGCCAGTGGGTCAACTCATATAAGCGCCTTGTTTCCGGCTATGAAGCGCCGGTTTACATCTGCTGGGGAACCCGAAACCGCTCCGCCTTAGTTCGCATCCCGGAATATAAGCCTGGGAAGGAGAAAGCCACTCGAATTGAACTGCGGTCTGCTGATCCAGCCTGCAACCCCTATCTGGCTTTTGCCATGATGCTGGCGGCCGGTCTAAAGGGAATTGAGGAGAAAATAGAACCTCCTCCTCCAGTAGAGATGGATGTCTTCAGACTATCTGAGAAGGAAAGAAAAGAGCTGAACATCGATTGTCTGCCTGGCTCACTGGAGGAGGCTATCAGAGAGTTTGAAAAAAGCCAGTTGGCAAAAGAAACTTTGGGTGACCATATCTTCCACTCCCTTATTGCCAATAAAAAGGTGGAATGGGATCAGTACCGTATTCATGTAGGCGATTACGAGTTAAATAAATA
>Ga0315544_1000530_pt1 | contig 35276 bp, 30 predicted proteins | sample SalMarSW160130MG_2_FD_202543 | JGI IMG/M metagenome (GOLD analysis project Ga0315544, IMG submission 202543) | Salt marsh sediment microbial communities from the Plum Island Ecosystem LTER, Massachusetts, United States - Salt Marsh Sediment SW1601-130 ... | reverse complement strand
GCAGAAACACCGAAACGGTGTTTGATGCGCAGCAAAAGTTCATAGGACCAGTGCTTTTTCCGGATGCCCAGTTGCGAAACCGTATCGCATACGGCATTTGCAGGCATTAAAAATGTTGCGGCAAAACGCCGGGCCGCCCGGTGAGCGGTAAAGGGTTTTTCGGCCGAGGGAGATGAATCGTCCGGGTCTTTGAACACGTTTTCGCCCCGGTTCATGGCGCATGTCAGGATCAGCACTTTGCCCAATTCATATGCCAGGCGGAAAAGCTGGCGTTCGGGATTATGGCGTGCATTGAGGAAGAAAAAAGCGTTTTGATATAACGGGTCGTAATAGGAAAAGCTGTCTAACGTTTTAAGCATGGGCACGACAACAACCCGGAATCCCTGATTCTCGAAGAGTTCAAAATAGTCGAATACAACCCCGTGTTCAATCCCGGTATATCGCCGAACCGATACGGCCAGCGCTTCCATGCCGGATTCAGTGGGCTCAAAAGGGATAAATAGAGGTATCCCGGCTCTTTTTTGGGCATAGCAGATATCTTCCAGGGCCCAGAATGCAGTCATGATTTCATGGGCCATGGTCTTAATTCTAACAGGTAGTTCTTTATCAGGATCGTCAAGGGGAACCGGAAAGGGGTTTTGTGCACTTTCATACTGAAACGATTTAAATTCGTGTTCATCTTCGGCAAACAGAGTGTCTACTGAAACACCCAGCTCTTTACTTAGCCTATAGATCACGGATGCGGACGGAGCGTTTACCCCACGTTCGATACGTCCCAGAGGCACCTGGCTCATTCCTATTTTATCGGCCAGTTCAGCCATGGTCAAGTTGCGTTGCCTTCTTAATCTACGGATGTTTCTCCCGATAAATGCAAGATCGATTTTCATCAATGACTTATACTATATAGATTATTTATTGTCAATTATTAATTTATTTAGTAAAAATAAATTACCATATAGTTTTATTTGAGAGAAAAACATCCTGCCGGCATATCCCAATCCACTTGACCCCCAAAATCTTTACCCTAATTGAGCGTAAACAAAACCGAAAACGATCATTATCTTTCTGTTTTAATGAGTCTTTCGATAATTTGAAACCGTTTTAATATCTCTTCTATCAGTGAAATATGAATTCTGTTATTTTATATCGATTTTGTTTACCCTTCGGGAAAGCCGATGACACCCCATCTCCTTCGTTATCAAGGCCTCGTAGTAGACGACTACGACTTCGCCCTTGAAGCCTCGGATATGGGGTATCCTCGACTTTCGCTCAATTAGGGTTTATATTTTGGTTATGGCTTCATTCTTCCGGCTTTGCCTCCAGTCGTTTTCGTACCGATTCAACCGCGTTGTGAAGTTTCTCCTTTGCCAGTTTGCGCTCCGGAAGGTCTGGTTATCTTAATGCATCATTCCTTCACGCAGGTCCCATATCAACCCTTGCCAGCCGTGGATAAGCCCTTCATCTTCACACTCGGGGCAAAACCAGTGTATTCGATCGTCTATTTCAAATTGAATCTGCAAGATGCCTTTACAGGGTTTTCTTTTCGGACGGCACCAGCATTTCGGTGCTTTTCCCGCAGATAGACCCCGGTCACATAACGTGGCATAGGTTATGATCTCGGCCAGCTTTTTTACTTTCAGTTTCAACTGAGGCACAGCCGGTCCATCCTTTTGTTCGTTAAGCCAGTGACGGATGTCAATTACCCACATTATTTTTATTTCCTTTCAGGTTATCACCCGTTTTCACCAATCGGTTTTCTCTATAAAAACCGCTCCTAAGTATCGGAAAATCCAGTTTGACAAATTGAAAAATTATATACATAAAGTATATTTTACAATAAATACCGATACCTGTTGCTAAAATTCTCAGAAAATGAAGCTCCCCGCAGCAAGCTGCGGGGTATCAAAACGGAATTGCGCCGTAGCCGTTCAAACTTAAAATGATATAGCGGAATTAACCCGCCTTCGCTCTGATGAGCTTCGGCGCGGTTCACCTTGCCTTTCATCCTAGCAGCAAACTGCAGGGTATTACAGCGAAGGCGAATAAAAAAGGAAAATTATGGGGGAAATCGTCTTAAAGCAAGGATCATGCATACACCCTGAAATGACCGTGCTGGATGTTTTATCCCGGTACAGAAAAACCGAGGAAGTGTTTAAACTATACGATAAGCAGGCCGGTGAATGTATTTGCTGCCAGGCGCTTTTCGAACCCTTAAGAAATGTTGCGGCAACATATGGTTTGAACATGGAAAAACTACTGACAGACCTGGAGGCGGCGGCCGGTCAAAGGCCGGCAACGCCGAAACTGGCCATGTGCAACTTTTTTTCAGACACGGACAAGCTCAGAAAATTTGCCCATGAATATGGTTTTTCCGGCATTGATTTTTCTTTTGACCTGAAACAACTCCCCGGGACACCCGCACAGGAATCAAAATGGGTTAAGGACATATCGGCACTGGGACCTCTCGAAGTTCGTTATCACTGTCCATTTGATCGCATAGACCTGGGCCACGACGATCCCGAGAAAGCCGAAGCGGCTAAAGACCTTTTCTGCCGGGTGATCCGTCTTATTTCTAAAGTGGGGGGAAGATACATAACCATACACATTGGCCTTGGCCATGACTCCACGGAACCCCTTTCATGGGAGATCACCATCGATAATTTAAGACAATTGGTAAACTACGGCCGAGCCATGAGCGTGAGAGTTTGTCTTGAAAATTTGGCCTGGGGGTGGACGAGCAAGGCAAATCTCTTTGAAAAGCTGATTCGCAGAAGCGGGGTCGACGTTACCCTGGATATCGGCCATGCGTATGCGTGCGAATCTGTGCAAAGCCAGCAATATACTATTGAAGATTTTGTCACACCCCATGCAGACAGGGTGTTTAATGCCCATATTTACCATACCGAAATTCCGGGCCAAGGGCATATTCCACCGGAAAAAAAGGAAGATATTGAAGACCGTCTTTCTCTCCTGAAAGCTATTGGTTGTGATTGGTGGGTTATCGAAATAAGGGAAGTTGAGGGATTATTAAAAACAAAGAAAATCGTGGATGAGTATCTGGCACAAGAAAATTTCAACAGTAAAACAGATGAACATCGAACATCGAACGTCCAACTCGCCACAGGCGAGCAAGCACTTGTCCGCCTCCGGCGGATCGAATGATGAATAAAAAAACCAATCTTGAACAGCGAATGGTGATTGAAAAAAAAAGATAACGAAGCAGAGGTATGATATAGAAGAAAGGCTGCTTAAGAAAAAATTGAACATCGAACATTGAATGGGAAAAGATGAATAACCAGAATATTTAATTAAGATTTTTGTTGCGAATATCAAAACAGCTTAGCGCTGCTTATGGGGCCAAGCCCTAAAGTTCCACCCGAAACAAAAGAGGTAAAGATATGAAAGAGATCGACGCCAGGGGTCTGGCATGTCCGGCCCCGGTACTTCAGACAAAAGCGGCTGTCGAAGCAGTGAACCCGGATTTAATCAAAGTTATCGTTGATAATGAGGCTTCAAAACAAAATGTTTGCCGGTTTTTAAAATCCCAAAACTTTGATACCGATGTACAAAAGGATGGAATGGATTTTTATGTTATCGGGAAGCGTGAGGCCGGTATTTCTTCCAAAGATTCGACCGAAGAGAGAGTAAAAGCCGATACAAAGAAAATCATGGTCATGCTGGCTACAGATCGCATGGGGTATGGTGATGACGAGCTTGGGTTAAAACTCATGATCAGCTATATCAAGACACTCAAAGAGATGGGATCTGAGCTATGGCGTCTGGTTTTTGTGAACAACGGTGTTAAACTCACCATTGAGGGTTCGGAGGTGCTGCCGGTTTTAAAAGCGTATGAAAAGGAAGGGCTTCACATTCTTGTCTGCGGCACCTGCCTGACCCATTTCGACCTTCTCGACCAAAAACAGGTGGGCGAGACCACGAATATGCTCGATATCGTCACCGCCATGCAACTGGCGGACAAAGTAATCAGTATTTGACGGTCTCGTAAAAAGTCCAACTTCTGCGTTGTGCTGCATTTCGCAATCATTCAACGTACGAAAAGTACGCCTCATGATTACAAAATTTGCACGCCTTGAATTTGAACTTTTTACGAGACCGTCTAAATCGGACTTTTTACGAGTTCATCAGTATTTGACATTTCAGTAAAAAGTGAAACGTGAAAAGGCTATATGCTGTATAATATTTTGTTTTAATGTGCTTAATTTAATCGTTTTACATTTTACTTTTTACGTTTCACTTTTTACGAATTCATCAGTATTTAAGTTAGGGGGATTATACCGATGACAGATCCAAAAGCAAAACATCTTCGCCTTACGGAAACCGTTTCAGGATCAGGGTGAGCTTCAAAATTACCTCCGGGGGACCTGGACAGGGCGCTTTGCGGACTTGAATTTCCGACAGATTCCAACGTGATCGTGGGGTTGGAAAAGGCGGATGACGCCGGCGTCTACAAGGTGTCGGATGATCTTGCCTTAATACAAACCGTGGACTTTTTTACCCCCATTGTCGATGATCCATACGGGTTCGGACAAATTGCAGCGGCAAACGCGTTAAGCGATGTCTATGCCATGGGCGGGGTGCCCAAAACCGCCATGAACCTGGTGGCCTTTCCGCTCAAAGACATGGACATGTCCGTCCTCCGGCAGATCATCCGGGGCGGCATGGACAAGATCAAGGAGGCCGGTGTGGTTCTGGTGGGTGGTCATAGTGTGGAAGACAAAGAATTGAAATACGGCTTATCCGTTACGGGATTTATCCACCCCGATCGAGTGCTTACCAAGAAAAATCTCCAGGTTGGGGATCGCCTGATACTGACCAAGCCCCTGGGCACCGGCATTATCAACACGGCCATCAAGGGCGGACTCGCTTCAAAAGAAATTACAGACACCGTCACCCGTTTAATGGCCACACTCAACAAGGATGCGGCAGAAATCATGGAAGATTACCCTGTTCATGCATGCACCGATATTACCGGGTTCGGTTTCCTGGGCCACCTTGCCGAGATGGTTGTGGATTCCGGGGCAGGAATTCGTATTCGGGCAAACAGCGTGCCGATCCTGCCCCAAACCCTGAATTACGCCGGCATGGGCCTGGTACCGGCAGGCGCATATAAAAACAGAGAATTCTTTGAATGCCATGTGGACTTTGCAACCGGGGTGGATCCTTTGATTCAAGACATCCTTTTTGACCCTCAAACATCCGGAGGCCTGCTCATATGTATTGACGGCGACAGAGCTGACGGCCTGCTTCAGGCATTGAAACAAAGGGGTGTTCATGATGCCGCCATTGTCGGACAGGTTGATTCTGAGCCAAAAGAGCAAATTTTCGTCGAGTAAACGGTAACGTTCATCAGAGTTGACATTTGCTTTCAATCCTGTTACGAAGTGATCGCATAACGATTATAATTATTGAGGAGTGTATGCATGCCTGATCAATTGAATCATTTGGACTATTATCGTCTGCCGTGGAATTATTCGGACAACGGCGTCTCCTGGCTGGAACCCACCACCGATTGTAATCTTCGATGTGAAGGATGTTATCGACATTTACACAGGAACGGGCATAAATCCCTGGAGGATGTCCGTGCAGATCTTGAAGTTTTCAAGAACTTAAGAAAAAGTGATTGCATGAGTATTGCCGGCGGAGATCCACTTGTTTATCCGAAAATCGTGGAACTGGTAAAAATGGTAAAGGAGATGGGATGGAAACCGATTGTCAATACAAACGGTCTGGCGCTTAATGAATCTTTATTGAAAGAGCTTAAACAGGCCGGCGTTTTTGGGTTTACATTTCATATCGATACCAGCCAAAAACGACCAAAAGTCCATGCTGGTTCCGAAAAGGAACTCAATGAGTTAAGGTTGTACTATGCCCGGATGCTGGCAAGAGTGGGTGATATTGCCTGCTCGTTTAATGCCACCATATCCGAGAAAACATTGCATGAAATTCCGGATATGACCCGGTGGGCAGAGAAGCACGCCGATATTGTTCATACCATGGTGTTTATTTTATTTCGTTCTCCAAGCCTGTCAGGAAATTTTGATTTTTACGTAAACGGAAAAAAAGTCGACCTTGATGGAACTTACAAAGAGACAAATTGGGGGGGCCATAAGGCCCTCATGTCACCGGATATCGTGGCAAAAATAAGAGAAGTTGATCCGATGTATACCCCATGTGCTTACTTAAACGGGACTGCGAATCCAGACTCCCTAAAATGGCTTTTAGCCAACCGTGTGGTCTTCAACGGAAAAACCATGGGATATGTATCACCGAAATTTATGGAATTGGTGCAAACACTGACCCACCTGTTCACCGGTAAATATCTGGCATATACCAGGCCCCGAGGTGTTTCCAGGGGCAAGCTGGCTTCTTTTCTTGCCGGTCTGGTAGATAGGAAAATGAGGCGCATTTTCATAAGAATTTTTTCCCGGATGTTGATCAATCCGAAAAATATTTTTCGTGCTGCCTATATTCAGAGTCTTATGATTATTCAGCCGGTCAATTTTGAGTCGGATGGCAGGCAGGATATGTGTGACAGTTGTCCGGATATCACTGTTCATAACGGGAAGCTGGTATGGAGTTGCCGTCTTGAAGAAATGAATACTTACGGCGCATTTGTCCAGAGCGTACCCAAGCGGGAATAGAAACGATTTTTGAACCTTTTGGTCGCTGCATCTGGTCGCGAGAGGGACTTTATACCCTTTTATCGAAAGGCGCCGCCCCGATATAACCGCCAAAATATAAAACAAACTCCTAAAAAGGGAATCCGTCGCAGACGCGGTGTCACCGCAATGGTAATTCCCGAATGTCGCTCTATTTTCCACAACACATAGTCGATGCCGCCTTTAAATGTCAGCAGGCCCTTTAAAAGACGCAACAGCGATAGCAACTTGCCCTGGATAAACCGCACATGCCATGCCAATCGGTTGACGAACCGTATCCGGATAGGAATTTGTGCGTGATAATGGCAAGAAACATTGCAGGTAACCGCGTCCACGGAATATGGAAGTGCACCCATCGCAATCCGGGTCAGTTGTTCGTAATACTGCGGGGCCCATTCGAACAGACGCACCAGTTTTTCCGGACGTTCTGCCCGAAGTTCCGCTCGATAACTGAGCAACAACCCCTGATACCATAATATGCGGGCGTCAAATTGCGCCGGTATGTAAGGCAGGGTACGAGTCATGAACGTAATGACTGCCTGGGCCAAGGCGGTGTACACGACGTCGGCAATCGATTCATGGCGGGAATACAGGATTCCGGCAGGCTGGGCAAATCGTCCCCATAAATATGAATGAAACCAGTTCATTGAGGTTCCGCGTTGAAAATCTGCCAGAGAGATGACCGTATATTTGGCCCGCACCACGATACCGTCAACCGTTACTTCCAAATAAAATACATTCGGCGGTAACAGCCTGTTTAAGGTCGTATGCAGGTGTTGGTGATATGCAGCACGGTAACTGTTGACCAGCAGATATAAATCAACCAATCCATCACTGGCGTCGACCCTTTGAAAACACGAACCATGAAATAAAATGGCCATGACAGCATTTCCATATCGGGCCAATAATTCATCGCGCAACGCGTGCAGACCCGTCGGAACGAGTCTGGATGCATGCTGACGGATGAATGGGATGATCTGGCGTGAGGTTTCCATGATCACAATCTTAGAAATGATGCCTGTCCACCATCGGTTATGATTATATTCTCGTTCGATGATGCAGGCAGATGAAGTTCTCCATCCAATGCAAATCCACCGGTGACTTGCAACCGCACTTCACTGGCATTATAGCTGAAATAACCGTTTTCCGGTATCCGATAGCGGGAGGCCTTACCACATGCCAATAACGATAGAACATGTATTAGATGTTCAGGCCGGGCATGGATTAAGGTGACATGCAATGGCGCATTCTCTATGCCCCAGAAGGGGCGCAACCCGAGAAACAGACGTTCAACAGTCGTGATCAACACCAACAGAAAATCATCCTTCAGGCATGATCGCTGATCCAGACGGATAGTCATAGGTGCTGTGCGCCGATATTTACTATCTTTCAGGACAACGCCCAGCACATATTTTGCCACTGTCAACCCGGGAGCCAGTTCACCATGCAATCCCTTGGTATGAATATTTCGGCGACAGAACTCAATGGCCTGGTAAATAACTGCTGCTCCAAAAATCATCCCGTACAGCGGGTGCTGATGAGATGATATCTCTACTTTCATGATCGGTCGCCGGACAATACCCCATTTACCCTCTCCGGTATTCACCCAATTCAACAATTTGCTCAAACCACGATCACGGGAACCCTTGATCCCTGCATCTCTGGCGATGATACTGTCCGTACCTGCACACAAAAGCGCCAAAAGCGGCATGCGGCTGAACGGTTTGCAGAAAAACATGGCGGTGAGAACGGTTTGAATGGTTCCGTCCCCACCGTTGATTACCACCAGGTCTATCTCATTACGCTCAAATTCTTCCAGGACCGCCACAGTATCCGCCAGGGTTTGCGCCTCGCGATGCAGGGAATTCGGATGACGGTTTAATATATTTCGAACCGCCCCTAAACCTTTTTGATTTCCACCACTGTAAGGGTTGCTTACAACACCCACGCGCAGCATTTTATCCGGTGGAAAATTGAAAGACCCGTGCGAAAGGTCTTCACCTGTGGAAAGTGCTATTTGACTAATATTTTCCCGTGCGTCTCTCAAAGTTACTCCCTGCATAATTACAATGTGCGAAAAGACCATTAATCAACGGGCTCATTAATCGGTAGTATAGTGTGTAAACAACCTTATCGCAAGGGATTTGTCATGCAAAGATGGGTTGACATCCATAATCCAGGACCTTAATGGTCCCTGAATGATCCGCACGTAGCCGGCCCACGCCAGTCGCAAAAGAAGGAAAAGGCTGGTCCATACCGTCCAGAAAGCAACCGCCAAAAGCCCAAGATCAGGGCGGCCCACGAAAAAGCATACGGTTAACAAAATCATGTTCGGGTTGCGCCTGGCTGTAATCAGCCTGAAATACGAATCCAACGGGCGCCAGCAGAAAATCCCGAATCTTCCCAGACACCGCTGGAATACAACTTCGGTAAAACGACCCACAACGTACCCGATCACGATGAACCATAAGACGCCACTCAACGAAAATCCTAAACCCTCCGGATGGGACATTTTTAAGCCAAGGCCCCACAGGATGTACCAAATCGGCGGGTGGACAATGTCAATAATGTGGTCAAAATAGTGGCCAAACCGGCTGGACGTTACGGTTACTCGCGCCAATTTTCCATCCACGGTGTCCAAAAAGGTCATCAACCATCCTGCGAGCAGACCCCAACCATAATGACCGTAAGCGAACAACACCCCAGCGAGTATTACCAGTAACAAGCCTGTCAGGGTGACATGGTTCGGCCGGATCCCAAAGCGAACACATTGTCCGACCACCCATCGAGCCGGAATCGGCCAGGCCCACTTTGTAATCAAATCGGTGACGCCTTTATAGGACCAGTCGAAAAGTCGCCGTTCCAAATCCCGGCTTTTTTCAGCTGAAATGGATAGCACAAAAGGAGGCTCAAACTTGCGTATCCTTTCTTGAAAGGAGATCGACAAGGTTTCCAGGGTCTGGGTCTTCACGCCCGGCAGCGATTCAGCCATTGCGGTTTCTTCGATGACATCCAGGGCTTGATGTGCTATGCTGGCAGGAACATGAGCTGCAACAGCTACCTTTTTCGGCTCCCCGTTAAGTTGCAGGACAATGTTTGGCGTTGCGGCCAGATAATTGACCAGGCGATCGTCGAACAGGTGGTCGGCGCGCAGGATCAAAACAAAGTCGTCGTCGTGAAGAGCGCTGAGGTCATTCACCATCTTAGTTTTACCATCGGCTTTTAACACACGCTCAATGCGCTGACGTGATGTAAGGCCCCAGATCTTAACCGGGCATTCTCTATAAATATAAGCATATAGTGGCATAAAATCACATAATTTAACGTCTCGGAATTTCTACAACTTAATAAGAATATAGGATATTTTTTGAGGCTTGAACGCTTGCCTCGAACATGGAATAACGGAAGGGTGGAATACTGGAAGGTTGGCTTTTAAAAGGATATTATCCATTTTTGATTTTATCTTCAACACATATTTTACCATTAACCCAACATTGCATTATCCCAGAACCCATTGTTCCATTATTCCATCATTCCACCATTCCAATTGGGGCGAAGCCCCTAACTTGTGTATAGGTACTCAATGGCTTTTATTCCCTCCGATGAAACAAAGATCAGCAGCGATTCTACTCGAATGAATACTGTTCCGGCCCCAGAGAAAAAATTTATCCTGGCTCATTTTTCCGACCCGCATATCGTATGCATAGACCAAATAAAAAAGCGTGATTTTATCAATAAACGGTTATTTGGTTACCTGCGATGGAAACTGCACCGCAAGACTGAGCACCGGAATGAAATTCTTGCCAGTCTTCAAAAAGACCTGAAGCGGACAAAACCGGATCATATCGCCATTACTGGTGATTTGACCCATCTTAGCCTGCCTTCCGAATTCAAAAAAGTCCGGAGGTGGCTGCGATCACTCGGTACACCGACTCAGGTCACCGTCGTTCCCGGCAACCATGACACTTATGTCCGGACCGATTGGCATAAAACCTTTGCCTGCTGGTTAGATTATATGGTTTCCGACACACAATACCAACAAACGGGCTCGGCAAACGGTTTTGACGACCTGTTCCCCACTTTGCGGGTACGCGACCAAATCGCTTTAATCGGGGTGTGCACCGCCCGTCCGAGCACACCGTACCTGGCCATCGGCAGTATCGGAGCCTTTCAGTTAAAAAAATTGGAAACTATCCTAAAACAGACTGCCGGTCAGCGCCTTTTCCGCATCATGTCGATTCATCACCCGCCGATATCCGGTATTGTAAGCTGGCGTAGACGCCTGACGGATGCACCGGCTCTGCGCAGGCTACTTGCACGTTACGGGACTGAGCTGATCCTGCATGGCCATGCGCATAAAACCGCCCACAACACCCTGAACATCCCGGCAGGTTTAACCCCGGTTATGGGGGCGCCATCGGCATCGTCTTTGGGCCGCACCTATGAACGCCGGGCTCGCTATTACATCTATAAAATCATTCGCTCCGGTAATGGCTGGGACGTTAACATCGCCGAACGTGTCTATTCACCGAATGATTATTGCTTTATTCCCGGGGGGGAACAGCGCGTTTATGTTCCTGCTATGGCAGGTTAAACCGTTTGCCCGGATTGGCATTTCCGTTACACTGCACCACGCAATCGCCAAAAAGCAATGCCAGATATCAATATTACCGGAATCATCGCCGTAATGAATGGCCTCAGATTTAATAGCAATCCAAGGTGCATGATCAATTGATCGGCAAAATAGAGCGCAACACCGATAAAAGTGCCCATGGTTATGCGACGGCCGGCACTGATGCGTCGGGTTGACCCGAATACAAAGCTGAGTGAAAGCAATACCATCGCCCCTGTTGTCAAAGGTATGCTGAGTTTTCGCCACAGGGATAGCAAATATTGATCGGTATTTTGCCCGCTCTCCCGCAAGGATAGAATATAGCGAATTAAATCAGGGGTTGATAAACTGTAAGGAGGAAGTTCCAGTAAACTGACCTGATCTGCACTTAAAAACGAGCCCAAAGTCAATGTGGCCATATTCTTTGTTGTAATTCCCTGGTCTGTGATGATCTTTTGCGTAATTTCGTTCAGGGACCACTGTTTGTTATTCTGAATGTTCGCGCTGTGAGCATGAGCAAAGATTTTCAAACGGCCCTGTGTGTCAAATTCAAAAATATCTATATCAGCGGCAATTCCTTCACTGAGCATTTTATCGACATGGATGTACGAATTTTCCCGGCGTGCCCAGAATCCCTGTCGGGTTAAGGTAACGCCTGTACCGGAGAGCGCTTGCGCACGGGCCTTGCGCGCCTGCTGTTCCATGTTCGGCACTAGCATTTCGGCCATTATGCCGGATATTAATATCAACAGCATTCCGGTAGCCAACACCGCTGCGCAGATCCTCGGAACTGATATTCCGGCGGCTTGCAATGCGAGAAGTTCACTGTGATCGGCCAGTAGTCCCAAGGCAATGATGCCGCCAAGCAGCGTGCTTATGGGCATTAAGTCGAGTAAACGTTTGGGCAGCGTAAGGATAACAAAGATCACGGCATTATTCAGTCGGTAACTGCCTCTTCCCACATCATCAAGCTGTGATACTAATTCAAAAAAGCTAAACACCACCGCCAGGATAAGAATAATCAGAAAAAAGCATTTTAAAAAACTGCTTCCTATATAAAAATCAAACAGTTTCATTTATGCGCTTGCCACTCAATTGTATCTGGTCACCTCGGCATTTTTCCAGGGGCCACGCAACAGACTCATAAATACATCATCTGGCACTATCGGTTACGCCAGCGAAATAATAACCGTGGCTGCCACAAAAGAACCAGCAGCAAACCGGCCAACAGCATCTGGACCCACCAGATTCCGGGTATGGTATCGACAACACCTTGCCCAACCCATTTTTTCGTCATTGCACTGAGGTTGTAGTAAACAGCAAAAATTAAAATCGCCGTCGTTACTTTCGAATATTTCCCCTGGCGTGGAGAGGATCGGCTCAATGGCACGCCGAGAAGGGCCAATAGAATGGTTGACAGTGGTGCAGCGAGTCGCCAGTGCAATTCTGCTATTTCTTCTATATTGTTTGAGTGCACCAGATGTTCGGTTGAAGCCGCCTTAACCTTATATTCTGGTTGGATGACATCTTTGGGCTCCAGGTGCATTGCCGAATTTTCGAACTCTAAGATTCGTTCTTCTTTTCCGAATTGGGAAAATTCATAAAGATAGCCATCGTGAAACACCAGAATGGGCTTTCCGGTCGTATCGTCCGTGTACTGCCTGGCTTGCTTCGCGTAAATAATTTGCAGCGTATCATCCCGTTTGGTTTGGATAAATACGCGCTTGGCTCGATTTTTTTGGTTATCGACTTTATCCGCAAAAATAACCCGCTCACCATTATCAATTTCATAAAAATTTCCGCCTTTCATTCGCGTCATATCAAAATTAGCCTTTGCCCGGGACTTTAACCCAAAAAACTGACCCCATGCCCATGGTCGAATGTAAAGCGAAAAACAAGCAACAATCACTCCGGCTATAACGGATACAAAAAAAACAGATTTTATCACGCGCGCCATACTTATACCACAGGCAAACATGGCGGTCATCTCAGCGTCCCTGTAAAGTCGACCCAGGGCAATCACCACCGATAGATACAGGGTGGTCGGCAACAACACCTCCAGGGCAATTGTGATTCTGAGCAGGATTAACAGAATTACGGTAGACCCCGGCAACTGACCTTGGACGGCATCCTCCAGGTACCGTGCGGCGATATAGCATCCAAAAATGAACATTAGCACAGTACATATCGTCACGGCGGGTTTGAATATTTCACGCATTATATAACGTTCAATAATCACGTTTTATCCATAAAAAAAGCATTCATCAGAAGGGTGTGCAAAAAACACTTAAAAATAGCTATTGCGTGTTTTAAAAGATATCAGGTGTAACACAAAGAAGATTTTTTTATATCTTCGAATACCTTCCCCGCTTATCGAGGCCCTCGATGGAAGCGTAGTTTCTTTACCGTCGAGCTATCTGGCATTCGTTTAATACCCCTGACCGTTAGGTCAAACTCATTTACTGCGATTGACAGCTTTCTGTGCCGGAGCTAAACCCACCATTACCGGTACAGGCGGTAACGACGCTTTCAGCTTGTTTAAGATCAATCTGGTAATCGACCTCGCACCAATGCAATCCATTGACCGAACATGTCCATACCGACATCCTCCGGGCCATTTCATCGATCACAGACAGGTACCATTTCTTGTCCGCCCCTGGGTCACCCAAGGCCTTTTCCAGGGCGTTGCAAAATAACCTCGGACCCTCACCACGGAACAAGATCATACCAATAGATTCTCCGTGAATTTCATCCGGCGGGATGTTTTTCCCGATCTTGACAAGTCGGCAATCCTCCATTTCAACTTTCATGTCATCGGCATCATAATCATTTTTATGACTCACAACAACCGTGACCGGGCAGGCAGGCGATTCTAACAGACACTTTACCACGGCCGCCTCAAACAAGGTGTCACCGTTCAGGAGGATAAAATCTTCGGTCATTTCATCACGCGCCGCCCAGCAACTCACCAGGTTGTCCGTCTTTGCATATACCTCATTGTAAAGGGTCTTTACCTTTTCCGGTCCGTAACGTCGGCAAAGAATATCCTCAACTTTTTCCGCACGATACCCCGTCACGACAGTGATCCACTGAATCCCGCATTTGATCAATTCATCAATCTGCCATTCAATCATTGTTTTCCCCTGAATCGGCAAGAGGCATTTGGGCAATCCTGCAGTCAGCGGTAACAATCGCTTCCCCTGCCCTGCGCTTAAAATAATCACCTTCATGTAGTCAATTCCTTTTTTTAAAAAATAAAAATTGTTAGAATATTCATGCAACATAATCCACTGGAAAACGGCAACGATTCCTTTTTCACGTATTGACCTTGGCACACAACCTGTGTATTGTCAACACGGTCAAAATTTTTCGAACTACCTGTTTGCACGGACTACCCCAAAAATGCATAAAAGAAATGAATATTAGAAATCAGACGCCAAATAAGCATGGCCGGCTATCAGGCAATTCACCGCAAATAATTAAAGTGGAAGACCGCCGGACGCGCAAGACGTTTATTCGCTTGCTATGGTCGTTGTATAAAAACGATCCAATGTGGGTGCCACCGCTATTGTTTGAACGACGCATGCACCTCTCCCCCAAAAATCCTTATTTTGAACATGCAGCCTGTTGTTTCTGGATCGCTTACCGAGACAAAAAACCGGTGGGACGTATCAGTGCCCAGATCGACAGACTTTACCTTGACCGTTACCAGGATAATACCGGTTTTTGGGGAATGCTGGAAGCCGAGGATAATATTGAGACCTTTCAAACGCTCCTGAATACTGCAGAAAACTGGCTACGCGGCCAGGGCATGGCCCGCGCACGGGGACCGTTCAGTCTATCCATCAACCAGGAATGTGGCGTGTTGGTAGCGGGATTCAACACACCTCCGTCGATAATGATGGGGCATGCGCGCCCTTACTACCGCAGTCACATTGAACAGTGCGGTTATCGCAAGGCAATTGATTTACTGGCTTACACAATCGATGGGAATTTTGCACATTCTGCGGCCATGCAAATGATTATAAAAAGAGCCAAAAGCCGTGTGCAAACGCGAACACTTCGGAAATCACGGTTTCAGGAAGATATGAATATCATTCAGAGCATTTTCAATGATGCCTGGTCCGAAAATTGGGGTTTTGTTCCTTTTACGCAGAAAGAATTTGAACACCTGGGTAAGGATCTGAAGCTTCTAATAGATGAAAAAGTTGTAAGCATCGCCGAGGTAAATGGGGCGCCGGCAGCATTTATGGTGCTGCTCCCCAACGTTAACGAGGTCATCCGTGATTTTAACGGGAGATTGTTACCGTTGGGTTGGCTAAAACTATTATGGCGCCTGAAAGTAAAATATCCCGAAACCGCACGCATACCTCTCATGGGTGTTCTTCGCAAATATCAGGAGAGCCCGTTAGGCGCGATGCTTGCGTATCGGGTGATCGCCGACTTACAGGAACCCAGTGTTAAGCGCGGCATTAAAAAAGTTGAACTGTCCTGGATCCTTGAAGATAATATAGGAATGCGGAACATCATCGAGGACATTGGCGGCAGCGTATATAAAACGTATCGTATTTATAGTAAAAATCTTTGATTCGCAGGCTAAATGGATACCATCCAACCACTTTTTACGGCAATAGTGCTTGCCGCCGACAGGGAATCGAACAACCCGGTAGCCCGGGCCGCCGGCGTTCCCTGTAAATCGCTGGCCCCGATTGGCGGTATTCCGATGGTCTACAGGGTTCTCCAAGCGCTATCATCCTCCGGCAAAGTTAAAGATCGGATTCTATGCGGCCCACCCAAGACCATTATGGCTCAGGAACCCGAACTTTGTGCCCGGGTTGCCACCGGTGAAGTTCGATGGTTTGAAAATCAGGCCACCCCCAGCTTGAGTACCTACCACGTCATGAAATCGCTCCTACAAGAGATTCCCGTCCTGTTAACAACCGGCGATCACGCCCTGTTGAGTCCCCGGGTCGTCGACCACTTTTGTTCCGAAGCGCAGGCGTCGGGATGCGATGTCGTCGCCGGTGTCGCCTTACATGAAACAGTGACCACGGCCTACCCGGAAACACACAGAACCGCCTATCGCCTGCGGGATGCGGCTTACTGCTCGTGCAACCTTTTTGCCTTTTTGACCCCTCGGGCACATGAAGCGGCATATTTCTGGCACCGGGTGGAACACCAGCGCAAAAAGCCGCTGCGTGTAATCAACACATTTGGATGGGTTGCGGTAATGCGTTATCTCATGGGTCGACTGACTCTCGCCGAGGCATTGGATCGCATATCGCGCCGCCTCGGATTTAAAGCAGGTGTAGTCGTCATTCCGTTCCCGGAAGCTGCCATTGACGTTGATTCAGTCAGTGACTGGCATTTAGTTAAGCGGATTGTAGCCAAAAAGGGCTCTGACCAACCCTCATAGGAGTGTAATTGAAGCTCCCTGAACCAAGCCTTGAGCGAGCTTATTTGAGTCTCTGCCAAGTTAGAACTCGCGGTTGCGATTTAAGATTATTGGTTCGACTTTCGAGCTTCGAGTGCCCGTCTCCTGCGCATCAATTTAGCCTCACGTCACTTAGTTCAAGAACCAGTTTCCCAATTTTGGTGTTTGTCCCACTGATCCTGATCGGCAGGCACCTTGAAGGATCTATGTAGATACGGATGTCTTTTTGAAGACCAAGCATCGAAAATATTTCAGGCGCCATGTTTTCAGGCACTACTGATTCCGCCATAATTGAAAAAACAAGTGGTTTAATCGTAGTATCTACATTTACCTCGCCCCCTGGAGAATGAATCTTGAAGGATACTCCCATGGCCAAGCACTTTTCATATCGACAGGTAAGGCGGTGCAGTTGTTTTTTGCCAAAAACGCAAATTTCGAACGGCGTATGCAGGCAGCCGGGCTCAAGGGTTGATAAAATATTAAATACAAAATTTGGTCCCGATATCATCGAACATCCGGCAATGTCTTTAGGATAGGGATAAAAGGACTCGATGCGCCGCGTCCATTGGGTTGGCGGCTGTTTGTTTTCATCGGAGTTGCCAGGCCGAATGTTTTGCCTGCGCACCCCTTTATCCGACCAGCAGTAAGTTTTAACCCACGGGTCACTTCCCTTGCGCCAACAAATACGCCGATATGCCCGGCCATCTCCAGGGTTAAACCAGAACTGTTCCGTGTATTGTTCATCAAAAAAGACAATCCCTTTAGCGGTCGTTTCTACCGTCATGAACTGAATATCTCTTCCCACTCCTGAACAGTCAGCAAGTTCCGCCCCCATCGTTGTTAACAGCTCGCCGCACATGTCCGCCGGTGATCCCAACTGAATTTTTACTGTCACTTTTAGCAGAGCTTTTGACCCCATAAATGTCAGGTCGGTCCAGGAGACACCCCTATGCGTGAAAGGCCCGTCATCGTTATCCGTACCGGCTGTCGCTGTCTGGATCACACCGACGAGTACTACCAAACACAAAAAAAGTTTTATGTATTTATTGAAAAGCGCCACGATTAACTTACACCTCCTGTCCACAAATAGACTATTGACTTTCAGGAACTGACCTGTTAATTTATATTAATTAATTAAAATTGACGGTCTTGTAAAAAGTCGGAAACGCGATTTTTAACCACAGTATATTGTAGTTGCTTTAGATATAGAATACATGCTATAGTGTATCACAAAATTTATCGGAACTTTTTACGGACGTTTTAAGTTTTAGGTGTTAAGTTTTAAGTATCTGTTAAAACAGTTAATTATAATTGCCTAAAACCTAAATCTTAAAACCTAAAACGTGATGAATTCTACTTTTTACGAATTCATCAATTATGACACTGAACTTTCAAAGTCACCCGAAGTTTTTGAGAATTTACAAATTTTAGTTGCAATATATTGGATATTAAGCAATATTGTGACATAACATAATATGGCCGATGTTTTTTTTAACGGATTTTTCACTAAAACACCAAAAATATTATTTGGGTGATTTGGGTTTTAGTTTGCATTTGTGTTGCCATAGCATTATAAATATTATAGATCAATAAAGATCAGCCCAAATATTATTTTTTTTAATAAACCGGTAATGCTCCCTTATTTATTGATTTTTTTGTTAAGATGTAGTTTAATGTATTGATGTAGTTTAATGTATTGATGTAGTTTAATGTATTAAGGTAAAGATGTGCCGAACTATCATACAGGTTTTCAGCATTTCTCTTTAAGAAAAAACCTATTTGTCGAGTACTCATGCAAAGTTAACACAAATTGAAATTATTAAATAAACTTGGTTTTAGGAGAAATATTAAGCTTTATGGAGGCAACACCTACTACAAATAAGCTACCGTCGCAAAATAAAAAATATTTTTCGACACTTACCGAAGCTTTAGATTACGCCGCCCAAGGACAAACCGGATACAACTTTTATTCTGGCGGGGGCAAGCTGTATGCAGTCCTTTCCTACGCAGAACTGCAAAAAGAAGCCCGAATGCTGGCACGAAGGCTTATCAATCTGGATGCAACCCGAGGCTCGCGGGTGGCGCTTGTGGCAAATACGCATCCGGACTTCGTTCGCTTTTTCTTTGCCTGCCAATATGCAGGGTTAACACCTGTTCCGCTGCCGGCTCAGATCCAACTAGGCAGTCGCGAGGCATACATTACTCAGCTTGAGCGATTACTTTTGACCTGTCAGCCGAAACTTGCCATGGCTACTGATGATTTTCTGCCCTTTTTAACCGAAGCTGTCGCAAAATTGAATGTCCGTTTTATGGGAAGCCCGCAAGACTATGATAAGCTTCCGGAATCCAATACCCCATTACATCCCATGGGTTCAACGGAGTTGGCTTATCTGCAATATACTTCGGGCAGCACCCGCTTTCCGCGAGGCGTAATGATCACCCAGAAAGCGGTTCTAAGCAACCTGTTGTCAATCATTAAATATGGTGTCAAGCTTCGATCCGGTGATCGTGCCGTATCCTGGCTTCCTTATTTTCACGACATGGGATTGGTGGGCCTGCTGCTGGCCCCGATGGCCGGCCAAATATCTGTCGATTATCTGAGTAGCCGGGATTTTGCCATGCGTCCCCGTTTATGGCTGAAACTCATGTCCGAAAATCGGGGGACGATATCCTTCAGCCCGCCGTTTGGCTATGAGTTGACGGCATGGCGCCTTCGGGCAGATGAAGTGCGTAACTACGACCTGCGCGCATGGCGGGTGGCCGGTGTGGGTGCGGAAATGATTCGCACCGACTCGCTTGAGCATTTTGCCGATCTTCTAAAACCCAGTGGTTTCGACGAGCGTGCGTTTTTACCGTGTTACGGGATGGCGGAATGTTCCCTTGCAGTATGCTTCGGGCCACTGGGTAAAGGCCTGCAGACGGATCACGTTGATACCAATCTCCTTACAAAACAGCAAAAAGCTGTGCCTGTCAACCCCGATACAGGGAATGGAAAATCAAATATCTTTGCCAATTGTGGATTACCGCTTCCCGGGTATGAATTAGAGGTTCGGGACTCAACGGGGCGGTTAATCCCGGAGCGCCAATGCGGCACCCTCCATGTCCGTGGACCCAGCATTATGTCCGGCTACTTTGGAGATCTTAAAACCACTCAGAGCGTTATTTCTCCGGGCGGCTGGCTAAATACCGGAGATCTGGCCTATCAAATCGGGGATAGTGTTGTCATCACAGGGCGGGAAAAAGATCTGATTATCATCAATGGCCGCAACATTTGGCCACAGGATATTGAGTACCTGGCGGAATTACAGCCGGAAATAAGGATAAGAGATACGTCGGCCTTCTCGTTAGCGGACTCGAATGGTAAAGAACTGGCCGTTCTTATGGTACAGTGCCGTGAATCCGACAAACAGAGACTCACTGACCTGAAAAAGCGATTACATCGGCTGATCTTTGAGGAGTTGGGCATTGACTGCATAATTGAATTCGTACCTCGAAACACTTTAAGCCATACTACGTCTGGAAAGCCATCTCGCTATAGAGCACGAAAGGAGTATCTGAAGCGGATTGCGGCTAATCAATCAGAAATTCGCAACGCACAGCATTATACCACATAATTATGCGGGGCTGGCGTAAATGTGTTAATATCGCCAAAACAGGCGAATACTGAAAAGTTTTATGTCTCGGACGATTGTAATAACTGGTGCGACGGGATTCATCGGCAGTGTGTTGGCCCGACGGCTGGCATCTACCGATTGGCAGATTCGGGCATTGGTTCGCCCCACGTCGATTCACAAGCAACCGAGTGAAATTGCGTCAGAGTGGATTACAGGTGACCTTGAAGACATGGGAAGCCTCCGGCGTCTGGTTGGCGGTGCAGAAGCGGTTGTGCACTGCGCAGGAACCGTTCGCGGTATCCATCAGTTGAATTTCGAACGTACAAATGTTGATGGCGTGGCAAGATTGGTGCGAGCGGCAACTGAACAGCACCCCAAACCGCGCTTTTTATTAATATCCTCTCTGGCTGCACGGGAGCCGGACCTTTCGTATTATGCTGCAAGTAAACGAAAGGGGGAAAAAGCACTGGCATCTAAATCAGGTGGAATGCCATGGGTCATTTTTCGACCTCCTGTAGTTTATGGACCCGGAGATCGCGAAATGCTTCCGCTTTTTCAATGGATGCAGAGAGGAATCACACCGATAATCGGATCCGACAAAAGCCGTATTTCCCTCCTATACGTGACGGATTTGGCAGAAGCGATTGTTTACTGGCTGCATCGAGGGAAGCGTTCTCTTTGTTTTTATGAACTGCATGACGGACATACGGGCGGTTACATGTGGCAAGATGTAATAGATGCCGTTGCGCGCTTGAACGGCAGACCCATATACCGAGTAAAGATTCCGGTATCTTTTGTAAAACTTGTGGCATCGCTTAATCTAATGGCGGCACGGGTTTTTGGCCGCGCACCAATGCTGACTCCCGGAAAGGTCAGAGAACTGACCCATCCCAACTGGATTTGTGATAATACGGCATTAAACAGTGACACGGGTTGGACCCCGAAAGTTACACTGGAAGAAGGCCTGCGCCGAACGTTACGGCAAAACGATATTGTAATTCGCACAGCTAAATTTTAGAAAATGAAAGAAAGTTAAATCCCATGCAAGCAAACGGAGAGGTGTTGCAGCAAATTCTTGATATACTGAAACCATTAGTGCCGGATGGCCTTGAGATTACATCAGAGACGGCTCTGGTGGCTGACTTGGGCCTCGATTCCTTGAAAGTTATGAAAATTTTGGAAAACCTGGAAGACAGCTTTGATATTTCGATACCCATAAATATACTTTCGAATGTTCGCACTGTGAGAGATTTAGAACTACAAATCCAAAAAATTAATTGGGAATAGATCGTTATGGACATCTTTGACAAATTTCAACAACTGGCTGAAGCCCGCGAGGCGATGGAGGAAAATTGCGGCGACTTTTTTAAGATCGTCATGGAGGATATTATTTCAGGTACCGAAGCCGTTGTGAACGGCCGTACCGTGCTCCTCGCCGGAAGTAATAATTATTTAGGTATGACGTTTAATGCGGAATGTATTCGGGCAGCGTGCCAGGCAGTTCAAAGAGAGGGTACCGGCACAACCGGGTCACGGATGGCCAATGGGACATTCTCAGGGCACGTGGCTTTAGAGCAAGAACTGTCCGATTTTTTTAATCGTCTCAACACCATTGTGTTTTCAACCGGTTATATTGCCAACCTGGCAATGCTGTCAACCGTGGTGGGCTCCGGAGAAGTCATTCTTTTAGATGCTGATTGCCATGCCAGCATATATGATGGGTGTCGGTTGGGGGATGCCGAAGTTGTTCGCTTCCGGCATAACGATGCAAATGATCTGGAAAAGCGCTTGCGACGGCTCACAAAACGAAATACAAATGTCTTAATCGTTGTCGAAGGTCTTTACAGTATGCTGGGAGACCGGGCGCCATTGGCAGATATCGCCACTTTGAAAAATAAGTATGGGGCGTATCTACTGGTAGATGAAGCACATTCTTTGGGAGTCCTCGGACCAAACGGTCGTGGGTTGGCCGAGGAAACGGGTGTTGAAAACAGCGTTGATTTCGTAGTCGGTACATTCAGCAAAAGCCTGGGTGCGATTGGCGGCTTTTGCACCAGCAACCATCCGGAACTTAATCTTGTTCGCTATGCGAGCAGGTCCTATGTGTTTACCGCATCATCATCTCCATCAATCATTGCATCCACCCGCACGGCGCTGCGGATAATGCGTTCACAGCCAGAGCTGCGACGCCGGCTCTGGGATAATGCCAATTTACTACATCAACGGCTAAAAGATTTTGATTTTTGTGTTGGACCGGAAGCGAGCCCCATTATTGCAGTCCGCTATGAAAACGCGGAAGAAGCGTTTGCAATTTGGAATGGGCTATTGGAACGCGGCGTTTATGTAAATATGGTATTACCGCCGGCTACGCCTGACGGGGGGGCACTGCTTCGCTGTAGCCTGAGTGCCGCACACACAAGGGAACAGGTGGACAAAATCGGCGATGCTTTTGCTGCCTTAAGATAAACTCTCGATACGGCCTGCCAGCCATCTCCGCAATTAAAAATAAGAATCAGACACTTCAGTCATGCGCCTACTCATCACCTTAATCCGCCGTTATCCTGTTCAAAGTACCTTTACACTTGTTGCCCTGCTTTTTGCAGGTATCGCCGAAGGTTTTGGTATGTCCATGCTGTTGCCGTTGCTGGGTATTGCCATAGACACCCCCAGCGGGTCCGCCGTCTCTTCATATGCATCCAAATCCGCACTTGAACAGGCAATAACCGGCTTTTTTGGAACCATAGGAATGACGCCAACGGTCGGTCTTTTGCTGATTATTTTTGTCTTGAGCATTTTATTGAAAGCCGTGATGGTTTTGATAGCCAATAAACGGGTCGGATACATGGTTGCTCAGGTGGCGACCGATCTTCGTTTGGATCTTATTCGCGCTTTGTTTGCAACTCGCTGGGAATATTATGTCCATCAGCCGATCGGTCGATTCACCAATGCTTTTGCCACGGAGGCCAGCCGATCTGCCGATGCTTACCTGTATGGCATCCGGACAATAGCATCTCTTTTGTACGCCGTTGTATACGGAATTGTGGCCATGATGCTGTCATGGAAGGCAACCCTGATAACCTTAAGTGCCGGATCAATTATATTATATGCCCTTCAATATCTTGTAATAAAAGCCAGAAAAGCCGGCAAACGCCAAACCAGCCTGCTTAAATCGTCGCTTTCCATTTTAACCGATACGCTTCAGTCAATCAAACCGCTTAAAGCTATGGGCCGGGAAAACATGGCGGATTCGGTGCTGCAAAGAAAAACCATAAGCCTTAACAAGGCCTTACAGAAGCAGGTTTTCAGTAAGGAAGCCATGCGCGCGCTTCAGGAACCTTTGCTTACTATTTTTTTTGCTTTTGGACTTTATGTGGCGCTGATATGGTGGAAACTGCCGCTTTCCAATGTTTTAATTATGGTCTATATGCTGGCGAAGATATTAAAAACGCTTCAAAAAGCCCAAAAGGACTACCAGTTCATGGCAATTTGTGAAAGCGCCTATTGGTCACTGTGGTCAAAAGTTGAAGAAGCTCAGAAGGAACATGAAAATTCTATTGGAACTATCCAACCTTCTTTTAAACATTCAATACGTTTTGAAGGGGTAAGTTTTTCCTATGAAAAGCGCTTTATCCTTAAAAATGTATCATTATCATTTCCCAGGGGATCATTCACGGCAATCATCGGGCCCTCAGGCGCAGGAAAAACGACCATTGTTGACTTGATCATTGGTCTTCTTATGCCGCAGGAAGGTCAGATATGGATCGACGATATTTCCCTGGCCGAGGTGGACATCAGGACATGGCGTCGAATGATTGGTTATGTGCCTCAGGAAACGCTGCTTTTGAATGATACAGTGCTTGTTAATGTGACACTGGGCGATGCGAAATTTACTGAAAAAGATGTGGAACATGCCCTGCGTGATGCGGGTGCATGGGATTTTGTCAACAAAATGCAAGACGGGATATATAGCTTCGTTGGCGAACGGGGTGGTATTCTTTCAGGCGGTCAACGTCAGCGGATTACCATCGCGCGGGCCCTGGTGCACAAACCGCAACTGTTGATTCTGGATGAAGCGACCAGCGCGTTGGATCCTGCCAGTGAAGCGGATATTTGCGAAACCCTGCGTCAACTGAGAGGAAAACTCACAATTCTGGCAATTTCACATCAAAACGCCTTTTTAAATGCAACAGATAGAGCTTACCGATTAGACGATGGCATCGCCCAATTTTTAGAAAAACACGGACAGAAAGGACAACCGGTCTCAATATCGGTCTGATTCCACAGGAATCGCTGCAACCGATCATTTTTTGCATATTATTGAAAGCAAAGAAAAAAGTCGTGTAATCCAGTTCCTTACTCATATTGACGGTATACAGCGATATAAAAATGAGTTGCAACAGGCTATCGCAAACCTTTGATAGTCGCAAACAGACGATTCATTAGGGGTTATACAATATGAAAAATATTTCACGCAACAATTAAGTAATTCTGAAATATATAATACTTTACAAGAACTTGTGGGTTATTATTGAGCTGCCTTCAAAATGAAAAATGATACAACCTTTTTGTAAAGACAATATAACCTCCTTTGAGGGCTTGTGATTTGCAGCCCACATTAACTATCCGTTTACCATTGTCAGTAATGATTTTTTATGGGCATCAGAAATTCTATCTTCTTGAAGAATTAATTGATTGTATTTCTCCTCTCCATAACTCTCGATGCTTTTAATCTCTTTGTTTGTAAGATCAATAATGAATTTTGACTGCTGATAAAAATGTATAAACATTGCAGTCAGATTAACAGTCATTTCAATTGCCCTTAGATTTTTGAAAATAACTGTCAAAAGCATTTTCCAATAGAGCCATCCAGTTGTTTTATTAAATCCCACTTTTATGCAAATCTTTAAAAATGCCTTTATGGATTTCAACATTGTCCCAATAGTTGGTCTATATTTATAAACTGGTTTTAAATTAAGACTGGTATAAATGACTCTTTCATAATAGCGCTTTGGTTCATATATGTATTTGATAACCTGGATATAATCCTTCAAAACATCGATCCTGGGTCTTGCAGTGATAAAGTTTAAACCACTCGTCATTTGATCTATTTGAATATTGGTATCCCTTAGTATTGAACCCTCTTCAAACAACCTCCCTTCCCTTTTCAAGCGCCTTGTTAATTGTGTATTTGGTAATGCGTACAGCTTTCCAAGCATAGCCATACATATCCCTGAATCTTGAATACATCTAATCATGTGTTCGGCTATTTGGTCACTTTCATTATCAAAGCCAATAATGAAACCTCCATTAACAATCATACCGTAAGAATAAATTTTATTTATAGTTTTGGCAATAGGTTTGTTTATATTGATTTTCTTGTTTATCAATTTTAATACTTCATCTTCTGGTGTCTCAATGCCTATGAAGACGAATCTAAAATCCACATCCTGCATCATTTGCAAAAGATTTTCATCATCTGCCAGATTTAACGAAGATTCAGTCGAAAAATAAAAAGGATAATTGTTTGCTTCAGACCACTGTCTGATAGCAGGCAAGAGTTTTATAACATTCTTTTTGTTTCCAATAAAATTGTCATCAACAAAATCAATATGACCCCTATAGCCGAGATCATAAAGAGTTTGGAGTTCTTTAATGATTTGCTCGGGAGTTTTTGTTCGGGATTTCCTGCCATAAAGTTCAATAATGTCACAAAACTCACAATTAAAGGGACAGCCACGAGAATACTGTATGCCCGCCTGGATATAATCTTTAAATCGTATTAAATCAAACCTGGGGACTACTGCTTTAGTCATATCTGCCTTTTCATCTGACTTGTATTCGCCGCTCTTGCAGCCTTTTTCCAAATCTTGTATGAACATGGGAATGGTAACCTCACCCTCACCATGTACAAGGTAATCTGCAGACTGATACAAATTCGGTTGAGATGACGGGTCGGGTCCACCAACAACAACGGGACAACCATATTGATGCGCTTTATCGATGATAGAAATCATACTTTGTTGCTGAGGTAGCATACCTCCAATACAAACAATATCTGACCACTTAAAGTGCTCATTCAGGAGGAGTTCTACATTTGCATCGACCAATTTAAATTCCCACTGCTGTGGTAACAACGCCGCTACTGTCATTAGACCTAATGGTGCAGCTGGATATTTTGCTCCTACTAGTTTGCATACATCAACGTAATTCCAAAAACTAAATGCTGAAAATTCTGACTGCACCATAAGACACCTGGTTCCTTTTTCCAATAAATTTTTCATATGTTATCTTTCAATTCTTATGTAAGAATTTTTAATAAAAGGAGCTTGGTAAATGAATTTGTCGAAATCAAAACGGGCGCCTTTGTAGTCCATTTCAAAACCGCCATCGCATATGGGGTCCGTATAGGCAACGGTCTCAAAACCGGAATATGCATGATAATTGTTTAACATTCTGTTTTTATAATCTATTTTATGATTTATGCGTAGGCTCTATAGCAATTTTGATTAGTGATGTTTTCGTTGCCAAAATTAGGTTGATTCAGCTCCGGTTAAGCCCTTAGATTGCAAGAGAAATTCTGCAAGCTTGAAATCAAGCTCGGTATCAATGTTTACCATGGATTCATCAATTATGACAAAAGAAGTTCGGTCACCCATAATGTTTTTTTTATTGAGGATACAATCTCTGGTCATGGCGTACGCTACGCCGTTTCTGTGGTATACTGGCGCAAGCTGCTGCCTGGCAATTATGTTCGCCCCGGCCGGGTCATAATAATCCAGGTTGTCCTTTCGAATTACAAGCTGCTTCAATGGATGTGCCTTTGAGTCGGTCTTGCTGACTGTCCATACTGCATCGTATCTGCCTTTGATCAGTTTCTGCACTGTTTCGGTGACATGTTCGGCCTCTCGGAAGGGAGCGGTCGGTTGCAGCATGACGACAACATCATATTCTTTGTTATCAATCTTTTCACATTCCAACAAGGCATGTTGCAGGACATGCCAATCGGCAACCATGTCTTCGGATAGTTTCTCAGGACGTATGAAGGGAACGTCTAATCCGGATCTTTCGGCAATCCTGGCTATTTCCGGATGATCTGTAGAGACAATTGCCCTGTCCACATAAGGAAGTTGTTTTACCACACGTCCCACCAGGGAAACAAGCGGCACGCCGTTTATGGTTTTGATATTTTTAAGATTTACCCCTTTACTACCACCGCGTGCGGGCACCACCACCAGTATGGTCTTGTTTTCAAGCACCGATTATATCCTTTTGTCAAATTTGATATACTGTGACTGCTAAAAAAACCCTGCCTCACAGATTATCCATGACACTCCCGAGATCCTCGAATCGAAACTGTTCGGTAACAAAGAGAAAAGGGCATCCGTTTTCCATTGCTGATTTTCTATCGGATTCCCCATCTCCGATGACGAGCACCTGATCACTTCTCAACTTTTCCAATGCGATGATACGCCGGAGTGTCTCGGGCTTTTCATGGGGATATCCAAATACGTCACGAAAATAACCATCCCATTTTCTGAATTGAATGATCTCTTTCAAATGGGCGTCCGGGGTGGTTGAGCTCACGTAAAGTCCGTATGCCGGCGCAAACTTTTTGAGCGCCTCTTCTGCTCCTGCCTTTTCCGGACACGTCTTTGTCCCTGCCACAACAATTTCGTTGTAACGCTCGGCCAGCTCTTTGACTTTCTCCTTCAGGGAATCCTTTTCCCTGACCCCAAGCCTTCGAAGAATCTCTTCCAGAATGACGTAACGGATTTGCTCGAAGATGTCGGAAATAACCGCACGAATTATTCGGGCATGGCGATCATCTGTGGGGAAGAGTTCAAAATACGCGTCGTATTTCAGCTGGTTTGAGTCAATAAGCGTTCCATCAAAGTCAAAAACAATCGCGTGTATTCGCATCTTAAAATCTCATAAATCAACAAACTCATTTATGCTGCACTTTCCGAATTTGCTCTTTGCAGCCATTACTGCCATGCTCAAAGCAACTTGTCAAACAAATTTGCAAGTTTTCAATAAGTTCTGGTGTATTAAATAAGCGTTTCGGAACTTCTACAATTTATTGAATATAAAGCTATTCTTTAGACTTATATTTTTAACTCGGACATGGCCCCAGTGAAATAGAAAAAAAGTTTCACGGGGTAAAAATAATGGAATGATGGAATATTAGAAGGAAAACGAAAATTATAATTTGAGCTTGACGAAGAGATTAGAAAAAATATACATTCTCGGACAACCTTTTGTGAATCCCTCCAACAGTAAGGAAGTTTATTGCTTCAAAGCTGAATTTGCCGCACAGACGGCCAAGGAGAAAATATGTACTTGTTTTTCGTTAGAGCTTTTAATGATGTTGATCATCTTACACCGATCGTGTGGAAAATGAGCAGGGACAACTATCCTGTTGCCGTCTATTGTATAAACCCGGAATATGATATTCAGAACGATTATCGTCTCGACTTTTTAAAGGATATAGGAGTTAAAGTCGATTCTATTTATAATAATAATTTTGATCAACATTTGGGTATATTACATCGAGTCATGCGGTTTCTTTTTCAAAGGAGTTATGCCCTTCAAATAAGACTTGACATTAATTCTCGATCGTTATTTTCAATCTTGTCGAACAATCTGCGACTTCTTGCTCGAATAATAGGAACTCAGTTATATGGAATAACGAGAAGAAAGTTTTACGGCTCACGTTGGGCTCGCAATATTCTTGAGCACACCGGGGCTCAGGTTTTGTGTTTTGACTGGGTAAGGCCGGAACGATACGTTGTTGAGGTATTATTGAGAGCAGCCAAACAAAAATCTATACCTGCACTGGCGCTGCCTCATGGCGTTTACTTATATACGAACGATTGGGTAAAGATCGATTTGACAGAAGACAGGGTACGTGAAAAATACAATCGCTACGATCATGTTGTGGTGCAAAACAGCCTGTTCAAGGAAGTTATGTCGAAATCCGGTGTTGAGAAGGAAAAAATTCTTGTACTTGGAAGTGCCCGGTATTGCAATGAATGGATGAACCAATACAAAAAAATACTTCCCAGAGTGATAAAGTCAAGGCACGAGAATACAGGTAAGCTGAAAGTGGTTTTTATGACGACAAGATCTCGATACAGGGTAAACGTCGAAAGAACCATAAGAACGTTCGACATGTTGTCTAAGCTGAATGAAATTGATGTATTGGTCAAACCTCATACCCGGACCGGTAAGGATGTGGGCATGTATAAGAATTTGCCTCTCGCGAATGTTTCCGATATTTCCTCCGTAGAATTATGCGAATGGGCTGATGTTATGCTGGTTGTAGGTTCTAGCATTATTATTGAAGCGCTAAAGCTAAACAAACCCGCTCTTTACCTAAAATACCTTCACGAAAATACCATGGAGTACGAAGAATTCGGAGCTTGCTGGATAATACATGATGACACTGAATTGCAGAATGCGTTGCTTTCATTGAAAAACACAAAAACAAAGTTGCCCTATACCGATGAAGATGTAAATAGATGGCTTTCCGAGATTATCTATGGCGGACGGGGTGAAAGGGACGTACTAAAGGATTATGAAGAGTTCATCGTAAATTGTGCCGGTCAAACGCAAACATATATTCAGTAAAGGAAAGTTTAGGAAATGAATTTGAGTGCACCCGAAAAGGGTTTAATCAATGATTTAAGAAATGGTCGATGCACCATTGGCTCCTGGATCACTCTGGCCCATCCGGCCATTGCCGAGATCATGGCAAAGGCCGGTTTTGACTGGCTGACGGTTGATATGGAGCACAGCGTGCTCACAATTCGTGAGGCCGAAGAGCTGATCCGGGTCATTGATCTTTGTGGCGTCATGCCCCTGGTGCGCCTTTCGGCCAATGATCCCGTGCAAATCAAGCGCGTCATGGATGCCGGCGCTCACGGGGTAATTGTCCCCATGGTCAATTCGGCACCAGAGGCCGAGCAGGCAGTGACTGCTGTACGTTATCCTCCCAAGGGTCGGCGCGGAGTGGGCCTGGCCAGGGCTCAAGGATATGGAACACGTTTTGACCAGTATCTTAATTGGGCAAATAGAAACGCCCTGGTTATTGTTCAGATAGAACATATTAAAGCCGTGGATAATCTGGAGGCAATTCTTTCCGTGGAAGGGGTGGATGGCTATATTGTAGGACCGTACGATCTTTCAGGTTCCCTCGGGGTGCCGGGTGAGTTTGACCATCCATTGATGAAAAATGCAATGAAGCGGATTGAAGCGGTCGGAAAAGATTCAGGCAAGGCTCCGGGAATTCATGTTATCGAGCCGAAGCCTGATGAACTTAAAAGCAGGATAAAACAGGGGTATCGGTTTGTGGCGTATAGCCTGGATATCAGGATGCTGGATTGTGCATGCCGAAATGGATTGAATTCCATAATGAGTTGAAAAAATGAAAAAGAAATGTATTGTTGCAATAATTCCTGCCCGCATGGCTTCATCGCGCTTTCCGGGAAAGCCTATGGCGAAGATCCACGGTATTCCAATGATAGGCCATGTCTATTTTCGGAGTAAAATGTGTCCTTTTCTGAACGAGACATATGTAGCTACGTGCGATCGGGAAATATTCGATTATATTATCTCCATTGGCGGGAAGGCCGTTATGACCGCAGATACACACGAGCGGTGTTCCGACCGAACGGCAGAGGCCATGCTGAAGATCGAATCTGAGATGGGTAGAGAGGTGGATATTGTGGTTATGGTTCAGGGGGATGAACCCATGGTAACCCCGGAAATGGTTGAGCAGTCGGTAGCCCCCATGCTAAAGGACTCCTCAACCCAGGTTGTCAACCTGATGGCCCGGATAAAAACCGTAGAAGAGTTCGAAGACCCCAACGAAGTCAAAGTCGTGATTGATCCACAATCTAATGCAATATATTTTTCCCGCGAACCGATTCCATCCCGTAAAAAAGGCAAAACGGATGTGCCCATGATGAAACAGGTTTGCATTATCCCTTTTAAACGAGAGTTCCTTCTGAAATTTAATGAACTGGATCCTACGCCGCTTGAAATTATTGAGTCTGTAGACATGATGAGGGTCATTGAACATGGCTACAAGGTAAAGATGGCTTTCAGCGACACCGAAACCCACAGTGTGGATACCGCTGAGGACCTGGCTAAAGTAGAAAAACTGATAAAAAATGACTCATTAATCCGCCAGTATGCTAAATAATGGCTATATTTAAAGTGCGAAAAGATCATAAATGAAAATTGTCATTACGACTACGTCTTTTGCAAAATTTGATAATCAGCCGCTGCAACTTCTAAACAATTCAGGATATGAAGTTGTTTTAAATCCTTATGGGCGCAAGCTTTCCGGCAATGAAGTTGTTGAGATAGCAAAGGATGCAACCGGTCTTATCGCAGGCACAGAATCGCTTGACAGGTCTGTTTTAGAAAATTTGCCGTGTTTAAGAATCATTTCCCGATGCGGAGCGGGTATGGATAATATCGATCTTGTGGCCGCTGCGGAATTGAACATCAAGGTAGTTAATACACCGTTTGGCCCTACCCTTGCCGTCGCCGAATTGACTGTTGGGTTGATATTGGACTTGCTCCGCAAGTCAACACGGATGGATAGGGAAATGAGAGCCTGCGTCTGGAAAAAACGTATGGGAAATCTCCTTAACGGCAAGAAAGTCGGCATTATCGGTTTTGGAAGAATCGGGAAAAAGACAGCGGAACTGCTCATGGCCTTTGGATGTGAACTCGGTTATTACGACACTGCAAGGATTCAAGGACTCAAGAATCTAAGGATTAAGAGACTGGGCTTATACGATCTTTTGCAAACAAGCGATATTATAACTATTCATGTTTCAGGAAAATATGAAAAACCATTGCTGGGAGATCGAGAGTTTGAAATGATGAAGGAGGGAGCCTGGATAGTTAATGTGGCCCGGGGCGGGGTGGTTGATGAAGAGGTGCTTTTTAATGCACTGAAAGATGGGCGTTTGGCCGGGGCTGCACTGGATGTATTTGAAAAAGAGCCGTATAACGGCCCCTTGAAAAAATTAGAGAATATTATTTTGACCCCTCACATTGGATCCTATGCTAAAGAAGCAAGGGCCAAGATGGAGATGCAGGCGGCAAAAAATCTGGTTGACGGATTAGAAGAAATAGGAGTATCCAGTGATTGAGGCTATAATATTTGATTTTGACGGTGTTTTGGTGGAATCGGCGGAAATCAAAACTGAAGCATTCCGGCAGCTTTTTTCTGGTTATCCTGACAAGGCGCATGAAATAGTTAAATACCATAAAATGAACATGGGGATATCCCGCTATGTGAAATTTCACTATTTCTATGAAAACATTCTGGGTAAGGAATTGTCCCGTGATAAAGAGATAGAGTTGGGTGAGAAGTTTTCTCGGATAGTGCTGGAAAGGATAGAAAGCGCCCCTTTTGTTTCCGGAACACTAGACTTTCTTGATGACCATTACAAGAAAACTCCACTTTTCATGGCCTCCGGCACACCGCATGAAGAACTTTATTATATAATCAAGAAACGAGGCATCTCCCACTATTTTAAAGAAATTCACGGCACACCTCGCAAAAAACCGGAGATTATTGTAGATATTCTATCTCGTTATTCGTGGCGTGCTTCGGATGTTATTTTTGTCGGCGACGCCGAATCGGATTTAAAAGCGGCAGAGGAAAGCGGCGTCTGCTTTATTGCACGGATTTCGCCCTATAGCGACAAGCGCTTATCCGGTTGTCCATTTAAGATTAACAGCATGCGTGAGCTGGAAAAAACAATCAACAAAATCATGCTGTCAAAAAAATCTCATGGAAATCCGCTAAGCAGAATCAACTCACAGAGGACAACTTAATGAAGGTTATTGTTTTTGGCGGTTCCGGTTTTTTAGGGAGCCATGTGGCGGACTTTTTAACAGAGGCGGGACATGCCGTAACTATATTCGATATTAAGCCATCACCCTATCTTCAGTCCGACCAGTCGATGTATGTTGGAGATATTCTTAATCCGGAACAGGTTTTAGATGCTGTTAGAGGCCATGATGTTGTTTATAATTTTGCAGGACTTGCCGATCTGGACGACGCAACCACCCGGCCCGTGGACACGATACGTCTAAATATTGAAGGCAATGTCAATATGCTGGAGGCTTGCCGCAGGAGTGACGTCGACCGCTTCGTTTATGCCAGCACAATTTATGTATACAGCGATAAGGGCGGTTTCTACCGTTGCTCCAAACAGGCGGCGGAAACCTATATCGAAGAGATGAACCGGAAATATGACCTGGATTTTACGATTCTCAGATATGGCACTCTATATGGCCCAAGAGCAGATGAGAGAAACAGTATCTACAGGTACTTGCAGGAGGCCATGGAAAACGGGCGTGTGGTGTGCAGCGGCAGCGGGGAAGAGATGCGGGAATATATAGATGTTCGAGATGCGGCCCGCTTGAGCGTGGTTATCCTGGATGATACGTATAAAAATCAATATATCATAATCAGCGGGCATCATCCAATGAAATTTAAAGAGATGATCTTGATGATTCAGGAAATACTGGGCAAAAATATCAAGATAGAATTTTCAGCCCAAAAAAACCCTGATCATTACATCTATACACCCTATTCATTTACACCAAAGGTAGGGCATAAACTTGTCAATCACCGCTACCTGGATATGGGGCAAGGCTTTCTGGAGTGCTTGCATGAAATTTATAAAAAAAGAGGTCAACACCTCGTTTGACCGATTTTAAAAGAGCGGAAAGATCTTTTTCTTAAATTTTTGCATACCGTTATTATTGACAATTTCATTGTGCGCCTGCATCTAAAATTCTTTTGAGTGACACCAAACTTCTCCACTTGGAACTTTATACACCGAAACGTTGGCCCTATGGGTGGCATATTCATCGAAATCAATACTGATGATCTGTTTTCCCGCCAGTGCACATTGATAGAGAAAACTCGCACCATTGTCTCCAAATATCCGGTGTTTGCTTTCATGCTTATCCTTGATATCGAGAACGTCGAGGTATAAATGGTGAAAGGACATATTGTGCCTGCTGAAAAGAATCCGATTAACGACCAGTAGCGCCGGGTGCAATCTTGGAAATCGTCCCACATAGCCCCGTCTTCTGACATTAGACGGCTTTTTGATAAGGTTTTTAATCGCCGTTTTTAAAACGGATTTCCATAGGATTTGATTGTTGCGGTTGGTCACACGTCCTTTCGACAATTTACGACTGGTAAGAAAGGCGTGGTAGAATTTTGGAGGAACCTCGGCGCTGAGCGTCAGGTGGAAAGGAGCCTGCTGGTAGAGCAGACCAATTGCGGCAAGATCCTCAGTACTATAGCGATTGGAAAGTTGCACCATATCAGGTAAATAGCGGTCGGACATAAACGCAATATCACTGTCCATTGCGATAACGTACTGATTGGAGGCGTAGTTGTTTATTACTTTGTCTATGGCCTGGCCGTGAAAAAGTCTTTCCGGTTCAACGATTCTATTAACGCGGCCACTATATTCATCCAGCAGCCTTGATAGATCATCTTCATTCAAATCGCGCACCGGTGAGGATTTGTATGATCTCCAGTCGACATAAAATTTTTTGTCGCCCGATTCCAATTCTCGTTTAACAGCCACCGATTGATCAATAAGATTAATGGGATGCGTGTCATAATATGGAAAGCTCTGCAGAAGTTTCTTTAGATATTGCAGTTCGTGTTGCTGTAACCCAAGGAAAAAACTATAAAATTCAAAATCCTCGGAAGTAATTTTCGTGGCCATAAATCCCTCCTGATTATAGATGAGTCTGTTGATTAATGAGAATCTTCGTTCAAGATCAAGGCATGCGAAAAAAATAACCACAGGCATATATTTGATATTCCGAGGATTATTTTTTGAGCATAACGCAGAGATTGTGCGAAAAGACTATTAATC
>Ga0315544_1000529_pt1 | contig 35289 bp, 31 predicted proteins | sample SalMarSW160130MG_2_FD_202543 | JGI IMG/M metagenome (GOLD analysis project Ga0315544, IMG submission 202543) | Salt marsh sediment microbial communities from the Plum Island Ecosystem LTER, Massachusetts, United States - Salt Marsh Sediment SW1601-130 ... | reverse complement strand
TGATACAGTTCTACTTTCATAATGCACTCCTTGTGATAAAAAATAACATTAGAGTGCATTATCTATATTACCTAAAATCGCGCAAGTTAAATTTTTAGAGCGCGCATTTTTTTGTGGCCGTTGGTATTAGTTGTAGCGGTAAAGCCTGATGCGCTGGATTCCGAAGCCGCCGGCAGGTATTCGAAGATGTCTGCCCTGATGGCTCTGGTCGCCGTTCATTGACCGGCCCGGCAGCCAGCGGCTATCTACAAACTTGCCTTCCTGGATACTTGCGATTCCGGCTATAGAATCGTCCTGCGGATTCGGAGCAAAAGTCACGATAATACCGGTACCGGCAATTACGTACTCATCAGACCCGAGAGAAACAATGATACATCCGGCCAACGGCCACTGACTCGATTCACCCGCTCCGGACGACCATCCCCACGTGTAGTCATGAGAGACAGTCAGCACATATCCACCGAGCTCTACTTTCTGTTTCTGATTATCCCTATCCAGCAAAACACCGGCCATTTTGTTTTTACCCTGGTTCTCCAGAATCAAAGGTGACATCTGCAAGAGTACGTCATAAGCCTGCGCCAGAGGTGCATTATCAGGATCGGTGATAGATTCTATCGAGAAGGGACAAAAGCCCATAGCATCGTGTTGACCGAAGGCGTAAAAGGCATTGGCGGCACTTTCAGCGCCCCGGCCGGCTTCCGGTATGAACAGGGGATTGCCGGAACGATGGTACTTGATGCACCACTCGACAAAGTTCGGGAAATAAATATCCGGCGAAAAGAAATCTATCATCGGCCCGCCGGCTCGCCAGATGTCCATAATGTGAGGCAAAGGGCCGGCGCTCGGATACTGGCCGGGCTTATAGTTAGGGCGAATCAAAGCTGCATTGACAAACATCGGCAGAGGATACTCGGCCTTGCCGGCCTCCACGATTTTGTTGACATAACGAGCATAGTGCCATGCCATAAATATCTCATCCGTGCCCTGACCCCGGCCGAAAACTTCCTCCCATGTCCCGGAATTCCTGCTGTCGGCGGCTTCCCAGACCTCGCGAAACTCAGGCATCAAAGAATCCTCGTGCGCGATAAGATAATCCATCAACTCTTTCGGGACAGGCTTGGTAAATAATTCATTCGCAATGTCACTATGGTCTCGCGCTTCGGGTATCATACCTATTTCATTTTCCACCTGCACCATAATAACCGTATGCTCGGCGCCGTCGATTTGGCTAATATGCTTCATAAGGGTGGCAAAGGCGCGGGCGTCGGCGTCCCGGTTCTGCTCGCTAAAAGCCGAGAGAATTTCCATGCCCCCGCCCTGCCTGTCCCGGGCGCGACCGAAGCGCTGCTGGTCTGTTTTGACCCAGACAGGAGCATAGCAGGACATGCTGTTCTTCCAGCTTGCAAACCATAATAAAACCAGTCGCAAATTATATCGCCGGGCATCCTTAATGAGACCATCCACGAGCGCAAAATCAAATGTCCCTTCCTCCGGCTCAATCAGATCCCAGTACACAGGCGCGAGCACGGTGTTGAGGTTCAATTTCACTAACCTGGGCCAAATCGGCTCCATATATTCAAGACTTGAGGAACTGGAGTTGCCTAATTCTCCCCCTAAAATCAGATACGGCCTGCCGTCCACGATAAGCTGTGTGGCGGCGCCCTGCTTTTGAAGGTGGGGGATGTCAGCACCATTGGACGAAACAGAACACACCATTGTTAGAACCCAAACGACACAAACAGGCAAGGCATGGGTTTTAAAAAAACAACCATTCTCCATATACATATGCTCCTTTTGTAAGGTTAACAGAAACTCGAAGGAGGCATTAGTGATAGCGGTATAGCTTAACGCGTTGAATGCTACAAGCATACAGTTTCAGTCCTGTTCCCGAAAAGGTGCTCGTATGCACTTCATCGCCGTTAAGACGTCGACCGCCAATCCACTGGCCATCCTTATACATACCTTCATCAACAAAGTCAATCGCTACCAGAGGCAGATCGCCCGGTGTTTCCGGCTCAAACAGAATATCCAGACCGCTGCCGGCTATTACATACTCATCCGGTCCGACCAAAATAATGATAGCTCCGGCAATTTCGGGTCTTCTCCAGCCGCCGAGCTTTGCCTCAATAATGTAACCACCCAGTGTTATTTTTTGTTCCGGCTGCTCTGTATCGACCAGCACACCAGCCATTTTATTTTGACCCTGATTTTTCAGGATAAGTGGAGCCAACTGCGACAGGATTTCATAGCTTTTATCGAGAGGATCGTCCTGGGAAGTTCTCAAACCATCTATACCAAAGGGGGCAAAGCCCATTGCGTCGTGCCTGCCGAGGACATAGAAAACTCTGGCAGCGCCCTGAGCACCACCGATGGTTTCGGGTATGAAAAGCGGATTGCCGTTTCTGTGGTAGCTCTCACATACCCACTTGAAATGCGGCATGTAAATGTCAGGTGCGATGAAATCGACTGCTGGTGCGCCGGCACGCCAAATGTCCATCACCTGTGGCAGCGGTCCGCCGCTCGGATAGGCGCCGGGCCATTCATAGTTGGGCTGCATTAACCAGGCGTTGACAAACATCGGCAGCGGATATTCAGCCTTGCCGGCCTCGGCAACAGCTCCCATATACTGCGCATAGTGCCATGCCATGAAGAGCTCTTCCGTGAAATAGGAAAGGGCTTTCCAATCTTCTTTATATAGCACGCCTTTTCCGAAGACTTCTTCCCATGTTCCCGATGTTTTGAAACCATTGGCTTTCCACACTACCAGGAACTCCGGGATCAGTGCGTCTTTATGCTCTTGAAGATAGTCCATAAGTTCCTCTGGTACCGCCCCGGTGAAGGCCTTATTTGCAGCGTCACAATAGTCCCGCGGCGACTTCAGGACACCAACCTCGTTCTCGATTTGCATCATAATAACGGTATGATCCTGCCCGTCCACCTGACGGATATGCCGCATGAGCGCTGCAAAGGCGCGGGCATCCGCCCGGCGATTGTTGTCACTGAGCGTAGAGAGTATCTCGAGCGTTTCGCCTTTCTGATCCTTAACGCGAGGGAACCGCTCAAAGTTCCTCTTGACCCATGATGGAATATAAGTTGAGGCTCCGTTTTTCCAGCTCCCAAACCAAAGCAGTACAAGTCGTAACCTATGCCGCCTGGCGCCGAGTATCATACTATCGACCAGTGAGAAGTCAAATTTACCTTGTTCGGATTCGATTAGCTCCCACGAGACAGGGGCAATCACGGTGTTGAGATTCTTGGCGGCCATTCGAGGCCAGATCGACGCCATATACTCGACGTTGGAGGTGCTGGAATTGTGCAGCTCACCGGCCAGCATCAGGTATGGTTTGCCGCCCACTATAAGTTGTGTGGTGGTACCCTGTCTTTTAAGATGAGGCATTGGATTTTTTTGTTTAGGATTCTCGGAAGGAACAGCGCATGCTGCCACCATAAGAACTAACATGCACACGACAAGTGCTTTTGACTTGAATGAACTTCCAGTTGACATAGATTTGACTTCCTTTCTTATAGATACTCTACCTTTGTAGGGCTTCTATATTAAAAGATGATACAAGAATAAATTGTTAATACAACATTTTATGTTTATACTTTTCGGTATGCTCAAGAAGGTATTAGACTTTTACACAAAGTATTTTGCATTCTGGGTGATTGCGTTCGGGCTGGCGGCATATTTTTTGCCCGGGCCGTTCGTGGCTATGAAGACTGGCATGAACTGGTTCTTCGCCCTGACAATGTTCGGAATCGGGGTAGTACTGCAGGTCGAAGATTTCAAGCGAATCGCTCAAAGGCCGATTATCGTCCTGGTCGGTTCGGCGGCACAATTTAGTATCATGCCGCTGGGGGCCTTCGCACTGGCCAGGCTTTTCGGTCTGCCGCCGGAGATTGCAGTCGGATTAATATTGACCGGCTCGGCGCCCGGAGCAATGGCAAGTAATGTAATGAGCTATATAGCAAAGGCCGATACGGCGTATTCGGTTTCGCTAACAACGGTTTCAACGCTGCTGTGTCCGATACTGACGCCGGGTTTGACATTCCTTTTAGCGCGCTCCAAACTGGAAGTGCCGTTTTGGGAAATGGTAATCAGCGTTGTAAAGATGGTGATAGTGCCCCTGTTTGTCGGATTCGGAGTACGCCATTATTTCAAAGAGAAAATCGAGAAGATACTACCGGTCTTCCCGGCCATATCGGTTACGTTTATCATATTTATCTGCTCATTAGTGATAGCTCTGAACAAGGAAAACCTCGCCGGGGTCACCGGTATAGTTTTATCGGCGGCGATAATCTTAAATATTTACGGAATGCTGGCGGGATACGGCGTAGGCTCCGCCTTCAGGATGAATTTAGCCCGAAGGCGGACACTGGCGATTGAGATTGGGATGCAGAACGCCGGTCTCGGAACAGTCTTGGCTTTGAAGCATTTCGGCGAGCAAGCGGCGATGCCGGCGGCGATTTTTGTATTTATCTGCATAATAACCGCCTCGGCGATGGCGGCTTTGTGGCAGAGGAGGCCAGCCGAACCATCAGCGGAATAAATAGTAAATATTAGCAGGACGACTGTTGCTTTTTATAGGCGAAGACGTTATAATCTGCCGATAGTATTTAAGTTGCAGTATTCGTAGGCAGCGGTGCAAGCTGGACTTGTGGGCTGCCTTTAAGTTTGGGTTTATAATTTTGAGGAGCTAAAAGGCATGGGTTGTAATTTGGCAATAGCCGGAGTGACCGGAGCCGTAGGACAGGAATTTTTGAAAATTCTCGAAGAGCGGGATTTCCAATTCGATTCTCTCAAAATGCTTGCAAGCAGCAGATCCGCAGGTAAGAAAATCGAATTTAAAGGCAAAAAATACATCGTCGAAGAATTGACAAAGAAAAGTTTCAACGGAATCGATATCGCTCTGTTCAGCGCCGGGGCTTCACGTAGCAAGGAATTCGGGCCGGCGGCGGTTGAGGCCGGTGCGGTCGTCGTGGATAATTCCTCGGCTTTCAGAATGGACCCGGATGTCCCGCTGGTAATTCCGGAAATAAATCCGCAGGCAATCGCTGACAATAACGGCATTATCGCCAACCCGAACTGCTCGACCATTATCGGTATCGTGCCGGTCTGGCCTCTGCATAAGGCAAATCCCGTCAAAAGGATGGTTGTCAGCACCTACCAGGCCGCCAGCGGTGCGGGGCACTCAGCAATGGTCGAGCTGGAAGAACAATCGCGCGAAATTTTGGATGGTAAAGAACCGACATGCAAGGCGTTCCCATATCAGATAGCATTCAACGCCTTCAGTCATAACTCAGCACTCGGGCCGAACGGATATAACCAGGAAGAGATGAAAATGGTCAACGAGACCAGGAAAATCTTCGATTGTCCCGATATAGCGATCACCTGCACCTGCATTCGCATCCCCGTATTACGGGCGCATTGCGAGAGTATCAACCTCGAATTCACCGAGTCAATTACTCCAGAGCAGGTCAGAGACCTCCTGAGCACCGCTCCGGGCGTTTCGGTTTTGGACGACACAGAGCACAATCGCTTCCCGATGCCGATTGACGCCGACGGCGAAGACGATATCTACGTCGGACGAATCCGGCAGGATGAATCCTTACCGGAGAACCGCGGAATAAATATCTGGGTCGCCGGGGACCAGCTACGAAAAGGTGCGGCATTGAATGCTGTTCAAATCGCCGAAAAACTGCTTTAATAGCGAGCATGTCCGTTCGCAAAATAAAACTTACGGTCCAGTACGACGGCAGCAGGTACAGCGGCTGGCAGACTCAGCCGGGAAAAAGGACCATCCAGGCTGAGCTTGTCGAGGCGATATCGAATCTGGTCGGAACACGAATTCCAGTCCACGGTGCGAGCAGAACCGATGCCGGTGTCAGCGCGCTGGGCCAGGCAGCCCTTTTCGAGATTGATTGCTCGATACCGACCGAGAATTTTCCCAACGCACTCAACGGTCGACTGCCTCGCAATATCGTTGTCACCTCGGTCGAGGAAGTCCCCCAGAAATTCGATTTATTGGGGCAGGTAAAGAGCAAACTCTATCGCTACACAATTCATACCGGCCGATACCGACCCGTCCTCAAACTAAATCAATGCTGGCACCTGCACAAAAAACTCGATGTCTCTGCAATGAGCGAAGCCGCACAACTGCTGGTCGGGACAAAAGATTTCAAATCCTTCGCATCCGCCGCCGACAAGCGCAAAAGCTCGGTCAGGACCATTTTCCGCTGCGAAGTCACCGCACAGGAGAAATGGATATATATCGATGTCGAAGGAGACGGCTTTTTATATAATATGGTCAGGAATATCGTCGGAACCTTAGTGGAAATAGGTCTCGGCAGATGGATGCCGGAAAAAATAAATGAAATCCTCGAAGCAAAGGACAGAACCTCCGCCGGTCGGCTCGCCCCGCCGCAGGGACTTTGCCTGATGTGGATACGTTATTAGAGCACAGGAGATGTATTGAAAATTATTCATATTATAACGCGGTTAATACTTGGTGGTGCGCAGGAAAATACTCTAATCACCTGCAAGGAACTTGCCGCGCGCGGACACGATGTAACTTTAATCACCGGTCCGGCTCTCGGCCCGGAAGGCCAGCTTTTCGAACAAACCAGGGGCCGGGGATACAAAGTGATTGTCATCGACAGGCTTCGCCGGGCAATCAATCCCTATAACGATACCGTCAGCTATTTCCATATCAAAAAACATCTTCGCCGACTGCGGCCGGATATCGTTCATACACATTCGGCCAAGGCGGGAATTCTCGGAAGGTTAGCTGCAAATCAACTTAAAACTCAAAACTCAAAACTTAAAATTATCCACACCGTTCACGGCCTTGCTTTCCATCCTTATCAAAGCCAATTGCTGAACAAGTTCTACATTGCGGTCGAAAAGACCGCAGCCAGGCGAACGGATTTCTTTATAAGCGTCGCCGACGCCATGACCAATCAGGCAACTGCCGTTGGAATCGGCAAACCTGAGCAGTACGTGACAGCTTATTCGGCCATCGAAGAAAAGGACTTTTTAGAGCCGATTCCGCAGGAACGAAAGAACCAATTCCGGCAAAAATACGGTATCGCCGAAAAAGCCGTTGTCCTTGTCACTATTGCCCGGCTATTTATGCTCAAGGGACACGATTATATTATCGAATCGGCTAAGGAACTCCCAAAGCGATTTGAAAACTGTGCCTGGCTGTTCGTCGGAAGCGGAAATCTCGCCGACTATTACAAGCAGCAGGTTCGCGAACTTGGACTGGCGGACAGAATCAAGTTTACCGGTCTTCTGCCTCCGGGCGAGATTCCACTTGCTATACAATCATCCGACATCCTTGTTCACTGTTCGCTGCGGGAAGGACTTGCCCGAACTCTGCCGCAGGCGATGCTATGCGGCAAACCAGCAATATCTTTCGATGTCGACGGTGCAAGAGAAGTCGTCAACGAGAATACAGGACGGTTAATCGAACCGAAAAACGTCGAGCAACTGATAAAAGCCTGTGCTGAATTAATAGAAGATAAGGAATTGAGAAAAAGACTCGGTCAGCAAGGCAGGGAATCGGTGAAGACAAAATTCGCGCCCGAGACCATGGTCGATACTATCGAAGCGGTTTATCAAAAACTTTTATCGGAATAAGCAGCATAGATTCTCCTGAAAATAATGAGGATTTTACAAATGAGCGATAATTTACGACTTTGCTGGTTGAATTGTTACAGCCCTGACGATAAGAGCTTTCTCAAAGACAAGGAACTTCCTGCGATTGATGCAATGGAAGATTCCATCGCCCCGCTGGACGACCGTACAACTGCTATCAGGGGAATTATTACGCGATTTGAAGCATGTTATCACGAGGCGGACAAAGAGGCCGAATATATAATCAAATCCATTGCCGCCGGACACTGCTTAGAGCAATCGAATGAAAGGTCGCCCGAACGCAAAAAGGAATTGCAAAATACTCATAGCATACTGTCGCAATGGTGTAACGATCCGGATATTGAAAGTGTCGATCTTGATGTCAGCGGCATCGAGGCGGACGAACTATTGAGCTTTATCGGAGAGCCAAACCCTCTTAAGATATGGCAGGTCGAACGAATCATAGACAGAGTTGGAGAGGCCCTGAATCCGAGCCAGCCGTATCACAGGCTGGCCCTGGACCTCGGCGACTACGGCGAAACCGGCGCGCATCCAGCGGGGCAACATTACAAAGACAATCTTGATTTCCTGGAGCAGACCAAAAAAACTATAATATATGATACGGTAGATGACCGGAAATCAAAGGTATCACTGGCGATGGCGATAGATATGCTGATGCCGTGTCACTGGGACTTTGTCGGTGCTTTAGTCGTTATCCTGAAAGCAATCAGCGGGGACACCCATCCTGAAAGGCCGTTTACATGCTGTGTAAGGAATATCAAACTAAGCCCGCTTTGTGAGAGATTGAGGATTATTTCAAACACGCTCGGAGCTTTTTGGGAAGGCGAAAAAACAACACACAATATTGACCGGGACATACTCGCATCCTTGGGAGAATCTACGCCGATAAAACGCTGGCTTGCCGCGTCACTGGATAAAACGATTAGGCTGCACCTGAGTATGCCCTTCGAGGTGGATTTGATATAAAAAAGGAATCATAAAATGAAAGATAGTCTATCCTATTGCGGTCTGGTCTGCGGAACATGCCCCATTTATCTGGCAACAAGAGAACAAAACGAAGAGAAGAGACGTAAAATGAGAATCGATATCACCCGGCAGATCGAGGAGCATTACGGCCAGGAATTCAAGCCCGAAGATGTCACCGACTGTGACGGATGCAAAACAAAAGGGCAAAGACTGTTTTCGGGATGCAGGAACTGCCTGATAAGAAAGTGTGCGAGCAAGAAAAAGCTTGAGAACTGTGCTTATTGCAGTGAATACGCATGTGAAAAGCTCGAGGAATTTTTCGCCAAGGACCCGGAAGCTAAAGACAGATTGGATAAAATAAGAAATACACTTTGATTTTGATTACGTTAGGAGAAGATACGCCATGAAAAGTTATCGAAAAGAGCTTTGGTTTGATACGTCGAGCAGACGTGAATATATCAACATCACACCTCAGGTCGAGCAATGCCTGGAAGAAAGCGGCGTCAGAGAGGGATTTTTGCTCTGCAATGCGATGCATATTACCGCAAGTGTATTTATCAACGACGATGAATCAGGACTTCATCACGATTTCGAGGTATGGCTGGAAAAACTGGCGCCGGAAAAACCTTACACGCAGTATCGCCACAACGGCTACGAGGACAACGCCGATGCGCACCTGAAGCGCAGTGTTATGGGCAGGGAAGTGGTCGTTGCCGTCACTGACGGTAAGCTCGACTTCGGGCCCTGGGAGCAGATATTCTACGGCGAGTTCGACGGTAAAAGAAAAAAACGTGTCCTGGTAAAAATCATCGGAGAATAATATGGTGACATCGTGGAATTGATTTCTTTTTTAGGCAGTGTATTTATCATTTCATTTACCGGGGCCATGCAGCCGGGGCCGGTGACCGCTACTGCAATTACGATGGGCTCGCGCAGGAAGTGGGCCGGGGTGCTCCTTGCGATAGGTCACGGCATTGTCGAGTTTCCCCTGATGGTTCTGATGCTAATCCTCATGACGATTGGCCATGAAGCAATCTTCAAATCAGACATCGCCCAGATATTGATCGGATTTATCGGCGGCGTGGTTCTTTTACTGATGGCAATCCAAGCGTTTGTCAGTTCACGCAAAAGCGCATATACCCAGGCGACGAGCTGCAGTGACAAACCGATATTAACCGGGATAATACTATCGGTCAGCAATCCGTATTTTTTTATCTGGTGGTCAACGGTCGGACTTGCGCTCGCGACCAAGGCCAAAGGATTTGGGATATGGGCATTTGCAATATTTGCCGTCGTTCACTGGCTGGTTGACCTTATCTGGGTAACAGCCCTGTCCTTTACGAGCTTCCACGGCTCGGTACTGCTCGGGCCGAAACCGCTGCGAATAGTACTGATGATTTGTTCCGCGGCGCTTTTTGCCTTCGGCCTGTTTTTTATTTATAACGCCGCGAAAATTTTAATTTAGCGGTTTTAACAATTTAACACAGGCCTGTCGGTACAGATATCACTGCGATGTGCGGCGTATAAAAGATAATGTTCACAGCAAAGGCTCTGGTATATCGGAGTCCGGCCCGCCCAGAGTTTCCGCGATTTGTTTCTAAGCTGCCTGATGAATTATATATTGCGTTTCGTCGAAGAAACTATTCAGTCTGCCCTGCTCCCTATGCCGAGCGCATAAAATAATCGGTATTGGTATAATTCGGGCGGAATAACTACAATGGGGGCGAATTATTAATTTTTATCTGAAAAATTACAGGAGGACTGCAAGGCTCAATTTTATTGCTTTTTTGCCCCCTGTTTCGATGGTCAGACCTTATTTTTCAAAGCTTCAATACCTTTGTCGGTTCCGCTGAGCAGAAGGGTATCGCCTTTGCGGAAGATATAGCCGGCACTCGGCGTGATGTAACGCGGCTCGCCGTGCTCGTGCATCTCCTTGACGAGAAAGACTGAAACATGATACCGAGAACGTAGCCCCAGTTCCGCCAGCTCCCTGCCCACCATCCACTCAGGGGCCTCGATCTCGGCTATGACGGTGTCGCCGCCGATGTGCAGCTTATGAGATTTGTCGTGTGCCGTAATCCTGGCGCCCAGCTCTATTGCGATGTTGCGATTGGCCACCTCCTGGTTATATCGGCGCATAGTGTCACTCACAATGACCGAACCGACCAGTCGCCCCTGAGGATCCACGACGGGCAGACGGTCGAATCCTGTTTCGGCAAATCGGTCCACGACAGTGTCCAGCGACTGCGTAACTAAAACCGGGGTAAGCTCCTCACTGAAGTCGGTGATATGATGGATATGCGTCAACTCCTCCGGATGACTGAGGACGTATTTGAGGTCCCGCAGTGAAATGACCCCCGTTAACAGGTCCCCGTCATCGAGGGTAAAGATGACATTGCGATGTGTATCCAGCGCCAGCCGGACCAGCGTATCGAACTTGGCGTTCTCGCGAATCGACGCCTCATCGTGGCGTAACACATCTTTTACAGGAATGGCACGAAGGATATTAAGATCCTCGCCGTGGTGGGCCTGGATACCACGACGACGGAGCTTCTCGGTGTAGATGGATTCGGGACTGAGTTTCCTGGAGATAAAGGTTGCCATCACGACCGTGAACATCAACGGCAGAATAATGCCATATTCATTTGTCAACTCGAAGAGAATGATAATGGCCGACAGTGGCGCCAGGGTGCAGGCGCCATTGACGGCGGCCATGCCGACCAGAGCATAGGCCCCCGTCGAGGCCGTAACTCCGGGGAACAGATGGTTGACGACCGTGCCGAATGCGCCGCCCAGCATAGCACCGATGAACAGCGACGGCGCAAAGATACCACCGGAACCTCCTGAACCGATGGTCACGGCTGTGGCGAAAATTTTCAAAACGACTAAAAGTACCATGACCTGAAACGTAAGCTGACCATCGAAGAGAACCCGAATAGTCTCGTAGCCCACGCCCATGATATGCGGATAGACCAGGGCGATTGTACCGACCATGAGGCCTCCAATCGCGGGGCGTACCCATTGGGGAATCTTCGTTTTCTCCAGGATGTCGTCGGCGCGATAAATGCTCCGCGAGAATGCGAAACCTACAACTCCGGCGATAAGACCGAGTACCAGGTAAAAGGCGAATTCCCATGAGGAGACCATGGCAAACTGCGGCAGAACAAATTCGATAATGTTACCGTGAAAATGCCGGGTAACGGCCGTCGCGGCAACCGCCGAAACCAGAATCGGCGTAAAAGACGTCAGCCCGAAGTCCGAGACAATCAGTTCTAAAGCAAATAAAGTACCAGCAATGGGCGCATTAAAGGTCGCGGCGATACCGGCCGCAACACCGCAACCGACGAGTGTTTTCAACTGGACCGGACGCATGCGCAGTAACTGCCCCGCCGTCGAGGCAATCGCCGCACCAATCTGAACAATGGGACCTTCGCGACCCACCGAGCCGCCCGTGCTGATGCTGACGGCGGAGGCAAGAGTTTTAACTACGACAACGACCGGACGAATAATACTATTGCGCGTGACAACAGCGATCATCACTTCGGGAACCCCGTGCCCGCGGGCCTCACGTGCAAAAAAATAAATTAATGGACCGACAATAACACCGCCGAGCATAGGCATCAAAAGCCGACGATACCATACCACGCCCAGAAGCGAAGCAGGTGCCATGTCCGGCGTATTCCAAAAAAAGTGCTGGAGCGAGAAAATCAGCTTCTTGAACAATAGAGCGCCAAAACCGCCGAGAATGCCAACCACAACTGCAAAAATCAACATCTCTGCGGCAGGCGTCAGCTTCAACCTGCGAAAAATAAATTGTCGTTTTGACCAAATACGTCTCATATACTTAAACTACGAAAAAAAACATCACGGTTATATGATTATACCGCCTCTTATTCAGGCCGTCAAAGGCATGTACGACAAGAACACAAATCCACAACAAATCCATGCAATCTAACAGCGAAAATAAAAGAAATGCGATATTTGCAGGATTGACACATCATGATCCGGGCGGCGGCAGGTTTCAAAATGCAGATGTATCTCCTACTTAAGCTACCTTAACCATCCCGGCCGGTGCTTTCAATATTAAGAATTTGCTTTAGATTGTACCGGGCCAAAGCATCCCTCTGGCTCCGGGCTATTTGCTGCAAAGATGGCAACTGCTCGGTCGCGGACTGTGCAAAACCTATTGCGGCCAAAGCTTCGGAGATATCGGATAATTTGATATTTGCCGGGTCCTTTGCCGGCATAAAACCCGCTTTGGGTTCGGAAGTCCTGACTATAATGCCGCTGTTTACAAAATGGTTGAGCACCTTTCCGACGAACTCGGCGGGAATATTCAACTTGCTGCATATAACCTCGGCCTCGACCGGGGCCCGGTTCTCCTCGAAAGCGACGGCAATTTCCCTGACCATGTTGATAGCGGTCAGGTCGTTGGCCACGAAATACTCTTCGGTTCTCTTGGCGGCGGCAATTTCCGCGGCGTCCAGAGTTTTCAAATGCTGCGTGGTAAACGTCAACTGCAGGCCGAACAGGACAATCAACCAGCTTATATAAATCCAGAAGACACCCAACGGTATCAGACCCAGGACACCGTAAACCTGGCTGTAAGGGATAAACTTCGTGACATACACACCAAAGCCCCATTTCGCCACCGCCCAGACCAGAGCCGCCACGGCCGCACCCCAGACTGCCACTTTGGCTTTGACTTTTGTATTCGGCAGAACGAGGTACAGCAGGAAAAAGGCAACTACCGATACCAGATAAGACAGTAATGCCGGGACAAAATCCGCTTCGGCCCTTTCCAGTCTTATAAACGTCGAATTCTGCGTTGTGATATAAACACCGACTCCAAGGAGTATCGGCCCAAGCGTCAACAGCGCCCAATAATTAATAATCCGCTTAAAAAAATTCCTGCCCTTTGGAACGTGCCAGATATTATTAAATGCCCTTTCTATTGTCGAAAGCAGAGCCAGCGCCGCCCAGATAACAATCAATAAACTGACCAGTGTCACCGAGCCGCTGTGGACACCTTTGAAAAATTGAGCCACAATTTCATCCAGATATTCCGTAAGTAAAATTGTATTGTCGGTGTCACTTTCAACTGCATTTACATCGTTTATATCATCAAGAGACTTCGTAAGTAAAACAGTATCATTGGCGTCACTTTCAACTGCACTTACATCGTTATCACTGTTGATGCTGTATTTAATGTTTGAAAGTTGAAGTTCATCATATATCAGATTCTTGACCTTATGACCAACATCACTATAAGCCGGAAATAATCTGAATAGTAATAGCATCACAATAGCCAACGGAATAATCCCGAAGAGTGTGCGATAAGACAAAGCGGCGGCCTGCTGACCGGCACGGTTTATTCGCAGAAGTCTGGCGCAATGCGACCAGAGCTTGATCTGGAAAACTATAAACCTGCTTGCCCTGCCGAGCTGGGTTGTCGGTGTGGTTAGAAGCTCCGTAAGTTTTAGCATCTCTTTAACCTTCCATAGTAAAAAGATATCCGCCCGCCGCCTCGTATCGAAAGACGCCGAGGCAGGCCGACTCAGATTCAAATCTTAGGTATAATTACGGAGAAAATAAAGAATCTTTTTCCACAATTATCAGCAAAAAACTCCAACTACATACTAACCGCCTTATTAAATTTGCCGTCGTTACGGCACAAATCATTTCCAGACGGACCTCGCCGGAATCAGTACGTCAGACCAAAGCCGTATTCGAAGAGCGGATCGTAATCGCCGTCGCCAAGATTGATTGGGACCTGGTCGATTGAGCGGGGCCAGGTAAAAGAAAGCTTTCCAGTCGGTTTGTAGTCGCCGAACAGTACATCCGCTACTCCCCGGCCTTCGGTCCCCGGCAGCCAGGCGGCTATGAATGCATCGGCCCTGTCAAGAACATCGTTGATAATCAACGGGCGACCAGAAATTAAAATTACAACCACCGGGATACCGGCTTTTTTCATATTGCCGAGAGCTTCGATATCCGCCCGGTCAAGAGCGAGGTCGGCACTGTCACCCATTCCCTCGGCGTAGGGCCTTTCCCCGATTACAACAACGCCAATATCGGCGCCTTGTGCTTCGGCGCCGTCGATGGAGAATGTCACTTTCGTACTTTCCGAGACCGAGTTTTTGACAGCAGTCAGTATAGTTGTGCCCCCCGGAGTAACCTGCCCGCTACGACCCTGCCAGTCGATAGTCCAGCCGCCGCACTGATTGCCGAGATTGTCGGCGTTTCTGCCGGCTATGTGAATACGCAATACCTGTTTCGATATCGGCAATACATTGCCCTCATTTTTGAGCAGGACAAGGGACCGGCGGACGGCTTCGCGGGCAACCTGCCTGTGCTCGTCGGAACCGAATTTCTTTTGAAGGGCCCTGTCGGCTAATTGTGAACGATTTTTATCCAATAGGCCCATCGCGCATTTAACACGAAGGATTCGCGTCACTGCATCGTCGATTCGGGACATCGGTACGACACCCTCCTCGACAAGCTCTTTTAGATACGTAAAGAATTCACAGTATTTGCTCGGAATCATTCCCATATCCATGCCTGCATTGATCGATATGCCGATGGCCGTCTTGTAATCCGGATCGACCTGGTCAATTGCCCGGTAGTCGGAGATAAGGAATCCTTCGAAACCGAGTTCCTCCTTGAGAATCTCGGTTAGCAGGCGCTTGCTTGCCGAGCACTTGAGGCCGTTCCAACTGCTGTATGACGGCATAATTGTACCGACACCGGCTTTAACGGCGGTGACATAAGGTGGTAAATGGATTTGCCGCAGGGTCTGCTCATCGATTTGCGTGTCACCCTGGTCCAGCCGTATACCTCGTCTCCCGCGCAAGACCGCCGCCGTGCCGCCGTCACCGATGTAATGCTTGGCACAGGCGAGAACCGAAAGCGGAGAATTAAGCTCCTGGCTCTGGAGGCCGCGAATCGACGCCTCGCCGAGAACTTTAACAAGGTCCGGGTCTTCGGAAAAACCCTCGTATGTCCGGCCCCAGCGCTCGTCCCGCGGCACCGTCACGCAGGGTGCAAATGTCCACTGGATTCCCGTGGCCCGTGTTTCTATAGCGGTTATTCGAGAGATTTTTTCGACAAGCTCGGGATTGCGCGTACAGCCGAGACCGATGTTATGCGGGAAAATGACGGCACCGAGTACGTTGTTATTACCGTGCACGGCGTCAATGCCGTAGAGGATCGGAATACCGAGCCTGGTTTTAAGTGCGCTTTTTTGCAACTGGTCATAACGGTCTGTCCAGGCCTGCAGACTGTTTCCCTCTACAGGGTCCGAATTGCCGCCGCTCAGTACAGAACCGATATAATACTTCTCGATATCAGCCGGATCCCGGAGGTGTTCCTGGTCGGTCTGGATCATCTGCCCAATCTTTTCCTCCAGAGTCATCCGAGACAAGAGCTTTTTAACCTGAGCATCGTAAGACGAAAGCGGCTTAGGTCGCAACCCAGCGGAGATGACCCGGCAAGATACCGAAAGAGAACTTGTGCATAACAAAACAATAGAAATTCGTGAAAAAGAGCTTAGTTTGATCATTTATTCGATTCCTATGCTACCTGTAAAACTTAACTTCTGAGACTTAACCTAAGTTGTAATAATATAAAAACTCTTGTGAATAATTCAGAAGAGACCGGCTTTTCAATCAGTGTCGTGTAAACTTATCGAATACATTGATAACAGGCAGCGCGTTGTCGTCATCGCCGAACATGCCTCGTCTTCTAAGACCGCCTGTGACGGCAGGTTCCCACCAGAAGATGCCCTTGCCTCTGTTGCCGGGAGTGCTCAGAACAATACGATGAACCTCGTCCAGGAACTGCCTTTGTCCTTCGGGTGACTCGGGAAAAGGCGCCGGTTTATTTATATATTCGCCGGGTCTCCAGTTATAGGCCACTTCCACCAGCATAATGTCCTTCTGATATTCGTTTGCCATGAAAATCATATTCTCGCGCAGGTCGAGCAGTGAGCCGTGCCACCACGGGTAGTAGGACTGGCCGATGATATCATAATCAATGTTATATGAATGCCATTTATCGAAGAACGTCTGTGTCCCTTCTTTGTCACCACCCCTGTCGATATGGACCATAATCAACGGACGCGGGGCACTGCCCCGGCCCGCCTCGACGCCGTCTATCCCGGCCTTCATCAATTCGGCGAAATTGTCCCAATCACCGGGGAGCTTACCGTCCGGCCAAAGCATCCCGTGGATTATTTCATTGCCGGGCTGAACCATATCCGGCATAACACCGGCATCTCGAAAGGCAATTATTGTGTCCCGGGTATATTCGAACACCGCCTGTACCAGTTCATCGTGCGACTTGCCTTCCCAGGCTTTAGGGATGTACTGTTTACCCGGATCGGCCCACGTGTCGGAGTAGTGGTAGTTCAGCAGGAACTTGAATCCAAGCTTCTTCGCTTCCTGAGCGAGAGCGATGGTATAATCCAGATCGTTCGGCAGTCGCGTCGGAGTATGGAATAATCTCAGGCGAATCCAGTTGTACCCGTGGTCTTTGAATATTTGCAGGCCCGGTTTGACCTCATTACAGTCTTTGAATACAGTGCCCCCGTCCTCTGCCTGCTTAAGAAAGGAAAGGTCTGCACCGATAGCATAGTCCGCTGCACTAAGTTTAACCGGGTTCAAAAAAACCACCGAAACGAAAAACACAGTATAAAAGAAAAACCACCTATACATATTGTTCCATTTCATGTTCACATCTCCTTTTGTTCCTGTTAATCCGATATTCGTTCGAAACAAACTTTGGAAGCCCCACTACAATTCCCATCCCTTACGATAGGGCGGATCGAGAAATTCGTTGGCCTGCTTATTGTTCGTTACCCGCATGTTCTCGGCGTCCCACTGGAGAACTCTTCTCGTGCGCAAAGCCACGGCGCCGAGCAGGGCCATCTCGGTCATTTCACAGCCGAAATGAACGGGGCAAATCGTCTCTTTCCCATCCTTGCACGCCTGTGTCCATTCACCGTAGTGATCTTCAATCCGGCGCAAGGTCTTAGGCGGCTGCTCGAAATCCCGGAACTTTTCCTCCGGCAGCAGCAACCCGCCTTCGAGACCGCGAGAGACGCCGCCGTCGCCGTCACTACTACGGCTGCCGAAGGGATTTCCGCCGTAATAACCGGCAATCAGTTTGCCCTTTTCACCTACAAAGAGCAGACCGCTGTTTCGCAATTCTATCCGCGGATCAAGCTCGGGCGGACGGTGGGGCTTCATACCCCCATCATACCAGTACACATTCAACGGCGGCAAATCCCCTCTGGCGGGAAATTCCCACGTCACCATGTTCGCATTGGACTGGCATTCGGGTGTCGGCAAATTCTGGAAGAACCCGGTGTTCCGGGTGGAAGCGCAGCCGTAAGCAGTTCTCGGCGCCCCGAGCCGGAGCTCCTTAAAGAATATGTGCAGCGTGTGACAGGCCATGTCACCGACCGTTCCGGAGCCAAAATCCCACCAAGGCCGCCAGTTTTCCGGATGATACGCCGAATTGAACGGCCTGTACGGCGCAGGGCCGATCCAAAGGTCCCAATCCATTTTCTCCGGCGGACTCTGCTCGTCGGTCGGCCGCAATAAAGAACAGGGATAAGCCGGGTGATCGCACCAGATGTGCACTTCCCTCACCGGGCCGATGGCCCCGGAATTTAACAATTCCGTAGTGCTTCGAGCCTCTTCGGTGCCGGCGGACTGCACGCTCGATAGAGTAATCAGTTTAGGATTTTTCAGCAGTGCCTGCCTGAACCGCCTGGCTTCGCCGATGGTATGTGTAATCGGTTTAGCGCAGTAGATGTGTTTGCCGAGCTGTATGCCGGTGTTAAGAAGATGTGCATGGTTATGGTCCGGTACTGCGATGATAAGCGCATCGAAATTATTCGCTTCCTTATCGAACATCCTCCGAGAGTCATGATAGCGCCTGGCTTTCGGATATTTTTGAAACACACCTCTTTTATTCACTAAATCGTGGTCGAGGTCGCACAAGGCGACAATCCGTTCGCTCTCGCAGCCGGCAAGATAGTTTCTGCCCATACCGGCTACACCTACGCAGGCAATTCTGAGTGTATCGCTGGGGGCCTGATTTCCGGGGCCACCCAGGATATAACGCGGGACAATCAGAGGCACAGCAAGTCCGGCGGCTAAGACACTTCGACGCGATATGCCCCCGCGAGTGCTCTTTCGAAGATTCCCGGATTGGTTCTTATTATTAACTCCTTCCGAAGGCATCCGAATGACCTCCCTTCCACACATGTGCATTTTATAAGATTGCTCACATCAAGAAAAATACCTCTTCTTTTTTACTTTCGTGTCCCTGTCGGGGCAATCGTAACTAATACAAACGAAAGCAAAGCAAATTATAAACCTTTTTCACGGTAGATAAAAGATTTTCTTCCTTTGTCGTGGGCCGGTTTTATCCGTTACTAAAGATTGCGTTCGGCCAAAATATCCTTATAGTCGGCACAAAATTTCTTTCGACCGCACCGGCCACAGTAAACTCCCCTCCATATATTATCGAATTGCTCTATAACTTTTGATACTATTTGCTCTTGATCGGTAATAATACCGGCCTCAAAATTTCTTCTATTCTCGCTCTTGGCCCCCATTCCGGCGCCGGTAAGATTGGCACTGCCGCTATATGCAAAATTGCCGTCGATTATCACGGCCTTTAGATGTACTCTCGGGCAAAGGATTCGTTCCATGCCGTTTATCAAATTCGGGTACTTATCGAAATCCTCCCGAAACGCCTTTCCCGGTTCTTTCGCATGCAACAGTCTTATTTCCACGTTCCTTTCGGTCAAATCAGACAGGATTTCAAGAAACGGCACCATCGACCCCGCCTTTTCCACATAGAGGTCTTTCAAATCCGATGTTGCAATCCAGACAAATCTTTGAGCTTTTACAATTCGCTCACAAATAACTTTCTCATATATTTCTCTGTCCGTTATAAATTCAAGCATCTTTGTTCGATTTTATATCTATGTAAGACAAATACTTCAGGAAACCAAAATAATTAAGAATTCAGCGTCGGCGTCTAACGGCCGCCGCCTGTCCGAATCATTGTACAGGCAAACTTTGTATGCTGCAATATTCACCACCCAATATCAAAAACAAGCAGGGCCCGTACCAGGTTAACCGGTACAGGCCCCGAAATAATCCGATATATTATAACAATTTATCTTTATGGCTACAGAGCCGGCAATATCTTATATAAACGAATATCGTCGATGAACACTGTGCCTGTGCCGCCTGTGTCTTCGATCCTCTCAAAACCAATACTAAACGTAACAACATTTTTCAGATTGACACCGAGGGATGTAAGATCAATTTTCCATTGTGTCCATTGGCTTTTCTTTATATCATCAACATCACCATCATATATAACTTTGGCGCCGTTAATCTTCACATACATCTGTTCGGTCACGTCGTTATTCGGATCGCCGTAAAACCAAAACACTAAAAAGCAGGCGCCACCTTTTGCCCAATTCCGGCCAATCGCAAGGTCTGCCGGGCCCACGGTGACCTCCGAATAACCTGCTACTGTATTATCATACGATAATGGTGCTGATTGACTACCACTATGAACTATCTTAGTCTCAACAAAATGCTCGCCCTTGGTAAAATCAGGGTTGGAGTAACCTATCGTCGAGCCGTTGAATGTTGGATTATCATACCCATCCGTCCATGTTAAAAATATCCTGTTACTATCCTCTTCTTCGGGATTAAGGTCGTTATATGACTCGAAGTCGTCAACAACGTGATACTCATTTGTTGAGAAACTCCATGTGTCACCCCGCCATACGGGGGTAACATGGTTGTTATTGACTTCATCCACCCGCCAGTAGTATGTGCTTGCCATATTGAGTGACAAGGGGCCGTAGCCGGCCTCCCCAGGTACGGTAACAAAAGGAATTGTCCCATCTATTACCGCCTGTCGGTCGGTGCTCAGGTAAATATAATGTTGATCCGCCTCTCTGCCGGGCCTCCAGCCGAGTGTAACATCCACAGCAACCTCCGTTGCACCTTCCACCGGGCTGGGCTCTCTTGCACTGACCGGCTTATACATGAAACACACCTCACTCAGGCCGTACTGGTCAAGTAAACCGCCGCTCCAGTTACTGTTGGCGAAAATCCTGACATTCTTAACCGCCACATCATTAAAATCAACTGTATTATTACACGCATAATCTGCGGCTCTTGTTGCCGGTGCAAACTCGGAGACAGTATCGATTTGCGTCCAGTAATCCCCATCGTTCGAATACTCTACGGTGACATCCCTGATACCGAATCCCCAAAGAATAAGCGGACCGTTGTAGTTCCATACCAACATCTGATTAAGTTTATAAGCTTTGTCGAACTCATACTCAATACTGGCCGAACCCGGTTCACCACTGTCACTTAGCCACATAGTAGCAGTGTCAATCGAGTGCAGGCCGTTAACCAGACCCGAACTGTTGATTGTATTTACAGGACTACTGTTTTCTACGTAACTCGAAGCCGTTGCGGTGATACATTCATCGGAAATCGGGTAAGTAAAAGGCTCAGTCCCGAAGCTCCAGACAACTCCTTTATATATTGCCTCATTCGGTGGGGCATTTACCTCATCGACCCGCCAGAAATATCTCCGACCTATATCCAAACGAATGGTCCCGGCATCAGGATAGACGTTCGAGTCGGAACGTTCCATGTAAACAAAGTTCGGATCATCCGTCGGAGTAGCATCGTTTACATCATTAAAATCCGTCCCTAAATATATATCGTGCTGACCGGCAAATTCGCCCGGTGTCCACATCAGAACCACATCCGGGGGCACATCTGTCTGACCATCTTCCGGACTCGGCTGTGAAGCCTGCGATTTCGGGATTTCCAATTTAAAACGACTAATAATTCCGCCGGATTGACTGGTTGAAAAAGATACATACTTAATCACTTCAGGATCCGATACCTCTTCCGTACGCGCCAAATCGCCGCCGAAATACCACTGCAATATCCATATTTGATCCGTCGTATCCAACAGGATCAGTATATCATCCTCACCCCTGGTGGAAGTATCCTGAGCGCCATTAGTTCTGAGACCAACAAATGTCTGATCATAGGTCGTCAAGCTCAAGCCCGGACCGCGAGTCAATGCCCACCAATAAACACCCTGCTCGAGGAATCGATCTGCAGGACTTTTATTTTGTGTAAAACCCACCCCCATCCAATCCCCTGCGGTGCAATCCATTGTTACAGACAATTCATAGATATAGCCGCTTTCCGGTGTAAAAGGCAGATAAGCGCTATCTCCGGAATATTGACCAACAGACTGAGCTATTATTCCATCAGCATTAATATCAGAACCCGCGTTCCAAACAGCACCGTTAGTTGTAATAATCGGCGCTTTGCCATTTAAATCCACACCGGAAGGTCCGTCGAAACTATCGTAATATATAATTCTGGCCTGAACGGTAGATACAACCGTAGATAGCAATGACACGAATACTCCGAATAAAATTGCCGTCCTCATTACACTGTCCTATTAACCATCGTCCGCCCACGAATTGCATCTCAATTTTTTTAGAAAAAAAGCATTAATAACAAAAAAACAAAACTGACACCCTCGGAGCCTCATTACAGATACTTATCCGAACAATGTTTATAACTCAATTAAACCCACCTAATCCCTTTAAGCACAAACAATCATTTAAGGGGAAAGTAAAAAATATGAAGCATAGGATCCCGGCGAACTGATCTTACATCTCTAAAACATCCATCCTGGATACTTTTGTTGATATAAGCCCCGAATTCGCCTGTATGAAACCAAAAAATATAATAGATTATTGCCATTATAAACACAAATACTCTATACTATCTTATACTAAATTCCCTACATCTCTGTCAAGGAAATTATCCATTCTTTTAGGCTTGGACGGCGAAAAGCATCGTTTTTATAGGACGCAGATTCATAAAAGCAAATTGTTTATATTAACCTGAATCCCGTCTTGCTCGCCTAAACAACACAAAAAAATCGGGCATATACCGAATCAATCGACATAGGCCCGAAAAAACCTAAAACCAGCGAATCTATATTTATAACCTTTCTTTTATTCTAAATTGTCAAATACATCCTTGTCACCTTACAAAGCTCTTAATGAATCGCAATGTAAAGGACCTCGGCTTCAGACAAAGCCTTGTTATAGATATTGAACTTATCAATCGAGCCGGCCCACTCCGGATCGACGGGATAGACACCCTTGCCAAGATAGGCGGCGGCCTGGCCGATACCGGCGATTTCATTGCCTGCGGCTAACTCGGCACTGCCGATCAGCTCGCCGTCAATATAGAAGGTTATATAGTCGGCATCCACCGTGCAAACAAAATGATGCACGAGACCGTCATCGTGTTCGGTCGCTGCACTTACACTGGTTTCTTCACCCCAGGGACTGCTGTCCATTGACCTGGTTTGAATAACTGCACGACTGATGTTCGCGGCAGTAGCCGGAGTGATAAACAGGTATTTATAACCATAGGTAGTATTGGCCCCGGTACCTTCCTCACCAAATGCAGCTATCATGTGATTACCTGTGTTTCCACCGGCCACCGACTTGAACCTACATTCGATTGAAAGCTCCGAGTATGTGTTCAACGCAATTACGTCACCGGGCATCGACATCCAGTCATCGGTGCCGTCGAGAACAAGCGAACCGCCGCTAACGGTCGCGTCACCCTCTAAAGTGCCGTTTGCGTTGCCGATACTATCGTTGGCCGTTCCGTCGTCGAACGTGTATGAGTGAACCAGATTATCGGTGCCGGGATCAACAGGTTCTACCAACGGAGGAGGTGTTTTATACAGACGAACGTCGTCAATTAAAACCGTACCCGAGCCGCCGGTCGTGCCGGTCCTCTCAAGGCCTATGGCAAAAGTCGTGACATTGCTCTGATTTATGCCCAGTGATGCAAGATTGATAATCCACGGACTCCATACTGAGGCGGTTATATTTTCACGATCACCGCTATATACCACCTTAGTACCGTTAATCTTCACGTACAACTGCTCCGTTGCAGCATTGTTCGGGTCACCATAGAACCACAAAGCCAATATCGTAGCGCCGCCTTTGGTCCAGTTCGAACCACTTGCCAGATCACTTGTGCTCGCTGTAATCTCCGAGTAACTTGCAACGGTGTTATTGTATAAAAATGGACCGGACTGGCTGCCGCCGTGAACTATATCGGTTTCAACGATATGTTCCCCTTCGGCAAAATCAGGTTCGGCGTAACCGATAGTAGAACCGTTGACATCGGGATTGTTATATCCATCCAACCAGGTCAAATATATCCTGTTACAACCTTCCTGGCCTTCGTTAATGTCGTTGTAAGCCTCGAAGTCATCTAAGACAATGTATTCACTCGTTGTAAAGCTCCAGATGCTACTGGGCCAGACGGGGATCGCCTCGGCGTTATTTACTTCATCAACACGCCAGTAATATGTACTTTCCAGCTCAAGAGCTAATGGTCCGTAACTGCCCTGGCCGACGGTCGTAACAGATGCGGTACCATCTATCACAGCCTGCTGGTCAGTGCTTAAATACACTTTATGCTCTGCGGCCTGTCTACCGGCTCTCCAGCTAAGAGAGGTATTAAAGGCAACTGCAGTAGCACCATCATCAGGTTTGGGCTGTCTTGCATTAGCAGGAATGTACAGGAAACGCACCTCACTCAGACCATACTGGTCAAAAAGTCCGCTGCTCCAGTTGCTGAAGGCCGTAATCCTGACATATTTTGCCGCTACGTCGTCAAAAAGAACGGTTATATTGCTGGCATACCTTGTTTTACCGGTTGCCGAGGCAAATTCGTTCACATCGGGAACCTGGTCCCAATCAGTTCCGTCGGTCGAATACTCGACGACAACTTCCTTAAGACCGTACCACCAAAGAATACTGGGGCCGTTGTAGTTCCATACAAGCATTTCGTGTAATTTATATGTTCTATCGAATTCATACTGAATCCAGGCCGGTCCTGTTTGCCCCTCGGGAGTAAGCCACATAGTTGTGGGAAGGATCGAGTGCTTATCATCTTCATCCAGGCCGGAATTATTGATAGTATTTTCAGGTCCCTCACCTTCGCCCTGGCTTGAAGCAGTTGCCGTTATCTGGTCTTGAGTCATTGTGTACAAGAACGCTTCAACCGTAAAGCTCCAGATGGCACCTTTGAAAACCGTATCGTCCGGCGGAGCGTTGACTTCGTCAACACGCCAATAGTAGGTCCCGCCGAGTTCGAGGCTGATAGGATCATAACTATTGGCATCCTGAGCAGGACTTACAAGCAGCGGACTGCTCGTATCGGCGTTATCGACATCATCGTAAACAGTCCCTAAATACACATTATGCGTGTCGGCAAGCTCTCCGGGCTTCCAGCTAAGAATCACATAGGGAGGCACATCAGTCTTTTCATCGTCAGGATACGGATAGCGCGCCCTCGGTGTATTCGATACGTCCGCATCCGGTCCTTCGTCATAGCTGGTCAAAACTTCCTTATCCGTCAGAGCTGTATCATAGATACGAAACTCATCTATAGTTCCGCTCATGTAAGGATCGGCCGAATATACGGAATCTCCGATATAAGCAAACATCCTATCGACATCCGACAGCTCCATTGTTGTTGGTGTTGTACCCAACAATACACCGTCCTGATAGAGTCTGATCTGGCCGGCGACACCGTCATACACACAGGCAACATGTGTTGGGGTATCGACAACAATCTCATCGGAATCCACCCTGTCTTCACCCGTTTGCCATGAGGGATATCCATTTGTTGCTATGGCAAGTCTTGAAAAATTGTCACCAGATGTGGGGGTGTAAAATATGCAGTTTCCACCATCTACACCATCAGCACCGCCAAAATCAAACAGACGCTGATAACCTATGTCTTCGTTTATTTCAAACCAAGCTTCAATCGTTACGCTTTGATAGGCGGGGTCGAGTATATCCGTCGGCAGGGTAACCCCTCCGCTTCCGTCGAGCACCAACTGGTTCCCGGAAATATAAGCCGTACCTTCCAGGGTTCCGTCTTCGCCGCCGACGGAATCAACCGCAGTCGTGTCACCATCAGTAAAACTATAGCGGTTGACGAGATCACCCTGAGCAACAACACCAAGGCACAGCATCAAAACAAACAGAGTCGTATAAATATTTTTTCCAAACATAATATATCCCCTTCAAATCATTAAAATATATTGGTTAGTAATAAGCATAACCGCCTAATATGTGGTTCTGAAATCTGCAGTTTGCGTATGATAATTTTTCCCCCAGGAAAACATATCGATGTACTTTTATAAAAATGGCAATAAAACAAACCTAAAATCACGCCCGCACTCCTCATATTCGAACAAGACTTTATTATTCTATTATTAATAACATATTTACACCTTCTTCGTCAAGATATAACGTCCGCTTTATAATCGATTTGTACCTTATATCTTACAAATCGAACTAAAGTGCGGTTTCCTGATAAATCGGCTCAATTCAATCCCATTTAAGTAACGTATCTCTGTTATTTACAATATCTTACGGAGATTGGCTGAATAATATTAGGAACAATTCCACTTCCGGTGAAATTGCACTTTTTTCTCGATTTGTCGGTCCCTCGACAATAATGAACTGTTTCAGGCCTGGTTCCGGAGTTCTGTCACCAGGAGAATTATTCTTTCGGCGATTACGGCCTTGTCGGCGTTTTCGATTTTTTCCCAGGCCGATTGGGTCGTTTTAATATGAACAGTTGACCTGTCCGAGCCGATTGAGGCAGGGGTATTGGCGACTATCATATCGAGGCTCTTGTCTGTAAGCTTTTTAACGGCATTTTGACGAAGGCCTTTGTCCTCCAAAGCAAAGCCGACAACAATCCGTCTTTTTACTTTTACCCCGTGAGATGGCGGCCTCCGGCCTATCTCATGGGGTGAACCCCCGGAGGATTTAACTTTCTTGTGCTTTGCCGCCCATTCCAAAATGTCATCGGTAGGCTTCAATCTTATTGTTAACCCGCTTTTCGACCCTTCGGCTTTGCTCAGTCCTTGGGACTCCTTATGGAGGACATGCTTTTTAATTTTTGTTTTCGATTTTTTAACGGGTGTGTAATCGGCTACGGCGGCGGCCATTATAAGACAATCGCATTTATTAAAATATTTTCTGACCGCAGCAAACATTTGAGAGGCGGTTTCAACTCTGACAACCTGAGCGACACCAGGCTTGCACAGTGAGGTCGGCGCCGTAACGAGTGTCACTTTGTGTCCGGCTTCTTGCGCGGCACGGGCAAGCGCGTAACCCATTCGGCCGCTGCTTGCGTTGGAAATGTAGCGGACCGGGTCAATGTATTCGCGAGTGCCGCCTGCTGTGATTAGGATTCGCATGATATCGACTTGCACAAAAAGAGAACGCCGCAATAAACTGCGGACCGAATATTTAATCGCCGGATTTATTCGGTGGTTTTTGTCCTCTGTAAACTTCTGATTCGATTTCTTCTATCGCTTCTACAATTTCCTGCGGCTCCGACATTCTACCGAGCCCTTTGGCGCCGCAGGCGAGCCGCCCTTCGACAGGACCAACCAACCGAATTCCCATCTCTTTTAGCGTCTCAACGTTTCTCTGTACGGTGGAATTGGCCCACATTTTCTCGTTCATGGCCGGGGCAAACAGCACAGTACCCGATTCAATCAGCGGCCAGCAGGCGCAAAGGGTGGTGCTGAGCAGGTCGTCACAGATCCCGTTTGCAACTTTGCCGATAATATTTGCCGTCGCAGGCGCCACTACAACAATATCCGCCCAATCCGCCAAATTTATATGTCCGATTCGATGCTGCTCCGGCATGCTCCACATGTCGGTAAAAACAGGCGAGCAGGTGACGGCTTCAAAACTTTTAGGGCCGACAAAACGGCAGGCATTTTCCGTCATTATCGTATTAACGCCGGCGCCGGCGGTAATCAGCCTGCCGGCCAAATCCACCGCCTTGTATGCAGCGACCCCGCCTGTAACACCAAGCAAAACATTTATATTATCCAGCATCACGTATCCCGTTCCGCCGCCGAGTCATGCCAAAGAGCCGAGCCTGTTTCAATGCTTCTCTTTGCTCTCTGAGGTATGTCCGAACAGACCGTCATCGACAGCAATCTTGTCCTGCAGAATTTCATGAATCACAATTTCGAGCATGGTTTTGCCTTCGATATCCTCGATCAAAGGCCGAGCGCCCTGTAAGAGCTCACCCAGCCGTTTTTGAACCAATGCCGTCAATTTGAACCTACCGCCGACTTTATTGATTAGTCTATCACTCTTGAGTTCATCTATCATATTTAATATCTCTGATTTATAAATTGTGCTATTATCTTTTCCAAACTTCGGTATCACATATTTTTTTACGCTTTATTCCGACAGTCTTCGACAATTTGAATACATTCGTTCACCGCCTGCTGCAAATCTTCGTTTACAACCATATATTTATAATACTGCCAGGCAGCGGCGATTTCCGTGCTCGCCAGGCCCAGCCTTTCTTCGGCCACCTCGGCGGCTTCCCGGCCCCTGTGGTTCAGACGCTCGGACAAAACCTTCGCACTGGGCGGTAAAATAAAAATCATGACTGCATCGGTATAGACCATATTGACCTGTTTGGCTCCCTGAACGTCGATCTCCAAAATAACGGTCTTTCCGGCATTAAGCGATTCTTCAACCTTGTCCCTCGGAGTACCGTAGAGATGCCCAAACACTTCGGCATGTTCGAGCAGCAGCCCTTTATCGATCCGCTCCTTAAATTCCTCTTCCGATATGAACCAATAGTCACTGCCGTCAACTTCGGTTTCACCCTTCGGTCGAGTAGTGACAGAAACATTCAGGCAGATGTTGTTCAGCCGTTCGACTATCTCCTTACAAATAGTGCTCTTGCCGACGCCGGACGGGCCGCTGATTATCACTACTATACCTTTTTTGACGTTCGAATCACTCATTCCTGCTACCTTCAAATCGCACATCAGAAGGTTTTATAAAATCCCCGCTAAAAACCCCGCCTACTCAACATTCTGAACCTGTTCTTTAATGCGCTCTATCCAGCATTTCATATCGACCACACAACGGGTAATATCGCGATCAGAGGCCTTGCTGGCAATGGTATTGGCTTCCCTGAGCATCTCCTGGCTGATGAAATCCAACCTGCGGCCGGCCTGCTCATTTAACTGACAGCTTTGAACGAACTGCTGCAAATGCGAGTCCATTCGAGCTATTTCTTCGGATATATCCGATCTGTCCGCAAAAATCGCCACTTCTCTTGCAAGTGTTTCTTCGTCCAGCTTAAGTTTCGCCTCTGCGAGCAGCCTGTCCACTCTTTGCCTCAATTTTTTCGCATATTCCTGTATAACCGTCTCGCTTCGAGCGCCTATGCTCTTAAGGTCTTTCTCTATCGCCCGGCAGTGTCCCTTTAACTCCTCTTCGAGGAATTTCCCCTCGGCGGCGCGCATCTGTTTAAGTTTGTCCACCGCCTCCCGACTGATACCCAGGACCGATTCCCTGGTCTTCTTTGTCATTTCTTCGTCAGGTATCGCCGGTCGAACGATTCCCGGCAGGCTCAACAGGTTACCAATATCAATTGCTCCCTTTGAACCGGCCGCGGCTCCGGCCCGGTTTAGTTTTTCCACAACAGCCTGCAAAGCAGTTTCGTCTATATTGAAAAGCACATTCGCCGATATATCCCTTAGCCTCAGCGCATAATTTACTGTCCCACGGGACAAATTCTTTCGAAGAAGCTTTTCAATATCCTCCTCAAGAAAGGCGAACAGCTCCGGTAATTTTATGATGGTCTTGAAGTAGCGATTGTTAACGCTCTTGACTTCAACGGTGTAGCTTGTTCCATCAATCTCACCCTGTGCCCGACCATAGCCGGTCATACTGTTTATCATAAAATTCTGCTCTCAATCCAAAAACGATACAACTGCGTTAACCGCACTCAGAAAAACACTGTATTAATTGATGGGCAAATTTACTTCGCCACTGACATCAGAGCCGCTGGTTTCAGTCTCAGTGATTCCACGCGGCAGCGTTTGCTCCGGGACCGTGGGCTGCTCCGGCTGTGCCGATTCGAGACCGCCGACAGCATTACTATCGTCGGTAACCTCCGGTTGTTCTGCGGTATCATCGGCAGGTTCGGCCTGCTCCCGGGCAGTAGGCATCTGCTGCTGAACAGGCGGTTCCATTCCATAATCACCGACACCTTGTCTATAGAATTTGGCCATTACTACCGCAAGAGTCAGAAATAAGCCCGTAAGCACTATCGTAACCCAAGTAAGGAAATCGCCGGTTTTAGAACCAAGAATTCCGCTGGCCATAGCGCCGCCAAAGGCGCCACTTAAGCCGCCGCCTCTGCCCTTCTGAACCAATATGATTAGAATCAGTGCCACACAGCTCAAAACAAACAGAACCGCGACTAGTTTCATAATAAAACTTACAGCTAATAACGGAAAAGCAGTCATATCTGCTGCCCTTTCAATTGACTATTTATGAAATTAATTTTTATTTCCACTCAACAATAATCTACAGTTTATTAGGCAATAAATCCGCAAATCCAGATCACACTGCCGCCTGAATAATAGCGAGAAAATCATCCGCTTTCAGACTTGCCCCTCCGACCAGTGAACCATCCACGTCCTCCTGGCTCATTAAATCCGCGGCGTTATCCGGTTTTACCGAGCCGCCGTAGAGAATGCGAATTTCCTGAGCCAGCCGGTCATTATACATTTGGCCTAAAAGCTTTCGTATAAAATCATGCACCTCCTGAGCCTGCTGTGGTGTTGCCGTCAGTCCGGTGCCGATAGCCCATACCGGCTCATACGCAATAGTTACCGCAGCGAGCTTTTCATCACTCAAACCGGCAAGACCTTCTTTAACATGCCGGGTTACCACTTCATTCGTCTGCGATGCCTTGCGTTCTTCAAGTAATTCACCTACACACAATATCGGCAAAAGGCCGCCGCTTATAGCAGCAGTAACCTTTTTATTTATCAGTTCGTCCTTCTCACCGATTACGTGCCGGCGCTCCGAATGTCCGCAAAGGCAATAAGTACACCCGATATCTTTAAGCATTGAAACGCTTATCTCACCTGTAAAAGCCCCATCCGGCTCAAAATATACATCCTGGGCGCCAATGGCAACACTCGAACCGTTAAGGGCTTTTCCAACGGCCTGCAAATAAACAAAAGGAGGAAAAACCGCTACGGTAACAGTATGGCCCGCCGACTCGACAGGACCCGATGCGAGACGGTCCGCAAGTTTAACACTTGAAAGGCCGTTGGTGTTCATCTTCCAGTTGCCGGCTACAAATGGCTTTCTCATAATAAACTCCTAAAAACCGAGTCCGTTTAAAACTTCCTCGATAAACAGCGAACTCATAACTGCCAACTACAAACTTAAGAATTAAAGCAAATCCATCGCCCGTGGGAAACTGCCCAATATCGAAAGCTGCAGGCAGTGTTTACGCGATTCTTCCAGGCCGTCCCGGATATTTTTATCTGTTTTATGCCCCAGGAAATCCATGAAGAAATAGTATTCCCACTGCCTTTTCTTGCTGGGCCTGGACTCGATATTTGTCAGGTTGATGTCGTATTTCTTGAATACATCGAGCACATCCGCCAGAGCACCGGCTTTATGAGCCGTGCTGAATAATATAGCGGTCTTATCTTCACCCGTGCGTCTCGCATCTTCCCGGCTGATTACGAGAAACCTGGTTATATTGTTGGCAATGTCCTCGATATTTTCATAAATAACTTTTAGTCCATAAATTTCCGCTGCGACATGAGAGCCTATTGCTGCGGCCCTTGGCTCATTGACAGCCATTTGCGCCGCCTTGGCGGTCGATGCAACAGCGACAGTCTGGGCATCCTTGAAAGTGGCGCTAAGCCATTTCCGGCACTGGGCGAATACTTCAGGCTTCGAGTAAATCACTTCAATTTCTTCCAACCGGCAATTGGCCAATAGATTGTGATGTATCGCCATCAATACTTCTGCACAAACCTTAACATCGGAATCTATCAGCGCATCGAGTGTTTCTATGACGCCGCCACCCATTGTGTTTTCAACCGGCGCCAGACCCAGATCACAATGACCCTTGCTGACCTCGTCGAATATACTGGTAATGTCCGTCAAAGGTTCATATTCGACACTCTGTCCGAATTTGAGCATAGCGGCGGTATGACTGAAACTTCCGCCCGGACCAAGATATCCAATCCGCAACGGCCTCTCTAAGAAAAACGAGCCGCTCATTAACTCGCGCCAAATGGCCACAAGGCACTTGTCCGGAAGCGGGCCGGTATTGGCTTGTACAATTTTTCCCAGAACCTGCTTTTCACGATCCGGCGCATAGACAGGCCCGTCGGTTTTGTTCTTTAATTTGCCTATATCAACAACAACGCGCGCACGCTCGTTGAGCAACTGCACAAGTTGATGGTCAATTTCATCTATCTTTTTTCTCAGTTCTTCAAGCGACATAAATTTAGAGACAAAGATTTTCAGCGTTTCAGGTCATTTTTGTAAAAACCAATATATCTAACAAAATTTTGCCCTTGCGTCAATGAATTTGCCGCATTAGATAATATAATTGGCACACAATTTAAGGTGAAAAATGCAAAAAGCTGCAAAATATATAATATTCAAGACAAAATGGGGCTATTTCGGCCTTGCCGGCACTGATTCCGCTATCTGCCGAACAGAACTCCCCCTGCCGGTGCATGATAATATCAAATCACAATTACTAAAGAACATATCGGAGGCACGAGTCGATAAATCCTACTTCAAAAACCTGCAGGAACAGATAGCCGCATATTTCGAGGGCGAACTTGTGGATTTTGGCCCGGATATTCCCGTTGCACTCAATGGTTTTCATGGATTCTCCTGCGATGTCCTGGCTGCCTGCCGGGAAACGGGATTCGGCCAGACAATAACTTATGCAGGATTAGCAGGGAAATTGCACCGGCCAAACGCCGGTAGGGCCGTTGGAAATGCGCTCGCGAAAAATCCTCTGCCGCTGATTATCCCCTGCCACCGTGTAATCCGTAGCGATGGCAAACTCGGCGGTTTTACCGCTCCCGGCGGTATAAACCTCAAAAAGCAACTTCTTCTGCATGAAAAACCCTGCCTATAGCATTTAATTCTTTGCAACCCCGCCGTATCTAAAGTGTCTTAAAACGCCATACTAAAGCCGTAAAAAAAATAAATTAATTTTATTTTTATAGTTGAATATATAATGATAATCGTGTATATATACATGAAAACAAGAACATAAAATTTATAAGATAAGAATAGAAAGGAGCAATTCGATTATGAACGCATTTGTTCAACAAAACAGAGGCCTGCTAAAATTTTATTGCGTTGGTTCTCAAATCATTGGGTGGATGCTTCTGGCTGTCTCACCCGTTGGGACTATTATAGCATTATCGGGAGATTCCTCCTTTAATGAAAATGCACTTGTAATCCTTTATATACTTCAGGCAATAACATTAAATCCCATCATCCTTGGTCTTTTGGTACTGGGCATCGCTCAGTTCATTCGTTATGTAGCTGAAACCGAATACAAACCGGGTTGGATACTGCGTTCCGGCAGTACGATTCTATACGCAGCCGCGTTTATCGTGTTTTTGAGCTGCATTATGAATTACCTGTTCTTCTCTTTTTTCGCGTTTTCAATAAACGCTGGCAGGTTTTCAATGCGTGTGAATTTGTTCACGTCGTTTATACCGGCCGCAGCGAAAATTTTAATCCTGGTCGGACTCGGTCAGATACTGCGGCGAATCATGCCCGTCATCGAAGAATCAAAAACGCTCGTCTAAAAGGAGATTTGAAAATGATTAACATTCGACTGGATTACGTACTTTTAGATAAGCGTATGAAGCTCAAGGACCTGGCCGACGCAACACACCTGGCAGTAAACAACTTATCAGTACTAAAAACCAACAAGGCCCGTGCAATCCGCTTTTCCACTCTGAACAGCCTGTGCAAAGCATTGAATTGCACGCCGGGAGAATTGTTGGAATACATCCCGGATGATGAGAATTCTTAAGATTCATTCCAGATGGACGACGCCGGTCCGACGGTCGGCTTCCAAACTGGCCCTTTTGACAACATCGTAAAGTTCGCGACAATGCCGGACCTTCTTAAAAACAAACTCAGGATCCGATTTGTCGGTTGTTACCAACGCCACAGTGCCGATACCAACCATGCAATCGATCAGGCTGCGACGAAGTTTCAAATCGATTACACGAAACATATCCAGATTATCGACCCGCCTGTCGAGAATCCCCCTGCTCCATTCGATCCTGTCGGAGGAGACTTCGTAATAAATCATCTTTAGATAAAAGGCCTTGTACAGAATCCCGAAGACGATAACCGCGCCGAGCGCCCAGCCGATAATTTCCCGATATCGCCCGATTATCATTTCCTGTTTTATGGTCAGTCTTGAGCCTGTGAAGTCGTTGACTATACTTTCGAGCGGAAACTTGACAATCAGCCACACGATAGCCAGCATTATCAGGGCCTTAATCAACGCCGGTATCAAACCGAGCAGGGAAGGCCGTGCTGCGAACATGACGCCGTCGTTGATTACTCCGTTCTCGGAAGATTCCGTGTCCGGCTCCGCATTGGCTTCGGCCTCCAGGACACGGGCCTTGGCGGTATTTAGAAATTCGCCGCAGAATCGGCACTTCATCGCGCGGGCCTGGATGATTTCAGCACAAAACGGGCACGGCTTAGTTTTCAAATTGAAATACACCATCATTTATATATCGGAAATAGTTTTCAAAAATCGCAGATATTTATCCCGGAATCGCATACAACTTGTCATAAATTCTCATTTTTAGTATTGAAAACATCATTTTCGCTCCCAAATTGGGTTTGTTTTGCATTTTTCTTCTGTCTTCTGTTTTCTGACTACTGTCTTCTGTCGTTACAAATTGGCTTTGTTTGGGTTTGTTTTTACTAAATGTCCAATCGCTCATTTCTGCGATAATTCCTTGTTAATAATAGACTTAATACGACTTGATTTTTTCCGAAATTGGGTTTGTTTTTTCAAATTAACCACGGATTACGCGGAGTAAGCGGCTACCTATAGCACAAGTTCCATTGCCGCGGCCAACCCCTGTGGTTTTGTTTTTTAACTTTTAACTTTACACTTTGAACTTTTGATTTGCTATCCCCTAATCCCTATTCTCAATGAACTATTTACCCCTAAGGGGTGAACTACGAACCCTCCATAGTTCGTTACATATTTTACCCAAAAACCGCCTTAATACAATCAAAATCCCCATTATTCAGTGAAAAATGACCATGACTCGGAACACAGGGGATAGGGTATAGCGTACTCCGTAAGGAGTCCCAAGGACAGCGTTTAGGAATTACATGTCTTTGCGAGCGATTCAAAGAATCGCGCGGCAAACTTCCATAAAAAAAACGAACAAATTATCTCAAAATAATCAATAAATATCAACTCAGATACGCCTTTTATATAGCGTACAGGGTACCGCGGATAGGTTATAGTGCTTTTTGTCTTGTCCTGATATAGGTTGTCAGATAAATGAGATGATAACTTATTTCAGGAGAGTATAATGCATCAGAAAACAGTCATTCGTTACAGTCAGAGCTTTAAGCA
>Ga0315544_1000524_pt1 | contig 35519 bp, 31 predicted proteins | sample SalMarSW160130MG_2_FD_202543 | JGI IMG/M metagenome (GOLD analysis project Ga0315544, IMG submission 202543) | Salt marsh sediment microbial communities from the Plum Island Ecosystem LTER, Massachusetts, United States - Salt Marsh Sediment SW1601-130 ... | reverse complement strand
GGAAGAGATCAAACGGCTGGAGCCAAAAGGACTGACGGTCGAGGAAATCACTGGCCTCAGCCTGGAGCCTGGTTAGGGGTATGTAATTGGTAAGGTGCAAGGGGTATGAGTTTAATACGGTTTACATCGTTCCAACTCTAAATCGTAAGTCTTGAGGAACAGCCGCTCGGCGACGCGCTTGTTGACCGCCAGCGGCCCCGGCGCGATGTAGCGCGGCATGCGGTCGAGAATACCGTGGCGGGCGCACAGCTCGCGGATCAATAATCCCAGGCGAGCGTTATAGCTCCCCGGCGGGCTGTAAGCCGGTTTGCCACCCACGTCCCAGGCGTACAGCTCTCGCCAGCGCACTTCCAGTGCTGGATCGAGCCTGCAGACTGCGGCTAGACTCCGCTTGGCCTGGACGCCATCCATCGTCAGCCCACCGCCCAGCACGAACGTTCCGCCGTGATCCTTGACAGCGCGGATCGTGTCCTCCAGATGCGCCTCGTCGTCGCTCACGAAGGGCAACACGGGCATCAGGTTGGCGCCGACCAGTATGCCAGCATCCGCCAACTGGCGCATCGCGCGCAGGCGCAACCGCACGCCTGAGCTGCGCGGTTCGAAGGCACGCTTCAGCGCCGGATCGGCGCTGCTGATCGAGTAGGTCACTCCCACCCAGGCCCGCTCGTTGATCTCCACCAGCAGGTCGAGATCGCGGGTGAGCAGCGGCGAGCGCTCGACGATGAACAACGGGAAGCCAAGATCGCGCACCACCTCCAGCATTCCACGCGACAGCCGGTAGCGGTCCTCCGCCGGACGCTGCCAATCGCCGACGGAGATCACGTCGCGCGAGAGTCCGGGCAGTTCCTTCCGCAGCAGCTCTACGGCGTTGACCTTGACGCCGATGAGCGTGTCGAAGGTCTCGGGATCGCGCCGCAAGTAGCGCTCGCCCCGCGCGTAGCAGAACTCACACCCGCTGCGGCAGCCTATGTAGGGATGCGCCGTGTACTTGCCCCAGAACCAGGGACCGTCCACGTGCTTGTGGACGTTGACGATCTTGCGGGGATGGTATTCTTGGAATTCGAGCTCATGCCTCACGATCCCCCAGAGAAGTGAACCGCCAAGACGCAAAGGACGCCAAGTACTTGGTTTCTCTTTGCGTTCTTCGCGCCTTCGCGGTTAGCATTCAAGCCCTAACCGTTAAACAAGCCCGTTGCTCCCTCGAAAGGCCCGTCATGGCCTTGCGCAGCATCAGCGCGCGGTGGCGGCGGCTCACCTGCTTCGGCAGCCAATCCGCCATCAGATCGGGGTAGCGCCTGCCCAGCGTCTTCAATCCCCATCCCACCCCTTTGACGGCGATCATATCCCTTTCGCCGAACATCGGCTCCAGGAAAGCCAGCAGGGCCTTGGCCTGAGGGGCAAGCTCTGCCGCGCCGCGTGAGCGCTTGGCCCAGAAGTGCACGCCGGTGCCCACGGCCCGCCGCACCCAGGCGTTATCGTCCTCACGCCAGAAGGCAAGCAGAGCCAGCGCCGGCTCAAAGTGACGCACCAGCGCCTGGCCGACCACACCTTCTCCCATCGTGTCCGCCGCGTACCACACGTCGGCGGCGACGATGAAACCCCGGCAGCGCGCGAACGCCCCCGCCAGGTCGCGATCCAACACCTGCTCCAACACCTTGGCGATCACTACCCAGCCGCCCTCAGCCCTGCCGGCGGCGATGAGACTTAGAAAGGCGTCCACCTTCTCCTGGGAGCAGCTACCTACAGGCTCGCCGATGCACCGCAGCACGTCGAACAGCGTGCGCTCGGCGAGGATTGGCGACAGCAGGTCGTAGGCCTCGACCACTCGTTCATCCCGAACGAGCGCGGCGACGCGCGCACCCAACGCTCTTGCCTCTTGAGCTTTCAACGAGCATTCTCCTCTACGGAGACATTATTCACAGACACCCACCCACTCTGACCTGCGTGATTCGTGCACCATTTCAACCGCTCTTCTCCTCCATCGTCCAAAACTGCTCATCGCCCGACTGGGCCAGAGGCGTCAGCGACGCGCGCAGGTTCTCGCCCGCGCGCACCCTCCCCGGCTTGTACAGGGGCTGCCCCATCGCATACCAGAAATAGCCAGCGACAGTGGCGATCAGTGCCAACGAGACTAAAACCACTACGTCAGCAATGATCAGAACCTTCTTCCTCATTTCCCCTTATCCTCCACCCGCAGCTCCAAGACAATACGCCCCCAACCGCCGCACTGTAGCCCCACGTCGAAGCAACCCGCCCGCTTGAACCTGATCTCGTTGGGGTCAACACCCGCGTAGAGCATCTCGCTGGCCGCAAAGACCACCATCAGCGCCGAGTTCAGCGAGTACGCGCACACCTCCTCCGGGCACAGGCCAGTGAGCAGGTTGCCAAAGGCATCGAAAGTGAACCGGTCGCCAACCCGGTGGCGGCTGTGGCACCCATGCGACTCGACCACCTCCAGGACGATGCGCTTGTCTGCCATGCCAGCGCCCCTGGATATCACGTCCGCATTCCTGGGATCCGCCATGAACAGCGCCATCTCCCCGTCGCTGTACCCCAACCGCTTCTGCATCACCTTCCAGACTCTTCCGTCGATTTCCATCCCCACATCTCCTCACATGATGCGTGAAACGTGATACGTGATAACGCTCTCACGCATCACGTTTCACGTTTTACGCCTTACGCCTTCTCCACCGGCAACTGGATCTCGGTCACATAGTCGGATGGATCGCGGCCCGGCTCGACCCCCTGCACGTACACCTCACGGATCGGCCCGGCAATGCGATAGCCGTTGGCCTCGACCCACTTGAGCAACTGGCCGTACGTCCCTCCCACGTTCTCGTAGGCGCCCTCGTGAATGATGCTCGCCGCCTGCTCGACGGCGGGCAGTTCGCGCACCTTTATCCGGCCTCCCTCAGGCACCGAACCCGCCACCGGCGCCGCGATCTCGGCGTCTATGGCCCCCTCGCGAAACTCTTCGTCGTAGTAGATGCCGATGGGCGGGCCAGCCGGTCCGAGGCCGAGCTGGCCCAGGTAGCCAAAGAGCTCACCAAAGAGCTGTGCGATTCCCTCGATGGTGACGGTATCCCGCACCGAGGCGATCGTCTGGGCCGGGACCTTTTTGATAACCACTTCTTGTGTAGGCATTGCTTCCTCCTGTTCGATCTGCTTCAGCCGCTGCTCGACCCGTGTCAGTCGCGCCTGCTCCTCCGCCACCTGCTGCTTGATCTCGGCCTGCTTCATCCGCAGGATGCCGCGGATCTGATCCGGGGTCAGGTCGCCCTCGAGCAAATCGCCGATCTGCTCAAGCGTTAGTCCCAGGTCCTTCAGCGCCAGGACGCGATGCAGCCGGGGAAACTGGCTGGCCGAGTAGTAGCGGTATCCGGTGAAGGGGTCTACCTCTGCCGGCTTCAGCAGACCGATCTCGTCGTAGTAGCGCAACGTCTTCACCGTTACCTGGCTGAACCTTGAAAACTCTCCGATTTTGAACATTGTCTCTCTCCGTGCACGATATCGAGTGGCTCCCATGGAGCCCAGAAGGTCCTTCTGGCCTGCATTATACACCCTCCAGCAAGGGGAGAGTCAAGAGGTGCACTCTGCCCACCTTGTCCTCCACACAAAACAGAACCTGCGTTCCGGCGCCGTTCTATTGGAACACAGGTTCAAAGAGCCAATACAAGGTGAGCGATTGCCATCAAACCATCCGTGGCTACTCCTCCCTGGGCGAGGGCGCGGCATAATCCAGCGCCAGAGCCGCAAGGGTCGCCAGGACGGACAGCACGCTGAGGTCGTCCTCGGTGAATCCTTCCTCGAGACGCTTGTTGATCACCTCGAGCACCCCCAGAACCCTGCCGCGTGCGACCAGGGGGACCGCCACCAGTGATTGGGTCACGAAACCGAAACGCTCGTCTATCTCGGGCAGAAAGTAGGACACGCCGTGCACATCGTTGACGACGGTCGGCTCGCCGCTTTCGGCCACCTGACCAGCGATGCCCAGCCGCCGGTCGAAGCGATACCCTTCCAACAGCTCGCGCACGGCGCCGTGCACCAGCACGAACACCAGCTCGTCAGTCTCCTCATCGATCAGGATCAATGAGCCGTCGTCAGCCTCCAGCAGATCCAGCGCATACACCATCGTCTCGTCCAACAGGGCCAGCACGTCCTGCTCCGGGGTAAAGTCCTGGACGGTTCCCTGGAACTCTTGTAGCGCTCTAATATACCGGCGCAGGGCGCCGACCTCCTCGACCAGCAATTCGCTCTCATCCTTGAGGCGCGAGCACTCTTGCTGAAGGAAACGTACAAACTGGGTATCTTCGCCTGCCATAGCTCTCTCCTTTTGACAATTACACGCTCGCCGTCCTGATCACGTACAGCGCCTGCCAGGTGATCCACTTGCTGGGCCGACGCCGGCTCTCCAGTTGCGTCCACATCCGGCCGCCATAAGGGCTGACGCCATCCCAGCGCCCGTCGTCGCGGCGACGGCTCTCCAGCCATTCGGCCGCCTTGCGGAAGGTAGGCTTCCGGTCCACACACCCCAGGTCGGTCAGAGACCGCAGGGTGAAGAGCACGTCGGCCTGGTAGAAAAGTGGAAAGTTGAGCCGATCCCACAGCTTGTGGCGAGAACCGCTACTGGGATAGTTGCCCTCGCGCAGCTTGAAGCGGCCCAAGAGACGCACGGCGCTCTCGATGGCCTCCTCCACTGCGTCGCCGCGCCCATCGACCGGCATTCGCCCGAACCCCCACAGCGCCCGCGCCGCGCCCCACGCGCAAGGCAGATCGCCGTTGATGTCGCAGCACCACTTGCCCGCCGTCCCTGCACGCGCCAGTTCCGCCTCGAACTCGCGCACCCGCTCGTCTCCTGCGTGTCCCAGGGCATGCAGATAACCGATCAGGTTGCCGTGGAAACAGGGCCAAATGGTGTCGCGCTTCTCACGGTGTACCGCCTCGATCATCCGCTGGCAAGCAGCGGCGATGCGCCCATCTTCGCCGTCCGCAGCCAACTCGGCCAGAAGGAGCAATTGCCAATGGGTGGATTTATACTTGGGGGTGTAATAGGAACGCTCACCCTCCCAGCGACCATCCCCGGCGTAGTGTGAGAGGATTTCGACCACCGGGTTGCTCCCCATGATCGCTTGCCGTGCCTCGACGACCTCGTCCTCGTCTTCCGCCCGATCGAGCAGCCGGGTCAGCGTCCAGTAGCGTACCGATGGATCGGAACACTCCATCAGCCAGGGAATGATATCCGAGTAGAGTACTTGGATCCAGTCCACGATTCACCCTTGAAAATACTGTACATCAACAGGGCACGATTGTCAACTCGCGCCGACCGTGACCGCAGGTGCTACACCTCCGCCTCGCGCCCTTCCCCGCTCACGCGCAGGCGATCGCCGAGAGTCCTGGGGGACGCGCGACTACACAGCCGGCTCCCCTTGCCATCCAGGAGCAGCACGCCCGCCCAGGGAAGGCGCAGGGCGTGGGAGAGGATACGATGGAGCGCGGTGGACTTACCGCTGCGGGTCTTGCCGGTGACGGGGAAACTCGCCGAGTTTCCCTTGGAGTCGCATTGTGGCTCTCCTGGTGATATTCTAGCACATTCGTGCTAGGGTGTCTAGGGGATTGGAGACTTGAGATCGCGCTGCTCGCGAATTCCTCGACACCTGGGAAAGTTGGGGCAGCCCCAGAACTTGGCGCCTTTGCGTGGGCCTTCCCTTGTCACCTCGCGCAGAACCATCGGTGTGCCACACTTGGGGCAGGCAGGTGGCGCTGGCGAAGCGCCAGGCGGCGGTTCCTGGACAGCCTCAGTCTGGGTACGAGGTTGCGTGCCTGTGCTCCCCATCGTCCGGCGAAGAAGGGCTTCCAGGTCGCGGGTGCTATACTGGGCCTGTACGGCCACACGAGCCAGAGGCAGACCCACTGCCTCGAAGGCTTGGTTCACGATCTGGTCCCGCTCCGTCTGCCTTGGCCTCTGGTGGCTGGCGTCATCCAACTCGACACCCATCAGCGGCTGCATCGTGTCTGGATCGCACAGCAGGAAGTCGACGTGCTTGAGAGCGATCCGGTTCATCCAGCTCCGGTTCTGACCGTAGCTACCCGTCTTGGCGAAGAACAGGTCTCCCAGAGACACTTTGGGACAGACAGTGGCCCAGCCGGAGACAGCATTCCTCAGAACGTGGTAGAAGCTCAGTTCAGCATGTGAGAGAAAATCATCGCGTAGGTGATAGGGAGGTGGCTCTTCAGGCCGAGCTGACAGCTCCTGCTTGGGCCCCAATCCAAGGAGTCTCAGAATCGCTGTCAGACAACCGGGCTTATCAGTCATTTCTCCCTCCCATGTTATGTAGGCCTTCAGACCTGTCTGTCTGCAAAGTCAGGATGGATGGTGTGCCAGGCATCCCGGTACTGCTCGAAGCGCGGGTGTGGCTTCCCCTGCTTGTCTGTGGTGAGAACGAAACGCCAGTACGTCCGAACACCAGCGTGAGCTTCTTTGAGATGCTCCCTGGGTACAATGAAGAACGTATTGGTATCCAGCGAATAGGCTGCCAGGAAGTCGCAACTCCGGTATTCACCGTCGGTGAGCCTGAAGTGGATTGGCCTGTTTGGGCCACCGGTCGTATACAGGCGTTGGCGGGTCTTGACCTCAATGCGGACACGCTCGCCGCTTTCTGGGTTCATCAGCAGGATATCGTAGCCGGCCTCACCCAGATTGCGGAAGACCTCCCAGGGTGTGTCCTGAACCAGCAAGAACAAGCGCAGCAGCACTTGCCTCTCACCGATCTCACCAATGAGTGCCTGGATGTTCTGAGGCAGTTTCTGACGAGGTGTGGTCATTTGTCGTCTCACCCTGTGGAGTTCGGTAGCTCTGGCCACTCTACATCGGCGATGGCGTTCCGGATGGCAGGTAGATCCTGATTCAGAAACCGAGACCACTCTTTTTCCACTTTCTCTGCCAGGGCACCAAAGTCAGCGTCCTCGTAGTCCCCCTTGGTGAGGAACCGTCTGACATACACAGTGGTCCACTTGGTGTATAGCCGCTTGCTGCCTTTACGAAAGACCTGTGGGTGCTGTTGGGTGGTCTGAAAGGCAGTCTGGCGTACCTCATCAGGGCCAGGACCGATGATCAGGCGGAGAGAGAGTTGATCAGGCGAGTTCTGAAACTCAAAGAGCAGGATTCTCCCGCTGCGGGTCCACCCTTGCCCCGCGAGTAAAGTCGGGATGGTGTCCCATTCTGCAACGGCGAATCGAAGATAGCCTTTGCTTGTATGGTCCCCAACAAGATCGTGGGTCTTGGCCTCTGCAATCAACCTCTTTGTCAACTCCGCCACATCCCACTGTATGTCTGGACGGTGTTCGTAGATCAGATCCAATGCCTGCTTGTGCCGGTCGTAGATGCGGCGACATAGTTCGGCGATCTCTGATTCGCTCACGATATACCTCCTAAGCATGGCCGTGTAATGGGTCATGAGTGCATACACGTCTGGCCCCAAGGTAGATCTGTGGGCTTCCCGGGCAGCATCTACCAGTTCAGCCACCCTCGCATAGTCGAAGGGAATGAATGCCTCATCAGAGGGTTGCTCGCCTTCCGGCGTGAGAAAGACCAGAATGGTGCGGTGGTCAGGGAAATCCCTGGCCACGGTCTCTCGATAGCGCCGCAACTGCTCAGAGTGTTCACGGGAGCCGATCTTGTTCTCTATGGCGCAGACCAATCCGTTGCCTGGATCGTGCGCGAGAATATCGATGTTCTGCCACTCGCGGCGAACGGCTATCCCTCGCAAGTCCGCGACATCGATCTCCACTGCGCTTACCGGAGGGTCGGCAGCTTCCACCAGAAGCCGCTTCAGAAACCGCTTGAGGAAGCCATCCCCCAATCCGTGATTCTGAGAGGGATCCAGCAGAAAGGCCAGGAAATCGGAGTGACGAAGCTCTTGTCGCACCGCACCGAGTGCCTCAAAGATGTTGAACTCGGCCAGACGAGATTCAAGCTGTTCCAGATCCTCGTTTTCTACGACAAACGATTCGAGCAGTCGTCGATCTGTGTCATTCATCTACGAACCTTGTTCTTCCCCCAAATCCTCCGCAATCGCCTGGCGCTCCGCCTCGCGCTGCTGGGCGCGCACCACGCAACACGAATGACACGAAGGGCACGAAACCCCTTCGAGTCCTTGTTTCTTTCGCGAGCTTCGTGATTCATTCCTCCCCCCATAACGCCGCGCGCGTGAACGCCCGCTCCAACAACGCCTGGAACAGGTGCTCTGCCTGGCGCTCCGCCTCCCGCTGCTGGGCGCGCAGCCGCTCGAATTTGCGGACGATGGCGGTGAATTGCTGTTGGAGGGGGAGAGGAGGCAGTGGTATCTCCAACGCTTTGAGTGTCCTGGGGTTTACAAAAGAGTACGCTGTGCCACCGCTACTCATATTCCCCATTCTATCAGAGAAATATGTAAAAAGCGCAGTAAAGTATCCTGGGAGAACTACTGAGGCGTCTACGGCAACTCGTACCAAATTGGTCCCTATTATGGACGGATGCTGTGTTGGGTGTGCTACACACATTCGTCCGATGGTGCCCGCGCGTGATAGCAGGATATCGCCATCTTCGACTGTATACCTCGATAGTTCACGATATTTTGACGGAGTGATGAATAATGATCGATCCTCCACGAATTCGTTTTCTCTTACGTTATCGATGCCCCAAACTGGTATTCCTTCTTCCACGTATTCGTGCCGCTTGAGCGAGCTACCAAAAGGTCCCGTCTGAGTTCCCGCCCGATCTTTAGAGAGCACTTTCTCAATCGCGATGCTATTCCACTCCTTTGGATTGCTGCCTGGATCGCCAAAGATGTGAACGAACACCGACTGCAGGTAGGTGTCGCTCAGCTCGCGGGCAGTGCGGCGCAGGCGGCGCAGCCGGTCTGCCTTGGCCAGCACCGCGGCGATGTGCTGCTGTTCGGGGAGGGGAGGGAGGGGAATCTCAACAAGCCTAAGCTGCGATGCGCGCAGGTTTTGGATATTGATCCCCCTTGCTTGATTGTCACGCCACCGGAGGAATTGCCCCGACTTGAACCAGTAAGCCAGATACTTCTGTTGCTCTCTCTTCTTTGGGCGAATGATGCTACAGAAGGCTCCCGCTGATCCAGCGAACTGTCCTTCCACCCAGGCGCTCTTGCCAACAACATGAGGGCTTCCAGATGACATACACATGACAATGTCACCAACCTGAAGCCGTTGCTCTTTTGATACTTTGTCCGAAGGTACCCAAACGAAATCGTCCTGGGTGTTTAACGTGTCGCCAATGTTTCCAGCGCGAAGAATCGGTAGATACCTAGGCAAAGGAGATGAAACCGCTTCTGCTTTATTGAACGTAACCCCACTTATGAAATCACAGAGGTTTCCAAGTTTCTCCACTTAACCTGTCCTATTCCTCAAGATGGCCCTGAAGCTTTTGTATTTCCTCTGTCATCACCTGTTCCAACTCCAACAACCGCTCCATCGTCACCTGCGGTTTCTCGTAGTACGCCTCGCCCTGCGCCACCTCTCGATAGCGGCTGGCAGAGAGGTCGTACTTGTTGGCCTTGACCTGCTTCTTGTCCACCCAGAACTGGCGCGTCAGTTGGTCGATCTGCGCCTGCAGCGGCGCGATCTGCGTCTCCAGCGCCGCCAGGTCGTCGTTCGCCCTGTCCAGCGCGGCGCGGGTTTCGTTGCCCCCGTCCCCGTCATCGGCAATGGCCGCCTCGAAGGTCAGCCGGTTGATGGCGGCTTGAAGTTCAAGCCGCTTCGCCTTGCTTGGGGCTACCTGGGCACAGAGTTCCGCCAACCGGGCCTCCCGCGCGGTCTGGAAGTCGACGTCGTGCTGGTTGCGCCAGCACTCCAGGACGTCGGGGATGTCGTTCTCTGGCGTGGGCTGGCGCTTGTCGTCCAGGCTAAAGCCGTCGTGGGCCATGTCGTAATACCAGATGCGGTCGGTGGTCGCGTTCTTGGTGAACAGCAGCACCGCCGTCGAGACCCCGGCGTAGGGCTTGAACACTCCGCCCGGCATCGAGACCACGCCGTCCAGCCGGTGATCCTCGATCAGCGTCTTGCGCAGCTCGACGTGCGCCCGGCTGGAGCCAAACAGCACGCCATCGGGCACGATCACGGCGCAGCGCCCACCGCTATCCAGCGCCCGCAGGATCAGGTGCACGAACAGCAGCTCGGTCTTGCGCGTGTTATCCGGCAGCGTGGGGTTGACGTCGGCCCTATCGACCGCGCCCTTGAAGGGCGGGTTCATCAGGATCACCTCGTACTCGGCCGTCTCCTCGAACCCCTTGGAGAGGGTGTCCTTGTAGAAAAAGCGCGGGTGCTCGATGCCGTGCAGCATCAGGTTCATCGAGCCGATGCGCAGCATGGTCATCCCGGAGTCGTTGTCGTAGCCTCGGAGGGCGCTCCCTTGCAGGAACGCGCGCTGCGCCTCGGTTAACTGGTCGCCCACCAGGTTGTGCGGCCAGCCCTCCTCGTCGTAGGCCAGGATGTCGGGAGAGGTGTGGGTCTCCAGGATGTGCTGGTAGGCGTTCACCAGGAAGCCGCAGGTGCCCGCCGCCAAGTCGCCGATGCGCTCGCCGGGGCGCGGGTCGATCATCTGCACCATCATGCGGATGATGTGGCGCGGCGTGCGGAACTGGCCGCCGCGCCCGGCGGTGGTCAGGAATTTCAGCAGGTACTCGTACAGGTCGCCCTGCACGTCCTGCGACTGGCCCGAGATCTGCATCTGGTCGATCAGGTTGCACGCCTCGATCAGCAGGGTGGGCTTGTTGATCTTGCACTCGGCGTTCTGCATGTAGCGCTCGAAGGAGCTGCCCTGGCTGCCCATCGTCTTGAGCCAGGGAAAGACCACCGTCTTGAGGTGATCGAGCGCCTGCGGCGCGGTCTTGTGCGTCCACTCGCCCCAGCGCATCTCGGGCGGGATGGCGGACGTGTAGGGCTGGCCGCGCAGGGTGGCCTGCTTCTGCCGCTGCTGCTCGGCATCGTCCAGACGCTTGAGAAAGAGCAAGTACGAGAACTGCTCGATGGCGTCGAGTGGGTTGGAGAGGCCGCCTGTCCAGAGCTTGTCCCACAGTTGGTCGACTTGAGAGCGGAGTTGGGGATCGGTGAGCACGTTAGTCTTCTCCTTCTATCACAGTCAGATGTTGGGTAAAGGTCAACAGGTCGTCGATCTGCGCGGGCGTGAACCAGCGTTCCACGGCGTCCTGCCCAAAGTTGGCCAGCGGTCGATCGTACAGGTCGGCCCGGTTCAACCGGCGCTTTTGTAGAAAAACGCTCTGCACGGTGCGCAGAAAGTTGGTTTGATCGGCGTTAAAGGGATGGGCGGCCATGTAGGCCGCGAACTGGTGGCGCACCACCTCGGCATAGTCGGGGATACCGTCCAGATCGAGCAGGTAACGCAGGAACTCGATCAGGCTGCCGACCTGCAACCCCTGCTCGCGGTAGGCGATGCGGATGTTGTGCTCCGTCAGGAACAGCTCCGGGCCGCTCAGCCTGCGACGCAGCGTGCGCTCCAGGTCGAGCAGTTGCTCGTCGTCGACCGGCTCACCGCGCGCGATGGCCTCGACGGTAGGGTGTCCAACCGCCAGGTCGAGGATCCAGTCCTCGACGCGGCGGCGGTACTCCTCGGCATACACCGGCTGAGTCATCCCCTGCAGCAGGATGTAGCCGCGCAGCTCGATCTCGTCGGGCAGGTCGAGCTCGAGCAACGGGCTGGACTTTTTCGTCCGCTTCTTCATCAGGCCGGACAGCGCCTCGATGACCTGGTTCAGCTCGTCCACGCTGGCCTGCTGCAACCTGCGGGGCGAGAGGCATAGGTCGCGGGCCGCCTTGCGCCGGGGCTCGCGCTCGACGAACTGGGGCGGGACGCGGCTGGCGTCCTCGGCGATGGCGCGCGCTGTGCTGACCGTATCGGCGCCGGTGGCGATCTTGAGCTTGAGCCGCTCCACCTTGTGGGTGAAGGTCTCGGCCTGCACGTCCACGTCGGGCGCGTAGCGCAGCAGCGGCCCCACGTGGTTGCGCAGCAGGTCCACGTCGGCCTGGGTGAGGTACTGCCAGAACGCATCCCCCCAGGCGCGCTCGATCTTGGACCACTCTCTTTTCACCGGGAACGATTCGGTGGGGATGCGGGCGATCTGGGCGCGCAGCGCGGCGATGGATTGTTGGCTGTCGCCGCATTCCTGGTCATCGAGGGTGCATTCGAGCAGCTTGAGCTGGGTGTTGAAAAGCGCCACCAGCACCGGCAGGCTCTGCGCCACGACCTCCTCCGGCGACTTGCCAAAGTCGTTCTCCCAAAAGTCGATGATCAGGAATTCCTTCTTGTGGCCGTCGGGCAGCCAGTCGGGATGCTTGCAGGCGGCGTGAGGGCGGGTGCCCCGGCCGATCATCTGCTCCAGCTTGATGCGGGATTGGACGGGCCGCATAAAGACCAGGTTGACCGCCTCCGGCACGTCGATGCCGGTCTCTAGCATGTCCACCGAGATGGCGATGCGCGGCTTGCTCTCCTTTTTGAACTTTTTGATCTCGCGCTTGGCGTACTTGGTCTGGTAGGTGATGACCTCCGACAGGCCGGGATGGTCGGGGTACATCTCCTCGAACGCGGTCTGCAAGCGCAGGGCGTGCTGCTGGGTCAGGGCAAAGACGATCGTCTTGCCGGGTAGACCGGAGGGGTCCTTGTAGCACACGTCCATCACCTCCTGCCACTGTGCGCGCAGCGTATCGCGGTTGGTGACCTTGATCTCCAGATCGGTGCCGGAAAAGTCGATCTCGTCCGGGTCGATGCCCTGCTCGATCAGCGTGTTGCGTTCCTCCTCGTCCAGGTCGGCCCCCCGGATGCCGCGCCGCTGGAACTTTGTGCGGGCGACGTAGGGGACATAGTCTACCAGATAGCCGTCCGCGATGGCCTGTTCATAGGAATAGAAGAAGGTCGGCACGCCGTCGTAGCACTCGAACTCGATAAAGGTGTTGCGGTCGATAAAGGCCGCCGGCGTGGCGGTCAGCCCGATCATGCGCCCGTCAAAGTATTGCAGCGGCTCCTTCCAGCGGTTGAAGATCGAGCGGTGCACCTCGTCAAAGATGACCAGATCGAAAAAGCCGGGCGTGAACTCGCGAAAGCAGTTGTTGAGCGTCTGCAGGGTCACCACGTACAGGCGCTTGTTGTGCTTGATATCACCCGTGTAGATGCGGGTGTTGGGCTCCTCGATGAAAGCCTTGAAGCCGTCGTCCAGCGCCTGCTGCACCAGCGCGTCCCGGTCGGCGACGAACAGGATGCGCAGCGCTTGGGCAGTGCGCAGGAAGACGTCGACCAGCGCCATGGCCGTGCGCGTCTTGCCGGTGCCGGTGGCCATCACCAGCAGCGTCTTGCGCCTGCCGCGCTCAAAGGTCTCGCACACGCGGCGCACGGCCTCCAGTTGGTACGGGCGGTCGACGATGTCCAGCCGAGGTGAGGCAGCGCTGAAGGGCTGTTGGTGCTGCTGCAGGTAGAGCAGGTTCTCCAGGTCGTCCGGCGAGAAAAAGCCGTATACCTGGCGCTTGGGTGCCCGGCCCACGTCGTGGAAATAGATGTCGTGCCCATTGGTAGCAAAGCCAAAGGGCTGAAAGCTCTGACGCTTTGCGATCTCGGTGACGTAGAACTCGACTTGAGGTTCGGCCAGGCGGGGATCGACGCTGGTGCGCTTGGCCTCCACCACAGCGATGATCTCGCCGTTGGGCCGGTAGAGGGCATAGTCGCATACCCCCTTGGGCAGCTCCGCGTCGTAGGGGACACCCTCCTCGCCCAGCTGCCGCAGCTTGGCCTCGAGTGTCTTCCACGCGGCGGGGTCGAAGCCATCGACGGGGATCTCGATGCCGACTTGGTCGGGGTTATACACGTCCCAGCCGGCCTGCTTGAGAGCGGGGTCTATGAGGTCCTTGCGCGTCTTGGCTTCGTTAGGACCGAGCAAAGCCTTACTCCTCTAACTCAAAGTGCTCCAGTAGTCGTTCTAGCGTAAACCGATTTCGGAGGCGACAAACCGTGTTCTGGTTTGCAAACATTCCGGTCTCCCAGATCGCCTCTCCCCTGGGCAACGTCTTGATCCATTCGACTCTGACCAAGTATTCTGATAGCTCCGGATCGTCTGCGTTCTTGTCCATACGTGGTGCAACGAGATGTGGAGCCTTCAGGATAGGAATCATCTCACCGTCGATCTCCACGGTGAAATCTCGAACGCGTTGCACCTCTTCCATCACCGTCCCAACGCCCACATAGCCTGTGCCGGGGATACACGCAAAGACCCGAGCGCCTGGAAACAGCATCTCCAATGTGCGACTGTACCAACGTCCCTGTCCTCCAGAGATAAACCCGTAACGGACGCAGTCATCCCAGGAGCGATCATCGCCTTCTCCCAGCGAGACGTAAAAGTCTTGACCGTTCCAGGGCTCTCTCTTTCTTGAGCCTGCTACTGCTCTTGAAGAAGCCGCTTCCACCTCCCTTGGGTCGTGCAGCCACGTCCGTGTGAGATACTCGTTGCCGCCATCGTTGAAATACTGGAAAAAGACGGCGTTGATGGGAACGCCATAGCCCTGAGCCAGGTAGGTGATGATTCGCTCCGTACTGGGGTCCAGCTCAGAGGCGACGACGATAAGCTGATGACCCTCGTTCAGGGTCTCTGGCGGGCTTGCACCGAACTTGTCGGAGAAGGCTTGCTCAAACTGGACGGGCTCTTGATCAGAGCCGGCATAATCCTCGTAGGCCTCGGTGATCTCCTCGTAGCTGAGGTCCCTGACCCACGATCCATAGTCGAGGAGCTGGGCAACGACGTCACGCGGTGTGCGATCTCGCTTGAGTTCGATCACCACCAGTTGTCCGTCGGCGTTGATGCCGAGCAGATCGATCTTTTTCCCAAACCCCGTGGTCACCTGCCGGCCGATGATCAAGACGTCGGTGCCCAGTAGGTTGGGGTCTTGTTCCAGGAAATCCTCCAGCTTGCTCTCGTTGTCCAGACGAGAAGCAGTGACCCGCTGGAGCTTTCCATCGATTCTCCAGATTCCCAATTCGATTGGCATGCTAGGTTACCTCCGCAAGCAGTGCCGCCAGAGCGCACCTAGGAAGAGAGGCCAACTTCTTATTCACGGATATGTCTCCGACGTCAGGTGGCTTGATGTCCGGTCTGTTTGCGACCCGTCAGCTTGGGCCAGTGCAGGCCTTGGGGGATAAGGGCAGGTTGGATTTCAATCATAGTCCTCCTCGCGCGCGCACGGTCCTATGGCTATTCTAGCACACTCTCTTGACGGACGCAAAACGTGGTGACAGCCTGCAGCTCCCCGGCGGCGCAGCTTGTCACCACTACTCGCCCACGCTTGACACCCCGGCCACCGGCAGTATAATAGAACATACGTTCTGCTTGATGGATGGACTGGAGCGAAGTGGTCAGCGTGCGCGTGGCCTGTGTGCTGGCCCTCCGCCTGCCGGTGCAGGTGGAGCGGCAAAACGACCCATCCCCGGCCGAGGCTCCTCTGGTCGTCGGCGGGCGGCCGTGGGACGACGGCGCGGTGCTCGACTGCTGCGCGCGGGCAGAGGCGCACGGCGTCCACCCCGGGATGCGGCTGGCGCGGGCCGAGAAGCTCTGTTCCACCGCGCGCTTCGTCCCGCCCAGAGAGCGGTTGGACAGGGAGCTGGATGTCATCAAGCGGGCCGGGCTGGCCGACTACTTTCTCGTCGCGTGGGACATCGCGCGCTTGCCCCCTCAGCAAGTTGGCTTTATAATCAGCCCCACAAAACAACAGGGAGAAAGCGCGATGAAACGCCCCACCGTCCTGACCGTTACAGCCATCCTGATGCTCCTGACCGCCGCCGGCACCATCCTCTTCTGGGCCATCTTCCTCGCCGATCTCGACGCCCAGCGCGAGAGCACCTTCGCCTCTCGCTCCGACGCCTGGCTCGCTTGGGAGCTATCATTTCCCCTGCCCGATGCCTGGGTCGCCACAACCGCCATCCTGGGGGCCGTGGGGCTATGGCGTGTGCGGCCGAGCGGGCTGCTGTTCGGGCTGGTCAGCGGCGGCGCGATGGTCTTCCTGGGATTGATCGACTTGCTCTTTTTCCTGGAGAACGGCCTCTACCTTCCGATGAATGGTGAGGTAGCAGTAGAGCTGTTCATACACGTGTGGGCGACCGCCTTCGGTCTCTTTGCCATCCTTGCTACCTGGAGACATCGCAGCCAACTGATCAACGAGGTTCTATGCACGCACAATCCCTGATCGACAAATGGCAGTTTCGCGAGAGAGGAACGGAGGAATGGCTCCCCGCCTGGGTGCCCGGGTGCGTCCACACCGACCTGATGGCGATGGGCCGCATCCCCAACCCCTTTGCCGCCGACAACGAGCTGCACGTCCAGTGGGTGGCCGAGCGCGACTGGGAGTACCGCCTCACTTTCCAGGCCACACCGGAGCTGCTGGAGGAGGAGCGGATCTTCCTGGTCTGCGATGGACTGGATACACTGGCCGACGTCACGCTCAACGACCGGCCGTTGGGTCACGTGGAGAACCAGTTCAGACGATACCGCTGGGACATCAAGTCGCTGCTGGCCGAAGGCGAAAACGAGCTGCACATCGTCTTCCCCTCGCCGCTGGCCTACATCCGTGGTCGGTTGGAGGAGCACCCACTGCAAAACCCCGTCCACTCCATTCCCGGCGGCCCCTACCTGCGCAAAGCTCCCTGCCAGTTTGGATGGGACTGGGGACCGCAGCTCCCCCCCATCGGCATCTGGAAGGACGTGCGCCTGGAAGGATACACCCTTGCCCGCCTGGACAACGTCCACCTGCGCCAGCAGCACACCGGCGAGCGTGTCACTGTCAGTGCGGGCGTGACCGTCGAAAGGTGGCAGGAAACCGATCTGATCGCCGCCCTGCGTCTCACCGCGCCCGACGGACAAGTGCAAGAGGCAGCAGCGAAGCTGACCGGCAGTGAGACCGCTGGTACACTGACCATCGACGTCGCCGATCCGCGTCTCTGGTGGCCCAACGGGTATGGAGAGCAGCCGCTGTACGAAGTCGAGGTGACGCTCCTCCGGGACGGGAGCGCCCACGACCGGCGAGCTTTCCAGATCGGATTGCGCACGCTGGGGCTGCGTCAAGAGGAAGATGAGTTCGGTACCTCGTTCACCTTCGTCGTCAACGACGTGCCTATCTTTGCCAAGGGGGCCAACTGGATCCCGGCCGATTCCTTCCCCACTCGTATCAGCGACGATCACCTGGCCCACCTCATCCGCAGCGCGACCCAAGCGAACATGAACATGTTGCGCGTGTGGGGCGGTGGCCTCTACGAAGAGGAACGTTTCTACGATCTGTGCGACCGGTATGGCATCCTCGTATGGCAGGACTTTTGCTTCTCCTGCAGCATCTACCCCGACGACGAGCCATTCATCGAAAACGTGCGGGTTGAGGCCGTGGAGAACATCCGCCGCCTGCGGCATAGGACCAGCCTGGCGCTGTGGTGCGGCAACAACGAGATGGAGATGGGATGGGTCGCCTGGGGATGGGAGAACATCAAGGACAGCCAGCGCTTCATGGACGCATACGACCGCATGTTCCACCACCTCCTGCCGGAGATATGCACCGCCGAGGACCCCGACACGCCCTATTGGCCCAGTTCTCCCTCCTCGAACACCCCCTTCCTCAACCCCAACGGCACCCGGGCGGGCGACACCCACAACTGGGAGGTCTGGCATGGTGACAAGCCGTTCAAGGCATACCGGCAGCACAACTCCCGCTTCGTCAGCGAGTTTGGCTTCCAGTCACTGCCATGTATGGCGACCATCCGTTCTTTCGCCGAAGAAGCCGATTGGAACATGACCTCGTACATCATGGAACATCACCAGCGCAACAGGGCAGGCAACAGCAAGATCATCACCTACCTGACTGACCACTTCCGCATGCCCAAGGACTTTGCCTCGCTGATCTACCTGACGCAGGTGCTCCAAGCCGAGGCGGTGCGCACCGGCGTCGAGTTCTGGCGGCGGAACCGGCGCTGCACCGGCGGCACGCTCTACTGGCAACTCAACGACTGCTGGCCCGTCGCTTCGTGGTCAAGCCTGGACTATTTCGGGCGCTGGAAAACGCTCCATTACGCCGCGCGCCGCTTTTACGCCCCGGTGCTGCTCTCCGCCGAGGAAGGAAAGCCGCTAGAAGTGCACTCAGACCTCAATCTCGCCAGTAGAGTGCGCGTCCGCTGGTCGGCGGAAACGCCGGACGGCGCGTCTCTGGGGGAGGGGGTCCAGTTCGTGGGATGGGAGACTGTCCAGCAGTTCCTGAGCGGCGGGAAGCGCCCGCCGGAGGAGTGGAGTCCCGAGGCAACACTTTTCCTCACCAATGACCTGACCGGCGAATGGCAGGGGACCGTCCGCTGGTCGCTAGAGACGCTGGAGGGAGAGGTGCTACGGTCAAGCGAGGAGACAGTGGCTGTGCCCGCGCTTGGCTCGGTGCAGGTCTGCGCGCTCGATTTCTCCGAGCAAGTCACCATCGAGAACCGACGCCAAGTCGTGCTGGTCTACGAATTGTGGCAAGGCGATGAGCGGGTCAGCGTGGGGCTGATGCCCTTCATCCCCACCAAGCATCTGGCCCTGGCCGACCCCGAATTGACCAGCAACGTCACGGCGATAGATGAAGGCTTTGAGATCGCGATTTCGGCGCACAAGGTGGCCCGCTTCGTGTGGCTGGAATTGGAGGGAACGGACGCCGTCTTTAGCGACAACTACTTCGACCTGCCCGCCGGGCGCAAGGTGACAGTGACGCTGCCCGCGATGAAGGGTTGGAACGCCAAGCGGGTGCAAGAGATGTTGCGCGTGCGCAGCCTGGTGGATTCGTTCTGACAGTAGAGGAAAAAGACAATGACACAGACCGTCTTGATCACCGGGGCAAACAGGGGGTTGGGCTTATCGCTCGCAGCCAAGTTCCTGCGCGAAGGATTTCTGGTGTTCGCCACCACACGCACACCCCAGGCCAGCCTTCACCTGCTGACCGATCAGTTCGCCAAGACGCTGAGCGTCGTCGCCATGGACGTCGCCGATACCGATTCCGTGCGAAAAGCCGCGGAAACCGTCGCCGCGCAGACGCCCACGCTCGACATCCTGATCAACAACGCGGCCATCTACCCGGAAGGCGCCAAAGCCTCCTTGGATGAACTCGATCTCTCATCCGCGCCGATTACACTGGTGGTGATGGACGTGAACGTCTTTGGGCCGCTGCGGGTGACGCAGCAGTTCCTGCCGCTGCTCGAAAAAGGACAGCGCAAACTCCTGATCAACGTCTCCTCCGAGGCCGGCAGTTTATCCGATTGCTGGAGAGACAAAGAGTTCCCCTACTGCATGTCCAAGGCCGCCCTGAACCTGCAATCCAAAATACTGCAGAACTATCTATGGCCCAAGAAGATCAAGGTGCTCGCGGTCCACCCCGGCTGGATGCGCACGGACATGGGCGGCGCCGATGCAGACATCCACCCAGACGAGGCTGCCGATGGGATATTCGAGCTGACCACGAGGGTGTGGGAATCGGACGAGCCGATCTATGTGAACTATGATGGCAGCCCCAGGGAGTGGTAGCGAAGGACAAGGGATGGGCAAACGTGTCTTGATGGTCCTCGGCGGCACGTGGCACGACTTTGACGGCTTCGCTGCTGCGATGAGACCCGTCTTCAAGAGAGCGAAACTCAAGGTCGAGGCGACCTACGAACCGGATGCTCTCACCCAGCTCGACGGGAGCCGCTACGACCTCGTCCTGATCAACACCTGCATCGGCGAGCGCCGGGAGGACGACGGGCCAACCGCGCCGGGGTTCACCGACCGGCAGGTCGAAAGCCTCACACGCTGGGTGCGCGGCGGAGGTGGACTGCTGGCCGTCCACGCCGCCACCGTTGCAGGCCAATCCAGCCCGGCGCTGCGCACGCTCCTGGGCGGCGTCTTTGTCACGCACCCGCCCCAGTTCAACTTTACCGTCTACCCGCTTCACGAGGAGCATCCCATCACCGCCAGGATCGATGCCTTCACCGTCCACGACGAGTTCTACGTGCAGGACTACGACCGGTCGGTCGAGATTCACGCCGTCGCCCTCGACCGGGGCGTGGCCCACCCGATGGTGTGGAGCAAAAGCGAGGGAGAAGGCCGCGTGGCCTATATCGCCATGGGACACGGGCCGGAGGTGTGGGGGCTCGAGCCTTACCAGCGCTTGATGCTGCAGGCCATCGAGTGGCTGATGGCCTGACGACGAACAATATCCAAAGCGCAGACAAGTCCGCGACCTCCGTCGAGAAGGTCGCGGACTTATGGAAAAGAGCTACCTCACTCCAGTTTCTCCGGATCGATCCACAGGAAACGCTCCAGCGGCACACCGACGGGCGTCAGCACGTACCCCTGGATGTGCGGCTTGACCAGCACGTACGACAGGCCGTGATCCAGGAACAACACCGCCGCGTCCTCGACGATGATCTGCTCCACCTCCTGGTACATCCGCATGCGCTCCTCCACGTCCTCCTCGACCCGCGCCCGCTCCAACAGGGCATCTAGCTCTGGGTTGCTGTAGTTGCCCAGATTGCCCTGCGCGCCGGTATAGAACAACACGTCGGCAAAGTTCTCCGGGTCGGGATAGTCGGCACACCAGCCGCTGCCGAAAACCTGACCGTGCTCTCCGGCGTGGATCTTGTCCAGGTACTTGCCCGATTCCAGGTTCTCGATCGTGATAGTGACCCCCAGATTCCGCTGCCACATCTCGGCCAGCGCCGCCGCGACACCACCCGAGTCGTTGCCGATGCCACTGGAGGTGTAGACGATGAGCGGCAATCCTGCCGGACTGCTATACTTCGACTGGGCCAGGAGCCGACGCGCACGTTCAGGATCGTAGGGCAGCCCCTCGAGATCGGCGTTGTAGCCGGGCAGACCGGGCGGATAGAGTCCCTTTGCCGGGATGCCGATGTCGTTCAACAGGACCTCCATGTACTGCTCGCGGTCAAAGGCCATCGAAAAGGCCTGACGCACCTTGGGATCGTCGAACGGCGGTTGCTCGGCGTCGAAGACGACGTAGCCGGTGCAGAGGTCGGTGCCCATCACCAAGTCAGCATGTAAGGGATCGTCGGGATCCATAACGCGCGGGACGTTCCAATACCCCACGCCGGTCACGTCTATGTCCCCCATCTCGTAGAGCCGCATGCCGGAACCGGCGTACAGCTTGACGGCCACGTAGGGGATGGCAGGCTGTTCCAGGTGATAGGTCTCGTTGCGCTCGTAGAGTTTAGACTCGAAGCGATCCCAGCGCACCAGCCGGTACGGCCCGGTGCCATTGGGCATGCGATACCACTCGGGGCCGGACTCGACGTTGGCGCGATCCACGATGTAGGCGGTCGAGTAGGTCAACTTGTACAGAAAGTATGGCTTGGGCGCATCAACGGTCACCCGGAGCGTGTGGTCGTCCACGACTTCAAGCCCGGCGATGTGATCCGCCTTGCCCTCATGCATCGCCTTGACGCCGACAATGTCGCCCAGGTAGGTGAGAACGGTGTCCGACTCAGTCTCAGAATCGGCGGCGCGCTCCCACGAGTAGACGACGTCGTAGGCTGTGACCGGGCGGCCATCGTGGAAGCGGGCATCGTCGCGCAGCGTGAAGGTGTAGACCGTGCCTCCCTCCACCTGCCACGACTCGGCCAGGTCCGGCACGATGTTCAGATCGGGATCGAACGATACCAGCCCGCCGAAGACCAGATCGTCGCCGCGTCCGTGGGTGGTGGCGGGGTCGTAATTGCGTGGGTTGGTGCCCTCACCTCCCGAAAGCACCAGTACCTGGTCGCGGGGAATGCCGTAGACGGAGGGCACCTCAAGGTGCAGCGAGCGTATCAAGGCCTCGATTTCGTCAGCATTCCTGTCATAGGCTGCCGGCGGTACGCCGACGGATCTTATCATATAAGCTCGCCCACTCCTGAGAGCAATTGTAAGGTTCACCTTCGCCGGGCCAACCTCGTTGGGCCACACGCCGGTCATTAGAATCATCCAGGCCTCTCGCCCATCATCGAGGTGAATCATCTCATCCTGGAGAACCCTAGTCTGAGCCAAGAACTCGGCGTAGCCATCTCGAAACCCAGTCACGATTTCCTCAAACGCCGTACCCGGCGCCGGCGAGGCCGAGAGATCGATGAACACATCACGGTCAGGATTGATGAATCTGACCAGCGAAGAGATAGGGTCATCGAGAATATCGACTGCCCACTCGCTTGGATAGTTCAGCGTCACGCCGTAATCGGGATTGGTGAAGGTGCCGCGCCTGGCGGATGGCTCGGGGATCGTGGGCGTCGGCCACGGCTCGAAGGCGGGCAGCGGCGTCAGCGTCGGCGCGGGCGTGAACGTCGGCAAAGGTGTGGGCGTGCGCGTGGCCGTCGGCGTGGGAGTAAGCGTGCGCGTGGCCGTCGGCTCCGGCGTGGGCGATGGCGCCACGAGGTTGCACGCGCAGGCAAGCAGTACAGCGACCGCCATCAATTGCAGTTTGACGATGGTTGATGGTCTGCGGATCATGGTCTTTCCCTCCTTTGCCACACGAGCACCACAGCCACAATCACAACAACCAGCAGGGTTACACAGACCAAAGCGCCAAATAAGGCCACCCACCCACCGCCGGCAAACGGGGACGTGACGCCCGCGCTTTCAGGGGACGGCGTGACTTCCAGAGGAGACGTGGGAACAGGTGTGCGCGTCTTTGTTGGCGCCGGCGTCGGCACCAGGGTGGGCGTCAGCGTCGATGGCGGCGCGGCGACGACAGTGGCCAGGGGGACCCCGGACAGAGGCACGAGGGTGGGCACCGCAGTCGGCGTCGGCGTGGGCGTCGGCGTCACATCCCCGGCCACGCGCGGCGGGGCACCGACGTGCTCCCGCCAGACGTCCTCAAGTCCATCTTGATCAAAGCCATAGACCTCCAGCAGCGCGTCGTCAACGCCCGCGCCGTCGCGCAGCGCCGTCAAGAGCGCCAGCATCGAGTCCCGACCATACTCCCCGATGAGCAAGTCCACCAGGCTATAGGATTGGACGTACGCCAGGTGAGCCTGCTCCGGGTCTTCGGGGAAACTGCCAGCCAAGCCGCGAACCGAGAACACTGTGTCGTCGGCCACCGCCGCCTGAAAGTCGCGTCGATCATCGCCAAGGCCGGCGTCGCCGCGCTCCACGAACTCGGCCAGCCCTTCGTCGAGCCAGGTCGGGATAGAGGCCAGGCAACTGAAAGTGTAGCGACCAACCAACACGTGCGTCAACTCGTGAGCCTCGGTGTCCTTGCCCCACGCGACATTGTCAGGATCATCAGGCGAGATCCCGATCAGGATAATCCTATAGTCCGGATAGGCCAATCCTCCCGTCCAGCCGGCTTCGTAGTAGATGGCTTCGCGCATATCGTACGTGTTGGTATAGATGTAAAGATCAATAGGGCCATCAAGAGTCAAACCCATGTTTTCCTCGATGTACGCCAGCGCATCGACCGCCGTAACGCGCAGATCCTCTCCAAACGCCCGATCTCCGACGTACCAGTGCACGGTGATCGAGCCGCCGCTGACCGATCGCCAGTCATGCATCACGTCGAGCCAGACGATAGTCTGCCTGTCGGTCAGCAGCTCGTCACCGCTGGCGTCTGTCACGCGCCAGCGCCACCAGATTTCCGCGCCGGGCGGCAGCGAGCCGGATTGCTTCATCTCCCAGGCCCACTGCGTCTTGACCTCCCGCAGTGGCTCGAAATCCGGGAATGCCTTGGCAACCACCTCCCCGCACGTGAGGTGATCGACGCCGTATTCCAGCACGATCTGTTCGATGTCGGCCTCGCTCTTCAACTCGACTTTGAAGGTCACCTTCTCCGGGAAATAAAGTGAGGCACGATCGCTTATGACTTCAATGCCTGACTGAAGAGTGGCCGTGGCTGGCAAGGGATTGACGACCAAGCCGGCCAAGAGCCCAACGAGGACAACAATTCTGGCTACCGACCAATGATACATAGAACCCTCCTTGTCGGGTGAGATCGCTGCACCAAGTATACCCACTTTGCCCGATTTGACAACCACAAAAAAGAGGGCCACTCGGCTGGCGAGTGACCCCCATCGTCCACGTCACCTGCGGTCAGGGCTGGAGCGTCGCGTCGGCAGGCAGGCCCGGCTTGAGCAGGTGGCCGGGGTTTGGAATGCGCACTTTGACAGCGAAAACGAGATTGACGCGCTCCTCCTGCGTCTGCACGTTGCGCGGGGTGAACTCCGCTTCGCCTGCGATATTCGCCACCTCCCCCACAAAGACGCGCCCAGGGAAGGAATCGACCTGCACCTCCACCTCTTGCCCCAAGCTCACCTGCCCGACACGAGTCTCCGGAACGTAGATGACGAGCTTTACCTCGTCCAGATTGGCGACGGTCAGCAGCGGCATGCCCGCCGTGGCGGTCTCGCCGACCTGCGCGCTGCGGCTGGTAACGATGCCATCCATCGGCGCAATCAGTGTGAGCCAGGCGACCTCGGCATCCACGATGCGCACGGCAGCCTCGGCCTGCCGCACCTGGGCCTCGGCTATCGCCACTTCCTCCGCCGTCGGACCGGCCTCCAGTTCGTCCAGCGTCGCCTGCGCGGCGGCCACCTGCGCCTCGGCGAGATCGCACTGCATTTCTGCAGCGTGAAGCTGCGCCTCAAGCTCCAGTGGGTTGGCGCGGATGGCCAACAGTGCGTTCAGGTAGCGCCGGGCGCCCTCAAGCTCGGCCTGAGCCTGCGCCAGCGCAGCCTGGGATGCCTGCACCTGAAGATCCCACGCGCGCTCCGTGTCCCCGCCCTCCCCGATGTGAGGGCCGCGCTGCAATTCCATCGCCGCCAAGTCCGCCTTCGCCATCTCGACGCCCTGCTCGGCCAAGCGCACTTGAGTGCGCGCGGCGTCGATCTCGGCGTCGAGCGAAAGCGGATTACTGATCACCTCTTGCGCATAGAGCGCGGCTTGAGCGGCGCCATCCCGCTCGGCCCTTGCCTGGGCCAGCGCGGCACGCGCAGCAGCGATCTCCTCCGGGCGCGCACCAGCCTGCACGCGCGCCAGATTGGACTGCGCGGCCGCCAGCCCGGCCTCAGCCTCCAAACGCTGGCTCTGGTACACCGCGTCGTCCAGGCGCACCAACACATCACCTTTCACGACCTTATCACCACGGTCTACCAACATCTCGGCAATGCTCCCCGAAACCTCGGGCACGATCACGACCTCCTCGCCCTCGATAAAACCGGAGGCAACGATAGCGCCGTTATCTTGACCACTGCCACAGCCAGCAAGAAGCACAGTCAGCACCACGCAAGAACTGAGATTTGAGATTCGAGATTTGAGACCTTGGATTCGCATCCTACTGCTCCTCGATGAGAATCACCGCATCGGCAGGCAGGCCCGGCTTGAGTGCGTGATCGGGATTGGGAATGCACACCTCCACGGCGAAGACCATGTTCACCCGCTCCTCCTGCGTCTGCACGTTGCGCGGCGTGAACTCGGCCTCGTCGGCGATGGTCACCACCTCCCCTGTGAACGTTCGATCCGGGAAGCTATCCACACTCACCTCAACCTGCTGACCGACGTTCACGTATCCCAGTCGATTCTCTGGGACATACACCGTCAGCGTCACCTGATCCAAGTCGCCCAACGTAAGCATAGTAGCTCCAGGTGCGGCCAACTCCCCTTCGTGAATGCTGACCTCCAGCACTATGCCACCGACCGGCGCAGCGATAATCTGCTTGTCACGCAGCACCAGCAGCGCGTCCAGCGCGGCCTGCGCCTGCTCGACCTGCGCCTCGGCGATGGCGATCTCCTCCGCCGTGGCCCCTGCCTCCAGCCCATCCAGTTGGGCTTGAGCCATATCGACCGCGGCATCGGCAACCCGATACTGGGCCTCGGCCGCGGCTATCTGGGCGTTCAGTTCCTGAGGGTTGTCCCGCATCCGGTACAGGTCGTACAGGGCCGCCACTGCCCCATCGTATGCAGCGCCCGCAGTATTCACCCCTACCCAGGCCTTCCAATAGGCGTTGGGGATGAGATGAAAGCCCATCTGCATCGCTGGCCGATACTCAGGGGGAATGTCGTTCAGTTTATCCAGCGCATCTGAGTAAGAATCGTAGGCCATCTCGGCAGCGTCCTTGTAGGCGACAGCCTGGTCCAACGCCGCCTTGGCGGCAATGACCTGCGCCTCTGCCAGCGTGATCTGGGCATCCAACCGCTGGGGGTTATCGCGCAGGGCGATCAGATCCTGCCAGACCCGGTAGGCCCCGTCGCGGGCCGCCTCGGCCTGGGCCAGCGCCGCCTGCGCCTGCCGTACCTGCTCCGGGCGTGCGCCGGCCCGCGCTTGAGCGAGTTGCGCCTGCGCCAAGTCCAGGCCTCCCTGCGCCGCTTCGATCTGGGCCTCCAGCATCGTCCCGTCCAGTCGCACCAACACCTGCCCAGCCTCGACCTCGTCCCCCTCCTCCACCAGCAGCTCGACCACGCGCCCGCCCAGTTCCGGCGCCACGGCGACCTCCTCGGCCTCGATGAAGCCTGACGCCGTCAGCCCTCCTGCCTCAGGCTCGCCCAGCTCCATCTGTGCCGTCACCTGCTGCCAGGCGGCCGGGTGAGCCGCAAAGTAGATGCCCACCGCTGCCACGACGATGACCACAGCAGCAACCCCGATCAGAGCGACCCGTCTCATCTTCATACCCCCTACTCCTTGCTCCCTAATCCCTTATTATTCCGCACGCTGGAAATGAAGACATCTTCCAGCGACGGAGCGATGATGTCCATCGTGTGCACCTCCACGCCGGCCTCCGTCAGCGCCTGCGCGATGCGGGGCATGTACGATTCAATCCCCCCGGCCACCACGTGAATCTGCGCGCCGTACAGCGCCACCTCTTCGAACGCGCCCATCTCTCGCAGGACGCCGATGGCCACATCCGGCTGCGTGCAGTCGATCTCGAGCACCTGGCCGCGCATCTTGTCCAACTTGATATCCTCCGGCGACCCCTCGGCGATGATACGCCCGCCGTGGATAAAGGCCAGGTCCTGGCAATGCTCTGCCTCATCCATGTAGTGAGTGGTGACAAAGATCGTCGTGCCACCCTCTGCCAGTTCGTACAATAAATCCCAAAAAGCCCGCCGCGAGATAGGGTCCACCCCCGCTGTCGGCTCGTCCAGAAAGAGCATCTCCGGCTCGTGCAGGATGGCCGCGCCCAACGCCAGTCGCTGCTTCCAGCCGCCGGAGAGATTGCGCGTCAGCTCCCGCTCGCGCCCCTCCAGCCCGGCCATCTGAATGGCGAACTTTTTCCGCTCCCGCAGCCGCTGGCCGCGCACGCCATAGGTGCGGCCATAAAAGTCCAGATTCTCTCCCACCGTCAGATCGTGGTAAAGGCTAAACCGCTGCGACATATAGCCGATGTTCTTGCGAACCTCCTCCGCCTGGCGGACGATGTCGTACCCCAACACGGCGGCATGGCCCGACGTAGGCCGCAGCAGCCCGAGAAGCATGCGGATCGTCGTCGTCTTTCCCGCCCCGTTCGGTCCCAGGAAACCGAAAATCTCCCCGCGCTTGATGTGGAACGTCACCCCGTCCACAGCGACGAAATCGCCGAACCGCTTTGTCAGACTAACTACTTCGACAGCATATTCATTCACAATTCAAAGCCCTCATTTGCGTCTGTCACCCTGAGCGCAGCGAAGGGTCTCTTTTTTTGGCAATGAGATTCTTCGCTTCCTTCGGTCGCGCAGAATGACCGGCCCTGCCTCAGCTCTTTAACACCCTCACTTACACGGCAACGCATAGCAGCTTCCTGTTTGCGTTATCATCGATCAACGTTTCGGAATTGAGGGATTGGAGCTGTCTGAGATGTCTTTGTGTACTTTGCGGCACGTCACAGCAAAGTCTTCATAATACTGCTCCACTCCAAAGAAGTATTGTCCGTCGTCGAGAATACCAATGCCACATGGGAATGCCCCTCTATACAGGCTTACCCCCGGTGAGTGCAGTGTGGGTTTGCCATCCACGCCAAGCTTAACGCCTTCTTCTTTAAGCATGGAAATTCCCCCGCTTTTTTTGATGAAATACTCATGAGCCATTCCACATCGAAACACCTTGTATACATTGACCCGCCGGTTAAATGACTTGTAAAGTGTCCCCATCTTGTTGAAAAAAGCGTCGAAACGGTTTTTACAGCTACCCTTGCTGAAACTCCCGGTCACAATGCCGCCCATAAACTCAGTGTAACAGAGTAAGCCAAGCGCACACAGGTAGTTGCCTCCACCAGAGTAAGAGCGAGTATCCCCATGTATCTCAAGCTCCGACTTGGCGAAAGCAATCTCTCGCTCAATGTCTGTGAGTATGAATCCATACACGAAGTCCTTGAAGAAATCGTTGACCTCTTGCACACTCATATATGAACCTCCTCTTTTCTCCAACTGGGGTACCGACTTCCGACTGCTCGCAGGCCAGAAGTCTGTGCCTACCCTTCCCTCTGCCGCTTCCGAATCAGCGAAATAAACGCCTCCTCAATCCGCGAAAGGGTCTGATGCCCGTGGCGCAGACTTTCTAGTCTGCGGCCTACGGGCTGGAAATCCCGTGCCACACTCATCCCTTCTCCTCCGACCGCCTCCTGATCAGCGAGATAAACGCCTCCTCCATGCGCGGCCGCGTCTGGCGCAGGTCCTCGACGACGATCCCGGCGCGGCCCAGCGCCTGCTCAATGTCAGACGCGCGCCGCGCCGCATCGTCCACGAACACGTGCAGCAAGTCGCCGTAGGTCTGTATCTCCAATACGCCAGGCAACCCCGCGATGACGGGGCTCGCCTCCCGCAGTCTGTCGGCCCGCAGTTCCAGCAACTGGCCCTCCACCAATCCCTTGATCCGCTCCGGCGTGTCGCAGACGATGATCTGCCCTTCGAACATCAGCCCCACCCGCGAGCACCGTTCCGCCTCGTCCATGTACGGCGTGCTGACGAACAGCGTCACCCCTTCGATGTGCAGCTCCGTCAGGATGTCCCAGAACTCGCGCCGCGAGACCGGGTCCACGCCCGTCGTCGGCTCGTCGAGGAAGATGATCTCCGGCTGGTGGATCAGCGTGCAGGCCAGCGCCAGCTTCTTCTGCATGCCGCCGGAAAGGTGCGCCGCCCGCCGCCTCTTGAACCGCGTCAGGCGGGCGAATTCCAGCAGGCGCTCGATGCGCCCCTTCCGCTCCACCCGCCCCACCTCAAAGATGTCGGCGAAAAAGGTCAGGTTCTCCAGCACCGTCAGATCGCCGTAGAGAGAGAACTGCTGCGCCATGTAGCCGATGCGCTTCTTGATCTCCTCCGGCTCCTTCACCGTGTCGAACCCTGCCACGCGGGCGCTGCCCGCACTCGGGTCCATGATCGCACACAGCATGCGGATCGCCGTCGTCTTGCCCGCCCCATCCGGCCCCAGCAGGCCGAAAATCTCGCTCTTCCGGACGCTCAAGCTCAGCCCGTCCACGGCGGTCACCTTCTTGAACCGCTTGGTCAGTCCCTGTGTTTCAATGACCACCCCATCCGCGGATTCGGTAATTTGAGATTTGAGATTTGAGATTTGAGATTTCCTATCTGTCATTTTTGTTAAACCATTCTTCGTCTGAGCACCCACGCGCTGGCGGCAAAGAGCGCCACACTCATCCCCGCCAGCGGCAGCAACTGCGGCGCCAGCTCGTAAAACCCTGCTCCCTTGGCAAAGAGCTGCCGCGTGATATCGATAAAATACCGCAGCGGCACGAACCCCGACGCCGTCTGCACCAACGGCGGCATCATGTCCACCGGCGTGAAGAACCCGGCCAGCGTACTGTTCATCGTCACCAGCAGAAATATCGCCGGCAGCGCCTGCGACTGGCTCCCCGCCAGCACCGAGATCAGCATCCCCACCCCCATCTCCGCCAGCAGGTAGACGGCCATCAACCCGGCGTACAGCGCCAGCGATCCCCTGATCGGCACGTTAAAGACCTGCGTGGTGATGAGCAACATCACGATCAGCTCAGCATAAGAGATGACGATCACGGGAATCAGCTTGCCCACGATCAGCTCGATCAGCCGGATCGGCGCCACCATCAACTGCTCCAGTGTGCCCCGCTCCCGCTCCCGCACCACACAGATGGCCGTGATCGCCAAGACGACCAAAGACATCATCGCCCCCAGGAGGGCAGGAATGTAAAAGTTCTCGCGGCGCAGCTCCTGGTTATACCAGATGCGCGTTTCGGCATCGACGGGCGCCGCCAGCCCACCAAAAGCCTGCGCTGTGAAATGGCCCACCACCCCTTCGGCGTAGGCGGCGGCGTAACTGGCCACGGCGGTGTTGCTGCCGTCGATGATGGCCGCGATGGTGACACCGCCATCGGCGCGCTCGAATCCCTGCGGGATGATGAAAGCCGCGCTGACCTTTCCCTCGTCCAGCAACCGTTCTGCCTGCGCGCTCGTCTCCGGCAGCGCCACCACCTCAAAACTGCGCGCCTGGTGGATGGCCTGAATCAAGCGGCGACTGGCCGCGCTCTTGTCTCCGTCGACCACGGCGGCGGGCAGGTCGTTGATCCCTCCGGCGGTGGCATAGCCCAGCACGAACATCTCCAGAACCGGTAGGATGAGGATGAAGGACACGACCCCGGCGTGCCGCCACAGCTCCAGGATTTCCTTCCGCGCGATTTGGATGATGCGGTAAAGCGTCTCCATCGCTCCCTACCCCAGCTTTTTCCGAAAGCGCACGTAGGCCAATACACTTGTCAAAGCCCCCATCACCAAAAGCGCCAGTGCGTTGGGCCACAGCACCTCCCAGCCGACGCCTTTGAGGAAAATCCCCCGCGCGATAGCAGTGAAATGGGTCGCCGGCAGCGAGGCCGACAGCCACTGCAACCACAGCGGCATGCTCGCCACCGGGAAAAAAATATTGGAAAGGTACGTCGGCGCGATGCCGAACAGCTCAAACGTGATGATCGCCGCCCCGTGTTGAGAGCGCGAGAACTGGGCGATCAAGACCCCGCTGCTGGCTGTGGCAAAGATGTAGACGCATCCCAACACCACAAACAGACCCAACCCACCCCGCAACGGCACGTCAAAGGTAAAGCGGGCGATGGCGGTAAAGATGCCGATATCGAGCAAGCCGACGAGCACATACGGGAACACGCGCCCCAGCAGGAGGGGCCAACGCCCCAGCGGCGTGCTGACCACTACCTCAAAGCTGCCCCGCTCCCGCTCACGGGCGAAAGCCGCCGACGCCCCCACGGCGGGCACGATCAGGACAATGCCCATCAGACCCGGCACCACGCCGATCACCGTCTTCAGGTCGGCGTTGTACCACACGCGCGGACGAAACCCAAAAACGCCGCCGAGCACAATGCCCCGCCGTTCCACCGCCTGCGTCATCGTCTGCTGTGATATGCTGCTGGCCACAGACGAGACGCGACTTTCTGCCATCACAGCCACACCCGGCTCGCTGCCGTCGATGAGCACCTGCACCCGCGCCACATCGCCCCGTTCGATACACCGGCTGTAATCGCCCGGGATAACGACGACCACCCTGGCCGAGCCATCCTGCAAGCACCCCTCCGCCTCCTCACGCTGGGCTGCCATCTCCAGGTCAAAGAACCGGTCGTTGGCCAATGCCTGCACGAATTGACGGCTGTGCTGTCCCGCGTCGAGATTCACCACCAGCGTTCGTACGTCTTCGATGTCGGTGGAGAGCGTATAGGCCAGTGTCACCAGCGTGCTCACCCCCCCCACCGTCAGCAGCAACAGGTACACCTTGTCGCGCAGGATCTGGGTGATCTCGTTGCGAACGATTGCCAGAAAGGCCCTCACGGTGCATCACCCTTTTCAGCCAGCAAACCATCGAAGACAAGCCGCTGAGTCTTCTCGATCACCTGCTCCGGCTGCATCAGATCTCTATCGATGATCGAGGCCAACACGATCGCGCCATCCACGATGACAAGCGGCAGGGCCGAGAGCGTCTGCACGTCGATGGGCTTGAACTCGCCGTTGGCAATGCCTTCCTCGATGATAGCCGCGCACGATTGCTGCATCGCCTCAAAGAGATGGCGGAAGCTTGCAGCGGCCTTGGGATTGTGCAGGGCGTAGGCCCAGAATTCGACCAGCACCGGCAGCAACTCCACATCGGCCTGCAAGAAAGCCGTCGCCAGGCGAGTCATCGCCCACATCTTGTCGGTAGCGCTCAAAGGCACGTCAGGCAAGCCACCGACTGTATCTGCCAGTCGTTCCGCCCAGGTAGAAAGTAACGCCAAGAACAGATCGTCCTTGCTGCGAAAGTAGTGATACAGCGTGCCCTGGCTCACCCCGATCGCTTGGGCGATATCCGACATCTTGGCAGCGTGAAACCCCCGTTCGGCAAAGATTTGCCGCGCCGCTTCCAGGATCTGCGCCCGCCGCTCGCGGCGGATTTGCTCGTTCTGTTCCCTGGTACGAGGAGACATATGATCTCCCTTTTGATTGACCGATGAGTCAATCAAAACCATACCATAGAACAGGCACCTGCACAATAGTACGCGGGTCACAGAACGTATGCGCTTGTAAGAGATCAGAGATTGCTTGTCACCAATCTGCCACGTCCAGGCTTGTCCCCGCCATCGTCTCGCTTACTCCAGCCGTTTGCGGAAGCGTGTTGCGGCAAAGGCCATGATGACGATGCCAAAGACGAGCAATGCCGCCACTTGTCCGGCCAGCACTTCCAACCCCACCCCTTTGACGATAATGCCTCGCATAATGATGATCATGTAGCGCAGCGGTATTATGTAGCTGACTGCCTGAAGGAAGTCAGGCATCGCCTCCAAGGGGAAGAGATAGCCTGCCAAGAAAATAGAAGGAAGAAGGGTAAAAAAGACCAGAAGCATCGCCTCCTGCTGCGTATTGGACACGCTGGAAACAAATATACCGACACCCAGCGACGTCATCAAGAAAACTGCGGAGAGAATCAACAGCAGGGCAAGGCTCCCGTTGATCGGCACACCGAACCAAAAGACGGCAATCGCCAGCACCTCCAAGACGTTGAAGAAGGCGACAGCGACGTAAGGAATTACCTTCCCCACCACCAACTCGACGGAGCGAATCGGCGTGACCATCAGTTGCTCGACCGTCCCCGTCTCCCGCTCCCGCACGATAGAGAGCGCAGTCAGCAGCGTGGTGAGAAAATACAGGATCACGGCCATCATGCCAGGGATCATGAAATTAGCGCTCTTCATCTCCGGGTTGTACCAGACCCGCGAGCGAACCTCCACGGCCATCATGTCCTCGGGCGAGATCCCCAGCCGCTTCTCGACGATACGCGCGCTCTGCGCCTGCCCCACCGATTGAGCAGAGGATAGCACCGCGTTGGCGATCGTGGGATCGGAGCCGTCGACGACGAAAGCCACGCTCGCCGTCTCGCCGGCGACCACGTCGGCCCCGTAGCCAGCAGGGATGATCAGCCCAGCCCGAATCGTTCCTTGATCGACCATGCGCGCCAATTCCTCCTCGCTATCGACGTAGAACTCGATATCAAAATAGTTTGAAGCCTTGTAGGCTTCCACCAGCTCCCGACTTTCAGGCGTTCGATCGGCGTCCACGACCGCTGTGAGCAAGTGCTTGATATCAGTAGTGGCCGCGTAACCCAGGAGGAAAAGCTGCACCACCGGAATGAGGAACATCACCGCCAGCGTGCGCCGGTCGCGCACGATGTGGAATAACTCCTTGCGGGCAACGGTCAGCGTGCGCACGATCGACATCCCTATTCACCTCCGCTCGCCTTGAGTCCATCGAAGATGATAGTGGCCAACAGTTCGGGCAAAGCCTCCCATCTCGCCACGACCGTCTCGTCGCCCAAGATACGCAAGACGAGGAGGCCGATGAACATCGCCTGCACAACGCGCGTGGTCAGCGTCGTATCGACCGGGCGGATGTGCCCCAGTTCAATCCGCGTACGGACATACTGCTCCAACAGCGCCGCGATACGGAGCACGAACCGCTGATAATAATGCTCGCGCAGGTCAGCATTGACCATCACCTCCGGCAGAATCGCTTGCAGCGTTTCTTGTGCCTCCACCAAGTGCTCGACGCGGCGGCGGAACATGGCGATGAAAAAGTCCCGCACGTCGCCCTGCAATGCCTCCGTCAGCTCGTCGCCCAGCGTCTCTAGCTCGGCCAAGCGGGCCATCATGCCAATCAGCAGATCGTCCTTGCTGTCAAAGTAGTTGTAGATGGTGCCCTCGGCTATCCCTGCCCTTCTGGCGATATCCTTGGTGGTCGCACGATGGAAACCCTTCTCGGCGAACACCGCAGCCGCAGAGTCAAGGATCTGGTTGCGTCGTGCCTCGATCAGTTGCTGGCGGATGGGATCTTGAACAGGAGTCATGGCCTCCTCCCACCTGGAAAACAGCTTGCTAGTATGAGCCAACACTCAATAGAATGAGTGTACACTCATCACATTATACACACCAAATGGAAGCAGTCAAGGGACAAAAAAACCGCGCCTCCAATGAGACGCGGTTGAGGAAGTTGAACAAACTGTCTAGAGCTCTGGATAGAAACAGATGCCGACGGTGCCCGGTCCGACATGCGCGCCAATGGCGGGGCTCACCGTCGTGCGGTACACGACGGGCATGCCAAACCGCTCCTTCACCATTTCAGCGACAGCGTAGCCCTCGGTGGGAGTATCCACATCCAGCACAGCCACCTCCGCCATCCGCTTTCCAGCCAGGCGCTCTTCAGCGACGTCCAACATCCGCGCGACGGCCTTGCGCTTGGTGCGCACCTGGGCCAGAGCCTCGATGCGCCCGTCCTCCAGATCCAGCAAGGGCTTTATGTTCAGGGCGGTTCCCAGCAGCCGCTTGGCGCCGCCAATGCGCCCACCTCGATGCAAGTATTCGAGCGTGTCCACGGCAAACATCAGGTTCATCCCGCCCCCCACTTTCTCGGCGGCAGCAACGACCTCGTCGATGGACCTGCCCGCGGCCGCCGCCCGCGCCGCTGCCAGCACAGCGAATCCAAGTCCCATTGAGGTCGAAAGCGAGTCCACCACCCGGATATCCGTTTCCGGCAATTCCGCTTTGGCCACCAGGGCACTGGCGACGGTGCCGCTGAGCTTGGAGGAAATGAGCACACTGATGATCGCGTCATATCCCTCTCCCGCTTGCCGGAAGAACTCGACAAACTCTCCGGCTGAGGGCTGGGAAGTCGTAGGGAAGACTTTGGACTCTGGCAGGCGACGGTAGAACGTGGGAGGGTCAATGTCCACGCCATCCCGGAAACGCTCATCGCCCCAGATGAGCCATAGGGGAATCATCGGGATATCAAAGTCGCCCAGGGCCTCTTTAGGAATGTAAGCTGTGCTGTCCGTCACTACTGCAATTCTATCACTCATCATGACCTCCTTTGTCTGGTATTTGCCACTCAGGTGGCTTTGAGGGTAATGTTTCTCAACAGTTGAGATAAATGGCGAAAGGGCCATCTGGACGCCCCGCGGGGCATCCGAAACACAGTTCAAACTGGCTCAAGATGCTCTTGTCCCCCACGCCGCAAGAAACGCGAGTC
>Ga0315544_1000522_pt1 | contig 35586 bp, 36 predicted proteins | sample SalMarSW160130MG_2_FD_202543 | JGI IMG/M metagenome (GOLD analysis project Ga0315544, IMG submission 202543) | Salt marsh sediment microbial communities from the Plum Island Ecosystem LTER, Massachusetts, United States - Salt Marsh Sediment SW1601-130 ... | reverse complement strand
GGGATAGCGGCGTTCTTAAGGGTCTTCTTCGGGTCATTTTTGCTCTTCCAGATGGATTGGGTTCTTCTGATGGCGGTTTTAGCCAGCCTGGCAATGATCATCGGAAATATCATCGCCCTGCTTCAGACCAATATCAAAAGGATGTTGGCGTATTCCAGCATTGCCCAGATAGGATATATTCTGTTAGGGGTAGTCGCCGCCACCTCCAGAGGAGTTTCTTCGGTAGCATTTTATACCTTCGTTTATCTGTTCGCCAACATGGGAGCATTTATCACCGCTATCGCCTTCAGCAACCAAACCAGAAGTGACCAGATAAAGGATTATGCTGGTCTTTCCCGGAGGTCGCCTGCTCTGGCGGCAATGATGGCGGTGTTCATGCTTTCATTGGTGGGAATCCCACCTTTGGCTGGATTTATAGGAAAGTATTATCTTTTCTCCGCCGCCATCGAACAGGGATATATCTGGCTGGTGGTGATTGCCATCTTAACCAGCGTGATCTCCCTGTATTATTATCTGGGCGTGGTCAAGCAAATGTATTTTCAAACTTCAACTGAAGAAAATCCCATCGCCACAGGTGCTGCACTTAAGACCGCGCTGATCATCTGTGTCATAGGCGTTCTTCTTTTCGGCATCTACCCCAATATTTTCCTCGACTTTGCCAACCAGGCAGCATCAGTGTTTCTTTATTAAAACTGGATGTAGGGGCGGCATTTATGTCGCCCGTTAAAGTTCAGATTTGATGAATCAAATCCCTGCAGATTTATGTCGCTTGCCTCATTTCACTTAACCATCAATCAGAATCGTCTCTCTTATCATACGAAGTTGTAGGGGCGCCATTTATGGCACCTGCTTGAGGTTCGGGTTCGATGAATCAAACCCTTACAGATTTATGCTGCTGGACTTATTTCCTCAAGTATTAATTAGAATCATCGCTTTTGTCTTACGGAATTGTAGGGGGATCATTTATGGCGCCTGCTTGAGGTTCAGGTTTGCTTCTCTCACCATCTCTTCAGTGCTTTAGCCTTTCTCCGATCCCCTGGATCCTGCGGTATGAACCGAATGGTTTACACCTGCGGACTTAAAAACACCGCACTCCTTCACCTCCATTCAGGGTAAACGGAGTTGCGACGCTACATTCGAGCATACGCATCTTATCAAAGACGTCTTGAAAACGCCCTATGATCCCATTTCTCCAAGGTTCTTTTATAGGGATAAAGATTGGTTGTATCCCAAGTTTAAGACACAGACGTATTACCAATCCAAAGGAGCGAGGATAGCGATTACTACCACGTGCAGGTAATTTGTTATCCATCTGGAGATTCGTATAAATGCTTAGCAGACGTAGGTATTCCTAAAGTCTGCCAGCAGTGAATTAAGGTATTGATGATGTCTATTCTGGTCTGTCTGCGTATAGGATTAACGCTACAGCGACGGCCATAAGCATCAATTATATTGGTTGAATAGAACCGTCCATTCATATGAATGTGCGTCCCGCCAACGGCGGGACGAGCATACGCATCGTTTTTTTCCGCCAGAGGCGGATATGTTAAATGGGAAAGAAAGTCACAACGGATCCATCCTGTGGCTGAATACTTTAAAATGGTAGCCTAAAACCCATTGAGGAAGGAACACCTAAACAATGTCATAATAATTTTACACATGAATTCAAACATTACCAATGACTCCACTTTCAATTTTACTTAAACTGATTTATGGAACGCAAACTAAATATTTCGGAGGTATATGATGAATACTGCAACTGTTGTGATGTTTATTATTGCTATTGTTTTGTTGGTTGTGGCTTACTTACAAGGGGACAACCTTCATATTTTAGGGCTAAAAGCGGCGGCGAAAATGTTTGGGCAGGTTATGCCCATATTGATCGCTGCGTTTTTAATCGCAGGATTAATTCAGGTCTTGATTCCGAAGGAGTTTATTGTGAAATGGCTGGGTAAGGAAGCAGGGTTCGAGGGGATTCTGTTTGGGTCGCTAGCTGGAGGACTGACCCCGGGAGGACCGGTTATAAGCTTTCCCATAGTAGCTTCCATATATAAATCCGGTGCCAGTATTGGAACGGTAGTGGCGTTCGTCACCGCCTGGTCATTGGTGGCGGTGGGGCGATTGCCTTATGAGATCAGCTTGATCAGCCCCAAGTTTGCCGCAATCAGATTAGCCTGCACCTTCTTCTTTCCACCCATCGCTGGGTTGATCGCGCAGTTTTTCTTCTCAAAGATTGCGTGAACAAAAATTATCTTTTCTCAAAATTCTTGTGTGACAGCTTTCGTGTATAATGCCTTTTCCGTCCGAGACAAGCTCGGACGCTACACTTTTGTGATTGTATTAGCGAAAGAAATTAAACCTTAGCCCGTAGCGTTGCAACTCCGTGTGCAACGCTTTGTCGCCATAGACAAATTCCGATCTTAAGATCTGTTGGAGCCTACTGAGGTATTGGGGATTGTATCTCGAACACAGCGCCGGGATAGAATTCCAGTTTCAATTTTTGTTGCCACTTTTTTCTTCTGTGTCGGGCAGCCCCGCCTTTGGTAGGACTATCCGACATTTTTCTATATGGGGGATTTCGGACCTACGAGTGCATGTCCGAGTTCATCCTATGTTGTCTTTTTGCCAAGAATATGCTTGATAAACTTAAAATTTTAAGCTATCATGATCTGCAAAAGATAAAAGGATTCATCCTGAAGGAGCAAACATGAGGAGAAAAAAGCGGATCGGAATTTTAACCGGAGGAGGGGATTGTCCCGGATTGAATCCGGCTATCCGGGCAGTTGCCAAAACCTCTTTCTTTTGTCACGGAGCCGAGGTGATCGGTTTCAAGGATGGATATGAGGGACTGATTAAGAACCAAACAAGAGAATTGACCTGGGAGGACGTCTCCGGAATTCTGACCCAGGGTGGAACCATACTTGGCACATCCAATCGTGCCAATCCCTTTGCCTATGGAGAGAAGAAAAAGGATTTATCAAAACAAGCTTTAAAAAACTTTCGCCGCCTGAAGCTGGATGCCTTGATTTGCATTGGCGGAGACGGAAGCCTGCATATAGCTCACGAATTGAACCAAATGGGACTGCCCATTGTGGGCATACCCAAAACCATAGACAATGACGTGGAAGCAACCGATTTCACCATCGGCTTCGACTCGGCGGTAGCAGTAGCCACGGAATCAATCGACAACGTCCACAGCACGGCTGAGTCTCACCATCGGGTGATGATTGTGGAGGTGATGGGAAGATATACCGGCTGGCTGGCTTTATATGCTGGAGTGGCAGGTGGAGGGGATGTGATTCTCATCCCAGAGCTTCAATTTGACATCAAAAAGGTCTGCCGGGAGCTGGTAAGACGAAGCAAAATCGGAAAGAGATTCAGCATCGTGGTGGTGGCGGAAGGGGTTAGACTTGCTGATTCAAAATTGGTGATTAAAAGAAGGGTAAAGGGAAGTACCGATCCCATCAGGCTGGGTGGAGTAAGCTATCGAATTGCTGAACAAATTGAGAATGCTACAGGCCTGGAGGCCCGGGTTATCATTCTGGGACATCTTCAGCGAGGAGGGAAGCCCACCGACTTCGATCGCATTCTGGCTACCCAATTCGGAAAAAAGGCGGTGGATTTAGTCATGGAAGGAAAATTCGGCTATATGACCAGCCTGCAAGGAGGAAAGATCACCTCCGTCCCCATCCAATCCGGCATTGCCAGATTGAAAAAAGTGACACCGGATCTTCCTCTGATCCAAGCCGCTAAAGCCGTGGGAACGTGCTTTGGGGACTGAATTAAAAAATCAGGAGACTGTTGTATTTTGAGATTGAAAGTCAGGTCATAAATTTATATGTTTTTCGCGATCACCCAATCGTAGTAGTCAACCCCGCCAAAGGCGGGGTTGACAAATAAGGATTTGTCAAGCAGGCTACGCCATGCTTGACCTACAAACTGAGACAATCCATCTACCAAATTTAAAAAAGCCAATGCTATAAATTTGTCAAGTTAAAAAGTTGCTAACCATCATCGAGCTAAAGAAAGCCCAATCACCGCCTTTGGCGGGATACCGCTAAAAGCGGTATAAATTGGGCAACTACAGATGTCTTTTGAGGGTTGAACAAGAGATTTTATGTAATTCTGAATATTGTTTTGAATTTGTAGTTGCTCGATTCATCGAGCTAAAAAAGCCCAATCACCGCCTTTGGCGGGATACCGCTAAAAGCGGTATAAATTGGGCAACTACAAAGAGATTTCATCAACGGTTAAGAGGACAAAAGGGGATACTCCTTTATGGATAAAAACAAAACAGCAGAGGTTTTGTCCACTGAAGCCGAGATAAAATTCAGCCGGGAACTGGGGCTTTTGGAGGCGACCACCTTAGGGGTGGGAGCCATGATAGGGGCGGGAATCTTTATCTTAAGCGGAATGGCCGCAGGCATAGCCGGACCGGCGGCTACCATCTCCTACATCCTCTGCGGACTGATGACTCTGTTTACCGCCCTCTCCTATTCCGAGCTTTCCTCCTCTATTCCCTTAGCCGGTGGTGGTTATACCTTTGTCCATCAGGGACTGGGTGGTTATATAGCATTCTTAAGCGGTTGGGCGCTGATCTTCGGAAGCGTGGTGGCTTGTGCGCTTTACGCCCTTGGTTTCGCTGAGCATTTCAATCCACTGTTAGACCTGGTGATGAAGGTTTCACCCCCTATCAAGTTCAGCGCTTTTGCCATAGCCCTGCTTTTACTTTTGATCAACATAAAGGGAACCAAAGAGAGCGGGAAGACCCAAAATTTCTTCACCATTGCAAAGATAGCCATGCTTATTATCTTCATAGGATTGTGTATTCCTCATGTGAAAGTGGGAAACCTGAAGCCATTTGCTCCGTTTGGATTTACCGGCATAATCTCTGCCACCGCTTTAATTTATATATCCTTTTTTGGATTTGAGCTCATCTCCAGCGCCTCCGAAGAGATCAAAAACCCGAAAAAAACAGTTCCCAAGGCGATTTTGCTTTCCCTTTTTATCCCCATGTTGATCTATGTGGGTGTGGTTTTGGTTTCGGTGGGGATTTTAGATTATCAAACCCTGGGAACTTCTGCCGCTCCTTTGGTTTTGATCGCTGGGAAGGTTTTGGGAAGCTACGGGCTTCTTTTTGTTTTGATCGCCGGGCTTTTGGCTACCATCTCCGCTTTAAATGCTACTGTTCTGGCGGCGGCGCGTCAGACCTATGCTATGGGAAGGGACGGGTATCTTCCGGGAAAAATCTTCAGACTGCATCCCAAATTCAAAACTCCATATACAGCAGTTGCCGCGGTGGGGGTGATTATCTTATTCTTTACCCTCTCCGGTGAAGTGGAGTTTGTAGCTCACCTGGCTAATTTCTGCTATCTTTTTGCTCTCATTCTGGTGAATCTGTCAGTGATAATGTTACGCAAAAAGGAACCCCGGCTTAAACGTCCCTTTAAATTACCCTGGCATCCAGTAATCCCGCTCTTGGCAATAGCCTGCAATCTTTTGATCTTAGCGTTTATGCGCCCTCAAACCTACCTTCTGGGTGCTGGCTGGTTAGGTCTGGGGAGTTTGGTTTATCTGGTTTATTCCAAGGGGCAGAAGGAGACAGTGGAAAAACACCGGCGGTTGAAGGAGATTCTGCAACGACAGGAGAGAAAAGAATACAAGATTTTGGTGGCTTTAGCCAATCCAGGCACGGTGGGAATGCTTATGACTACTGCCTGTGCCATCGCCAAAAAATTCGATGGGGAGGTGATCGCACTGAGTGTGGTGGAGATTCCTCACGGAACACCTCTAAGAAAGGGACTGGCTGATTTCTCCCAGCAAAGGCTTCTTTTGTCTCGAGCGGAGAATATCGCCAAACAAGAAAAGGTGAGATTTGACAAGATGATCAAGCTCTCTCACCGCCTCTCCCATGGCATCTTGGAGACGGCAGAGGAGGAAGATTGCAACTTCATCATTATGGGACGCTCCAAACCGGAGAAGATGCTGGAGAAGATTTTGACCACAGTTATGGATATCGTGCTTAAGGAAGCGCCCTGCAATGTCGCTATCGTGTGTGGAGAGAAGATGAATCAGGTGAAACGAATAATAATCACCGCCACGGATAATGTTAACTCTCGGTTGGCGGCAGAGCTAAGTCCTGCCCTGGTGGAAAAATTCAAAGCTGATCTTTTAGTATTGCACGCCATTCCCCAAGACTCCGGTGCTGAAGAAGAAACTCAGGCAAAGAGGTGGATCGATTCCTTTATGGAGAAAGCAAACCTAAAGATCAAAAGTGACCAAAAAATCCTCAAAGCTGAAAAACCAGCTTTTGCCATCGCTGAACAAATCCAGGAAGGGGACCTCCTGCTCATGGGGGAAAGCAAGGGTGGAACCTTAGAACAGCTTCTCTTCACCTCCGTTCCAGAGGAGGTGGAAGAACAGATATCTCAGCCAATAATAGTCTTTAATAAATTTCAACCCCGAGAAAGGTCGTGGGTGGAAAGGATAATCGCCGGCAAGAAGGTCGGGGTCAAATAAAAATTCCATTGGGAGGATTTTACGTAACGGCAACTCACCGACTTGAAAAAGAAAACTAACTTAATACAAACGTATTTGCGTATGCATTCATAAGAATATTTCTGATACGAAGTTGTCCTCTTTCCCTATCCCTCTCCCCTGTGAGTCTGTCTCAAAACCTTTTGCTTCTATGGAGGTATGTGATTATAATAGGAGGGGGGGATTTTTGAGAGGAGGTTTTAAATGAGTTATGAGATTCGTGCAAATTATAATCAATAGTATTTATTTCCGCCGTCATTGGAAGACTTTGTGCCAAAAGATCATACTGAGACCCAAAAAGACTGGACACACCGAAGGTGTAGAGGTTAGATTCTCTGGATGAAGAGAGACAACCTTTAAACTGGAGTTAAGTAAAAATGAAGCAGAGGAAATGGACCGGGGATGAGAAATTGGGAATGGTGATGGAGGGTCTTAAAGAAAAAAGGTCTGTGGTCCCGCCAGAGGCGGGATCGTGAACACAGAATTAGCCAGACCTTATAACAAGTTGGGATTTAGTCCACAGGCTCCATAAGAGAAGTCAGGCTCAATAATCATTAGCCTCATTTTGCTGTTTGAAGCATGAAGCTTCTCAAAATTGCCAAAGTTTTGAGACAGACTCTACGGGAACTCGTCTGGGAAAGCGTGTAAGGCATTTTTTCAGCAGTCCTTTGATTTTGAAGCGGTCAAAATATAAAACTATTATAGCTTGAAATTTAAGAGATTTCCAAAATGTCCAATTACGATGTGATAATAATCGGCGCAGGCAGTGTGGGGTTGCCCACTGCATTCTTCTTAGCACAGGAGAAAATCAAAGTTTTAGTGATAGATGAGCTTCCTTCTCCCGGGCAGGGTCAAAACAAAAGTGCCATTGGAGGTGTGAGAGCTACTCATTCAGACCCGGCTAAGATTCAAACCTGCCAGTTGAGCCTTGAGGTTCTCTCTGGTTGGAAGGAAGAATACGGTGACGATATTAATTTTCAACGGGGCGGATACTGCTTTGCCGTCTACGAAGATGAACATGAAAAAAGCTTAAAGGATCTGGTTGGGTTTCAGAAAAGATATGGTCTGAACATAGACTGGCTTAAGGCAGAAGATATAACAGGGCTTCTCCCCGGGATAAATCCAAAGGGTTTGAAAGGGGGGACCTATTCTCCTGAAGACGGTAATGTCTCACCCATTCTCACGGCGAGAGCTTTTTATCGGCAGGCGGTTAAGCGGGGAGCAAAATTTAAGTTTCAGGAGAAGGTGATCGGAGTGGAGAAAGAGAAAGATTCGGGGATAAAGATCAAAACCAATAGGGGGACTTACACAACCGAGAAGGTGATAAATGCGGCGGGAGCTAATGCCCGGGAGATGGGAAAGATGATGGGAGTGGACTTACCCGTTTTTCCGGATTCACACGAAGCCGGCGTAACTGAACCGGTTAAGCCTTTCTTCCAACCTTTGGTGGTGGACATCAGGGAGTTTCCCGGATCAGAGAATTTTTACTTCTATCAGGAGAAAGAAGGTCACATAATCTTCTGTCTCACTCCCCAGCCTATACTGCCCGGACTTAATCGTGATTCCACATCTTCCTTTCTTCCTCAAGCCGCCAGGCGATTGATCGAACTATTTCCTCGATTGAGAAACATAAGGGTGCGCAGGGTGTGGCGTGGACTTTATCCCATGACCCCGGATGGGGTTCCCATTGTGGATGAGCTGAAAGACTCAGATGGATTCTACGTGGCTGTCGGCTTCTGCGGACAGGGGTTTATGCTTGGTCCGGGGATTGCTTTAAATCTGATGAACCTGATCACAAAGGGAAAGCCTCTTCTGTTAGAAGAGATCTTCAGAAGTTTTAGCCTGTATCGGGATTATACCCGCCCCTCGGAAGCTTTGAAATAATTTTATTCCCAGTAATTTGCAAAACGACCTCTCGCCCTATCTCCCCCTCTCCATGAAATGGAGAGAGGGACAGAGGGTGAGGTAAAATTGCCTCAAATTCTGTTTCCTAATTCAAAAAGTTAGATAAATATCTTTTGTCTTTGGCTCTTTTCATTCAAAAGTGCTTTACTTTGCAATTTGTGTGAACATCATTGCACACCAGAATACAATTTTTCTTGACCTTTTGGAAATTTTTGTGATAATATTTAATCAGGTTCTATGGATCCTGCGGAAAATCCAGAAAGAATGGTAAATCTCGTTAAACCTGGCACTTTCGGATAAAGAAATCTTTTGAATCAAAAGGTTCAAACGTCATTCCAAAATATGAGCCTTCTGTAACGGCATATATTTTGCTCTTTCCTAAGATGAAGTTTAGCGCTCAATTAAGATATATTAGTTGAGCATAGCTTTAAGGTAGCAAATTAAAAAAGGAAAGAGGGGAAGCGATGGAACAGAATTGTGCAGTATGGATAACGGTTGTTTTTCTGTTCATTGTTATGGGGCTTGCCTTTCTTTTTCCTGCGGGAGGAGGAGATAAAAGAAGGTCGAAGCAAACAAATAATGATGGGAGATAAACCCAGGAAATGGAAAAGAGCATAGAATATAAAAAATTTCTGCTTTTGAAGAATCTGGCACAAAAGATCAACTCTTCGGTGGAGATGAACCAGATTTTTCAGGAGGCGCTGGATGGGCTTCTGGAGATCCTCAACTTAAAATGTGCTTCCCTAATCTTGTGGGATGAAAAGACGAAAAAGATAACCAATCAGATAGCTTCCGGGGCGATGGAAAAGCTCAAGATTCTGCGCGATTTTGATCAACTGGTGATGGAGGCGATGAGAAAGCAAATTCGTATGGAGTCTGTCTATGCTACTTTTGACATTGAGGGACCGCATAGCGTTTTTTCCTATCCCATAAAAAGAGATGGACATACAGTCGGCGCCATCGCCGGGCTGGTGGAAGGATACAAAAACTTAAGCTGTGAGGAGGAGCTTTTTGAAGCGCTGAGCCACCAGTTAGGGATAGCTCTTACCCGGGCATCTTTGTGGGAGGGAAAGATAGAAGGAGAGACTCAGGAGGATCTGATAAAGTCCGAAAGGCTGAAAGCCATGATCGAAACCGCAGTCACCATCAACCATGAGGTGAACAATCCGCTGGCCGCAGTCTTGGGATACGTTCAGCTTATTTTAAGCAGACCGGAGAATCTGGACCCCGATACCATGGACAAGTTGAAAAAGATCGAGACCGGCGCTCTCAGGATAAAGGAGGTGACCAACCGGCTTTTAAAGATAGTGGAACCGGTGATTGTGAAATATGCCGGAGACGTGCGAATGGTAGACCTTGAGCGATCAAAAACAAAAGAAGATGAAAATTAGAAAATAAGGGGCATTTTAAATAGAAAAAGGAAAGTCCTCCATTTGGGGGGCTTTTCTTTTTTGGGGCGAGGTGTTTTTCTCGTTGGTAGAGGATGCCCTCGTCCTCTACCATCCATTACCTTGCCATCACGGATAAGGTGTCCGTGACGAACAAGGGGGCGAAGTCGAAACGACGCTTCACAGCTGATTAAGCAGATTAAACTGATGCGAGCGATGCCTATCTGTTTAATCCGTTTCATTTGCTGTGAATAGATCAGTCTTAAAGTTGAGTTCAAAACCTTTACGATTCCGCAGAAGAACTGAGGACCACCAGTAAGTCAACCTTTGTAAGTTATTGACATTTCGATGTCGGCACCGGACTTACTGACGTTACTGACATTACTGAGGGTTATTTTAAAAATTTTTCATCATCTGTAATCATGTCCTCACCTTTATCCCCTTTTTACCCAGAGGGATAGGCATAACCATCCATAAGTTGATAATGGTGGAAAAGGGGATCGAAGGAATTTGATTCTATGAATGTGAACGTTCTTTTCTCGCATATAACTCTCCTCAATAACATGTGGGCTATCTCGATCACCGTCAGAATTGTGGTGAGATTGCCTTTTGGGAGTGAGTTTGAACCCTTTACTTTTCCCCAGTAGTGGTGTGGGCCGCCCGTCGCCCTGATCTTGAGGATGACGTGTAGCGTCGCAACTCCGTGTGCGACGCTTTTTGGTTTTCGTCCGAGACAAGCTCGGACGCTACATTCTCTCCCATGAAGGGAGAGGGAATTCTCTCTTCCCTCCCTTTACGGGAGGGAATTAAAGGGAGGGTTGTACGACTCTCCCGCAGCAGAGCTGTGGGCCACCCGTCAGTTTTAGGGACTTTTTTTGCTCTGACTGCTACGCGCGGAGGCGGGATGAATTCCCGCCTCTATGTGGGAAGTAGCACCTCCCTACAATCATAGGGCGGGGCATTCAGCCCTGCCCGCCTTAGGGGAACCTACTTGCCAGGCCGGATTTATCATTTAGCCTTGTAGCTCACGCCACGTGCGCACCACAAAAGAAACAGTTTCATGATCGCAAAAACCCTCACTTAGTGACAGAATTCCTTAGTGCATCCGTTATGTTACCGGCAGTATTATAGGGATTCGTCGGACATTGTCAACTGTTTTCTGCGCCACATTTCCGGTTACAAATGTCTGATTCGGGCACGCGTTTTAAGTAGGGGTCGGATTCATTCGATCCCGCCTATGGCGGGATGTATCCACCCCCGCCGCCTTTGGCGGGGCTTTGCCAGCCGCGGGCTCGATAATGGCTTTTAACTGGTTAGTTTGACAATACCACATCGCACCACATAGTCACGCTGTTAATCTATGCCCAAACGGTGGGTGAATGAACCCTATTCTGTCAGATCTGCACTCAGAGATAATAACCCACCCTGACCCTCCCTTATCAGGGAGGGAACCGCTCCCGTCCCCCTGACAAGGCGGACCACAGGGGGTTAACCATGTAAAACCAAAATGTTGATGACCATAATCCAGCCCCTACAGCTTCTGCCACAACGCCATGTCGATTGGGGCGCAGAATTATCGCCAACTCCTTGTGTTACAGACTATTATCAAAAAGATAGACAATGTGTCAAAAAACCTCAACAAATCCAATATTGTATCGTATACTATTTTGTAATGAGTTCAAAAGCGAATCGATACAAAGAGCTTCTTGAGGCCAAGGGACTGAAGCCCACATACCAGCGTCTTAGGATTTTAGAATACTTGGAAAAGCATAGGACTCATCCGACTGTGGAGGAGATATATGAGTATCTGACCAGGGAGATCCCCACCATTTCAAAAACCACCATCTACAATACCTTAAATGCCCTTTTGGAGAAGGGAATAATAAATTCAATAACCATTACAGGAACAGAGACAAGATATGATCACAATGTCTCTCCTCATTACCATTTTTTGTGTAAAAAATGTGGAAAGATAATAGATGTCGATATCAAATGCCCTTATGTGGAAAAAAAAGAATTTGACGGACACAAGATTGAAGAGATACACTGTTACTTCAAAGGTGTTTGCAAGGAATGTTTGAAAAAGAAGGGTAAGAAGTGATTGACCTCTTAGTCGATGTAATAAAACAGATATGGGACTTCACTTTGATAGTCAGTCCCTGGTTGATACTGGGCTTTCTCTTCTCCGGTCTGATTCATGCGTTCATCGGCGAGAGATTCATCCGGCAGCATCTGGGAGGAGGAGGTTTCTCGTCGGTATGGAAAGCGACAGTTTTCGGCATACCTCTTCCTATATGTTCGTGTGGCGTGATTCCGCTTGCTGCCGGGCTCAAGAATGACGGTGCGTCAAAAGCGGCAACTATGTCGTTTTTGGTCTCCACTCCCACCACCGGGATCGATTCCATATTCGTGACCTATGCGTTTTTGGGGACTGCATTTGCCATCGTAAGACCCCTATCCGCCCTGGTGGGTGGATTGCTGGTAGGGGCACTGGTAATTCTTTTTGTAAAAGAAAAAACCAAAGAAAGAGATTTTCAATCTGTTCCAACACATGCTCATTCTCTTAAGGATAGGTTAAAAAATGGCTTTAGTTACGGATTCGGAGCCTTACCGGAAGACATTGGCAAAACGATTTTCTGGGGAATTCTAATTGGGGGCATCCTGTCCGCTCTTTTGCCCCAGGATGTATCTGAAGTATATCTTTCCAATCCAGTGATTGCTTATCCTCTGATGCTTGCCATTTCTGTTCCTCTGTATGTGTGTGCCATCGCATCCGTGCCGGTGGCTGCCGCTATGATGACCAAGGGATTGGTGCCGGGAGCGGCGCTTGCCTTTCTGATCGCCGGCACTGCCACCAATGCAGTAACCATTGCTTTTGTTGCTAAAAAGTTTGGAAAGAAGGTCATTTTTATCTATCTTGTCTCCATAGTCTTTCTTGCGCTTGTATCTGGAATCTTGCTTGACACTTTGTTGGGTGAGGTAGTGGTTAAAGATATGCTTTTTAAAGGAAGAGAAATTCCCTATTCTGTCAAGCTGATTTCCACTTTTTTGTTTGTTGGCTTGGTGATCAAAAGTTTTTGGAAGAGGAAAGAGGAAAAAATGGGGGAGGCAAAATACACCTTTTTCGTTCCAGACATGAATTGCAAACATTGTCAATCGGCAGTTGAGAAAGCCTTGAGGGGAATTCCCGGTGCCAAGAATGTGGAGGTGTTGCTTGATGAAAGATTGGTAAAGGTGTATGGGGATGTGAATGAGACAACCATAACGGAGCAATTGGAAAAAGCTGGCTATACTGCAAAGGAAAGAGCACAATGAACACTAAAGCCTTACACAAAATCAGTTACGGCTTGTACGTTATTAGTTCAAAAAAAGGTGAACGCTTCAACGGACAAATTGCTAACACGGTATTTCAAACGACATCAGAACCTCCGACCATAGCGGTAAGTGTCAACAATAAGAATTTGACTCATGAGTTTATTCGGGAAAGCAAAGTTTTTACAGTATCCATTCTATCTAAAGAAACGCCGTTGAAATTCATAGGACATTTTGGCTTCAGATGCGGTCGTGACATTGATAAGTTTAAAGACATAAATTACAAGGTCGGCATAAGTGGCGCCCCCATAGTTCTGGAAAATGCCATAGGTTACTTAGAGGCTGAACTTGTCGACAGTCTGGATGTAGGAACGCATACCGTTTTTATCGGGAAGGTGATCGGCGCCGAAATCATCAAAGATGAGGAGCCCATGACTTATGTCTACTATCGCGAAATAAAAATAGGTAAGACTCCAAAAACAGCGCCAACATACAATGAAGGAGATAATAAGAAGGATGCAAAGAAGATGAAAAAATACAAATGCACAGTTTGCGGTTATATCTATGATCCTGAGAAAGGCGACCCTGATTCTGGAATAAAACCAGGGACCCCTTTCGAGCAGTTGCCGGACGACTGGGTGTGTCCGGTTTGTGGCGCAGACAAGAGCGCATTCGAGTTAACCGGAGGAGGTGAAAAATGAAATATTGGCGTTGCACAGTTTGTGGCTACATTCACCGGGGAGAAAAACCACCAGAGAGGTGCCCTAATTGTCAAGCTCCCAAAGAAAAGTTCGTAGAGGTATTTGATGATTTCGAGCAGATTCATATGCATTATGCTCAAAAACTCTCCTATGGTGAACAAGTGGATGTCAATCCCTTCTTTGGGAACTTTTCTGGGCTGTCACCCTTTGTATACAACCTTCCTGTAGGACAACGTGTGCTCTTGCATAAACATCCCACCACGGATGAACTTTTTTTCATTTTAAAAGGGCGAATAAAATTTAAAGTTGGCGAAAAGGAACTTGTTGCCGTTATGGGCGACGTTGTTCAAGGAAAGATGGATGTACCCCACACATTTGAAAACATCGGGGATGAGCCTGCGGCATTTTTGTCGGTTAAAGGTCCCAAGCCGGTTGATCTGATAATGCTGGAGAAAGAGTAAAGTGATGATTCTCATCTAAGATTCCTCGGATCAAATATGAGACTTTTAGAACAGTTTGGGGAAAGTTAATGACAACTGAAAACTATCAAATTGGTACAGAGGAATAAGAAAAAATTGAGGAGGTTAATGTGGTTGTCCGCGAATTAAAACCAAACATTTACTCTGTCGGTGTAATCGACTGGGATAGAAGGTTATTTGACGAACTTATACCACTTCCGGATGGAACAAGTTATAACGCTTACTTGATAGCAGGAAGTGAAAAAACAGCGCTTTTAGACACGGTTGATCCCACCAAAGAGCATGAACTTTTAGCAAACCTTAAAAAACTGGGGGTCAAAAAGATAGATTACATCATTGCCCATCATGCCGAGCAGGATCACTCAGGAGCAATCCCCCTCATGCTTAAGGCTTATCCCAACGCAAAGGTTGTGACCAACCAAAAATGCAAATCCATGCTGATGGATTTATTGTTGATTGGGGATGATAAGTTCATCACGGTGAAGGATCGGGAAACTTTGTCATTAGGAGACAAAACCCTGGAGTTTGTCTACACCCCGTGGGTGCATTGGCCTGAGACTATGGTTACGTTTCTGCGTGAGGATAAGATTTTGTTCTCCTGCGACTTTTTCGGTTCTCATCTGGCGACAAGCGAGCTGTTTGTTACCGACCAAGCACAGGTTTATGAATCTGCCAAAAGATACTATGCCGAGATAATGATGCCCTTTCGGGTCCCCATCAGGAAAAACCTGGAGAAAATAAAGAATCTGGACATAAAGATAATTGCTCCCAGCCACGGTCCGGTTTATGACAAACCGGAATTCATTATTGACGCTTACCGGGATTGGGTATCTGATAAGGTAAAAAATGAAGTGATTATACCTTACATCTCCATGCACGGCAGCACCAAGCGCATGGTTGATTATTTTGTGGACGCATTGATGGAAAGAGGCATCACTGTAAAGCCATTCAATTTGACAAAAACTGACATCGGAGAGCTGGCCATGGCTCTTGTAGATTCTGCCACCATAGTAATTGCTTCACCTACTGTCTTAGTCGGTCCTCATCCGAATGTTGTTTATGCCGCTTATCTTGCAAATGCCTTAAGACCGAAGCTGAAATTTGCATCGGTGATCGGTTCTTATGGGTGGGGAGGAAAGGTGATAGAGCAAATTACAGGTATGCTGACCAATCTGAAGGCGGAGATGCTTCAACCGGTTCTGGTGAAAGGTCATCCTAAAGAGGAAGACTTTAAATCTTTGCACAGGTTGGCAGACGAAATCCTCAAAAAACATGAAGAGCAAAAGCTTTGTTAATAAGAAGCTTTAACCATGGAGGGCGCGATGTCTCATAATTGGGACAAAATTATTAGATGCCGAATTGGCATCAAGACGACTTGCGGGGTGTTGAAGGGAAACATACTTGGATTGGTGATATTTTTGGTTCTTTCTTCTCCGTTTGGGGTGGGCTATGCTCAAGAGCCAAACTCCAGCGACGAGACAGAAAGCTGTCTCTCCTGCCACGCCTCGGTTACTCCAGGAGTTGTGGCTGACTGGCAAAATAGCCTTCACGCCAAACAGACCCCGGCTGAAGCTGTTAAGAAGGAAAAACTGGCACGGCGAGTCTCAGCGGACAGCATTCCAGAACACTTGACCATGACCACGGTAGGCTGTGCCGAGTGTCACACCATGAATCCCGAAAAACACAATGATACCTTTGGGCACAACGGCTTTCAGGTTCACGCTGTGGTCACGCCTGAGGACTGTGCCACCTGCCATCCAACGGAGAAGGCCGAGTATGAAAAAAACATCATGTCCTATGCTCACATCATTCTCACCAATAATCCGGTTTATCATAGCTTGATGGTTGCAATCAACGGCATTCAGGATTTTGATGGCACCAAGACATCCCTGAAAGATCCGGATGAGGAGACTAACTTTGAATCGTGCCTGTATTGCCACGGAACCGAGGTTATGGTGCAAGGCATGACCACCCGGGAGACAGTGCTGGGTGAGATGGAGTTTCCCATCCTCTCCGGCTGGCCCAATCAAGGGGTGGGTCGTCTGAATCCTGATGGCAGCATGGGTTCCTGCGCCGCCTGTCACACCCGACATCAGTTTTCTATTGAAATGGCCAGAAAACCTTACACCTGTTCCGAATGCCACAAGGGACCGGACGTTCCAGCCTACAAGGTGTATCAGGTCAGCAAGCACGGAAACATTTTCTTTTCGCTTAATGAAGATTGGGACTTTGATGCAGTTCCTTGGGTGGTGGGGAAGGATTTCACCGCACCCACCTGTGCCACCTGCCATGTTAGCTTGGTTGTAACTGGCGATGGAGAGATTGTGAACCAGAGGAGTCACCAGATGAATGATCGTCTTTGGAAAAGGATCCTTGGTGTGATCTATGCGCACCCTCATCCCAAATCTCCCAATACCGCTATCATAATGAACAAGGCTGGACTGCCTTTGCCCACTGAACTTACCGGTGAGCCGGCATCCGAATATCTGATCGATGAAAATGAGATGCTCAAGCGAAAAGAGACCATGCAAAAGGTATGCCTCTCTTGCCACAGCATCCAATGGGTGGACAACCAATTTACCCGCTTCGAGAACACCATCAAGACCACAAACGAGATGACCTTAACAGCTACCAAAATTCTGTTGACCGCATGGGAAAAGGGCGTTGCACAAGGATTGCCTCAGGGAGCTAACATTTTTGACGAAGCCATCGAGAAGAAATGGGTGGAGCAGTGGCTTTTCTTTGCCAACTCCACCCGCTACGCCTCAGCCATGGCCGGAGCCGACTACGGTGTCTTTGCCAACGGACGATGGTATATGTCCAAGAACGTTCAGGAAATGCATGACTGGCTGCAGTTCAAGCTGAAAGATGAAAGCAAAAAGGAATAAGCAGCCTGACAAAATCCAGCTGGAACGCCAAAAAGCGGAAGCGGTTGAAATATGAAGAAGAGGGTCCTTTTTCTATGCACCACCAACTCCTGCCGTTCTCAAATGGCAGAAGGGATCTTAAAAACCATGGGGAAGGATAAGTTTGAAGTATTCAGTGCCGGAGTGGAAGCTACCTCGGTTAATCCTATAACGATAAAGGTTATGAAAGAAGCAGAAATAGACATCTCGAATCAGAAAAGCAAAGCAGTGGCTGAGTATATGGGTCAGGGGTTCGACTATGTGGTTACCCTGTGCGGTGAAAATGCCAGGCGCGCCTGTCCGGTTTTCCCGGGAAGGACCAGAAACCGATTGCATTGGGATTTCTTCGATCCGGCAGAGGCTGAAGGAAGCGATGAAGAGAGGTTACAGGTTTTCAGGAAAGTGAGAAACCAGATAAGGAAAAAGATTGAAAAGTTCGTGAAGAAGATAGGGGTTGAAAGATGAGTGGTCACTCAGCGAAGGATGTGTTCACATTTATAGTCGGGGGGAAGGCAGGCAAAGGGGTCAGAAAAGCGGGAGCGGTTGCCGCCAAGCTATTTGCCAGTATGGGACGGAAGGTTTTTCACATGGACGACTACGGAAGCTTAATCAAGGGCGGTCATAACTTCTCGGTGGTCAGCTCGGCAACCAGAAAAATCACCAGCCATTACATGAAAGCGGATGTGGTGGTGGCTCCGGACAAGAGAAGCTATGACATGCACAAGGAACACTTGGCGGATAGCGGAATCCTGGTATACAACTCGGATGCGATAAAGGAAGTCGAGGGATTGGGAGTGCATTTGACGACCGAGGCGAAGAAATACCCCAATCCAGATTTAAGGATAGGTGTGGGAGCCGTAGCCATACTGGCTGCCTCCGTAGGATGTGAAAAAGATTGTCTGAAGAAGCTCATAGACCAGGAGTATCCCAGAGATATCGAAAACAACATCGCTTATGCGGAGACCATTTATGATATGGTGAAGCCCCAAATAGGTGGGAAGTTCCGGTTGGAAAACGGTGATAAGGAAAGACCGATTTTCACCGGAAACGAAGCCATAGCGCTGGGAGCAGCGGCAGGAGGTCTAGACGTATACTTTGGCTATCCCATGACTCCATCTTCAGCAGTGCTGCATTACCTGGCAGCACACAGCGAGGAGTTGGGCTTAACTGCGGTGCATCCGGAGAATGAAATCGCTGTAATAAATATGGCCATCGGTGCCACCTTTGCTGGTGCCAGAGCCATGGTGGGTAGCAGCGGCGGGGGCTTTGCCCTGATGGAGGAGGCTTTTTCGCTTGCCGGAATGGTGGAGGCGCCGGTTTTATGTTACTTGGGCTCCAGACCCGGACCGTCCACGGGCGTTCCAACTTATACCTCGCAAGCAGACCTGAACTTCGCCCTTTATCAGGGGCACGGTGAGTTTCCCAGGATCGTGGCTTCGCCGGGAAGCATGGAGGAGGCGTTCTATCTGACGGCTGAGATGCTGCATCTTCTCTGGAGATTCCAGACGCCGGGCATTCTGCTCACCGAAAAGCATCTGGCAGAAAGCAGGATGACGGTGGACGTCGACATCAGCAAGGCGAAGTGGCCTGAGCCGAATATGCATGGCCAGGGAGAGTACAAAAGGTATCTTGATACAGAGAACGGCGTGTCACCACTTCTATTCCCGCCTGCAAAGGAGTTGATCAAGTGGAACAGCTATGAGCATGACGAACTGGGAATAACCACGGAAGACCCGGACACAATTGCCAAGATGCAGGATAAAAGACAGAAGAAACAGAAAGCAATTGTTGAGCATATGAAAACCATGCACACCATCAATGTATTTGGCGAGAAGGGTCCTGTGATCTTCACCTATGGCTCGACAACCTTAAGCGTGTTGGAGGCGCTTAAAGCAGGTGGCATAGATGCCACAGTCGTCCAGCCCATATACTTAGAACCTTTGCCGGTATGGGAGCTTGAGAAATACAAAGAGGGTGAGGTGATCGTCGTGGAGCAGAGTTGCTCGGGACAGTTTGCCTCCCTGCTCAAAGAGAAGGCGGGAATCGAGGCGAGGGAGATTATCAAAAAGTATGATGGAAGACCATTCGATCCGGTTGAATTGGCTGATAAGATAAGGGAGGAAATGAAATGACCAAAAAGATGGGACAGATGACAGAAAAATCACTGCAGGAGGCATTTGCCGGTGAGTCCCAGGCTCACATGAAATATCTGATCTTCAGCGAAAAGGCGGAAAAAGAAGGCTATCCCAACATAGCCCGGTTGTTTAGAGCGATTGCCTATGCAGAACAGGTGCATGCCACCAATCACGCCAGACAATTGGGAATGATTAAGGATACCGCAGAAAATCTGGACACTTACGTTACTGCGGAGACCTATGAAGTGGAGGAGATGTATCCCGCCTTCATGGCCATAGCCAAGCTGCAGGGGGAGAAGGGGGCGGAGCTGTCCATGCATTACGCCATCGAGGCGGAGAAGATTCATGCCGAGCTGTACCGGAAGGCAAAGCAGGAAGTGAGCAAGGGGAAGGACCTTGAGATCTCCGAGGTTTACATATGTCCCGTATGTGGATACACCCATGAGGGAAAGCCGCCGGAGAAATGTCCGGTGTGCGGTGCTTCCAGCGATAAGTTCAAGAAGTTCTAAAAGGACTGAAGGAGACGAAAAGAAATGGACGATCTTGGCACTTATGCAGAAAATACCTGGTGCCCCGGCTGCGGGGACTTCGGCATACTGAGCGCTTTCAAGAAGGCGGTTAAGACGCTTGAGGAAAAGGGAATGGAAAGGGAGAAGATCATCATCTCCGCAGGCATCGGCTGTCATGGCAAGATTTTCGATTATCTCAAGTTAAGCGGGCTTTACTCTATCCACGGCAGATCCATGGCCACGGTGCAGGGAATCAAGATGGCCAATCCGGATCTGAAGGTGGTTATCTTCTCCGGCGACGGGGATGCTTTCGGTGAGGGAATGGCCCATATGATGTTTGCCGCCAAGCGAAATGCGGACATCACGGTGATCGTGCATGACAACGGCGTCTATGGCCTTACCACCGGACAATTCACGCCCACCAGCGATAAGGGTTTCAAAGGTCCCTCCACACCAAAGGGGAGCATCGAAGAACCTTTCAATCCACTGGCCTTAATGTTGGAGGCGGGAGCTACTTTTGTGGCCAGGGGTTATCCGGTGAAGCTGGATCACTTACACAACATCTTCGTTCAGACAATAGAGCACGAAGGTTTCTCCTTCGTCGACGTGCTGCAGCCGTGCGTGAGCTTCAACAACACCTATCAGAGATACAACCAACTGGCGGAGATTTTAGATCACATTCCGGAAAGCTACGAGGAGGCGATGTCCATTGCCAAGAAAACCGACAAACTACCTTTGGGCATCATATACAAAAAAGAGAAGCCGGTATTTCACAAATCTCTTTACGGAGACTTCAATCCGGTAACCAGGCGAATTTCAAAAGAAGAGAGATTGAAAAAGGTGGAAGCTCTGCTTACACCGTAACCAGGTATGGTCCTCAAACACTAAGGAGGAGCAAAATGGCAAAAGTTGGTGAGCAAGCCAAGGATTTTACCCTAAAGGACCAGAACGAGAAGGAGTTCAAACTGTCAGACCATAAAGGGAAGAAGGTTTTACTCTCCTTTCATCCGTTGGCATGGACAGATGTCTGTGCCAAGCAGATGAAATCTCTGGAGGACAACAAGGCTGCTTTTGATTCCCTCAACACCGTAGCAGTCGGTCTGAGCGTCGATTCTATACCGTCCAAGAAGGCTTGGGCAGATAGTTTGGGAATAAAGGATACCTCGCTTTTGGCGGATTTCTGGCTGCACGGAGAGGTGGCAAAGCTTTTCGGTATTTTCCGGGAGAAAAACGGATTTTCGGAGAGGGCGAATATAGTGGTGGATGAAAATGGGAAAATAGTATTCTTCAATACCTACCCAATAAGCCAGTTGCCTGATATAAATGAAATAATAGATTTCCTGAAGAATCTAAAAAGGTAGCTGATGGGAAATGGTTGATATCGGTGATTTGGCTCTGGGTTGTCGACATTGAAATGGAGATGGCGACGATGAGTTCAGATATTGTTCCGGACGCAGAACTGGATTGTGTCGGGCTCTTTTGCCCCATGCCGATCGCCATGACGAAAGAAGAGATCGACAAGATCGAGGTTGGGCAGGTGTTGAAAGTAGAGGCAGACGACCCGGCGGCAGAAGAAGATATCAAACGATGGGCCAAGAGGACCGGACACGAAATTCTTAAATTCAAAAAAGAGGGGACGATTTTAACTTTTTTTATAAAACGCATGAAATAAATTAGATTAGATAAATCAGATAACCTGTTTTTGAGAAGGAACACGGGAGACATAGAATGAAAGACGAAAAATCAATTCTGTATGTGCAGACCAGCGATGAGCCGGAAAGGCAATATTCGCCTCTGGTTTTGGCGCAAACCGCCAAGGCGATGGATCTCAACCCCAAAGTTTATTATTTAGGCCAGGGATTAAAAATGCTGATTCCCGGAGAAGCTGAGAAGATAAAACTGGGGGCTTTTCCCACTGTTGCGGAGATGATCCAAAAGACTCTGGAAATGGGAATTGAAATATACGTGTGTGAAGCGTCCAAGCAGATGCTTGGTTGGGAAAAGGTGGAACTGATACCGGGAGTGAAAATAGTAGGCGCGGCAACCTTAAACGATCTGGCACTGGATGCAGGTGCAACCATGTGGTTTTGATTTGAGGGGAAGAAAAGATTTGACTTTATAGGATATAAGTGTTGATTGAAAAGATGGCGACTTCTTTCGACTCGACTCCAGATTCTGACGCCATCTTCCCATTCGGAGGTATGCCTATGAAAAGGATATACTTAGATCACGCATCAGCCATGCCCGTAGATCCCCGGGTATTGGCTTTTGCCGAACGGTATCTTAAAAGTGATTTTGGAAATCCCTCCTCTCTCCATTCGGCAGGATTGACCGCCAAAACGGCCATCGAGGATGCCAGGAAAAAAGTTGCAGAGCTTATTAATGCGGAGAAGGAAACCTGTATTATCTTTACCAGTGGCGCAACCGAATCCAACAACTTAGCCATAAAAGGAACCGCACTCAGGAACACGGGAAAGGGTAAAAAAGTTGCAGCCAGCGCCATAGAACACATCTCGGTTATCAATCCCATAAAAGAGCTTCAGAAGAGTGGCTTCGAACTGACCATCATACCGGTGGACTCAACCGGCATAGTGGATTTAGCAAGACTCGACGATAGTTTGACCAGAGAGACCACCTTAACCTCGATAATGTATGCCAACAACGAAATAGGCACGATAGAGCTTATCAAAAAGATAAGCGAGATAGTTCACCAGGAGGGTTTGTATTTACACGTGGATGCAACGGCTGCTGCTGGGCGTATACCCATAGACGTGCAAAATGATGGGATAGATTTGTTAACGCTATCGTCCAACGACATGTACGGTCCTCAAGGGGCTGGTGCATTGTATATCAAACCGGGGGTAAGGCTTCAGACTGTCCTTCCCGGAGGTGGACAGGAACGGGGCTTAAGGTCCGGGACAGAGAACATATTCGCCATTGCAGGAATGGGGGAAGCGGCAAGGATAGCAAAGAAGGAGATGAGTCAGGAAAGTGAGAGGCTTAAGGAAATTAGGGATGCACTCATCGAAGAGATCACAAAGATCGACGAATCGTATCTCACCGGTCACCCAACTCAAAGGTTGCCTCACCACGCAAGTTTTCGGTTCAGCGGCATAGAAGGCGAGAGCATACTTTTGAATATGGACATGAGGCACGGCATACAGATATCCACCGGGTCTGCTTGTTCTTCTAAGACATTGGAGCCCTCACACGTTCTTCTGGCAATAGGCTTAAAACACGAAGAGGCACACGGTTCCATGGTTATAACCCTGGGACGATCGAATAAACTTGAAGAGGTACCTCAAATCACAAAAGCGGTTAAAGAAACCATTGAAAGGTTGAGGCAACTTTCACCACTGTAAAACAAGGGGTGTGATTTATATGGCAGATATAGGTTATAGCAAAAAGGTGTTGGAGCATTTCATGAATCCGAGGAATGTGGGGAGTATAAAAGACGCTGATGGATATGGAAAGGTGGGGAACCCGGTCTGCGGAGACCTGATGGAAATGTACATTAAAGTAAAGGACGATATCATCACCGACATAAAGTTCAAAACGTTTGGTTGTGGTTCAGCCATTGCCACCAGCAGCATGACGACCGAGATGGCAAAAGGGATGCACGTGGATGAGGCCTTAAAACTGACCCGCAACGACGTGGCTACCGAACTTGAAGGCTTACCTCCCGCCAAGATGCATTGTTCCAATCTGGCGGCGGATGCCCTTCACGCGGCAATTAAAGATTATAAGAAGAAAGGAGGCGAAACAAAAGAGGACCAATGAAACATGGATCTGCACAAGAAAAGACGTTCACTCATACTTTTTTTCTTGTCGTTCTTATTGCTGATTGAATAAAACATTAATCGGGTTAAACAAACACGGGAGGTAATAATATGACTGACGAACAAAAGTATTCGTTAGAAGAATGTCATAAGAAGTTTGCAGTTGATTCTTTTAATCTGGTTTGGAGTCTCTTGGATAAAAAAGACAGAACCAAACAAGAAGATGATAAGATGGTTCATGCTGCTCATGCTTCGCGTTTCCATTGGGGTGAGATTGGAACAGTTGTGGAGTTTGAAAGAGGCGAATGGCAGGTTTCGCGTGTGTATTCGGTTCTGAATCGCCCCCAAGGCGCACTCTATCACGCCAAGAGATGTTTGGAAATCTGCGAAAGAAACAATATTGGAGATTTTGACATTGCCTTTGCCTATGAAGCCATGGCAAGAGCAAATGCCGCTTTAGGGGAAAAGTCGGAGTGTGAAAAATACATTAAATTAGCAAAAGAAGCAGGAGAGAAGATAAAGGGAAAAGAGGACAAAGATATTTTCTTCAAGGACCTTGAATCAGGCCCCTGGTATGGCATGAAGTGGCGCGCTGATCTATGAGCTTGCTTCCAGGGGAAAAGGTTTAGAGGAGTATTCAAAAAATAACCTTAAACGAAAGGGATAAGTTTCAAAGCCAGAATACTACCCTTGTCCATTCCCCGATTTGCTCACCTTCCATGATGCGCCGACTGTGATCGAGCAGAAGCTGTTTTTGATGTTTCTTAAGCATCGGATGAGAACCTTCCAGGGGACCTTCCACGCCAACCCGGATTATGCCCTCTGGTATGGCTGGAGCGAGATGCAACGGGACTTAACAGAGATAAAAACAATGGCTGAAGAGTTACGGAGAGTCAACCAAGCTAAGAAAAAGTGAAATACAAAATTTCAGTTGCATGAGAGCGTATCTGGCAAGACTGTTTCGCGCCTTATGCCAAATTCAGTCTTTGGTCTGGGCTTCAGATACGTTCGGAGTTCATAATTCCACAAAAAAGGAGGTGTTAAGATGACCGAAAGATTGCAGGTCTACAAGTGCGAAATCTGCGGGAACATTGTGGAGGTTTTGCACACAGGTGTGGGAGAGTTGGTCTGTTGCGGTCAACCCATGAAGCTCATGCAAGCACAGACAGAGGAGCAGGGTAAGGAGAAGCACGTTCCCGTGATCGAGAAGACGGATAAGGGAGTTAAGGTCAAGGTTGGCTCGGTGCCGCATCCCATGGAGGAAAAGCATTATATTGAGTGGGTGGCACTTGACACTGAGCGGGGAGTCTTCAGGAAGTTTTTGAGTCCTATTGAGCAGCCGGAGGCAGAGTTTGAAATTAAAGAAGGCATCCTAGGAACAAGGGAATACTGTAATATTCATGGGCTGTGGACCACCAAAAAGTAAAGGAGGTAAAAAAGATGGCGTCAAAGGAATTACAAGATATGCTGAACAAAGGTATAGCCAGGGAAATTCAGGTTTCCATTCAGTATATGTGGCAGCATGTTTTGTGGAAAGGGGTGAAGGGATTTGCTGTGAAGGATGAACTGAAAGAGATAGCCATAACCGAAATGAAGCATGCGGAAGCCATAGCCGAAAGGCTGGCATATCTCGGTGGTACACCCACGACAAAACCCGATCCTATCTTTGTTGGAGAAAACTTAAAAGAAATGCTGGAGCTAGACAAGAAGGCTGAGGAAGACGCCATAGCGCTGTATAGACAAACTATTGAGATGGCTCAAAAAGAGGGTGATACAACCACAGCCCGGTTGTTCCGGCAGATTCTCTCAGATGAAGAAGAGCATCACGATATTTTCTCAGGTTTGCTTGAGGAAGTTTAGGAGTTGATTGGGTAGCCGTTGTGTCCGAGCAGATACCAGACCATTTCCTTTGACACAGCGGCTATCACAATCGAAAATATCAATTCTGCTAAGAATAATTTGAGCGAAAACTTAAGGAGAAGTGACATGACTGAACCAAAGGATTCATGTGTAAAACCGGCACGAGGACCAATCGGTGTGCCGGAGACAAAGGTGCCCCAAGCGATACAAATTCAAGAACAAAAGGAGGAACAAAAGATGATGGCTCGAGTTGGCAAACCAGCCCCGGACTTTGAGGCCAGTGCCTTTGTGAACGGGGGTTTCGACAACGTCAAACTCTCAGACTACAAAGGTAAATGGGTAGTTGTGTGCTTCTACCCTGGCGATTTCACCTTCGTTTGACCGACGGAATTGGCGGCAGTTGCCTCCAAACACGAGGAACTCAAAGCGCTGGGAGTGCAAGTATTGGCAATGAGCACCGATAGCCGTTTCACTCATAAGATTTGGCAGGAAGAGGAACTCTCCAAAATGGTTTCGGGTGGAGTGCCGTTTCCCATGTTATCGGATGCCGGTGGGCGCATCGGGAGAGTATACGGGGTTTATGATGAGGAAGCCGGTGTTAATATCAGGGGGCGTTTCCTGATCGACCCGGATGGGGTGATTCAAGCCATGGAGGTTCTGACTCCTTCGGTAGGTCGAAACGTGGCAGAATTGATCCGGCAGATCAAAGCATTCCAGCATGTACGTAAAACCGGGGAGGCCACACCCTCTGGCTGGCAACCAGGCAAGGTGACTTTAAAGCCCGGTCCGAACCTAGTGGGCAAGGTATGGGAAGTTTGGAAGCCCGAGGAGGCCTTCCAATAAAGATGAAAATGAGGAACAGCATCGTTGAATTATTAAAAACACACTTCCCGCGGCATAGCGGCTATCATAATCGAGATTTTCAGTTTTGCTTACAATAATTAAAGCGAAAGCGTAAGAAGAAAAGTTATTAAGGAGAGCATATAATTGTTTACATCCCCCCTTTAGAAAAAGGGGAGAAGGGAGGATTTGGAGCTTGAAAAATCCCCCTAAATCCCCCTTTGCTAAGGGGGGATGCGTATGCATTCATACGAATTTCAAGTCAAGCCCAAAACACGCAGGGGAGAAAAAATCAATGCGAAGCTCGTATGAGTGCATACGCACATTCATACGAATAATAAGATGTAAACTATTTCCTGCTCCTCTTAGTAACAAAGTAGTTTAACCATAAATCGGAGGGGAAATGGATCTAACTAACTTCAAAGAGGTCATCACCTTTGCCATTCGCAAAGAGGCGGAAGCTTATAATCTTTACACCACCTATAGCCAGTTAGTCAAAAATCCCGGCACAAAAGTAATGTTTGAAGAGCTGGCTAAAGAGGAACAAAAACATCGGGAGATCCTTCTGGGAGTGGAAAAGCAGGATGTCTCTGAATACAAACTGGAAAAAATTCCTGATATGAAAATCGGTGATTTTGTGGATGAGCAGGAGTTTTCGCCGGACATGAATTATGCGTCCGCCTTGCGTTTGGCCATAAAAAGGGAAGAATTCGCACATAGGTTATATAATCTAATGGCGGAAAAGGCGGATGATCCGGAGATTAAAAAGTTATTCTCGACTCTGGCACAGGAGGAATCAAAACATAAACTTCGCCTGGAAAGCGAATACGATGAAAACGTCTTGATGTGGGCTTGAACAATGACATTTAAGGAGCGCTGAAATGAAAGAAGATGAAGAGAAGGTTTATAAAGAGGCAGAAGGCAAAATCAAACCGGAAATAAGTGCTTTAGAGGCACTCTCTGTGGCCATCTACAATGAACAGTCCGCCTTTGATTTTTATACCAAGCTTTCTGGTATCATCAAAAACCAAAGTGGCAAACAGAAATTCAAATTCTTAGCTTCAGATGAAAAAAGGCATCGGGAACTGCTGGAGGGTCACTACCAAAAGACAAGTGGCGGGAAAGGGTTTCCCTTTGATCCTGATAAGGTAAAAACCGTTAACGTGGATGTGAGGGATAACACTACTGCCTCAGAAGCTTTGGATACCGGAATCAAAGCGGAAAAAGAAGCATACGAGTTTTATAGCAAAAACGCTGAGGAAACTCAAGATCCCGATGCCAAGAAGATGTTTTTGATGCTGGCAGAACAGGAGGACCGCCATTTTAATATTCTGATGGCGGAGAAGCAGGCTTTGATAGGTCAGTTTTACTGGTTCAGCCTGGATACACCGGGGATAATGGAACACTGATGTTTAAACGGTCTGCCGATAACAGTCTGAGATTCTTTGAGGGCGAACAGTAGATTGCAACCAGTTAACGTAAAATGGAGGTTAAAAAAATGAAAAGCTTGAAAGGAACCCAAACAGAGAAAAATCTTTTAACCGCTTTTGCCGGAGAATCACAGGCGCGGAATCGATATACCTACTTTGCTTCGAAAGCAAAGAAGCAGGGGTATGAACAAATTTCCGGCATCTTTTTGGAAACGGCGGATAATGAGAAGGAACACGCGGAAAGAATCTTCAAATTCTTAGAAGGTGGTGAGGCACAAGTTTCGGCCTCATTTCCCGCAGGTGTGATCGGGGATACGGTAGATAATCTCAAAGCCGCTGCCGATGGAGAGAACTACGAACATACCACCATGTACCCGGAGTTCGCCCGCATAGCCGAGGAAGAAGGTTTTGACGAAATAGCAGGCGTGATGATGTCCATAGCCAATGCGGAAAAACAACATGAAAAAAGATATCTGGGGTTGATGGAGAACATTGAGAAGGGCAGAGTTTTCAGGCGGGAAAAGGTGGTGAAGTGGAGGTGCCGCAACTGTGGGTATATCCACGAGGGTACTGAACCACCGGATGAATGCCCCGCCTGTGCCCATCCAAAAGCATACTACGAGCTTTTGTGTGAGAACTGGTAGCAGAGTATTGCAGACACATTCATTTTAACACGAAGCTGTCCCCTCTCCCCACTCAGACTGTGTCACAATTCTCAAAAACCTGCTTCTGTCATTCTGAGCGAAGCGAAGAATCTCGTAGTTACAATAAGTTGCAAAATAGAGATTCTTCGGCTAACGCCTCAGAATGACATTATGACACACTCTCGCCGGGGAGAGGGGGGGGTGAGGGGCAATCACGTAGAATGTAACAAATCCCTGTTTGTGTTGTGTCAGGACATCACAGGATGACTGAGAATTGTCATTCTGACCCGTAAGGGCGAAGAATCTCGCTTCCCAACCCGCATAAAACCAAGATTCTTCACTCCGCTTCGCTCCGTTCAGAATGACACAATTGGAGTTCTCGGTCACCCTGATCAGTCCTGACACCTTTTTAAAGCGTCAGTCACCAGGATTCCGCCAGAGGTATGAACCGTATGGTTCATACCAGAGGCGGAAGAGTGGAGCTCCTGACGCAACTATCAATTAGCACTACAATCATTGTGAAAAAGAAAGATCAGGGGCGACGAAGTGAAGGTTCCGGCCAGATAAACAAAACATCGAGTAGATTCATCAGGGGGTTATTGATTGTTGTAGGGACCCTTTTTGTGGGGCTTGGAGTTCTTGGAATATTCTTACCGCTTTTACCCACTACCCCCTTTCTCTTACTTGCCGCTGCATGCTACGCCAGGAGTTCAAAGAGATTTTACAATTGGCTTTTGAACAACAAATGGTTTGGCAATTACATCAAAAATTATCGAGAGAAAAAAGGGGTTCCGTTAGAAGTAAAACTTTTTACCATTTCTTTATTGTGGATCACAATACTGTTTTCTACTGTTTTTGTAGTTGACATTTTTTTTGTCAGGATTATTTTGATTCTGATAGCAACTGGCGTTACGATACATATCCTCTATATTCGAACTTTGAAACGATAAGAAGAAGTTATAATAATAGACGCTTGAAATGGCTTTCTGATGCTTCGGGAATAGTAGTTAGATCCCGCCAAAGGCGGGGGAATTCCCGAGGCTTAGTAGCATCGGCATTTCCTAATGTCGATGTATCAGCAGATAAGGGTTTGCTTTCAGGCTCTCAGATGCACTTAAAAATTGGTCATCTGATCCCAACAAGTAGAAAATAGAAGAGACGGTTGGACCACATTGCAATTAACCCGGAGGTTAATATGTGGAAACACTTTTTGTTCGCTACGTTGCTTGTTTTTCTTATAGGAAACCTTATTGGTTGCCATGGATCAGAAAAACTCATAAGAGTTACACTCCCAGAGAGGGATCCTATCACTCTAACGCCTTATGGTAGGTTAAGTTTTTCTCCTATCAATGAATCCTCGGGCTTGGTAAAAAGTCGACTTTGGCCCAATGTCTTCTGGACACATAACGATTCAGGTGATGAACCCCGAATCTTCCCGGTGGAAAGAGATGGGAGCATTATCAAGCCGGAATGGGCTGAAGAATATGCTGGTATTATGGTTTCCGATGCAGTGAATATCGATTGGGAAGACGTCGCAACCGATAATGATGGAAATTTAATTATAGGAGCCTTTGGAAACAACGGCAATACCAGACGCGATCTGGCGGTCTATTTAGTCAAAGAGCCTTTCCCTTCTCAGATAATAGCCACAAGGATCAGCTTGAAGATCCCATTTTATTATCCTGACCAGGAAAGTTTTCCACCAAGAAACCAAAATTTTGATGCGGAAGCTGTTTTTTGGGCGAAAGGAAAACTATATATTCTTACAAAACACAGAAGCGATAATTATACCAAGCTTTATCGCTTTGATACCATGGATCCTTTAAAGCCAAATCCGTTAACTTTAATTGGTAAATTTGACATCAAAGGAATGGTCACGGGAGCGGATGTTACCCCTGATGGTAATAGGTTAGCAGTATTAACTTATAACGCAGTCTGGCTTTTTGAAGTTTCAGGTTCTTCGGACGAATATTTTAACGGCAGGATTTCATGGCTACCGATTGGAGCTAAACAATGTGAAGGTATTTGTTTTGATGGCAATAAGCTCATAATTTCCAATGAACAAAGGGACCTATTTGAATTACCAATAGATAGCTTGATAAAGGTAAAAGACTGATGATCTCATTCGTAATGAAGAATGGAGGAACGAATATTCAATCCTGGCAAGGTAAAAGTTTAAGAGTTCACATTTTATACTCAAGAGCGGGGATTGCTCAACACATCTGGATAGAAAGTAAGAATGGTTCTATTCTTATCGATACCGGGGATGGGATACTCAGAGATCTTCTATCCAATAAACTTGATCCTGATCGAATCAGGGGAATAGTTTTTACTCATGGTCATTTTGATCATATGGGGGGTCTACATTCACTTCTTGGATTCTTGAGGATGATAGGGAGAGAGGAACCTTTGCCAATTTGTGCTCCAAAGGGATGTAGGGAGGTATTCTCCATAGTGGATAACTTCATAGGGTGTTACCCAAATACTATACCCTTCAAAATCTCTTGCAAAGAAGCTCAATCTCAGGAAATCTTTCAAATTGCAGGTATGATGATTGAAGCTTATCCTATGGTCCATTGTGGAAGCATAAAAGGTTCTGGAATACTTAACCAAATTCCAGCTTTGGGCTATAGGATTTCGCACAAAGGAGAAACTATTGCAATAAGCGGTGATACGGGAATTTGTCCCTCCTTAAGAGAATTAGTAAAAGGCGCAGACTTGGCAATCCTTGACGCAACCTATCAGAAAAGCGCAACGGTAAGCAAGGAATCTTTAGAAAAACTACATCTCTCTGAGGATTTGGCAAAAGAGATCGGAAAGTTAGCAAAAGATTTTATCTTAATCCATAAAGGTAAAGAAAAGAAATTATAATGTGAAGATCTTAGAAATTATGAATTCAGCTAATACGAACGCACTAAATGTTTTTACATCGTCATTGCGAGCCTGAAAGGCGTGGTTCCGCCAACGGCGGAACTTGGTTTCACTGGCAATGACTTTTTATTTAACCGTTTGTATTACTAAGGGGAGCATATAATTGTTTACATTCCCCCTTTAGAAAAGGGGGGAGGGGGGATTCGTCCCGCATTTTGCGGGACGCATTTGAAACTTGGAAAATCCCCCTAAATCCCCCTTTACTAAAGGGGGATGCGTATGCATTCATACGAATTTCAAGTCAAGCCCAAAACAGGTGTGGGAGAAAAAATCAATGCGAAGCTCGTATGAGTGCATACGCACATTCATACTAATAATAAAATGTAAACTGTTTCCGGCTCCTCTTAGTAACTTTTCAACGTTTCCTCGCTTAACACGTCTTTCAATTTCGGATGGACGAATATGCCATCCTTGCGAATGAGGACGTCATCGAAATAGATCTCCCCTCCGCCGTATTCTTTGGTCTGGATCAGGACTAAGTCCCAATGGATGGCTGACTTGTTTCCGTTGTCCGCCTCATCATAAGCATTCCCTGGTGTCAGATGTATACTGCCGAAGATTTTTTCATCAAAGAGAGTGTCCTTCATAGGTTTTTTAATGCCGGGATGTATTCCAAAGGCGAATTCCCCTATGTATCTGGCTCCTTCGTCCGTGTTAAGAAGCTTTATCATCTTGTCCTGATTGACTGTGGCTTTGGCATCCACTATTTTCCCATCTTTGAATTCGAACCTCACTCCATCATACAAAACCCCATCATGAATGGAGGGAGTGTTGTAACTTATATGTTCGTTCACAGAAGACCTCACCGGAGCAGTGAAAACCTCACCATCCGGGATGTTAAGCTTGCCGTCACACTTTACATTGGGAATTCCCTTAATGGAAAACGAAAGGTCAGTGCCGGGACCAACTATTCGCACCTTATCCGTCTGGCTCATAAGCTCAGACAAAGGGTCCATGGCTTTTGACATCTTGGCGTAATCGAAATTACACACCTCGAAATAAAAATCCTCAAATGCCTCCTGGGAGGTCTCTGCCAGTTGGGCAAAGGAGTTAGTGGGATAACGCAGAACCACCCATTTCTTGTGTTTGACCCTCTCCTCCAGATGAACCGGCTTATAGTAGAGGGTCATATATTGTTTCATCTTTTCCTCAGGGACATCACCCAGATCAAAGGCATTATCCCCACCCCGGAATGAAACAAATGCGTCCACCATCTTCATCATGGACAAATGAAATTCAGCTAAGCTTTTCAATTGATCTTCATTACATTCCAGAAGCCATCTTCGGTTGAGGCTATCGTCATTGTAATACCAGAAAGGAATCGCCCCTTTTTTGGTTACCTGAGTGATCATCTCCTTTGCCATCTCCAGGACCGGAAAGCCCCTGGTCTCGATCCATACTCTTTCTTTCGGCTTTAGCTCCAGAGAGTAATTCACCAGATTTTTAGCCAGTTTGACCATCCTTTCGTCTCTCATCTTTGACTCCTTTGGTTAAATGCTGGTCAGCGTTTGCTCCGTTTAGTTGAGTTAGTATACAAAATCTTAAACACACAAGCAAGTTCAAAATGCTCCAAGAGGGCGGGACTTTTCCTCTTTTGGTTAAGGAGAAGGCTAGGGTGAGGTTCACCCTGAAGAGCGTCCATTGTTTAAGGAAGGCCATATTCTACGGCGGGATGACGGAGACCCGTCTGGGAATTCCCGCCGCTATGTGGAAAGCAGAGCTTTGGCAATGAACATAGGGCTGGGCATTCAGCCCTGCCTAAGACTCTTTTTCTTGCCTCCGGCAAACAGGTAAAGCTGAAGTCGAAGACCCCGCCAACGGCGGTGGTCGTAGATCCCGCCTCGGCGGGGCTTTACACCCCAGTGTAGATTCTTTGAATTGGCTTATTGGACGAGTTAAGAAAGCAGTTTTACTATGAAGTATAGCCCCCCGGCTATTAAGCCTGAAGCCGGGATGGTGATGATCCAGGTGATAACTATGTTTCTCACTATTCCCCACCGGACTGCAGAAAGTCCACGGGAGGAGCCCGATCCCATGATGGCGGTGGAGATAACATGGGTGGTGCTGATGGGAGTTCCGAAAAGCGACATACCGGCTATGACTGCCGCCGCCGAGGTTTCGGCTGAAAACCCATGCACCGGCTGCAATTTGAACAATTTGCTCCCCATGGTCCTAATCACCTTCCAACCACCCATACTGGTGCCTAACCCCATAGCAGTAGCACAGGCGATCATGACCCAGAGAGGGACCTTGAAGGTGGCAAGCGCCCCATAGCTGACCAGTGCCATGGTGATAATCCCCATGGCATTTTGGGCATCATTCATCCCGTGTGAAAAAGACATCCAGGCGGCGGAAAGTATCTGCAAACGTTTAAAATGTTGATTCAGCTTTCTGGGGACAGAGTTTTTGAAAAGCCAGGAGATAACAACTATCAAAAGCAGTCCTCCCAGAAAGCCCAGAATAGGTGAAACCAACATAGCTATGGTGATTTTCGTGATCCCTCGCATCACCACGATTTTGAAACCAGCCGCTACAATGCCAGCCCCCAGAAGTCCACCTATCAAGGAATGAGTTACGCTCACCGGAATCCCGGAGAAGCTTGCCATACCTGTCCAGACACTTGCTCCAATTAAAGCCACCAAAACCAGAGTCAAATTCACATACTGAGGATCAATAACTCCTTTTCCCACAGTGGCGGCAACAGCGGTATGACTGAAGGCTCCAAAAAAATTAAGCACCCAAGCCATGATGATGGCATGCCGGGGTGAGAGTGCCCGGGTGGAGATAGTGGTGGCTATAGCGTTGGCACAATCGTTGAAGCCATTGAAGAAATCGTAAACTAAAGCCGCCAGAATAATTGCTATGAGTAGTAGAAGATCAGGCACTTTTCACCACTATGCTCTCAATCACGTCGGCAATGTTCTCACAATGATCCGCTGCAGTCTCCAAACGGCCGTAAATCTCCTTCCATTTTATTGCTACCCGCCAATCCGGTTCCTTATCCAGAAGTTGCCCGATCATCTGCTGGGAGATCTGGTCTGCCTCGTTTTCCAGACGGTTTATCTCGATGCAGAACGGCAAAAGATCATCGAAGTGCTCCAAATCGGAAATTGCCTTTTCAATCTGTTCCACCGACTGATAGACGATATTAACCAAACGAATACATTCCGGAGTTGGTTTGGGAATCTTAAAATTGTGCAGTCGGCTGGAGATGCCTTCAATTGCATCCAGAACATCATCTAACTCAGATGCCAGGATATGTATGTCCTCTCTATCTATGGAGGTAATGAAGGTTTTGTCCAATTTATCTATGATGTCATGGATTATATCGTCGCCCCGGTGTTCTATCTCTTTTATATTCCGGACCTTCTCCTCCACATCGGTGTAATTTTCCACCAAATCCTTCAAAGCCTTGGCACCTACCAGAAGATTGCTGGCGGAAGCTTTGAGCATCTCAAAAAATTTCTCTTCCTTGGGTAAGAGCCGGGGAAGCTTTATGGTCATAATTCCTCCCTCTTTCAAATTTTCTCGCCATAGTATATAAGCCCGAAATGAATTATGCAACTGAAAATTTCCAAATTTTTTTAATGAACCTGTACATTTCGAACGTTAATGAGGACTCCCGCGCCCAACTCAAGTTAGTTGTTGGCCGGGAATTCATTGCCAAACACCAACGAAGCCCCGTCTCCCTTGCTGCTTCGGTAATGGGGAATTGCCGAAGCTTATTAGTGAATTAGCATCGGCATTTCCTGTGACTATTTCCCAAATCATTTTTCCTTTCTTTAAAGAAGGGACGGTATTACATTGGCCTCAGTTTAATGAAGATAAGGGATAACACCTTAATGGTTCGACAAGCTCACCATCCTGAGCCTGTGGTTCGACAGGCTCACCACACCGAGTAAAATCGAGGGGTCGAAGGATCGAGCATAAATTTGCCCAATGAATTGGGCAACTACAACAACAGATAAGGCAAGTCGGCTCCTGCCACCATACGAATGTAGTTGCTCGATTTATCGGGCATAGAATTCGCCCAATGAATTGGGCAACTACAACAACAGATAAGGCAAGTCGGCTCCTGCTACCATACGAATGTAGTTGCTCAATTTATCGAGCATAGAATTCGCCCAATGAATTGGGCAACTACAAAATGGATGTGTTAAAAAAGGAGTGCATCAGCTTGTTGGGGCGGGGGTTGAACCCCCGCCCCTTTTATGCGGTCAGACAATTCCT
>Ga0315544_1000519_pt1 | contig 35842 bp, 34 predicted proteins | sample SalMarSW160130MG_2_FD_202543 | JGI IMG/M metagenome (GOLD analysis project Ga0315544, IMG submission 202543) | Salt marsh sediment microbial communities from the Plum Island Ecosystem LTER, Massachusetts, United States - Salt Marsh Sediment SW1601-130 ... | reverse complement strand
TTATCTTTGTGGTACTTTGGTCCTTTTTCAACCACATAACGGGTATCAATGCTAAGGCGCTCCAGTACAGGCTCATCCACAAATACGTATTGCCACACCCTTGAGCCTACACGAGTTTTGTTTTTCACACCAAGATAGCTTTTTAGATTTTCATAGGTATCTACCAGTAGTGAAGTAGCCCCTCCCCCCAAATCTAGAGGAACACGATCAGGTTCCCGGTGATCGAGGGCCAGCTGCACTCTTTCTCGTGGTGTCATCATTTTCTTTTTTCTTCCAAAAATTCTTTTAATCCTATTGCTTTACAGCACCCATGGTAAGTCCACGGACAATATATTTCTGAGTAAAAGCAATAAAAACAATAGCCGGTATGATCGCAACAACAGCAGAACTTGAAAGTTTTCCCCAATATAAATAATAGTGGCCTAGGGAGGAATGGATTTCTATTGGCAGCGTTCTGGTAGCCCTGCCAGTAATAAAAAGAGCAATCATAAATTCATTCCACAGAAGAACAAATGATAATATTGCAGAGGCAAAAATACCAGGAATAACAGCAGGAACGAGAACCAGTCGTAAAGATTGCCACCTGGTACAACCATCAACCATGGCGGCTTCTTCTATTTCAATAGGGACCTCCATAAAGAAACTACGTATCATCCATATTAACAAGGGCAAACAAAAAGCAACATAGGTCACAATCATTGAGAAATGCGTGTCTGCGAGATTTACAACACGCCATATCCAGTAATAGGGAATAACAAGAGCGATTGGAGGCACTGCTCGGAAAGCGAGAATAAAGTAAGAAAAAGTACTCTTTCCTCGGAATTTAAATCTGCTGAGAGTGTAACCTGCTGAAGTTGCTATGATCGTAGCGATAAGGGTTGCACCTGCTGCTATAATCATACTGTTTAGAATGCTACGTAAGAAACCGATCTCGCCTAACAACTTCATATAATTTTCAAGAGTAGGAACGAAAACCCATTTGGGAGGCATGGCGAAGGCATCTAGTTCGTTTTTGATGGAAGTCAACACGGCTAATATAACTGGGATGAGACCAATAAAAGTAACTATGCCTATTGTGACATACTTAGCAGTAATGCGGCATTTCTTAGCGAGCTTCATAGATCGCTTTCCTCCTATTCGAACTTAGCCATTTTCAAAAATGGTGAAATTAACAACATAACCAAAACTAGAAAAATAAATGCTGCTGCTGCTGCATATCCCATGCGAAAAAACTCAAAAGCGTGCTTAATTGCAAATATTGACAGATTTTCTGTCACGTAACCAGGTCCACCGTGTGTTACTACATAGATTTCATCAAACATTTTTAATACATCCATAAACCGAAAAACAAAGGCAACTGCTATAATAGGTCGTATGACTGGTATTATTACTTCAGTAATCTGTTTAAACCAGGAAGCCCCATCTATCTGAGCTGCATCAAAAATAGAAGGATTAATACTTGATATACCAGCATAGAGAATAATCATTATGAAAGGCGTTCGAAGTATGACTTCCATTACAAAAATCCCTATAGGAGCCGATATCGATCCTTGGTACACATCAAAAGCGGGAAGGTGGAGAATTCTTAAGAAATAATTCAAATAACCAAAGGTTGGATCATATATTAATGTTTTAAACACATATGAAATAACAACCGGAGCAACAACAAAGGGAAGCAGAATTAATGTCCTCATCACTGATGAGTAAGAACTAGAAACTTCCTTATCAGCCAGAATATAGGCCACGAAAAATCCGTACACTAACTCCGTAACTGTTGCTGCGAATGCAAATACAATAGTAAAGGTCAACGCACGAATATATCTTGGGTTACTTAATAAATGTAAATAGTTGAAAAACCCAACAAACCTTGCGGGAGGTTTAATCAGGTTAAGATCTTTCAAAGAAAGGACAAACATATATATTAGAGGAATTAGGCCTATAACTACAATAATTATTACAGTAGGAAAAATTGTAAGATACAAGAAGTTTCTTTCTTGTTTAAACCATGATGATGTATCATTCATCTTTTTTTCTCTTTTCAACTAGATAGTAATGTTAAAAACTCAGTGGGGAAGCTTTTATGCTTCCCCACTAGTTTCCAGTTTCCTCGCCAAATTTTACTACGCTCTACGGTATGTATGATTTGAACGGTTTGTATCCAATTCTCACTAGCGCTTTCTCAGCATCTTCAGCAGCTTGTTCCACATCTTTAATCCCAGCAACAACACTACTCATCTCTTTTGATATAATGTCAGATGGCTCCGAGTATCCAGCATGAATTACCGATGGGCTTGAGTTAACTCCAAATTCCATCATCCAGAGTTGAGAGTTAACGAATTCCTGGCTGGGCATAGCCTTTAAATATACAGGATCGTAATAAGCTGATTTCCTCGCCGGACATCCATAATCAGGACCCATCTCTTTAACCAAATTAGGGGAAGTCGCCCATTGAACAAAGAGCCATGCTGCCTTCTTAGCTTTGGACCCAGCATTTATACCCCATCCCCAGATCCACAGAGGATCTTTTCCACCTGGATTCATTGGAGGAGGTGCATATCCAATTTTTCCAGCAACCCTTGAAGCCTTTTTATCTTCAATGTAGGCGTATGAGGCGTTCCCAGCCGTAGCCATTGCAAGCATACCCTGTTGGTATGCCACTCCTATATCACCCCAGCCCCAGTTTGCTGATCCAGGGGGTCCATATTTTTTACACATAGAGGTATAGTAATCGAAGTACTCAATTGCTAGTGGAGTAGTTACATAGGAGATCATATTTTCAAAATCTACCAACTCGACATTATACCTGTTTGCATGACAAAATAGACTCCATCCACTTTCGCCTGGTCCGGGCATCACCCGATCGATATATGCGTATGCGGTTATCCTCCCCTCTTTTCGGGCTCGATCTAACTTTTCTGCTGTTTTGCGAAGTTCAACAATGTCTATTGGCACCCCTAATCCGAGCTCCTTAAAAATATCTTTGCGATACCAGAGCAGAAAATACTCAGCAGTGTACGGAATGAAGACCAGTTCGCCCTTAGAAGAGATTCCAGACGAAAAAACAGGTTTGGTATAGTCGTCGAGATTATACCAAGCTAGATCAGTCAACTTAGGGTTATCCAAATACTTTTGGAGAGGTTCAAGGTAACCAGGTACGCCATATTCTTCACGACTGGCAAATCCAACACTAGGTACATCGTATTCACCCCTCCCAGCGGCGAAATCTACAAGTAATTTTTCCCTTAAAGCATCTGTGGATACGAGTTCAATATCGATCTTCATTCCAGTTAGCTTCTCAAAATCAGCGAGTCTCTCCGGGGTGTAACCATAGTCTGAGACAACCATGGGGATATTGATTGCCCTGAGCCGAGTTCCAGCAAACTGCTGCCAATCAATATTACCCCACTCTTCAGCGTAGGCCCCACTCACAAGAACTAAAGTTGTCAGCAAGACACACCCAATCAACTTCCCGAGCACCACACTTCTCACTAGATTCCTCATGATTTAAACTCCTTACAAGTTTTTATTTAGACATGATTCTCAGTCTTTTTTCGAAGTTCTCAAAAAGAGAAAGTAGTTATTACATACTCCTTGAGAACTTCTTTATCTCAAGCTGAACTAACCTGCCCATTTCTCACCTCCTCCCCGGTCTTATTCTCCAGCTTCTTTCCCCATAATATGTCTATCGCTCCTGTCTTTCTTGGGGCTATGTTTCACAGTAAATAAGCCAGCGTGAGCCTGTGTTGCCTAACGCTCAACTTCGAGGGAATTAGACGTAACCTCTTTCGTATAATCCGCCGAGGATAATTCCTTCATTGGCGTCCTCTGGCTCACTCTTCCTTTTAACTTCGCATGATACTTATACCTGTCCCCTCGGTAAATTGTAGAGCTGTAGGCTACTACTTTTCCTTTTACGTCACGCACAACCCTGTGAGACAAGAGACATGCAGATCCCACTTTTACTTTTAGTAACTTACTGTCTTCTTTTCCCGCTAATTGCACTTGTATTGTCTCGTCTATTTCATCAAGAAGTATTCCATAATCGCGTTCCAGTGATTCGTACAATGATTCTTGAGAAATTCCCTTTTCAACAAACTGAAGAAGGCGATCTTCACTCAGGTAGGTAGTGTCAATGGCAACAGGCTTGCCATTCACCAAACGGAGTCTTTTTAGTAAAATGACGTCGTCTTCTTCTTTTACCTCAAAATGTCTGGCCACAATACATGGAGGTTTAGTATAACAAAGAGAAAGAACTTTCGTACCTGGAATAAGACCCTTAGCCCGAATATTCTTGGTAAAGCTGGAGATAGGCCCAAAAGTATGCTCCAATTTAGATTGGGCTACATAGGGAGTCTTCCCCCGCTCTTTGACTAAAAACCCCTGTTTGCACAACAAATCTATTGCCTGTCTAACTGTTATGCGGCTAACACCGTACTCTTTCTCCAATTCTGCCTCTGTAGGGATGCTCTCTCCCACTTCGAACTCTGAATTAAGGATTTTTTGCTTGACAATCTCGGCCAGACGATAATATAATGGTACGGGGACTTCTCTTTCTATTTTCACTTAACTTTCCCCTCCCTTGGCGACTATTTAATCAGGTTCTATCTAAGAGTAACTTAGGTGTGTTTTCATGATTATAACAATATTACCTTATATTATTATATACATTTATTTGAAAATTGTCAACCCCCGCATCAAGTCAATGAAAAATGAAGGTAGGCCTTAACTTGACGACGTTTGAGAAGATTTCAAGATTTTTTCGTTGAAAGTGTTCTCACAAATCGCGTACATTCTAGGTAAGAAAAGGATGGTGAATTCAGTAATAGTTTTCCTACGATGTAATTGATTAAGCTTAGGTTTCGTTGATTGAGATCCATTTAATGTGAATAAGGCAAGGAGTCTCTTGGAAAAGTTGGAGGGTATAGACTAAGGATGTATCTCTGCCGAAACTAAAGACGGTTTATGCAATGTACTTTATCGCTAAATAGTTTTGATCTTGCAACTTTTCTTTATCCTCAATTCAAGCAGTAAGAGGAAATTATTTAGTGGATTCAGCAACAAAACAAAACGGATCCCCTGACCAAAAATGCAGTATACCGATGACTATAAACTATCAGCTATCGGAGCAAGCTGATGATCAAGGTGGAGGATAACAAAGAGATTAGAAAGGTGTATTTTCTCTAGTGCGCGAATATCGAGAAAGGCACAAAGGAGCTTTGTTACTCAAGCAAAAGTCAGACAGACTTTGGATGATGCTCCTTCTCCGATCTCAACCCGTAAAAAATAAAGAGATATTGTTCGGGAACGGTTAAAACAACGAAAATGATGAGAAAAAACTCGTGTGATTTTTTTTGAGTGCCTATGAATTTTCGGCGTCCAGATAATGTCAATACTAAGGTTAAGATTAGTGAAATCCCAAGAAAGGAAGAAGAGACAGCGCCAATACTTTTTAGATCCATGTAGGGACTTTGCGATACATCGAAATGGTGAATATTGGCCTGAGAAAGAACTTGTGAGTGTGCCATTGATGGAATTGATGGGTAAGCAAGATAGTAGAATTTTGTGACTAAATTTATATAGAATCTCAGAATTTGCGTCCTGGAAACAATTTTAGGTTGCAGTAACAGTTTTAAAAAATGGCTGAAATTGGATTTTGAATCCAGCAGATATCTTAGAATTAGTCAGCGGTAGTTAATAGGTGTATCTTGACTTCTAAGGTATATCGTCTGGCCATTGTAGAAATCTTCTTTTAGATATTAATAAGCCAAAGCTGTCTTGATAGCAAATCTTATCTCCTGTGGTAACCCGCCTATTGTACCATTCCTGCCTCAGAAATGGTGTGGTGGGGACTCCTGAAAGGACGGATGCCCACCAAGGCTTGATGAGTGAAAAGAAGGCCGGCAACTGAATGTAGCTTGGTAGTTTCTATGGCTTCGTCCAGAGTAAGATCAGGTAAAATAGTAGGAATGCGGCGGGCCAGCATCGTCTTTCCCGCCCCCGGAGGACCGATCATCAAGATGTTATGGACGCAATATTACCTTCCATGCCTTCACCTGCTTCTACAGGAATCACTCCTTTAATTCGCACCTCTTCATCTCCCAGAACCACCTTGTCAAGAAGCAATCGTAGAAATTTCTGCTTTTCCTCAAAATTAAAATTGTCGAGTCGGTTAACCACTAAATCACAGTATATCTTAACGCATTTTTTTATCATTGTCAAGGAAACTTGACCATTCTTTTTTTCAACCAATCGTGCTTTATCTTTTTCTAGTCTTTCTTTCCTCTCTTGAATTTTATTCATCTGTTCTCTCAATTGGTCCAATGTAATTACTCCAGCAGTATAGGCATCCAGCACTCGATCTCCTTCCTTCTCTGCACTTGAAAGCTCAGTTTCAACTTTCCTAATATCTTGCTCCAGCATACCCCTATTTGCAGTTATTCTCTCATGCAATTTTCTAACTTGGCTAACTATAAGCTGGGGATTCTGAATTGCCTCACATACCGCGTCCCATACTACCGACTCTAACATTGAGGCTTTCATGCTCTTTGCATTGCATTCTCTCGGTAAAGGGAAAGTTCTTTGCCTGTTGCCACATCTATAGTATAACCTACCATGATAGGGTGTCCCAAAGTAACGAGATCCACAATTTGCACACTCTAGGAGCCCTCTTAGAAGGTAATGATATTTAACATTCCTTGGAGATAGCTCCGAATTTCTCTCTAACTGCTTCTGGGATAGCTTCCAGGTTTCTCTGCTGATAATTGGTGGAACTGAAATAGGTATCCATTCTCCTTTTAGCCTAAGTCGTCTTCCACTCCTTTTCCTTTTTTTATACCTTGCCGGGATTCCATAATTATTGGTTTCAACTGAATAGTGCTTATTATAGTAAGTTGTCCCTGCATAGGTTTCATTCTTAAGAATTCTTGCTACAGAACTCTTTGCCCATTTTCGTCCTTTTCGTGGCGGTGATATTCCTGTGTTTGTAAGTTCCTTAGTTATAGCACGTACACTCATTTGTTCCTGGACAAGCCAGTTGAACATCGTCTGCACTACTTTTGCTTCCTCTCCCATGATTTCATAGTATCCTTGTTTGCTTTCCGTCTTTTTCACATATCTATAACCATAAGGGGGAATTCCTCCAACCACTAATCCCTTCTTTGCCTTATGAAGCTTTCCCCTTCTAGTTCGCTCCTTTATCTTTTCTTTCTCGTACTCAGCCACTATTCCTTGTATTCCCAAGAGCATCCTATCCTCTGGGGTATCAGCGATGGGCCTGTTTAAAAATATCACTTGAACTTCCGCTTTTTGAAGTTCCTCAATAACGATTTCCTGATAGACGTACTTCCTGGCTAGTCGATCGGGGCAGGTTATAAGCACAGTCTCAAGCTGTTTCTTTAGAGCATCATCCCTAAGCTGGTCTAAGGCGGGGCGGGCAAGTAATTCTCCACTCCAGCCATCGTCAATATATCTTTCCACTATAATGTAGCCATTACTCTTAGCATATTCTTCTAATTGAGCTATTTGAGAATCAATGGTTTCTTCCTTCTCTTGCCTCCCCGTTGAAACCCTTGCATAAACTGCTATTCTCATTTATTTGCCTCCTAAAATAGCTGAAGTCTAAGCGCTAAAGCGTGAGAGAGATTAACCGCTGTGGTAGTCTTACCTGTTCCGCCTTTGAAATTTAGAATAGCAATCTTTCGCACTCGTAGACACACCTTTTTCAGTATCACTCGCTAAAATTTGACGTCCCCTGAATAAAAGAAGTTCTGAGCGAAGCGAAGGATTTAAGTGAGCGTCATAAGACATGAACCTTTTATACTGTGTCGTTGAAGTTGGTCGCTTCTTTTAATCATCTGAATAGTATCTATATTGAACTTGAATAGGGTAGCGATTTAATATAATTTTCCATAAATTCAAAATCGGGAACACCATTTTTAGACGGTAACTTTATATATGATTTTTCCATTCTTTCTTGACTGCATTTTCTACCGTAATTATATCTATATTGCTCAGCATTGATTATTGTGGAAATAAACAAAGCAACATATTTATTCATACTAAATTTAGGTATAAGTTTTTCAACATGGTCACTTGCTGAAAATGGTAATGGCTGATAACTGCAATAACCAATAACAGCACTATCTACGGTCAGCACATTTCCCTCCTCAGTATAATAATCATAAAAACCTTCTACTCCGTTATTAGTGGCTTGCGTAGTCACATAAGGATATTTGCCTGTTCCGTATTCTTCTAATTCTAAAAGTGGTGTTGTTTTGCTACCTGTTATTTTAAATAATGCTTTTAACTCAAAAGACTGCCAATCACTTGTATCTAATTCAAAATCCTGATTTATTACACTTTGAGGGTTTAGGGTATTTAATTTTTCATAGTCAATGTTAGCAAATTCTTGAGGTATAAATTTGGGAATAAGTATATCTTTTAAGGTTTTGTTTGCTTGTCTGCCATAACTGTATTTATATTTATTTGCTCTTATACACTGACAATAGTATAGTTTTTCAATCATACTCATTTCATATTTAGGATAAAGGACTAAAATATGAAATCCTGTATAAAATCTTTCAGTTTGCAAAAATGCCTCTAAAACTGAACCACTTACAGAAACAGTAATTAAACCGCTTTGAAATGGCACAACATCATTCATTATTTCAACAAAAGCCGAAATGCCGTTATTCTTTGCTGTGCGTGCAACAAAAGGAATAGTATTTTTAATACGTTTTTGGTATGATTTTAAATTATACAATTCAAAACCATTTCCGTATTTAATGTCAAATATGTTTGATAATTTAGTTAGTTCCATTTTTAACATATAGTTCGTTAAAAACTAAAAATGATTTTAATGTATCAATAAAATCATCTTTTGATAAATTGCTATAGTCCGTTTCCATATATGCTTCAGCACACCATTCATCGTTAGCAGTAACGATTTTATTTACGCTAAATTCTGGCTTTGCTTTTTTGTTAATATAAGATGACACCCATTCTGCTTTAATATTTTCCCATTTACCAAAAGCATCTTTTCTGCCTTTTGTTTTTCGTTTTACAAATCCATCATCTTTGTAATAACCAAAATATGTTTCTTTATTTGGTGGATGTGGTTTATGTGCAGTAAATATCATCACACAGGTAACTACTCCTATATCAGAATCAAAAAACAATTCATCAGGCATTGATAATACTGCTTCTAATGTATGTTTCTGTAAAAGTTGTTTTTTTAGTTCGTATTTTTTCCCTTTTTGAGCCAAAGCACATTGCATAGGCACTATTGCTATACAAGTTCCACCTGGCTGCAATACCTCTAAATTGTTAAGCACAAATTTTAATTCTTCAGTATCTTTCTTTTTGTCCACTTGGTATGACGGATTTAAAAAACCCACAGTTGGTTTGTATTTTTTTACCTGCTCCATTACTTTAATATCAAAACAATCTCCATTGATAATATTGGCTTTGCCATCTTGATGAATATACATATTAGAACAAGCCAATGCAAATATGTGTGCTTGGTACTCTACTCCTATTACCTGTTTCTCCTTTATTTTTTTAATTTCGTCCAAGTCGCCTTTTACGTCCTTTATCATCTTGCTCAAAGCACTAATTAGAAATCCGCCTGTGCCAGCACAATTATCATATACTACACTGCCTTTATTTACACCCGCCAACTCACAAAATAATTTTGTGATATGGGGTGGGGTAAGAACAATACCTAATCCTTTATCACTATTAGCATATCGTAAAAATTCAATGTATAGCTGCCCTAATACATCATGATATTCGTGTGTTTTTATGAATTTGTTTATATGTTCATCAATGCTATCTATCAAATTTCGTAATACACCTTGCTTGGTTGATAGCGATGTATCGGTGCGGATAAAGCTAAATTGAATATTCAGATTTTCTAACTTTTTTCCAAGTAAGCTTGCCTTGCGTAATACATTTGAAACAGTATCAACCAAAAAGTTAGCAAGTTCCTCTGGTTTTTCATATTCCTTATATGCCTTACGGAATGCTCTATCATCTAATGCTATAAGGATACTACTGATTAACAAAGCACGATCTTTTTCTGGTATTTTATGGTGATGCAATTCCACATTCAACTCTTTTGAAAAATCAAGAAGTGCATCATAATCCTGTCTGAATTTTTCAGGACTTCTTAAATAGCCAACAATGTAGCTTTCTATAGATAATAACTTGTTACCAAAAATCGAAACAGCTTTCTTTTCTCCTTTTAAGTATAGATAGTGCGATACCTTAAGCTCTTTTAAGTTTTGTCCACTTACGCCAATTGCTAATACATCATATTCTTTAGAAAGAAAGGATGCGTATAATAATGCTCCGTCCACTGCATATTCATCGTAATTGTCTAATGTAGAACTTTGATGTTTAGTAATGTTAGCCTTACATTCAACTACTATAATGAAATCAGGATTATTTTTTAGCGAAGAAATAATAAATTCAGGATATCCCTTTTTGCCACCTTTCTTAGAGGCGTTTTTCAGCGACTTGTCAATTTTGGGAATTGAGGATTTTTGTTCTTCTATTGTGCATTCATCAGAGTAAGAATTAAAATGTTTTCTTACTATGTCTTCTGTTATTCTTTCATTAGCCATAATTTTCTCCTTTTTAATTTTACCAATGATATTTAATAGTCCTTTCCTTCTTTATTAAAGCGACCAATTTCAACTAACTATTTATAACCGAACTACTTCGTCTATGCTTCCAAATTGGTATGTTTTGCGAAGTACTTCGCTTATTCCTGACTATGATTGAGAGAGTCTTTCAACTCCTCTCCTTCAGCCACCTGTCCACTATGCTCTTCTTGAACCTGAACCGTCCCCTTATAACCCCCTGCCACTCATCCCCACCCACAAGGGATGAGGCTTTCTGGTAAACCTTGTAAAACTCCTATTTAGCTGTCAACTCTTTGGTTAAGCTAACCATTGTTTTTAAATTTCGCTCTTGCTCTACTATCAAATTATGTAATTTGCCTACAATTTTCTGAAATTCAACGTCTGTACCTCGCCGGATCAATCCGAAACATAGATCCTCCCACTCTTGTCTCTTGTTCCAAGCTGCCCGAGCTATAGCAAAACGAACATCGAACGGAAGGGGAAGTAATAGGGGTTGGATTTTGTCAAATCGAATTCCAAATAAGGTACTTAGCACCTCTTTTAGTTCGCGGTTTTGTTTAAGCACAACATCTACGACCTGTTTGCATTCTTTAGCACTAAGTTCTTCCTCTATTGTGATAAATGCTAGTAACCATTGATCATTCTTCTCATTCAGTCGAGAGATTTGATATGCTTGATTTATTTTTATTTTTCCCTCGCTAACTTTCCAAAAAATACCTTCTGGCAACAAGAAAATGTGATGTCTTTTACTCAAAACCTTGGGTGATACAGGCACTTCTTTTGAGATAGACTCATAGCTACCATATTCTTTATGTAACACATCTATAGCCTCACCGGTACGTGAAAGATTTTCTTCGGTAAAATTATTTAAACATTCCTTGGCTTCATCAACATCCATTATCTTGACATCCTTCTTAGAGTATCTGCCATCATATGAGAGACAATGGTCTTTATATCCTTTAGGCCCCGCTCTTCACCCCACCTTAACAAATCCTCCCATAGTTCTCCTGGAACTGTAACTTCTAATGTTCGCTCCTTTTCACTTATTATTCTCTCTAGCTCCTTATCCAAATCCTTAACAGAAGTGTCAGAACTCAATTTTTCTAGAACATCTGGGAAATATCGACGATGATCTCTCTCAAGACTACTGAACCACTCAGCTCGTTCCCTCATTTTATCCTGTGAGTTCTCAAGGTTCCTAAAATCAACTGTGTTTTTGGCGATTGCAAGAGCATGCCCCTGGGGGAGTATCCCTTGGTCAACTTTTTCTTTGAGGTCTCCAGGAAGAACCACCAATCCATAGTAATTCATAGCAGTTTGTGGAGTTACCCCCAGATACTTGGCGGCCAGATCAAGGGCTTCCTTCTCGGTATGACCAGAGCCGGCATATTTCTTGTATATCCTCTGTACCCAATAAGACCTGTCGCTGGTGGTGAGCTCTCCTCTCTTCTCGTTCTCAAGCCAAGAACGCTGGATTGCTTCATCATCATCAAGCTCAGCCACGATTGCGGGAATTTCCTCCAATCCTAGCTCCAAACATGCCTTAAGCCTACACTGACCTATAATGTACTCATACTGATACCCAGACGAGGGATCCGGATGTGGCCGGATAGCAATAGGTTGTTCAGACCAATACCCGTGTTGCTCAATAGAACTCTTTACTCTCTCAATATTTGCCTCTACTGCTGTTCTGCGAACATTAACTCTACTTTGCGGGTCAATACTACTGACCTTAATGTTCTTCACTTCACTCATTTTTACCCTCCCCATTTAAGAAGCAATGAACATATCATAGCTTCTATACTTGTAGAATTTTTTGCTCTCCGTATAAAAACCGTCCCCTTTTTATACAGTGAGAGGCTCTCTTGCCTCTTTATATCGAGTATTCCGGAGAATATACCTCACAGTGCCAGCATACCAGGATCCTCCTCTTTTAGTAGAAATTTCCTGTTCATTCAAACGAGTAGCAATTTGCCTTAGGGATAACTTCTTTCTCTTTAGCTTTTTAATATAATTAACAATCTCAAGTTCCTCATCTATCCCAGAGAGCTTTTTATCTTCTGCTAAAAATCCTAACGGAGGAGATCCTACATTCTCTCCTTTGCTAATTTTGTATTGCAGGGCTTCCTTGGTTCTTTCAGAAACGAGATCTCTTTCCATTTGGGCCATAGCTCCCATAATCGCTAAGAAGAATTTACCTTGAGCAGTAGCAGTATCTATCTTCTCAGTAATGGAATGAAATTGAACCTTATTAGGTTTAAAGACTTCCTCAATTAAAGTGAGAAGATCCAAAAGTCTCCTGGTTAACCTGTCCATCTTGTAAACAATTAAATGGTTAACTTTCTCTTCCTGGCATAAGGATATAACCTTCTGTATTCCTTCGCGGTTAAGATCCTTGCCTGATTTTCCCTCATCGCTTATCACTTCTACCAAATCTAAGCTATGGAGATCCGCATATTTCTTGATCTTATCTTCCTGAGCCTCAAGAGATATTCCTTCCCTTACCTGCTCCTCGGTTGATACTCTGATATAGCCGACTGTTTTCATTTTTTGCTACCTGTTTTTCTTTCTTCAAGCCAATTGTTTAGATCTTTCTCATCAACCCTGTATTTTCTCTCCAGTTTTATAGCTGGTAAGATCCCCTTTTTAATATACCGTCTGATAACCTGTTCGTGTAATCCTAGTATATTGGCTACTTCTTTCGTGGACAACAATTTTGGCATTCTGATCTCCCTTATAATTCAAATCTACTTATAGTATAATAAAATTACTTTATATGTCAAGGGGTAATCTAAAGTTTGAATAATAATGATTATACTAACTAAATTCCTCTCGTAAAACAAGTCAAGTAAACGTCTTATACGCCACTTTAAAGCCTTCAGAGGTATAAAACATCGCTTAGTTAAAAGGTGAGCCTCTATCAGCCTATATTTGCGTCTTGTAATTCCCTCTGGTGGCGGGTTTCGGATAATTGCCCTTTTACGGCTTATTTTAATCTAGGAGGACCCCAGGTAAAGAAGGGAATGGTTTACCGCTAAGTTCAAAAAGCAAAATAGGCTACTGTATGGCTCAAAAATGACAAGGTTTAATATACCCTGATCTTCCTTTTGTTTTTGACGCTCCTTGTTTTAATCAACCTCATATGTCACCTTCTGTGTAAAACCACGACATTGACAAAATCCCAAATCTTCTATTTTCTCTTCTAACTTCTCACCTTGGGAGATTTTGCAAAAAAAGAACAAGATGCACTGATAAGAGAAGTAATCGATTCTTTGCCGGTAAGGCAAAGAATCGCTACCGTTCTCCAAGTTTATGAAGGGTTCTTATATAAAGAGATCTCGAAAGTTTTAGGCTGTTCGACAAAGGCCGTGGAGCGGTGCCTCTCTTGGGCAAAAATGAATTTAAAAGAAAAGCTCAAGTCCTACTTAACGAAGAGAAAATAACGGGGGTTTTTAACAAATTCTATGTTTATATTAATAGAGAAAGGAGGTAATCAAATGTTTACTCAAACCAGAAGAACGGCCTTGGTTTTGGTAGGTATTATGGTGGTCTCGATCTTGATTTCCTCAATGATTGTGGCCGCCCCGGTAGCCTCAGCGCGTACCCGGAGAGATGAACCAAAGAAGACCATCCGGAGAGATGAACCAAAGAAGACCATAAGGATAAGATTCGCTGACAAAGATATCGACAGACTGATAGCTATTGGCGGAATTTACTTTTTGACTAAAGCAATTTCGGAGGCAGGTAAGCGACCCCAAAAGGTGGTCCATGTTTCTCCACCTCCTCCCCGCCGCACCCCTGTTCCTTTGCCCCAGCCGACCCACACTCCTCGCGTTAACAGCAACGTGGTCACGGTGAGAAATGCCACCAATTGGTACGTTTTAGTGAATATCAACGGCAGGGATTTAAATCTTTACCCGGGGGGCGAACAGGATCTCTCCTGGACCTATACCGGAAGAGGACACTATGTTGAAGCGGAAGCGTATCTTGATCCCTACCACCAAGAATTAGTGGGAACTTATCAAGGAAATTTAGTCGGTTATCAGATCCCCTGGAGACTAAATTTTGACTATGGTTCATTTACTGTTCGGTAGATTGAACTCAAAAGGGGACTCACTAGTATAATTAGCTCCAGTTATTTAAAAAACTCGGGATTCCCCAAAAACGTCATATCGTTTTGTCTAGGACCCTCAAATTAAAAAAGAATTAACAAGACGACAAACTGAAAAAGGACTTTCTGCGTGACAAAGCCCGATATTTCAGAGACAATTTGGGGAAACTCCCGTATTTTTTCGGTTGTCACTTTCTATATAAAAGTGCGATATCAACACTTTTTCCTCAACAAAACGGGGGGAGTTGACAAAATTTTTCTATCCCCTATAATAAAAATTGCTTGAAAATCTGGTTTCTTCAAGAGCCGATAAAGGCAAACTGCCTGCAAGGGTAGGACGCAAAGCTATGGGTCGTTAGAAAAGGTGATTGCCAGGCTGCCGAAGCTCTTTGACGTGAAAAGCCCGTTCTTATAGAAGAATGGGCTTCTTTGTTTATATCTAACCTCTTTTCTACTCAATTTGTCCCTGCTCTATAACCTAAATTTCGCACATTTCTAATTTTCTCCATCCAACATTGGCTAATTGGTGCCCCACCCTTTGAATTACATAGGCTACGAGGGGAAAAGGTACATCACTCTTCGCCACAATGACACCGTTCCATCAGGGTAGATTTAGCACCTTCAAACTCCAGAGACTATCCAGATTTAAAACCTATCCAATGACTCGGCTTCGATAAATTGGTAATTAAGGGTGGGGTACCAAAGGGTAGGTATTAAAGGCAAGATTTTTAAGGTGCCAATACTGGTAATGAAGAATTACAGAAGATTACAGGGATTTTCGAGGAGGGGGATTTGACAAATTTACTATTTTATATAATAATCTCCTTAGACAGTTATCTCGATAAAATTTGCGAGAACGCAGGTACCATTTTCTATCTCTGAGTAGCAGAAAAAAGAATGGTTTATAAAAACACTAAATATTTTAAGCCAAAAGGAGCAGAAATCTTTTCTTACAATTTTACAAAAATTATATAAGAAAGCTATTCTTTTCATTAATTTGCCTTATAAGCAATAAAAGGAGAATTATCATGCGGCCAGTAGGATTCTAAATTTTATTTAGTTAAGCATTCTTTCGCTAAAGGCGGGAAGTCTTTTTCGGAAAGCTCTAAAAGGCGTTGAAGGGCTTTATGTTCATGGATTTTGAAAAACGGCTCTGCAACGTCTTTGGTTTCACTTTGGTTAAATGCTCGCTCGCAGAGAGTTAGGCCTTCACTTACTTCTTCAACAGTCTGTCCAAATACAATTTTCGTATACCCATCTGCATCTAAGAAATTTTCTTCATCTTCTTTTGATAAGACTGCTTTTCTTAGTTCATTTATATATTTACGAGCTTGGTCCTCTCTATTTTTATCGCCCAGATCGGCAATGAAATAAGCAATATTAATTTTTGCGGGGTTAATCAAACTTTTATCTGTGATCCTCTTTGCAAAGCTTAATGCTCCCTTAGCTTCATTTATAGCATTTTCTAATCTATTAAAGCTCCAAAACATAACTGACTTAAGCATATATGCTTTACATTTATTCTTTGAAGTCAAAGCGCAGATAAGTCTATCGGCATACTCTAAAGCAACTCCATCGAGATCATCAGTGTCCCTTATCACAGCCAATAGCGCAATAATGCGACATATGCCTCTATCAACTTTTTTGAACTGGTCTCTATACTTATGTATGCGGTCCACCACCTCATTCACATCCCCATAACGCAATTCTCCTTCATTTTTAAGGATATAATCCTTTAACTCCTGAAGCTCCTTTCTTTGTTCAGCATTTATGTTCTTAAGAGATTTAACCTTAGCTAATTCTTTCATAAAACTCACTTTAGCAGCGTTTTTTCGTTTTTGTTCTTCTTCTCGTTTTCTTCGTATTTGCCGTTCTAACAATTGGCTTTGTTTATCCATGACGTCCAGAGCATCACTTAGTAATTTTGTTCGTTCTTTATGTTCCTTTTTAACAACCTCTTTTCCTTTATATGTTAATCCGTGGGTTTTAAATGACCATGTCTCTTGTAACATAGTTACAATCTGAATCTCGCATTTATATTGTGCAAGAGTGGGTCGGGGCAAAGTAACTATAAAATGATAAGCTCTATAACCTGAGTCAGTCTCTTTTAGCTCTTCATCTTCTATTTTTAAACTCTTATTATCTAGATTTCTAATATAAGATTTTACAATTTCTACGTCTGAAGGGTAAATGCATATGATCCTTGCACCAATAATGTCTTCTATGTGGAATTTTGAATACCCCGGCTTTTCTTTTTGCCTATCTCTTATCTTTTGCTGTATACTTTGAGGTGTCTTAAATTCATTCCCTTGTTGATAGTCTCCTCTCGTTGCTACCCTATAAAGAGCGCGTCTTCCTGCAGGAGAGTCATAATAATCTTCTAAAATGCGTTTTATAGACCTCAGAACTTTTTCGTATCCAACCTTCCCTTCACGCACAAACTTCTTTATTTCTTCAATCGTTTCAATTGCCACTGGTTACTCCTCCAAAAACCTCCTTAAAGGATTTTTTAAAGACCTTTTAAAAATGAAGTTTACCTTTTATACCTTAGGTACAAAATTGGATTTGTCAACTAAAAGTTCCTATTAAAATAAGTCAAAATTAATTTGTCGTCTTCTATGTAAAAGTAAGACATTCACTACCTCCCTCTAAGCTGAACCTCCCATTTTATCTACATTCCTATTTACAAATTGAGGACACTTTGTCGTCTTTTTTGTCTAACGTTGACAAATTTAAAAAGGTGTTTTTAAGGCAGAAAGTAGCCTGTTTTCGCCCCGAAGAATCCAAGGTAATGTTTTTCCCTCTTGCCTCTTAAAAGGAAGAACAGTAAAGAGGCAGGAGAAGAGCTAAAATATCAACTTTTTTCAACCACTGAAGTCTTAAACCGTCTCGGCCAATAATGTCCTAATTTCGTTTATTTCTATTCCCTGCGCTAACGGGTTAAGGCCCATTTTATCATCTCGGGTGTGGCTCCAGAAACATCCTTCGCTATCTCCGCAAACAGACGGTCATATTTATGGCTCTCTTTGCAGCTCCTGTAGGTAAGGTTGTAGCAGTATCGGCAGCCAAAGTATTTGCCCCCTGGCGGTAGATAGAGCTTACCTACCCTCCTACCGCAGGGTCTCCCATTAACCACAAGAGGACAGATAAACCAGTACCTTATGCCTCCAAAGGTGCAGGGAGTGGTTACCAGTTCTACCTTGTAATCCAACTCTGTCTTTTCTTTGGTAAAGTTATTTGTCTGGGTATAAAAAAGTCTGACGTAATTTTCTTCTAAGCTCTCTTCATCTACCGATATCTCAATACCGATACTGCCGGTGACTTCATCCAAAGCATTCTTCCATTGGATGCTACCTCTCACAAAACCACAAAAATATCCCTCACGGTTAAGCCAAAAGGCATCTATTGACTTACATTCTTCTACCGTCTTTCTATCCGACCAAGACCATCTACCCATTTTCTCTCACTCTCTTACCAAAAGAATATACTTAATTTTTCCTAAATCATTAGCAAAACTTACCATTTTTTGATCTCTATTATTAGCTAAATACCTTGATTTATAAGCACTTTTAGCTTGGTCAACCCTATTTCCCATAAAAGTGGTTATGTTACCCTTTCCTTTTTTGTCGTTATTCATCGAAACTATCGAATTTATCTATCTGATATATTCTCCCAGCACTCTCACCAGTAACTAATTTTAGACTTAAAGACACATTTTTAGGCCCGTTTTAGCCCCTAAGGAGATCCACCTGATATTTTTCCCTATCCCCCCTTACCCGATAAGAGAACCACCCGGTCTGTGCCTCTAAAACATACCTATTTTACTTTGACCCAAGCCCCCAAATCTCAACTTTTCTCAACAAAAATGTCCGTTATAATTTGGCTACCCGGTGGCTAACTCGTGGCTAACCAGAAAGTATCTGTTATTATTCGTTAAAATGTTAACTGTTTGTAACCAAAAACTAGTCATTTCTGGTCATTTCTGCTCAATTTCTAGCCCCGTTTATTTACCGTTTTAACGGGCCACCTAGTTATTGTTTTTAACTGTTTATAATGCCTGCTTTGCCCTGCTTAACAGGCTTATCCGTTCATAACTGCTTAATTATCAAAGCCTTTATCTCTTCGACTCTTCGAGGTCCTTCTCTAGTTCGCTGACTCTCTCCTGGAGATCCCTTACTTGGTTAACGAGACTGCCCCTACCGGCTAACCCCTTCTTTTTCAACTGCTTATAGACTGCGACTTTGGAGATACCTAATCTTTCTCCGATAGCCTGATAAGTTAACCTCTGCTCCCTTAATTTGATTATCTCCGGGAGTTTGTCCGGCTCAGAGATCTTCTCCATAGGTCAACCCTATGGACGATTATCTCACAAATCTTCGTCTTGTCTTGGAAAGGTTCTGGATGATCAATTTCCCTTTCTCTTTCTGGGCGATCTCTTTGGCTTTATCTAGGTCTGCATCTCGCACCAGCAAATCTTTTTTAAATGTTTTCTTGGCATGCAACCTTCTAATAGCTTGCCGAATACGTTCAGGATCTCCACTGCGTTCAATTTCGCTAACTTTCCGTTCCTTCTGGGCATCTACTCTTCGACCCCCTCGTATTGGAACCTCTATTTTCCCCTTTCCTCCTGCCAGCTTTCGCTGCAGCTGCCTATGTCTTTTACTTCTAACCATCTTTGCACCTCTTAGCTATCTTCTTTGCTCACATTAATCTGCTTTTCAGCAATATTTAGTTGTCCCACTTGCCCTATATTTAACTGAATATTGGCCCTCTTTAAGTCCCTCAGAGCTTTTAGATTTCTTATGAACATTCGGTTAAAACGATCTAAGAAAGGTAAAAGATTCTCTTTCAACCTATCTACTGTATCCTCAAGTCTTGCTCTATTTTCCCTCTTTTCAGGGGTATAGAAAGTTCTTTCATCTTCCTTTCTGGGAGCATCTAGTATAAAGTAACTCCACTCAATACTGCCTTCTAAATCTCCTATCTCTGTGTTAATTCTTAAGAGATGGTAATAACTCACTAAAGCCATATCCAATAAAACAAACTCTGGAACTGTCTTTACATCATATTCTTTTATCCAAGCTTGCCTCATATTCAAAAGGGTGGCGGCAAGGGTAGCATCCACCTCTCTACATCTGCCGATCCTCTCTACAAAAAATCTGCCTTCAACATAACCCTCCAAAGCTTCTTGTTTGAACCTATCCCAATCCTCCTGTGACTCTATCCCCGCCCATTCCAGCTCACCTCTATATCCCATATAGCCTTTCTTTTTCTCCTCTAAGGCCTTTTTCTTTAACTCCTCTATCCCTCTATCAATATCTTCTCTTATCTCCTCCTCACTTTTGCCCTGAATTTTACCCTCATCTTGAATTTTTTGCGCCATTTTCTGAATTAACGGCGACTCCCTGGTCATTTCAGTTCCTCCAAAAGATCAGTCTCCCCTGTCTTTAGACAATACTTTACGATTTTAAGGAAAAGCGTATTTCTCTGTAGCTCAAGTTTAAGCTGTTTCTCCTCACTCTTAATCTGCCTTATCTTCTTTCTCATATACTTTACCTTATTTCGTGATATATACTCCTTCTTAAGTTTCCACTCTCCATTAATAAGTTCTCTGTAGTATAAGTAGTAATACCACCTATGCAGCTTACCACCGGCACATCTGCAGTTGGATTTGCCGCACTTTACCGCTTCTTTTGTAATTACCCCTGCCAGTTTAGGGTCCTTGTAGCGTATAGAATACATTAGTCTGCCTTTATCTTATGTAATAAAATTGAATTTCTTTCCCTTCACACGGAGACCAATCCTCCAGAAACTATCTTTTTATTTTTCCTCAAGGCCTCTAAGTGTGCTAAAGTTCCATCTTTAACCCTACCCTGTCCATCGGGTAGACATAAGAACCTTTTGGGTAGACATTATGGGGACATAAAATAGGCTTGGGTAGACATTGGGTAGACATCCATTATAGACATAATTCTTGTATTCAAAGGATTTCTCATATATAGGGTAGACATAAGAGCTAAAAAGCTACTTTTAAAAATTTTTAAAACAGTTTTAGAGGTCTCGATACTTTGCATTTTTATCCTACCCCCTTTCTGGGAGGTTATGTCTACCCAATTAAGCCTAGAACCTTGAAAATAAAGGTTTTTCATTACTTTCCTATGTCTACCATATGTCCGCCCGACGTCTGCAGCTCCTTATTTTATAGGCATTTTTAAGGTTCCTATGTCTACCTAATGTCTACCACCAAGTCTACCCTATACGCCATAGCGCTCTATCACATCCTTAACGGTCTTATTTTCGATGGTGTATTTATACTTGCCATGGGACTTCTTACCTTCCCCAAGCCCTAACCGCTTAATGACCTACCCTATCCATCGGCTAGTTTGTCTTGCCTCGTCTTCTAAATACTTATCCATTGCCTCTTTCATCTCTGAGGTAGTTATCCCGTCTTCCTTATATCTCGTGATCTCCTCTAATCCCAAAAGCAAGGCGTTGGTGCAGTCGTCTATCCCTCTTGACTTGGCTTCCTCCCCCTTCTTAACTGCCACTTCCTTAATCCTCTCAAAGAGACTATCACACCCGTTAATGTCCAGGAATTTGGCTATTGCTAAAAGAGGATGCCAGAGCTCCCCTTCTCTGCCCGATATCGCCCTCATGCTCTTGGTCTCTGTGTCATTTAGGTAGAGATCTTGGATCTCCTGAAAGAAGGTCAATCCGAAGGTATAGAGTAGATGTCGGATGTAAGACCAGTCCTCCCCGCTTTTAGTTACTACTTTGTTGGCTTTTTCAATGTCCCTGGTCCTTAACATTGTGAATTGGATACATCGGCTTTCCAGGACTTCCTCTAAGCCCTTTATATTAGCTATCATTTTCGGAGAGTAGACCTCGAAGCTCTGGGGGTCGAAGGTCTCAGGCTTGGATCGGTGAGCCCTCCCACCTCTCTTGTATCCAGCGTTGAGCAGAAGTCTGAAGTCTTGGCTGAGCTTGGGATCTTTTAACCTCTCTGCCTCATCTATTAAGACCGTGCAGGATGATCCTTCTATAATCCTGAAAAGCAGGGATGAGGACATATCGCTGGAGTAGACAGCGTTAAAGCAAAGCTTTTCTGCCACATTCAGAGTTTTGGTTTTCCCGCTACCTCTCTCCCCTGTAAAAGAGATGTAGGGGTAGCTTTCAAAAATCGGGTAAATGTAAGTCCCGATAGTCCAAAGAGACAGGACCTCTGCTGTATAAGGTTCTTTAAAATCCAGGTAGCTATCGTAGATAGCATTAACCTCTTGAAAGGCCAAGAAAGAATCTACCTTAAGTCCGCCCTCCCGAAACTTCTTTATATGTTCCAGTGTCCATCGGTTTCTGTCCAGAAATAGGGGCTGGGACTTCAAGACAAGTTCTTTCCTCTCTAAAAGCTCCAGCTCATCAACCCTGAACATCTCCTTGGTACTGGTTATCACAAAAGGGATCTGTGTTATCTTGGCAACCGGGACGCCCTTAATGGTCGTAGTTAGCCTGACATCCAAGGGAATGGAGACATAGCCGACCCCATTGATGAAGTCCAGAGCTGGGGAGAGCTTCGGATACTTGTCGTCCAGAACCTCTATATCTTCTCTGCCTATCTTAGGGATTCCCTTCTGAGCCTGTTTGATGTCGTTCTTGATAGCCTGCCGTGAAATCTTCAGCGTGTCCTTGAAATGGTCAATGATGACCTCTATGTAAAACTCCTGCTCGACTTCGCTTAGGCCTACCAACTGGGTAATGATTGAAGAAAGGACTTTGGGGACCTCCCTTTTAGAGATATCCCTGGGTATCTGTCTTATTTTGAACTCCAAGAGAGTCTGAGCCTGATCAAGGAGCTGCTGGTAATCCTGCTGGAAGGACTGAATATCTCCTCCGTATTTTGTGGTAAAGAGCTCGTTCCAATCCTTGACCTTTTCCCCGTCAGGTTTGGTGAAATCTGGAAATGTTACGATCCTTGCTTTGCTCTTAAGGAGTTCACCCAGTTTGAGGGTTGCTTTTCTTCCCGCTACATCGCCATCAAGAGAGATGTAGATGGTTTCGACGTTCTTGAATTTCCTCACCCACTCGTCCTTAAAGCTACCGGTTCCCAATATTCCACAAGCGTTAAATCTAGCCTGTCTTAGGGTGTAGGTATCCGTTTCCCCCTCTGTGATGATTACCTCTTTCTCCCTTAGTGCTTGTTCGAAGAAAAGGTAGTTTAAGGGAAGCTTATCCTTTAGGGGCTTTTTATGGGATTTCTCCGGGTAGCCTCTACCAGTGATGTAGACTACCTTCCTGTAATGCCAGTTGGGGAAAATGATACAACCCGAAAAATACTCCTTCCCATTCTCGCATATAACTCCTGCCTCAACTGCCTGCTTTTTTGTGTATCTTTCCTTTTTCAGAAAGTTAAGAAGCTCAGGTGAATGCGGGGAGTAGCCTATCTTGTAAACATCTATAGTCCTCTCAGTTAATCTTCTCTCTTCTATGAGGTATTTCTTGACTTCCTTTGGGAGTTCCCTATAGTAAAAAAGACCGGTAGCGGTTAAAATCTCCTCTTTTATCCGTCTGTCTTTTGCTTTCTGCTGTTGGGCCGGTGTCCAGCTAGGAGGCTTTAAGTTAGCTCGGGAGGCTAGTTTTTCGAGAGCTTCTTCGAAGGATAGACCGTCTTTCTTCTCTAAGAAAGTCAAAATATCTCCACTAGTTTGGCATCCGAAGCAGAACCAGCTCTGTGTCTCAGGATAAACCGTAAAAGAGGGCTTATTTTCCTGATGGAATGGGCAAAGACCTTTATATGTTCTGCCTGCTCTTTTTAGAGATATTCCGTAGTGTTTGATTGTTTGGACAATATCGGTCGCACTTCGCACGTCTTCAATGAATTCTTCATTCAAACTCATCATAACATAAGACCTTCTTAATAGTTGTATGTTAGTGCTTTTAGATTCTTAATAGCATCCTGATAATCCAGAGGATTGACACTCCCTTCGTTGTTGTAAAATCCCCGTATTAGTCCCTTGCGATCAGGTCGGTCCTCAAAGATGAAGGTGGTTCTTCTGCCTTCTCTTTTAATATCTAGGATTTTGAAACCCTTGGCTTTTAAAAAGCAGCTAAGGTAGAAGTCTGTAGTTTCATAAACGCTATCTCTATTCATCTTTTATATGTTCCTTTTATTCTTCACTATGGTTGTTCCTTGCAATCGCATACCTTCTTTGACCCCTGACATTTTCTTGTCCGGCACTGATTCTTGTCGACTTCTTTCCCTATTTTTATCTGAAAGCAAGAGAATTTCAAAAGCTTGCAAAAGTCTCTTTTCGGCATCCCTTGAAGGATTATATTCCCATCGGACCTTCAGCATCGATTTAGCAGTTGTATTGCCTAGCAAGAGTTTAGCTTTGGTCTTGTCTATTTTAGTGGATCTTATCTCTTTTGATGAGGTCTTTAACTTTTTCAACGTTATGCCTATAGAGAGAAGGTTTTGTAACCGACTCTTTTTCTGTCTACACTTCCTGAGCTAATTCAAGAAACATCATCCTTGTGAATTCTCCATAACGCAACTGATACTGAGGTGTTTTGCGAATCTCATTTAAGAATTCATCTAGAGTACGGCACTGTCATGTTGTCGTCCGTGCACTTCCCGCCCCGGCTGCGGAAGATGACCTCGTGCACATGCACCGCCAGTCTCTCCCAGACTTGACAAAAGGGTACTACTCAAAATACCTCCGTTGGCCTCCCTGTCCTTTCTCCTTTTTGCTTTCCAATCCATCTTGACAATTCCCCGTTCCGTTCTTTTCATTATCCTTTGTAAGTAAATTTTCATACCCATCAGCCAATTCTCTTCTTTACTTAGCCTCCGACAATGTCTTTGTCTTTTTTCCCTCCAGCCCTCCGGCGGTATATCTTCTCCCATTACTTTAACTCTGGTATAAGGCTTAACTTCTGTAATTGGATTACCCTGTAAATCGCATATAACTGGGCTAGGTGGACTCCTTACAGAAAAACAATCTGATATAACCCTGCTGACAATTTGATACCCTTTCTAACCTGGCGATATCATTAGCATCTACCTTGAGTCTCTTGAGAATCCTTTCAATTGCCTAGCTCTCTCCCTAGATATACTTAAATCTCCACCTATATTCGCCAGGTTCATACCCAATATGAAATATCCGCAAATAACTAATTTTTCCCTATCGGTTACAGCATTAAAGTAGTCTTCAGTTATCTTAGCCCCCCTTTCTACTGAATCTATCACCTTTGACAATCTCCAACAAAATGACTATAATTAAAATGGGAGCGACCGGGGAGAACATCCCATAAAACAAGACTGCTTGGCGGCGGACTTGTGGGCGCTCCCTTTTTTATAGTTTAACTGCCGATTTTATGAAGATAAACTATATAAAAAAACGACAACTAAGAAAACCGTCCTTTTTTCGGTTTTCCTAATTGTCGTCTTATTGTTCGTCTATATGTTGATGTTCGTCTTATTCAATTACATTATATACGAAAAATTTAAAATGTCAACCCCTCCAATCAACTAGTCGAGAATATTTAATTTGAGCCTCTTTAACCCTCAATCTCTTTAAGCTCCTCTCGTTCAGTTGTCTAACTCTCTCCGCATAACCCCAAATCTCTTGCTATTTCCACCAAATTCATTCCCAATATAAAATAGCCGTAAATGACTAGCTTTTCATTGAATTCACGGGGCTAAAACCTCCTGCCTATCGTGTCTATACCAGAATGCATTTTGTCCCCTTTTGGGATAATTTCTGGGGTCGGTGAACTCTTTCCTTTGACTCTCGCTCATTTTTCGCCTCCTTTCAAGCCTGGCCAACTTGCTGCTCCCAACGCAAGTCCCGCCGTGTGCGTTCGACACCCGTTACATAGACTCGGTTACAAGTCAAAGACCAGCCTTGCTTAAAAATCCCTCTATCCCACAACTGGCTTGATAAAAATCTCTTAATAGAGGAGCTTTGATTTCCCCCAGGTCTTTATAGTCTGCCTTGTCTTGAGAAAGTGGCTGTATGAGCCTCATGAAAACGTTTTTTTGGTGAATCAGCATGAACGCCTGATTTGGCTCGATTCTTAATAGCATCCCGATTTTACTTTATCATAAACATACCTAAGGTAGTTCTGCCCTTTTAATTCTATCTTCAAAGTGGATGGTCCTCGTCAGGTTCGATCAGAGGCCGCCATTCTCTGTACTCAGAAAATAGTACAGCGTACAAGTCAACTGTCGCACAAGCAAATTTCAATGCCGCTGTTATATCGTCCCGGGTTAAATCTTCTTTCTCCTGTGCCGTATGGAGAAAACTATTGCGTTTTCTTCTTATGGTCTCAAATTGTTCCACGATATCCTTAAACCCCACATCTCTAATCATCTTCCTAATGTCTTTGCCAGTTAGGCACTTAATGAATCTTGCTTTGGCATTTATGCTCCTTACTTCATCAGTAATTGCAAGAGAAATATCTTCTGGGCAGTTCATGTGGTCAAGAAGTCTCCCCAAAAAATCATCGAGCATGCCCTCGAAAGCTGTTTGGGCTAAGATCAGAACTAGAATTGCTCTTTCCGTCTGAGAACATTCAATCATCATCTCAAACAGCGGTCTAAATCTGTTGCTAGGAAATTTCATTTTCGACGTTGTGCCACCGCATTCCGGGCAAGCTATGCCAGTGCCCCAACCCATACCTGCCGTCCCCAATGTCTTTGCTAAACTCGGGTCATCAACAACACGACCGCAATTAAAACATTCCCAGTACCTGTCTAACTGAGCCAAAAGGCTGTCTTGTTCACTCATTTTTTTGACCCTTCATGAAAGCGTTTTTTCTGGTCAATCAGCATAAAATCTTGACTGAATTTGTTTGCCTCATTCCTTTTCTTCTATTTCTATTTCAACCCTTTCCTCACTACTGATAAACTTCTCGCCCTCTATCTTCCAGAAATGCCTGTCTTGAACTTGGGGAATAGGTTTACCTCCTTCTCTAGGGAATAGGCACTCGGTGATTTCGTCTACGATCTGGGCAGTGGCATCGTGAATGTCAAGGAGTCTTATTCTCTGGGATATTCCATAGATCCGGGCCTTCAGTTTGAGTCTTCTTCCTTCTTGCAATGTGTTCTTTAGCCAATGGCTGAATTTTTTATTGTGGTGTAAAGATGTTTCTAATCTTTGAAGCCAATCTTCATGTTTGTTCTTTGATATTCCGTACTCTGGCCAATTGACGGCGATTTTTCGACTGATGAATGGACCCTTAATCGTTGTTTTCACTACCTTTATTTCCTCTGGTTCTAAATACTTGCTATTTCCTTTGACCCAACAAAAATACAGGTTAATTCCATCAATATTCTTGGCGAACACCAAGGAATCCGGTTTTGCCTCTAGGTCAAATAGAGCGAGAAACCGACTATAATCCTCAAAGCGTTCGTTGGATTGGCTGAAGGAATGAACCAGCATCAGAGCATTTTCTGCTTTAAAGCTTCTTGCCTCGATTATCGCAGAAGCGGTTCTGTGCAGAAATTGATAAGCAATATTATCAATTGGCCTGTGTTTCCCCAGAGCCAGTGTCTTGAGCAAAAATTCCAATCTGCAGCGTTTTCCTTGGCTACTGTTTTGTTTCCATTTCGCAACAGTATCGCCAAAGGGTTCCGATACCTTTCCTTCCACCATTATTGATATCAGTTGGCTATCCCCCTTGGCTAGAATAAAGATGTCGTTTTGAGAAGGACGTTTGCCACCTGGAAGGTCCACCTTGTATTCAGGAAAAGCCAACAGTAATTTGATATTTTCAAACAAAGCTATTCCCGATCTTCTGAATACTCTCTCCACACTCTCTGGAAAATCGTCAGCTTCCTGCCAACTATGCGCTAGTGCCATAGCCGAATGACCTGCTTTCCAATGCTTATCAGGTTTTGCCAGAAGCCATTTCCAGTCCTCTGCTTCATTTGCAGGAATATAGATTTTGCTCATATTTAGATTCCTCCTTTTTCCCACCTTAGGACAAACTCGGATTCCCGTTATGAGAATGATCTGCCCCTATTAACTGTACCAAGGAAGCTAAACCTTTCCCGCATTCTCTAAAATCAGAGGAATCTTTTGCCAATCTTCTCTTTGTTTTTGGCCTGACCTTGTTACCCTCGCTTTCGAGGAAGTGTGATACAGTGGATAAATAGCAGGAGTAACATCAGTAATCACTTCACCTATATTATTTCGAAGTCCAAAGTTTCTTAGTTGCACAGAATCAGGGAAGAGGTATTTAACAGCTTGAAGTGCCGTCACTCCTAATGTAACAATAAGTTTGGGATCAACGATCTTTATTTGCCTTTTAAGAAAGGAAAGACAGCTTCTAATCTGTTTTCTCTGAGGTGCCGTATCGACATACCATTCAGTTGAAGGATAGCACAAAACAGCATTGGTTATGAAGATGTCTTTCCGGCTTACGTCGATGGTTGAGAATAGCTCTTTGAAAAATCTGGCAGTTGGGTCCCCATTCTCAAAGGATATCCGTCCTGATTTCCCAGCACCCTTTCTACCCGGGCGTTCATTAATGAATAGAATACTTGCCCCTCTACCTCCGTTTTTTTTGTCAGGAAATGGAACACACAAAAGAATATCTCCGTAACACTTCCTACATACTTTTGCTTCTCTAAAGATAGCAGTTATCTCCCTGTCCACAGTTCTTTCTCTTGGTTTTTTCTCTCATCCCTCCCGCAATCGCAGTAGGGGCAACTTCAATCCCTTCAAGTATCACCAGCCTCAACCCCAGGCACAGCAGGTCTCAGTCTCCTCTCGAATCCTTCCACTATGGGCAGAAGCATAATACACTTATTCATCAAATCCGACCAGTTACCTATTTCAGAGTTAATCAGTGAGAGTAATGTTCCATGCTGCCCCAATCCATTACTATCGTTAATCTCTCTCGCCTTTTCGATAATTCTGATAAAATCTCTATAGACTCCATCCTCAACCGCAGACCCAATCTTCTGCTTGCTCAGGTCTATTCCATTCTTTGACATCTTATCAGCCCGGGAAAGCAGGCCTTGGATCTGTCCCACGATTATTGATATTTGTTCGTAGTCGGTCATTGGTTGTCTGGACCTTTAGGGCTCGAAGGTTCTTTTCCTCGAAATTGTTCAAGGAATTTTAACTCTCTTCTCTCTGCTTCTTTCTCCACTTCTTCTCTAATGGCAACTTCAGTCAACGTTTTATACCTAGAATCTCTGGGTCTTCGAATAGGTACTTGAGAATCGAATGTCTCTCCTAGCATTGAGTTCATCAACTCGATTCGATAATCAAACAAATAGCTGCCGATTTCATGGAGTTTCTCTTCTATTCTCTTACATCTTTCCTTAAGATCAGAGTAGCCTAGTTTTTCCAATGCTACGACCCTAAGATAATCCGAAAATTGTCTAATTAATTCATTAGCATCATCAACCTTAAATTGTATGTATTTTCTTAAGTGGTCAAATTGAATGACTGCTATTTCGTTAGCTTCGATAGCAAGGATGAATTCCGCTACACCTCTCATTAAATCACCATTCTGTCGGAGGGTTTGCAACTCAATCTTTGCCTTGTCGAACTTGTGATATCTCGGATCTTCCCTGTAATTTTTTAAGTGAAAGGGCCACCACAAATATTCACTGGATACTTTTGTAAGAATCTTTCCAAAGCTAGTAGCAGCTTTACTTATTTCCCGAAAGGCATCTATTTCCAATGATCTCCTGATCTCTTCTTTTTTTAGCTTTTGATTGTCTTTTCTGGTCTTACTTAGATAAATTACCGCTGTCAACAAGGCTACTATCCATCCCACGAAGATAGTAATATTGCTGATGAAATCACTTGCTTGTAGAGTATCTGTCCTCTTTACGATATAAAGAAATATGGCGTAGCTGGCCAAAACAGCCAAAATTAGTAAATAGGGAGCCCCTTGGCCAAGTATTGTCTTGTCTTGTTCTGTCGTTTTCTCGGTCATTACATCTTCTCCCCAATTCTCAACACCTTCCCAACATCCTCAGCCCGTCCTCCTCAACAATAATCATCCACCCATGTCTCTAGTTACTTTATTCATCTAATGGCTTCTTCCAACTTCACCCCTCCCGCAATAGCAGAGGGTGGAGGCACGGGTATCACACGTGCTTCGTCACCTTTACCTTCGACTTATCAATTCTCCTCTGATCGGGAATAACCAGCCGAAGAATCGCATACTTATCTCCTACCAGATACGCTTCTAGCTCTTATTGATCAAACGATTAGCAGAAAGCGCTTTTCTGACTCTTTCTTGTATCGCTCCAAAACTCGCAATATCATAATTGAAAATCCATAGAATACTCTTCATGAGATTACTGACGATAGCGGTAAGATTCGTTTTCATTTCTTCTACAAGGAATGTCTCAAAGGCAGATGTTTGACTGTCGCTTGCCTTAAAGCCAAGCGCATCAGGATCAGCAAAAATCAGTTTTTCATTTAATATGTTGTCAATTGTCAGCCTAACCTCAACGTTTCCAAGATAACTGCACTGGGTGTAGAATAAGTCAGCCAGATGAAGTACTCTTCCGGTTTCAACAGCAAGAAAGGGGAAACTAACATACAAAACGTCATCTTTCGGAGAGCCCTCTTTCCAATCGGACTTGATTTTGCGCACATCCCCTTTCGAAAAAATTAGACCATACTGATTGATTTCAAGGTATTCGAAGCGGTCCCCCCAAGGAAGGGGACGGCAAATACCTTCGTGCACTCTTTTGACGTAATTGGTTAGAAATTCAACGGGATCGCTCCGTGGTATCTTCCGTACAAATTGATCCAGTTGCTCAAGGGATATAATAGGCTGATATGGAAAAGCCACAGATACTGTAATCTGCAAAGTAGGTAACTTAAGGGTGGTCTGTTGCTCTGTTTCCGGATACAGAATGTATCTATTTTCTGCCGCTGATACAATCCGCTGTTTTCTTTCTAGCGGCTTCTGCCTCCTTTTTAGCATATATTCAATTCTGTCTATTTCCGCCAGCTTAAGCTCATACGGCTGACTCTGACTTCCTATACGAATGTATGCCTTGGTCGAATTCTCAATAGCGTGTGGGGCCTCTATACTTTCGTGGACCTTGACTACTACAACTATCTTATTGTTTCTGTTTGGAACATCTATAACCTTAACCTCTGGAAAAACAGCGGGATAGACACCTTGCAGGGAACTGGCTGTTATCTTGTCTTCGATCCCTTTTTCTCTGTTCATCCCCTCAATGGGGAGAATAGCTCTGTTATTCTCATCTGTCTTCACGCCTAGGATCAGTATTCCTCCTAGGGTATTGGCGAAGGCGGAGATTGTCTTGGGGATCTTCTTCGGAATAGCTTCCTTGTATTCAACCCTTACGCCCTCTCCGAATCTCTTGCAGAAAGATTCAAGATCGGAGAATTCTATATCCATTAGGGGTTTGGTAAACATAACTCCCTGCTTCCCTTTGAGGTATACTCTTTTCTCGCCCCAGGTAGTCCCTCATGTCATAACTGCGGGTCCTACAACCTCTTCACAACCCTTACCACCCTCCCAATTATCTCCGGATCATCTTCCTTTTTCCAGAATATAGGCGGATACATTTTTGAGAGGTATTACCGCTCCTGATGTAATCGTAAATCAATGCCCACGTGTCAATAGGAGCCCAACCAAGAGGTCACGACCTGTAAATGATATTCTTCCCCATTGAATAGACACAAGCCTCTTATTTCGGCTAATCTACCGTCTAATATTATTCCTACTTTCTTCACCACGAAAAGATACGTTATATTAACTCAAAGATAATTTGTTGCACTATTACAAAAAAGGTATTAAACCCTATTATTGATTTGAATTGGGAATTGTTAGTTTGATGGGAAAGAAAAGTAATATGTTCTAGCCTGGAAGGAATTAAGGTCTCACATTGATTGTCCATAAGCTACTCCATTGTAGCATACTGCCAATCTAAGAAAACCTTTCTAGCGTTGTATATATAGCATAAATAAAGAGTTTGTCAAATTTAGAGATTCTTTTGGTCTTGATGATTGCCTCAACAGCATACCCCTAAATTAGATTGGCAAGTGCTGAGATTTGTATGAGACTTGACCTGCTCCGGAGGATATTATTCCGTTGACTCTAACTTAACAAGTGGTACTATTAATGGGGGCGGGTCGCTTTAGTCTCCCCCCCGATTCGTGGGAGGGCGGGGTGCTCAAACCCCAATCTTTGGATTCCCACCGAATTCCCGCCAGATTCTCCCCTTGTGTCCGTGAAGCGATTTCCCTAGCATCGGACCACTGTTAAGAAAAACCGAAAAAACGTTGGCCAGAACTCCATATTGGGTCCGGAAGGGGGTCCCCCACTCCGGTAACACGCTATGTGCTAACTATAGTATGTAGAAAGAAGAACAACGATACCGTATACTATAGGTACCAAATCACCTCGCAAATGCTATGCGTAAACATATACTAACCAAGTTCGGAAACAGAGTCAGAGAAGAGAGACTGAAAAGGAATTTTTCCCAAGAAGAACTGGCCGCCAAGGCCGGCGTTCATAGGACATACATAGGAATGATAGAGCGTGCGGAAAAGAATATCACCCTGGAGAATATTGAGAGAATTGCAGATGCACTCGAACTACCAATTTCCGACTTGCTGAGGTTCTAGACGCCATGCTTCTATCTGATGTTGAAAAGAATAGGTACTCGACGCTTCTCGCCTCAATAAGGGTTGGCGTTTCTGAATTTGACGAGTTTCTGTCTAACAGCCCCCATATACTAAGAAGTCTGCGAGGACATGCCTTTGAGGTCTGGTTTGACCGCGAAATGGCAGGACGGGGATATCTATTAGATAGAGTTGGTGGAGACACTGTTGTTGACCGAAAATTCAATACCATATCGCTTCAGCTAAAGACTCCCTGGTGGAACGGGACTATTGAAAACGAGGTTGTGCAATATAAAATGCACAAAACTCATGGTTCAGAACGTAAACCACTTTGTTACTACAAGAAATCTGAATTTGCGGACTTTCTGGTTGCCCTTCATCCAAGAAATGGGGTAATAATTTGCCCCAAGAAGAAGCTAAAAACAAGGGGTGAAATTAGTTCTCGTTTGAACTACAAGGAGTACATAGCTGATCCATTGCCTTTCGAATGGGATACAGAATGGCTTAACAGATATGAATTGCTTGGAATGGAGGTAGCGGAGCCGCCGGCATTGGCTGATCATACCAAAGAGGAGTGCTCATTATTGCCGAAAACAATATTGGAAATTGGATTTATGGACTACGACATAGTGCACGCAATATTGGACAAAAGCAACTTCAGGATTTGGAACCAGTTGATTAGAGGCTCCATTAGGGAATTTCATTTTGGGAAGTTTGCCCGCAGAAAGGGAGTTAAGCTATTCGATCCCTCGAGGGGAGAATTGGACGGGCGGGAACGGCAAAAAGTTGACTATCTATTGCAGAATGGAAAAAGGATACAGGCAAAGGGACTGACAACCAGAATGTGTGGTGACAGGTTTCTGGGGTGTGAGACACAGTGTTCTCATGGTCGAGTACCCACGAGATTGTATAAGACCAGTGATTTTGATTATTTGGTGATTGTAATTGATCCTAATGTCCTTCCTGTTCAACTGAAGAAAATTCAAGACATCAATACTGAGGAGTACAACTTCTTGATCATACCTATGTCTCGGCTACCGATCCATCCAAGATCCGAAGAATGGGACCACCCCCGAATAAAGTCTCGTTTCTTGTTTGATCCGTTGCAGGAAACGTATAACAACATCGAAATTCTAGAAACTGAAATTGGTAATTAACAGTTCCTTCCCCTTTTTTCTTTTTTCCCCGTTAAGATTCGACGTGTTGTAGTTCCAAGCTAGTTCAATAATATTTGCCCATTTGTATAGATCTCTTGTTTGGGGACTGTTGTCATAGGACAATATGAAATAATATTCGGTTTTGACTAGTGAATCACGCAGACGAATATGGTCTTTCATGACAAAGCTATTCTCAAATGCCCGTTTTTGATCCGCCACAATATAAGGGGGGTCAAGGTATAAGAGAACCTCGTCTGGACGAAACCTTGACTCTGCAGTGATTGCTTCTTCAAAATCAAGACTTGTTATTTTGCTGTGTCTTAGTTTAGCTCTTGCATTTATGATCATGTTCCCCCAGTTGGCAGGTGGAGAGCTTTTCCCCTTTCTGTAACCCCATGCTGGCTTTTTCATAATGCCGCTATAAGAAGTCCTGTTTAGGTAGAAATACCTGAAAGCTCTCTCACATTTGCCCCTAGGGTTAAGTGTCTTTATTTCCGAATGCCTACCCTTTGAAGCAGTTTCCCTTTCTACCTGGCTAATCAGGACTTCCGAGAGCCTTTCATCTCTCATAACTAGGTATGTATTGATGAGTTCTCTGTCAATATCATTTATCCAGTTTACCTTACTGACACTCTTCCCAAAAAACACCGCCCCACCGCCAACAAAAGGCTCTCTATACTCCTTATGGGTAATCCTTTCAACATAAGGCAACAGATGTTTTAGAGCATAGAACTTCCCCCCTGGGTATCTGAATGGTGACTTAACTTTGTGCTTCATAATCTCAGAAAAGCCTCAATTGTTCATGCTCGGGAAGTGTCTTGTTAGATATAATCACCTCTTTTCCAATTGACCTCCTACTGCCGGTTGTATTTGAATCGCCAACCCTATAGGGAAAAGAGAGTTTGTAGACATGAGCCCAGTCGTACAGTCCTCGAATCTCTTCACAATCTTCATAGCTCAACAAGAAATCATACTTGGTTTCTCTTAAACAGTCCGCAAGCCTTATGTGATCTTGAAAGAAAAAACCGTTTACATAATGTTTTGTTCGCGGCGGCACAAAATATGGCGGATCCAAATATAACAGCACTTTCGAGAAGTTCGATTTCGCGTTTACTACATGCTCAAAATCTTGACAAGTTATCTGTACATTCCGTAATTTGTCATGCGCAGGGTCCAAGACTTCATGCCATCTTGAGGGAGGAATGCTTCTTTTCTCTCTGTACCCCCAAGCAGGACTTATCAGTTTTCCACTAAAAGATGTTCTATTCATGTAGTAATATTTATATGCCCTTTCAATATTGTCTTTGGAGTGAAAGGCTTTGATCTCCTTGTACCTTTCCTTGGTTGCTACCTCTTTTTCTAGAAGTTGCTTGAATCTGATGTAACTATTGTCATTCTGAATTATTTCGTAAATGTTTACTAGCTCCTTATGTACATCGTTGATCCAATTCTTTTTGGATTTCTTCTTCGCAAAGAAAACGGAACCACCGCCAACAAAAGGCTCTCTATACTCATCGTGTTCAATCTTTTCGACAAATGGAAGTATGTATCTTAGCGAATAGTATTTTCCACCCGGGTATCTAAATGGGGTCTTGACCCTTTTGTTTCCAAACGTAGTGCTTTGATGTTGTTTCCTGAACTCAGTAAGTGCAAACATGGCTGATATATTTATATTTAGTATACACAATTGCAGAGCATTTGTCAATACGTACTACTATTGACTACCGGGAGTTTCCCCGGCATTTCTAAGAAGGAGTAAGCTGCACCGGCATTCCCCATATCGAACTGTGGACATAGGCAGACTTTGATGGCAGAATAGGTTCAAAAACCCTTTGTTTGGCTTCATTGTCTGGTTTCATCGGACGGCTGGTTGGGGGAACCCGATGGGTGAGGAAACTCATAGTGCGTTGAACCTCCATTTCGATGGACGGCAAGGCTCGAGTTCTGCAGTGCCAAGATCACCTTGACACTGCAGCTCATCTGCGTTTCTTCGGTGACAATGTTACCACTGATTGATCTGCCATAGAGCAAAGTAAGACAAAGCGGTCGGCCCAAACCGAGGACTAGTGCTGAAGAAGGAACTGATGAATGCACAGGGGTTGAGGGCTACCCGGTGCATGATTTCCGAAAAAGATGGTCCCGCACGCGCGAGCTTCCCTAAGGCCAGATTGGCAAGTGCTGAGATTTGGCGGATTGGTATTTCTCTGAAGCTGTCAAGCTACGCCCCAAGTAAGGGTTTTACTAGCTCAAACTGGTAGGTCATATTGCGACCACAACATAAAGATGTTACGAGAG